>Ga0208980_10003010_pt1 | contig 10224 bp, 5 predicted proteins | sample WetSurMetagenome_3_FD_187993 | JGI IMG/M metagenome (GOLD analysis project Ga0208980, IMG submission 187993) | Wetland microbial communities from Twitchell Island in the Sacramento Delta, sample from surface sediment Aug2011 Site A1 Bulk (version 2) | ecosystem: Environmental > Aquatic > Marine...
AAAAAACATATAATTGCATGCGATGCAGCTGCTGAACTGACAAAGGGTAATCCCGACATACTGGCAACTGCTTGCCCTCTTTGCAAGAAGACCTTTTCATCAGCAACCGAAACAAAAGTGGCTGATATTTCTGAAATTGTTGCCGAAGCACTGATGGAAGATTCTGCAAAAAAAAATGCCAGGAAACAATTTCATGTTAGTAAGGTGTTAGAAAACATTTCCTGAAAAGCCCATTAACAATTGTCTTCTCTCCCAATTCTTTTTTTTCTGAGATATTTGATTTTATTTTGCAAATTATTTTAGAAAACATACTAAAATAATTTCATGTTCGTTATAATCTAAAAAAAATTAAGGCTAAATTCAGTGAGATGGGCAAAAAATTATTTATTTTGTTGGTAGCAGGAGGGGTAGCTTTATTGTATTCATGCAATAATAGCAGTGTTCAAAAAGAGACAGGTAGTAAATTGGCTCAGAATACAATTAAGCAACAGGACGACGGTACTATTTCATTAAAGGTTGAAAAGGCAGATTGTTATCATGATGTGGTCAACCCGTCAGGTAATACAGCAGAATGGAGTGTTGAGGTGTCAAAATCCGGTCGCTATGATGTGTGGTTGTCAAGTGCTACAAAAGACACAACAAACCTCAGATATAAGAATTCTGTTATGTTGAGTATTCTTGATAACAGACTTGAAGCCAAACCGGCATGCGATAAGATAATACACAATTCAGGTGATGTTTCATATCCGTATTTCAGGGCCGACTCTTTTATGGGTTCACTATATATACAGGATACGGGTACTTATAATATCCAGATAATCAGTGAGAAAATCCTTCCAAAAGATGACTTGAAGGATGGCTCGTCTGTTTCAGAAGTATCAAAGTTACTATCGGTTTCACTTACTCCGATTGTGCGCTGAAAAATCCTGATTCAACGGTAGTTGAATTCTTATTCGCGTCAGTATTCTTTACTGAAAATTAGCGGTTTATTGATTTAATCCATTCTCTGGCATTTACAAATGCTTTTATCCATGGAGTTATCTCATCATTTTTTCTATTGTCAGGATAATATCCGCACTGCCATGGGAAATAAGCACGTTCGAGATGCGGCATCATCACAAGGTGGCGGCCATCATCAGAACATAAACCGGCAACATCATAATCTGATCCGTTAGGATTGGCAGGATAGGTATGCCTGCTGAACTTTAATGGGATATGATATTTTTTTTCTGGATATGGCAGGCTGAACTTTCCCTCTCCGTGAGCAACCCAGATTCCCAATTCCATACCTGCCATGTTACCCAGCATCACTGAATTATTCTCTGAGATCTTAACTCCTGCGAAAGCTGATTCAAATTTGTGTGACCTGTTTAGAAGAAGTCTGGGTTTTGCTTCATGATCAGGATATACTAGACCCAATTCAACCATGAGCTGACAACCGTTACACACACCTAATGACAGAGTATCGGTCCTTTTGTAGAAATTCTCCAGAGCGATCCGTGCTTTTTCATTGTATCTGAATGCCCCTGCCCATCCTTTTGCAGAGCCAAGAACATCGGAATTGGAGAAACCGCCAACGAATACGATCATACTTATGTCTTCAAGCGTTTCCCGGCCGGCAATCAGGTCGGTCATGTGGACATCTTTTACATCGAATCCTGCCAGATAGAGCGCATATGCCATTTCCCTGTCCCCATTTACCCCCTTTTCTCTGATGATTGCAGACCTTATTCCTGATTTCTTTCTTCTGCCAGGGAGTATTCCCTGAGATTTGAACGTTCCGGTGAAATCAGATATATTGAAAGTCAGCTCATGATTCTTATAATTCTCAAACCGTTCAAGTGCAAGATCAGCTCCTGACTGCCGGCGATCAAGAAGATATGAGGTTCTGAACCATTTATCCCGAAGCTTGTCAATATCAAATATCAGGGTATTGTCATTGTTTTTAACAAACAGTTTTCTTTCTTCGACCGGATGACCAATAGAAAAATAGGAGATACCATTTTCAAGGAGTATTTCAGCAATTTCATCCTCATCCTTTACCTGTATAATTATACCCGGGTTCTGGCTGAAGAGTATTTTCACCAAATCGCTTTCATCCAGTGCAGAAAGATTAACTGTAATACCTCCGCTTTTGTTTGAGAAGCACATTTCCAGTAGCGTAGTAAGCATTCCACCTGCCGATATATCATGACCAGAAAGAATTTTGTTTTTAATAATAAGCTCCTGGATTATATCAAAAACCTCTTTAAAATAAGCAGGATCTTTTACCGTTGGAACTTCATTACCAACTCTGTTAAGCACCTGGGCAAAACTGCTGCCTCCGCATTTAAAGTCATCGCGGCTCATATCAATATAAAGCAGACTTGTATAAGCGTCATTGACAATTACAGGTTCAATAATTTTTCTGATATCATTTACCTCACCGGAAGCAGATATTATTACTGTACCTGGTGAAAAGACAACCTGGTCATTGTATTTCTGAGTCATAGACAAGCTGTCTTTTCCGGTAGGAATGTTGATTCCAAGTGCAATAGCAAAGTCGCTTGCTGCCTTAACTGCTGAGTAAAGCCTTGAATCTTCTCCCGGATTTTTACATGGCCACATCCAGTTGGCTGACAGTGAGACGCTTTCCAATTTGTTTGAAAGTGGTGCCCAGATTATATTTGTAAGTGCCTCTGCAATAGATAATACTGAACCTGCTGCCGGATCGGCCAGTCCGGCTGCCGGGGCATGACCTATAGAGGTTGCCATACCTTTTATCCCCCTGTAGTCAAGGGTAATCGCTCCGAGGTTATTCAGTGGTAATTGTAACGGGCCTGCACATTGTTGTTTTGCCAGCCTGCCTGTAACTGACCTGTCGACCTTATTTGTCAGCCAGTCCTTGCATGCAACCTCCTCAATCTGAAGCACCTGTTCTATGTAATCATTAATCTTTTGAACCGAGTATTCAGGTTCCAGGTAAAGGTTTTCAACATAAATATCCTTCATTGTTGTTTTTGGAGGGTCACCAAATAAAGATATAAGTGACAGGTCAATTGGTTTTTCTTTTGTCACAGGATTCTCAAGGGTAAACTGCATATCTCCTGTTACCTCTCCGATTATATAGATTGGTGCTCTTTCTCTTTCAGCAATTTTCCTAAGAGTCTCAACATCCACTTTCCTCATAACCAGACCCATTCGCTCCTGGGACTCGTTTCCAATTATTTCTCGTGCCGAGAGTGTAGGGTCACCCACAGGTAATTTGCTTATGTCAATTTTACCTCCGGTTGCTTCGACCAGTTCTGACAAGCAGTTAAGATGTCCACCTGCACCATGGTCATGAATGGAAACTATTGGATTATGATTGGACTCACTTAAGGCTCTGATTGCATTGTACACTCTTTTCTGCATCTCGGGATTTGCCCTTTGCACCGCATTAAGTTCAATTGAACTGTCAAATTTTCCGGTATCAACAGAAGATACAGCACCTCCTCCCATTCCGATCCTGTAGTTATCTCCACCGAGCAAAACTATAGTATCCCCCTTTTCAGGAGTTTCTTTCTCACTATCCTTCTTCTTGCCAATACCTATACCGCCAGCAAGCATTATTACTTTATCATATCCGAATTTTTTGAGATTCTCAAAATGTTCAAAAGTAAAAACTGAACCACAAATGAGAGGCTGACCAAATTTATTACCAAAATCGCTTGCCCCATTGGATGCTTTAATTAATATATCCCCGGGAGTGTGATATAGCCAGGGTCTGGCTTCAGTTTTCTCTTCCCATGGACGGTTCCCATCAAGTCTTGGATATGATGTCATATAAACTGCAGTGCCGGCAATAGGGAAAGCACCTTTACCCCCTGCAATACGGTCTCGTATCTCGCCACCTGTTCCTGTTGCAGCTCCGTTAAATGGTTCAACAGTAGTCGGAAAATTATGGGTTTCAGCTTTAATCGAAAGAACAGATTCATAGTCTGTTATGGTAAAATAATCCGGCTTGTCCTGCCTTGATGGGGCAAACTGCTCTACCACAGGCCCCTCTAAAAATGCACAATTATCTTTATATGCCGAAACAACCTTATTTGGATTAGTTTTTGTCGTTGACTTGATCATTTGAAAAAGAGTCTCCTCTTTTTCCTCCCCTGAAAGAACAAATGTTCCGTTGAATATTTTGTGACGACAGTGTTCGGAATTTACCTGAGAGAAACCAAATACCTCACTGTCAGTGAGTTTTCTTCCAATTGAATCACACACCTTATTCAGATATTTAATCTCATCATCATTAAGAGCAAGACCTTCTTTAAGATTATACTGTTTAATATCGTCAATGTAAAATACCGGATCGGGAAGCTTTTCAATTGTAAACAGTTGCTGGTCAAGATCTTTGTAGAATGACTGTAGCATAGGATCATACTCAGGATCTTTTGACTTTTCTGCATGAAACTCTTCAATTCTCTTTATCCCTTTTATACCCATATTCTGGGTTATCTCGACTGCGTTGGTACTCCAGGGCGTAACCATCTCTTTTCGCGGCCCAATGTATTGGCCATTTATTTTCTCAGATTTAACAAGTGTTGCGTCACCAAATAGCCAGAGTAATTTCTCAATGTCTTTTTTAGAAAGGTTTTCAGATGTGCCAACTGCAAAGATGTTTTTGGATGTGCCTTCAAAAAAGAGAATCATGTTAAAGTATTTAATATGTTGATATATAGACAAATAATATAAGCAATTCTTAAGGCAATTTGCTTTGCAAAGGTAACAATTATTTTAAATTTTATCGAGGACTTTGCACTGTGCAGGTTGCGGATTGGGGGTGAGTTCATGAGGCCAGCGAGTTTTATTAAGGTCTTACTTCAGACCACTTCTTTCAAGCAGAGCCTCAATGTCTGGTTCTTTACCTCTGAAATTTATATAAAGGTTAAGTGGTTTATCTGTCCCGCCTTTTTCAAGGATGTTTTTTCGGAATGATTCAGCGGTCTCTTTATTTAAGATTCCCGTCTCCTTAAAATGCTTGAAAGCATCTGCATCAAGAACTTCTGCCCATTTATATCCATAGTAACCTGCAGCATAACCTCCACCAAAAATATGACTAAAAGAAGCACTCATGTTTATTCCCTCAATCCTGGGAAACAGTTCTGTTTTTGCCATTGCTTCTGATTCAAAATCTGAAATATCAATATCAACAGGATGCATTATGGTATGCCAGGCCATATCGAGAAATCCGAAACTCAACTGCCTGTAACAGCTGTATCCTTCATTAAATGCAGCAGCTTCTTTGATCTTAATAATAAGCGCATCGGGAAGCTTTTCACCCGTAAGATAGTGAGAAGCCCATGTATCGAGCCACTCTTTTTCATATGCAAAATTCTCCATGAACTGAGATGGCAACTCCACGAAATCACGGGCAACACTTGTGCCAGATAGACTCTCATAAGTGCACCTGGTGAGCATCCCGTGAAGGGAATGCCCGAATTCATGAAGGAAAGTAGTTAATTCGTTGAATGAAAGAAGTGAGGGTCTTGTATCAGAAGGTCTTGTGAAATTTGCTACAATTGATATAATAGGTCTGATATCAGTTCCGTCTTCATTCCTCTGATCTCTGTAACTGGTCATCCAGGCCCCTCCGTTTTTCCCCGGGCGGGGATGGTAATCAATATAGAGAAGTGCAAGGAAAGTATCATCATGATCATGCACTTCAAATGTTTTTACTTCAGGGTGATAGACCGGTACGGTATTAACGGGAGTAAATTTTATTCCGTAAAGTGTTTTGGCAAGACTAAAGATGGCAGACTCTACACTTTCAAGTCTGAAGTATGGCTTGAGAATCTCATCATCAATGTCATACATCTTTTTCTTGAGCTTCTCTGAATAAATTGCCCAGTCCCATCTTTCTATTGGGCCAGTATGTCCGCACTCTCCGGCAAAACTACTGATATTTTTAAAGTCTCTATAAGCTGCCGGACGCGACGCATTATAAAGCTCTTCAAGAAATTCAACCACTTTATCAGGGGTATCAGCCATTCGGTCGCCAAGAACCATTTCAGCAAAATTTCTGAAACCAAGTATTTTTGCTATTTCGAGACGGAGGTTGGCAATTTTTCTGACAATGATGCTGTTGTCAAATTCATTTCCACGGTAAGCACGTGAGGAATATGCCTTTAACATTTTTTCGCGAAGTTCCCGTCTCTCGGAATACTGCATAAAAGGAACATAGCTTGGATAATGAAGGGTAAAAATCCACCCCTCTTTTTTTCTCGTGACTGCTTCTGCAGAAGCCGTCTCAACAAGACTGTGGGGTAATCCGGCCAGTTCAACGCTGTCAGTAATATGCAATATAAAAGAATTTGTCTCTTCCAGAACATTTTCATCAAACTTCAGAGAAAGAGTAGCCAGTTCTTCAGAGATTTCCCTGAACCTTCTTTTTACATCGTCTTTTAATCCTGCCCCTCCGAGTAAAAAATTCCGGTATTTTCTCTCAACAAGAATCTTTTGTTCTGTGGTAAGTCCTGAGACCTCTTTTTTATCGAATATTTTTTTTATACGCTCAAAAAGCTTTTCATTAAGGGTAATATCATTTGAAAAGCGTGTCAACAGCGGTGACACCTCCTGAGCAACATTCTGCAACTCTTTATTCGTATCAGCACTATTAAGGTTAAAGAGAATTGAGGTAATTCTTCCAAGAGTATTACCTGCCTGGTCAAGAGTGGCAATAGTATTATCAAAGGTTGGCAGATCTGCACTATCTGTAATCAGTGATATCTCTTTCCGAGCTGATTTAATTGCCTCTTCAACAGCAGGTTTGAAATGTGATACTTTAATATCCGGAAAAGGAGGTGCTGCGAATGGCGTTTTCCATTCCTGGAGAAGTGGATTTATCATTGTAGTTGATATCTAATTTTGAGAGGATTAATCATCGTTGCCACTGACTGCCGCTGCAAATTTTGCAGGATAAGGGGTATTCCCTTTTGCTGCATACCAAAGTATCCTGTTAAGTAAATCATCATTACCTGTATCAACTCCCTCGAATTCAGGTTGCATACTTTCTTTGGCATAGCGCAGGGCTTTCCCGGTCAGCGATGTCAGAGGCGGATTCATTTCATCAATTGGAATTTTATTTGGAATTGCATTGTAAGGGGTTTTATCTGGTTCATTTATAAAGCAGTCTGTCATTGGGTTTGCAATGGCGTCCTGAATATTCATAGGTGGAAGACCAAGAATCTGTTCAATAGTCCTAACCATTGAGGGTTGTGTGTAATATGTATGGTTAACGGTTTTTAACCTAGAATATGGACTAATAACCAGACTTACAGTACGATATGAAGATACATGGTCAAAACCTCCCTGCGAGTCATCCTCTACAACAAAAATAACTGTATTTTTCCAGAACCTGCTTTTTGAGAAAGCTTCGACAATCCGACCGAGTGCATAATCATTATCGGCGATAAAAGCTCTGGGAGTCGGATAGCCGGGACGGGTTCCTATGGTATGGTCGTTTGGCAGTGCAACTACCATTAGCTCAGGAAGCTGGTCGTCAGACAGTGCTTCATAATCTTTCAGTTCTTTGATCAGGGCATCAGCTCTCATTGCATCAGAAAACTCATGGTTCCCGTAAGACGGATAAGTCTGACTGAGAATTCTATTTACCGGTTCAATGGTTGTGTAATTAGAAAAAACAACTTTTTCGCCAGCTTTATACATATTATAAATTTCCTTCCAGCTCATATCCTTTTCAAAAACAGGAACTGAAGCTTCACCATATATTCTTGCTGACTTCCCATGTGTTGTTGCATTATCCCAGATAAAACCGGTCGGAGCATATACCAGAGCATCAGTTTGTACATGAGCATAGCTTCTGAACCAGGCTCTCATATTCTTTTCAATATAGTCAGTGACAATTGAGGCGTCGGTCCACTGGTGTCCCTCAGCCGAGCATTTGCCGGACACGTAAAAGTTATCGAGGAGCATAAATTCCTCGGAAAGTTTATGGGTGTTGGGTGTTATATCGGCTCCATAAATGCAGAGACCCGGATCGCCGTCTCCCTGTTTCATGTCGCCTAATACCTGATCATAGGTTCTGTTTTCTTTGATTATATAGACAACATGTTTAAATACAGAAGGTTCCCCGATTCTGTCAGGAACAGGCTTAGGCTTAGCTGAGGGATTTGGTTTTTCCCTTGCCAGGGTTGCCCTTGCAAGGTCGTTAACAGCGATAACGGTATCTGTATAAGCCTTGAGGGTTTCTGCATCAGGAATCGGGATGACTGATACTGAGGCAAGCATTCTGTGTGAATTGTAAATCAGGTTAGGGGTACTTTTGTCACGGGAAGCTACCCTGGCACCAGATGCCTCAAGGTTACATACATAAAGGGATCCTGAATTATGAATGCTGACAGCTGACGGGTAAGCCCCGGTTGGTATAAATCCGGTAACAGTGCTTTTATTTCCTGATCCTTTTGCAGAGGCATTTTTCCCCAGATTTATTACTGCAAGAGCATTATCCATTCCGTTTGCCACGTATAATGATTTGCCATCGGGAGAAAGGCACAGTCCATTCGGTGAATCGCCAAAGAACGGATTCAAAGCAGGTTGGAGTCGTACACTTATAGTTTCAGAGACTTTATCTGTTTTTGTGCTGATGACAGATACATTATCGCTGTTTGAATTTGTAACATATATATATTTACCGCTTTTATCATTTGTAATTTCATTCGGATGGAGACCAACTAATATTTCTTTTAAAATCTTTCCACTTACCTGGTCAATAACTGTCACACTTCCCTCCCGTGTTGAACCACCAGATTTGTTATCAACCCTGGCAAGTCCCCATGGAACACCTGCAATTTCTTTGTCCCCGGCTTCCGGATGCCTTCCTGCCCAGTTAGTTACGTACACTTTCCCCGATGCAATTGCGATTCCGTAAGGAGCAACACCAGGATCAGCAATCCAGATAGTGTCACCTGAAAGAAGATCCTGCTTTATTAGCTTATTATTTCCATTTAAAACAACATAAAGGAATTCCTTTGATTGTTCTTTTGTTATCATTATTTCATTCGGCAGGGCCATATCAGCTTCCGGTGCGGCTTTATATTCAAAATTACGGTCGAACTCTGCCTTAAATCCGTCCCATTTTGCTGAAACTACATATGACCTTGGGCCATTTCCTATGGCACTCCAATATATTTCAGGAGTCCCGTTACCTGAATGCCAGATTATCCCTGAATATGTATTCATTCCTCCACGAAGGTCAGGTTGAGCATTAAGAGCAAGCCTGAATTTCACTTTGTTATCAGCTGTACTTATAAAGATGATAGAGTACCTCTCTTCTACAGCGAGCCATTTTCCATCTGGTGAAATTGCAGCATCAAGTGAGTGATTCTCAAGTGTAGGATCACCAAAAAAGACCTGCAGACCTGCAGGCTGTATCATTCTGTTGTAGGGTAGTCGGATCCTTTTCTGATCTCCGGATGTAGTATCGTTCATTACCTGTGAATGGCAGGTAAGGCTGGCTGAAATAAGAAAACCTGTAAGCAATTGCTTGGTTGTCATTGTTAATTTATTCATATCATAACTAACATTATTTTCACAAAAGTCTCAAGTAACCAGGAAAAATAAAAGTACAAAAAAAAGCCGCCCTTTTTATGGACAGCTTTCCTGTTTTGATTCTTTTTTAAAATGGCAAATCGCTTAACTCATCATTTTCAGGAGGAATATCCTCGAGAGTAGTACGGGAAGGAGCATTCTGATCCCTGGCAGATGATGAAATCTTCTCTAATTTCCAGGCATCAAGATTGGTAAAATAATTTATCTTACCATCGCGTTCCCATTTATTACCCTTAAGGTTGAACCATATCTTAACATCTTCGTTTAAAAATGATTCATTGATAAGGTCGCATTTATCCTGTATTAATTGAAACTTAATATAGTCAATAAATACTGCGGCCCCACCTGCCTCTTTCTTCTCAATGACAAATTCACGTTTCTTAAATTTATCGCTTACCTGGTTAACAGGGGAGATATCGATAACTTTTCCGGTAATTTCAAATGCCATTTCTCTTTATTCTTCGTGAATAACTATCTTTTCAATTTTATCGCCCTGACGTATTTTTTCGATGACATCCAAACCTTCGAATACTTTTCCGAAACAGGTGTGTTGTCTGTCAAGATGTTTTGTGTTCGTACGGCTGTGACAGATAAAGAACTGTGATCCACCGGTGTTTCTACCTGCATGGGCCATGGAAA
>Ga0208980_10003011_pt1 | contig 10220 bp, 9 predicted proteins | sample WetSurMetagenome_3_FD_187993 | JGI IMG/M metagenome (GOLD analysis project Ga0208980, IMG submission 187993) | Wetland microbial communities from Twitchell Island in the Sacramento Delta, sample from surface sediment Aug2011 Site A1 Bulk (version 2) | ecosystem: Environmental > Aquatic > Marine...
GGATCTTTGGTAGTAACAAGCTGATAGGCTATCAGAGGGACTGACTGGCTCGGGGCCACCTCTGTCGAATGCATCGACAGCGTAGCAAGAATGAATACCCTTCCGTTTTCTACCTTCTCCGCCAACTCTTTCTCTGACAGTCCGGGATCAAGAGCCAGTGACTTGTTTATATCACGAAGGTTATCCAGGTTTTTGATATTCTTTTCGGACGAGATGAAAACCATGTACATCTTTTTTCCCATCTGGCTCTGGCCAATCTCAATCATCTTAAGCATGGGTGATGCATTGTCAAGTTTGACGAGATAGTCTATAAGCTCTTCATAGCTGAACAGCATCCGGTCAGAACCAGGTTTAAATCCGAAATGATCTTCGGGTTTCGGAAAAGAAGATTGTGCGATTGCGTCAGGAAAATTCAAAAACAGGCTGCCGGCAATAAGCAATGCACTTAATGTCAATAAATTGAGCTTTTTCATGATCAACAGGATTTAAAAGAAAGACTATGGGTATAATAGACTCAAAATTCCACTAAAATTAGAAATGAATTTGATATTGTGATTATTTTGGTGACCGGTAGTTATAAACCGGTGTGTTCAAATGATCCTGCTTTTAAATAGCACCGCTAAAAGTGTCACCCTGGCTCATGTCCCCTGTCTCCCATCCCTTGCGGAGCCAGCTTGAACGTTGTTCTGCGGTCCCATGGGTAAATGCGTCCGGAACAACACGACCCTGGTATTTTTTCTGGAGCACGTCATCACCGATGGCTGAAGCAGCCCGAAGCGCTTCGTCTATATCTCCGGCTTCTATGGTGCCCAGCATTTTGTCAGCATAATGAGCCCATACCCCTGCAAGGAAGTCAGCCTGCAACTCCAGCCTGACATTCAGTTGGTTGGCTCTTACTTCGGTTAGCTCTGAGCGCCTGGCGCTGACCTCCTCGAGTACTCCCATCTGGTTCTGTACATGATGACCGATTTCATGTGCGATCACATAGGCAACGGCAAAATCGCCGTAGGCACCGTATTTGGACTGCAGATCATCGCAGAAGCTGAGATCAATATACACCTTTTCATCTCCGGGGCAGTAGAAGGGTCCGCTGGCAGCTGTAGCATATCCGCATGCCGACTCTACCTGATCCCTGAATAGAACGAGGGTAGGTTGACGGTAGGTAGCACCTGACTCTTCAAATATTTTACCCCAGACATCTTCAGTATCCTTTAGAACTACTGAGACAAACTGAGCCATCTGGTTCTCCTCTTCCGTAGCCTCAACCGGCCCGTTGGTCGTTTGAGATCCAGTCTGATTGAGAATGCTCGACGGATCACCTCCGAGGAGATAAACGAGAAGCACTATTACAAGCGTTCCTATCCCGCCGCCGATAAACTTGGTGCCTGTACTCATCCCCCTCCGGTCTTCGACATTACCGCTGCCTTGTCGTCCCTGCCATTTCATAATGTCTGATTTTTTTGTGTTGAACTTAAATGAAAATAAATATTATATGTACTATCAAAAATAATAACTTTTAACCGCGAACTATTTCATGTTAAAAATGTTTTATAAAAAAATCAGACACGATGAAAAGAACAGCATTTTTAATTGGCGCTTTTATTTTAAGTCTAACATTGATAAACCAAAAGACTATGGCACAGGGATATACTTTTCCGCAGCTCCCGTATGCATATAATGCACTGGAGCCATATATTGACGCCCAGACGATGGAAATACACTATACAAAGCATCACCGGGCATATTTTGACAATTTTGTCAAGGCAGCAGCAGAGAACAAGATTGATATCCCGCTTGAAGATATCTTCGCGAAGGTGAGTACGTTTCCGACAGTGATCCGCAATAATGCCGGAGGGTTATACAATCACTCTCTCTTCTGGCAGGTGATGGGCCCGAATGCAGGCGGTCAGCCTGATGGTGCCCTTCTTGATGCCATCAATAAGACTTTCGGGTCATTCGACAAGTTCAAAACGGAATTTGAAACAGCAGCCAAGACACAGTTTGGAAGCGGATGGGCCTGGCTGGCAGTTGACAGCGATGGCAAACTGTTCGTTTCCCAGACACCCAACCAGGACAACCCACTGATGGATATCGTAGCAAAACGTGGCAAACCTATATTGGCATTGGATGTATGGGAACATGCCTACTACCTGAAATATCAGAACCGCAGGGCTGATTATGTTTCTGCTTTCTGGAATGTCGTCAACTGGAAGAAGGTTGCAGAGCTTTATAACGAAGCCATAAAGTAGTATCAGGCTGATTTTGTTACCTTGCATCCTGTTTCAGACAGGAAAATGGGCACTGAGTACCTCATAGATGCAAAAGGTCTACACAAACACTTTAAGAAGGTAAAAGCCGTCGATGGTGTCGATTTCTCGCTTGCCAGCGGAGAATATGTGGCACTGCTTGGACCCAACGGAGCCGGAAAGACCACCCTCGTTGAAATGATAGAAGGTATAAGGACCCCTGACGCAGGAGAGATACTCGTCAGGGGTCGTTCATTGAATGAGGATAAAGCTGCCTTGTACGGTATCCTTGGAATTTCATTCCAGGAAACACGCTTCCTTGAAAAAATAACTGTATTCGAGACAGTACGCCTCTTTGCCAGCTTCTATAAGCAACCTGATGAGAAGATCGGTAAGGTAATTCATCTTGTCGGACTCGAGGACAAGAAAGATGCATATACAAAAAACCTTTCAGGCGGACAAAGACAAAGGCTTGCACTGGGCATATCACTCCTGAACGATCCCGAAATACTTATTCTTGACGAACCTACTACCGGGCTTGACCCTACTGCAAGACGGGAGATTTGGGATATCCTCCTCAGGCTTAAGAATAGAATGGGTACCTCGCTCATACTCACTACACATTATATGGAAGAGGCAACTCAGCTGTGCGACAGGATAATCATCATGGACAAAGGTCGTTTCCTCGCGGAAGGTTCACTTAGCAGCCTCGTTGGCAGAATGAAAATGCCTGATGTGGCTCTTTTCAGCGTGGAAGGAAAAATTCCTGATGGCCAGGAGATAAACCAGACAGATCCTGTCATCGAGTGGGACAGGGAGAAAGGCAGAGGAAGGTGTGAAATGAGGAATGTCGCAACTGACATGCCGCTGCTTTTCGCCTTCCTTGAAGAAAACAACCTGCGGTTGATCGATTTTGAACATATTAAGCCGACACTTGATGATGTATTCCTGTCGATGACAGGCAGGCGCCTCAGCGAAGAACCGGAATGAAGATGAGAAGGAACGAACTCTGGCAGCTGATAATCATTCATTTCAAGGAGTTGCTCCGTGAACCGGGAGTGCTCTTCTGGGGCATCGGCTTTCCGATACTGATGGCATGGGGTCTCGGGATTGCCTTTACCGGTAAAAAAGAGACAAAAAAAGATATTGCGGTTGTAAATTTCGGAGCGGATAACAAACTGTCGGCTTTTCTTAAGGACCATGCCGTCATGGACAACAGCGGGTGGTACCTGCTTACAGTCAATGATCAGGTCTTCGGTAAAAATCTGTTCAGGTTTAAACCGCTTGATTCCCTTGACGCCACACTCGGTGTCAAGCGCGGCATATACCAGCTGATGATAGATAATAAAGGTGACAGTACCGTCTTCCATCTTGACCCTGCCAATCCCGAAGCAAGACTGCTGCAGCTCCAGATATCAACCTTGATAGGAGAGAGACATGAGGATGACACTTTTTCCGGCGCGAACATCATTCCACTGGAGGTTAGGGGTACGCGGTATATAGATTTTCTTGTGCCGGGACTTATTGCCATGAATATTATGATGGCGTGCATGTGGGGAATGAGCTGGACCATCATTGAACGAAGAAAAGGAAATATGCTGAGACGAATGATGGTGACACCGGTCCGCAGACAAAATATCCTCCTTGGACTTATGACCGCACGTATTTCGATGAACTTCGTCGAGGCCGTGCTGCTGATGGTGTTCGCCCGGATCTATTTTGACATTCAGATCCAGGGAAGCCTGACAGCACTGATAATGGTGTTTGTGGCAGGAAATCTTGCTTTTACCGGGATTGCCATACTCACCTCCTCACGAACATCGAATACAGAGGTGGGCAACGGCATCATCAACTTTGTCAATATGCCTTTGATGATCCTGTCAGGCGTCTTTTTCAGTTATCACAATTTCCCGGAATGGAGCATACCGGTTATTCAGAACCTGCCTCTGACACTCCTTGCCGACAGCATGAGAAGTATAATAAATGAAGGGGCTGGCGTGGCTGCTGTTCTTGATAAGACATTGATAATGAGTCTCATTGGCATCGTAACATTCGGACTTGGACTGAAAATGTTCAAGTGGTACTGAGAAAATTGCTTAATCCTTCAATTTTTAGTATTTTCATGATCCGCTTTTCTTAACAGGAAGCGATTCACAATTAAAGACTAAACCTGTATCCCGATGAAAAAACAAAGTCTATTAACAGTTTTGATGCTGGCCGTAATAATGTTTCTGTCTGACCTTTCGGCTCAGAATGCCAGGCCATGGTTTCAGGATAGCCCCTGGAATCCGCCTGTGGTTAATCCAAAAGCAAAAGCTCTGCCCCTAATCAGAGTACAGGGAAACAAGTTTGTCACGCCGGACGGTAAGACCATTCTCTTCAGGGGGATGTCGATATCGGACCCTGACAAGATCGAGAGACAGGGTCACTGGAACAAGTCCCATTTTGAACAGGTTAAAAAGACCGGAGCCATGATAGTGCGCATCCCTGTCCACCCGGTGGCATGGCGTGAACGCACTCCTGAAAAATATCTTCAGCTGCTCGACCAGGCTGCTGAATGGTGCACCGATCTGGAAATGTACATTATTATCGACTGGCATTCGATAGGCAACCTCGGGATGGAGCTCTTCCAGAACCCGATGTACAATACATCAAAACCGGAGACCTACGAGTTCTGGCGCACGATAGCACAGCATTTCAGAGGCAATAACACCGTCGCCTTCTATGAGATCTTCAATGAGCCTACCATATACAGGGGGGAGTTGGGCTCGATGTCATGGGCTGAATGGAAAAAGATCAATGAAAACATCATCGGCCTGATAAGGGCGTTTGACACTGAGACCATACCCCTCGTTGCCGGTTTTGACTGGGCTTATGACCTTTCACCGCTGCGTGATGACCCTGTAAACGCTGAAGGTATCGGGTATGTCACACACCCGTATTCGAATAAACGCAGCCAGCCGTGGGAGCCTAAATGGGAAGAAGATTTCGGGTTCGCAGCAGACAGATATCCGGTTGTGGCGACAGAATTCGGTCTTTTCACAAATCCCGGGGAACCGGGCCACGAAGATTACGGCAACAGGATCATCAAATATCTTGAAGGAAGAGGGATAAGCTGGATGTGCTGGGTGTTTGATCCGGAATGGGGACCACAGTTATTGAAATCCTGGAACTATGATCTGACCGAAAAGGGCGTGTTCTTCAGTAAAGCGATGCACGGAGAACTCGATTTTCAGAAGCATTAACCCTTCAGGGCAGATACAGTTTTGGAAGAAAGCCGGATCAATTAAGAATCAGGAGGCATCGTATTTGAAAAGAGGGGTGCCCTTCAGCGCCTTCTCTTTTATGATCTGAATTTCATTTTCAGTGAGCGGTTTCAGGTTGCCGGCGACGCTCAGCGCCTGCCTGAACAGTTTTTCCTCTCCGGGAGGTATCGCCGCCGTTATCGGATGTGAGAGGGTGAAGCGCAATCCCATAGTGATGTCTTCGACTGAGGTAAGAGGCTCATACCAGCATTTCGGGTATCCCGACCGGTCGGCGCCCTCCTGCCACGGTCCTTTAGCCATCGCTTTAAGTGCAAGTATGCCCATTTTCTTTTCCCTGGCTTTTTCAAGCACCTGCGGGCCGAAATTGCCGGCATTCCACATGGCATAGTTGAATGGGAAAAGTATAGTATCAAATTCAAACCTGTCCATGAGCGCCATTGCCGCCTCAACAGAATGCGCGGAGAAACCTATGAAACGGATCTTACCTTCTGCCCTTGCTTCAGTAAAGGTCTCCATGGCTCCACCCGGACCAAGGATGGTATCTACATCCTCCATGGTCGTCACGGCATGATGCTGGTAAAGATCGAAGTGGTCAGTACGAAGGTTCTTAAGTGACTGCTCAAGTTCTTTGCGCGATTCGGCCTTTGTTCTCATGCCGGTCTTGCAAGCGAGGAACACATCCTTTCTGTAAGGTTCCAGCGCCGGACCAAGCTTTATTTCAGCATCACCGTAAGAGGGTGCTACATCGAAATAGTTTATTCCTGCATCGATAGCCAGCTTAACCGCTTCCGACGCTTCAACGGGTGTTGCGTTCATGACGACGATCCCTCCAAAGCCGATCATCGAGAGCATCTCACCGGTTTTTCCCAGAGCTCTTTTTTCCAGCTTTCCTTCAGACAATATTCTTTTCATACCCGACAGGTCTGCAGGAAAGAGGCTCAGGGCAGGCACAGCACATACTGCTGAGAGAATGAACCTCCTCCTTTTCATTTCACTTCATTTTTAACGGATTTTCAGCCCTGTTGTAGAACTCGTTCTGCAAACGCTCGATCTCATTATTGTCTTTCAGATACCTGATAAGCCCGGCAAGCTGGTCGGCGTCTTTTTCAATCAGGAGCTCACCCAGCCTTTTGTTTGGCTGTGCCAGGTCTCCGCAATAATGGTTCGGGTATTTTGCATACCACCATATGCCGACATAGCCGTTCTTCATCATTGCAAGGCGATCCTGGTCTGCACCTGACTCGGCGCCTAATGCCTGGAGATCGACGAGATCAGGCCTGAGATAATAAATCATTGAAGTCTCTTCCTCACCGGCATGGCCGTCGTTTTTGGCCTTTTTCAAAGACTGTATTTCCTTATCCTTGACAGCGTCATTACCTGGTTCAAAGAGAACAACAATATAATCCCTGGCGGACGCAAGCTGGGACTGGCAAAAGAAATGAACGAAAGATGCGTTGCCTCCGTGGCCGCTGAATAGAATGATCTTTTTCAGGCCGTTTCTCGCCAGCTCCTCACATGTTTCCTGCAGCATTTGCCAGATAAGGTCATTGCTGTAAGCAATGGTGCCGGGCTGATGCCGGGCTTCAAAAATCTGTCCGAAATAATACGGAGGAAAGACCACTGCATATTCTTTTGTGACAGCCGATTCAACCGCTGCACGTGCTTCATAGAGGTCTGATCCGAGAGGGAGCTGGGTGGCATGTTTTTCAATTATCCCCATAGGGATTACACATACTCCCTTTGAGAGTTCGACTGCCTTGACAAACTGCGGTGAGGTCAGCTCCTCAAGATTGGCGGGGAGTTTTTTTTCAGCGGTCTGCTGGCCGGCTACGGCAACAGTGATCAGCAGGGAGGTCACGATAAAGGTTATTCTTTTCATTGTGTCTGGCTTTTCTTTGCAGCTAAAATTAAGAGTTCCGCGGGACTTATCAAATAAAAAAATACCTCAACTTAGTGCGGTATTTTCTGTCGATCTGCAGGGACTCGAACCCTGGACCCTCCCGACCAAAGGTCGGGATGCTCGCCATCTGAGCTACCCTAATAAAAAAAAGGAAGCACTTGGCTTCCTTTTTTTATTCCTGTCGGTCTGCAGGGACTCGAACCCTGGACCCTCCCGACCAAAGGTCGGGATGCTCGCCATCTGAGCTACCCTAACAAAAAAAGGAAGCACTTGGCTTCCTTTTTTTATTCCTGTCGGTCTGCAGGGACTCGAACCCTGGACCCGCTGATTAAGAGTCAGCTGCTCTACCATCTGAGCTACAGACCGGAAAAATATCGTGCAAAATTACACTTTTTCAATGAATTTACCACGGCAGCTCTACTGCTTGAGTACAATGAGCCCCTCACGTGGTATCGCCCGGTAAATAATCTTTGCATCTGCCTTCGGCAACCAGATCTTGATATACGGCACATAAGGCGGAGTATCCATTCGGACAATCGCTTTTACCGTGGCTCTCGCATTCCTCGACCTGTCTTTCAGGTCGAAGAAGAAACGCGCACGTCTGTCGGCCCCTACCGTGTCTTCCACCTGCTCGAAAAAGAAACGTACTTTCTGATCTGTATACAATGTAAAAAATACAGCCTCGTAGTCAGTCGTGTCAGGCTTGGCATCCACCACCGCCGATGTCGTATCCTTCGGAGCGATCTTTACTTTCAGCGGATCTTTCATGAAGGTGGCCTGCATATCGGTTATTACCATGGGCGAAGAGAGCATGCTGAAAATAGCCTCCTGATTGGCGCGCTGAAAAAAAGGTGAAATATCGTATTCGGAGATTCTTATGGTTCTTATCGGCAGTCCCTTTATCATCAGCTGGACTACGCTGTCGCGCATGTTGATAAGCATCCCTATCGAATCATTCTCTGCCAGTTTAACCTGTGAGCTCAGGAAGGCCTTTTCCCTTATCAGGTCAATGTAACCAGGTATGGAGCAGTGATCTATCGTGTCGCTCTCTTTCCTTTCCAGCGAAGCGAAATAAGCATTGTCAAAGGCTTTCACCGCATGATTTACAGCGGAGACAGATTTTGCCACATACAACACCATAAAAACAGCCAGCACAGTCCCTGTGATAATGTACCATCTATATTTTGACCAGTTCATCTCAGTTGGCGTTTTCAGTATATGTAGACTTTTGACCCGATGTTCAGGGCGTTGTACACTTCCTTGAGGTCGTCATCGTTCAGCCTTATGCATCCGTGGGTCACCGGCATACCAAGAAATCTCTTGTATAGAGTACCATGGATCATATAACCGTCGCCGAGACTAAGGGCATAATCACCCAGGACACCGTATTCATACCTGGAGGGATCCGTGGGACCGGGAATGGGTAGTCCCTCCTCGATGAAGGCCCAGTCAGGCCGGCGCCAGACCGGATGGGTGGTCTTTCCTAGGATGGTGAAACGTCCGCGCGGCGTCTTGAAGATCCACTCTTTCTCACCGTCTGCCGATCTTAGGAGAGTATAGCTGCCAGATGAGCAGAAACCTTCACGGACCATCTGACGGTTCTTGTAAAGGAAGAACCTGTTGTCAACAGTATTTATCACAAGGTAAGTTTGTGTGGGGATGAAGGATGCGAGCTTTCGCTCAAGGCGTACGATCTCTGTCCTGACAGTAGTTATCTGCTTCTTTATTGCTTTGTCTTTGAGAAGCGACGAATCGACACTGCATTCAGCCCTGCTCTTCCCCCACGAATGCTGAAAGGCAGGCGCAATGTACAGTGGGATTGATAGGAGAAAAATGAGAAGAAGGGCATAAATGATGCTTTTCAGCGCCATTCTCACTCCCTTATGCGAGCGTACATACTCTCTGGCAGTCGCGTAGAATCCGCCTGGAGTCTTGACTGGTTCAATGTTATTTGTTTGCTCTTCCATTTGTCATATTATCTGGAGGAGAGGAACTCCCCGAGGGTTGAAGTCGAGCCTATTATTGTTACCGGTGTTCCAACGGATACATATTTGTACAGCAGGTCTATATCGCTGTTTTTCAGTGCCACGCAGCCCTGTGTCCAGTTGCCTCCTTTTCCGCCTTCGCCGTGGATTTCTATCAGGTCTCCTATACGTGCATCTGTAGGGATCTGTCCGTTTTTTATCCTTGCATTGAATTCTTCGACGTCCTCTTTGTTCGGATAATTGAGCATCAGCGCCTTATGATACTTTGTTGAGCCGTTTGAGAGTTTTTTTGTCACAACATATTTTCCTTCAGGGGTAGCCATGTCTCCCCTGCTTTTTTTGTCCCCCATCCAGTTGCGGCCGAACTCTGCCTCAAAGGTATATTTCTTTTTGCCACCCTGGTACAGGTAACAGCGGGCAGGGATTTTTTCAATCAGGATGGCATACGATCCTGTACGCCGGCTCTCCGTTATGGCGCTTATCGCCCATTCCTGCCAGTCGGAGTAACTCCTGAAATATTCTTCCAGTTTTTTACGCGCAACGGAATATGAGCTGGAGATATATTCATTCGCCTCCGATATTTTTACATTGCCGTTGACATAACGTTCCTTCTCGAGATCTATTGACGCTTCCTTGATAAGCAGCTTGCCCTTGGCGTGCTTTTTCTGGATATCCTGGGAAAGGGGCATCAGGTTGAAAATCTTCTCAAATGAAGCTATCTCGGCGTTCAGTCTTTTTATCTCACGTTCAAGATTATTCTTGAGGTCTTTAGACCTTGCGATAGTCTTCGTTGTGGCCTCGATGGCCTTTTTCTGTGCTGTGG
>Ga0208980_10003012_pt1 | contig 10216 bp, 8 predicted proteins | sample WetSurMetagenome_3_FD_187993 | JGI IMG/M metagenome (GOLD analysis project Ga0208980, IMG submission 187993) | Wetland microbial communities from Twitchell Island in the Sacramento Delta, sample from surface sediment Aug2011 Site A1 Bulk (version 2) | ecosystem: Environmental > Aquatic > Marine...
CCTGCACAACAAGGGCAACGATTATATCAAGCGAAGTCTGGTCAGATCGCGCAACCGGCAGGAGCTAGAGCGGCAACGGAATGAAGCAATACTGAAAATGGTAGCAACCAGTAACCCTAAAGTTAAAGCGCCTAAACCTTATGTTATACCGGAGCTAAGCTGCCCGCCTGGGTTCGTGGGTTACCTGGCCACCCACATGCTTGCCCGATCGCAAAACATCGTCCCATGCGCCGCATACGTAAGCGCCCTCGCACTGGTCACCGGGTTGGTAAGTGGTGCATTCGTCACGCCCACCGATGCAGGGTTAAACGGGTATTATGTGGTCATGTCATTGTCGGGCATTGGTAAGGATGCAATATTTACAACCACGCATGACATTATGGAGCAGATACAAAATAACGTTACCTTGGCCCAGACGTTAAAGGGTAAGATAACGGATTACCTGGACTTCAGCATATACGGGAGCGCCCGCGCATTGTTTAAGAACCTGACCCATAACAACCGAATGGGTTTCACCCATTACAACCGGGAGTTCGGGGAAGATTTCACCGAGCTGTGTACCATGCGTTACGATGCTTCACAGGTTAAGGAAGCCAGGCGGTTGTTTACCAGCTTGTTCACCATTGGCAGGATTGGGGATGTGGTGTATAGCGACAAGGACAACAACGTAGAAGGGAATGCCCAAGGTTGCGCTTATACCACAATCGGCGATGCTATAGCTTCTAACATATTCGATTTCCTTAATGAAAAAGCACTGCGTTCCGGGTTGCTGTCCCGGTTCACCTTTGTTGAATTTGATGGGGAGTCGGTAACCAACCCCAACCGCATTTTCGACCCGTACCCCGCTGACCTGCTGGAACACCTTGTTAGGCTGCTTAACCACACTATTATAAGCCGTGTACCTAGTGCCCACAACTTTAACCCCGGTCGGGTGCGGGTTGCTATGGATGAAGGTGCTCACGAGCTGCAGGCTCGCTTTAAGCAGTTACAGCTAGAGCAGATTAAGGGGGTGGAGCAAGAAGCGTATAGGCAGAAGTGGATACGGCAGCATGAGAAAGCTTTAAGGGTTGCCAGCGTGTTAGCCATTGCGGATAACCACACTTCTCCAGTGATTAGTGCGGTCCATGTGCAGTGGGCTATTGACTTAATGATGCACAGTTTAAACGTATTTGAGAAGCGGGAAGAGGTTGGGGAAGTGGGGGACGTTGAAAATGATTGGGACAGTGCAACCAAAAGGCTCTATGATTTATGTGTGGAAATAGTGAAAGAAGGTAAACAGTATAAGGACAAAAAGGTGGAAAAATTAGCTGGTTTTGGGGTTATTTCCCACAGTTATTTATCAGTAAGGACGAGCAGTATTGCAGTATTTAGAAGAGCAAAGAACGCGAATTTGATAAGAAAACACGCAATTGACGAGTTAATTAAGTGCGGTAATTTGCAAATTATACAATTGAATGTGGTAAGTGGATTTGAAAATGAAAGGGGTACTTTTTATAAATTTGTGGCAAATTGAGATAAATTGAATTATTTTTATAAAAAAGTGTTGTGTTGTGCATTTTTTTAAATTACTGTTCGACCCCAATATTGAGTATCAAAACCATTAAAACGCGAAAAGTTAATAGGGTATTAAAGCTAGTAATTATGGGGAATTCGTTAATGTTCACAATAACTTAAAGCTATTAAGAGTGTAAGTTATTGATAAATAAGGGGTTTATTTGGTGTTAATACCAATTAATTACCATATGAATCGCGCAAGTTGTTGTATTTAAAAGGAAAAACACGAGTTTTTATTAATTTTGGGGGTGGCCCGCGCACATAATACCCCCCCTCTCATACCATAAAAATTTCTAGTAGTATTATTTCTAGTAACCGTATATAAAACGTAATGTAAAACAATAACATAACTATATTATTACTATATTAAATACTATTAATTTTCTATTATTTACATACATATACCATTTTCTTATTTTTTTATTTCAATCTATCTAAAACCAATTCACGGGGGGTACACGGAAAATGGATTCAGAAACACCCAAGCAGGGGACGGAAGAAAGTGTGGTCACTAATTGCGAGTCCAGTACCGGGTCCGATAAGGTGACTGGTGCAGGGGATTACAATGCGAGCCACATTCGAATTTTGAAACCCGAAGAGGTTGTGCAACGTATGCCCTGGCTCAAGGCCGAAAGTCTTGCTCAGCAGTACAACCGTGATGTCGCATTCATCCGCCGGGGTCTCCGGGCGTGTAGGGAGGCGGGGGTGAGCGAGCGGTACTTCGTGAGCAGGTACTTGGAGAAAGACCCAAGCGTCCCCTACAACCCGCTCGTGGATCATCATTCCCGGTTGCTGCAGGGGTCATCATACCCGAATCTTGCGGGGTTTGAGAAGAAAAGATAACGAATCCCAAAATTCGGGCACAAGCAGGGTTAAAATTTTTACCCTCAGCTTTGGGGCTCATTTAGCCCGATCGTCGCCCCAGCCGGCCCCAGCGGCCCGCTCTCGCTATGTTTGTCACTTCGTTTAACCGGCATTTGCCGCTAAAAACTGGCCAACCCCCCGGCCACCCCCGAATTCTGGGAAAAACTGCTTGCACAATATTGGGCGATGTGGTAGGGTGCATGAGTGCTGAAATTGTGCTGAGGTTCCACAGTGCGGGAGTAGGCATAACTGCATATCCCTCTATCAGGTTCTCACCTTTCCTGGTAGGGGGGTTCTAACACTACGGGAGGGAAAAGCGATGTGAAATTCAAACCTGCACAACTAGCAAGAGACGGGGACGAAGAGTCCCATCAGGTGGCCCTAATGTGTTGGGCTGCTGATAACGTTGTCAAGTATCCTGCTCTTCGTTGGTTGTTTGCAATACCGAACGGAGGGAAGAGAGACAGGATTACAGCAGCAAGACTTAAGGCACAAGGTGTCAAGGCTGGTGTAGGTGATTTGTTTCTCATGTGTGCAAGACGTGGATTTCACGGTTTGTTTATTGAAATGAAAGCAGGTGACAACACGCTCGCAGAAGATCAGATTACGTTTGGAGCGGATGCGGTGTTGTGTGGTTACCGGTATGAGGTCTGCTACACTTGGGAACAAGCGGTGGCAGTGTTGCAGCAATACTTAGACGACTAAAATGACAGATGAGCAACGGAATTCAATACGGTTATTACAAGAGCAGGGTTTGCACAATGGTATCGTGCAGTCCTGTATCAACTGTGAAAGCTGGTTGGCAAAGGAGGACAAGTGTGGTCAGTACAACACGAAACCCCCTGCCAAGATAATCTATTACGGGTGCGAAAAATGGGAGTACAACATCCCCTTCTAGGGGGTTAAGTGTTTCTTCGTTATTTCGAACCTCCAGATTACCAGTACACGGAACAGGAAATAGCAATCAGGGAGCGGTTTGTTTTCGAGTACATGCGGGACAATGATGCGGAGGGTGCTCTACTACGTATGGGGCAACCCCGCCAAATGGTGCAGAGTTTAGCATCAGATTTTATGATGGACAGTTATGTTCGAATACGTTTGCAGGAACAGAAGGAGCAGGTACAACAAAAGATTGCAGATCGAGATCCCCGGTTCATGGGTATGGTTGCAAGCTTGTTATTCCACGAAGCCTGTAACGCGGACCGAAGCACTGCTCGCATAACTGCATTAAGCAAGCTGGTTGATGTCTTGCAAATCGATCAACCACAAAGTAAGGTTTCCAGCGGTCAACAACCTTTGACCCTAGAAGAAATCAAGCAGGAATTAACGAAGCGAGGGTTTGGGGGGATTACACTTGGCGACCAATTTAGCAGAAGAACTTAGTGATATTGAGTTAATTGAAAGCTTGTTGATAGCCGAGGCACGTAGTGACTTCTGGGCCTTCAGAAAACTTATGCGACCCAACATGGTCATCGGCTGGTTCCAGTGGGACTTGGCACATAAGTTGCAACAGTTTTATGAATCTTTAGTTTTGGGGCAACGACCGGTACTAATCATTCAAGCTCCTCCTCAGCACGGTAAATCTGTCTCCGTTGTCGACTTTATAGCTTGGATGTCCGGTCGGTGCCCCTTTCTTAAATCAGGGTTCGCGTCTTACTCCGATATGCTTGGGGTCAAGACAAACCTGCACCTTCAACGCACCTTCAACGACCCTAAGTTCAAACAGGTATTCCCCAACTTTGGTATCCCATCTAAAAAGGATAACGCACAGGTTAACCGTTCTAAAATTGAGTTCCTTGGAACCGAGGGTTCCTTCCGCAATACTACTATTGGCGGGGGCATCACCGGGGAACCCTTGGACGTGGGTATAATTGACGACCCGTTAAAGGGGCGTGAACAAGCTAATAGTCCCACCATCCGTGAAAAGGTTTGGGACTGGTTTACTGACGATTTCTCTACCCGGTTTAGTGAATACAGTGGGTTGCTAATTGTTATGACCCGCTGGCACTTGGACGACTTGGTTGGACGCTTTCTAGCACAGAACCCGGATAACGTAACTGTGGTTACGTACCAAGCAATCGCAGAAGCGGATGAGGATTACCGGGAAGAAGGGCACCCCCTGTTTCCAGAATTGAAATCCCTTAAGTTTTTAAACGAGATAAAAAGCCGCCAAGCTTCTTTCAGCTTTAGCTCCTTATACCAGCAGAAACCCACAGAGCAAGGCGGCGACCTTATTAAGACATCTTACTTCCGCATGTGTACACAGGTTCCGACTTTGCAGTACCGCATTATCTACGCGGACACTGCACAGAAGACCAAGGAGTCCAACGACTACACTGTGTTTGAGTGTTGGGGTAAAATGAACAACGGGGATATTATTTTGCTGGACTTGGTTCGTGGTAAGTGGGACAGTGTGGACTTGGAGTGCCAGGCGGTTGCTTTTTGGAATAAACATAATCAGAAGGTAAACGGGTTCGAACCGGTTGGGTTGGGTAAACTGCGTCACATGAAGGTAGAAGATAAGGTGTCAGGCACAGGCTTAATTCAGAAGCTTAAAAGGGTCACTCAAATACCGGTAAAGGGTATCCAGCGCAACACGGACAAGTATACTAGGCTTTGTGATAACTTGGGGTACATTGAAGCCGGAAGAGTGTGGTTACCTATTAACGCCCCGTGGCTCAGCGATTTCCTAGCAGAGTGCGAAGCATTTAAAGGGGATATGTCCCATAAGTTTGACGACCAGATAGACCCTATGCTAGACGCGATTGAGGATATGGTTGCAACCCAGAAAGTGAGTTTCTATGAGTGATTTTATTAAAAGAGCGTCAGACGGTTTGCAGAATGTAGTCGCGGGATTAGCAACGTGGCGCGATAAGCATTTTCATTCCAGTTATGCAACGACCCAAGGTCTAGCACAAGACCAAAGGTTACTTGATACCATGTACCGGGATTCTTGGTTAGCCAAGAAGGTTGTCAACAGTGTAGCTGAAGACATGGTGCGGGAATGGTTCAAAGTAAGCGTGAAGGACGAAGACGATTTTGATTTTATACAAATTGAAAAACGTTGGAAGCTGCGTGGGCTGGTGGAAGAGGCCATACGCTGGTCACGGTTGTACGGTGGAGCAGGTATTGTCATTGGAACCAAGGGTTCAGAATTGTCCCAACCCTTGGAGCAAATTGTACAGGATGACTTATTGTTTCTACGGGTCGTTGATAAGTTTAGGCTCGTACCCGGTACATTAATTGATGAAGATATAAGTAGCGAGAACTTTGATTTACCGCTCACGTACCTTATGCAACCCACGAATATTGAAATACATTGGACTAGGGTGTTAAGGTTTGAGGGGCAGTCATTGCCTAAGCAAGCTTGGTTGGAGAACCAACGGTGGGGCGATAGCGAGCTGCAACACATATTCGAATCCATAAAATCCTACGACTCTATCAAGGCAAGTATTGTGTCCATGTTTTATGAAGCGAATGTGGATGTGCTTAAGGTTAAACAGTTGACCGAAATGCTCGCTACCAAGGGCGGGGAGGAAATGGTAATTAAACGTTTCCAAACAGCAGCACTTATGAAGTCGTTTAACCGGGTGTTCCTTATTGACAGCGACGAGGAGTATGAAAAGAAGTCCAACAACTTTACCAACTTGGCAGAAGTGTGGTCACGGTTTGTGAGCGATGTCGCTGGTGCTGCTGAAATACCTATCACCCGATTGTTTGGGGAGACTCCCGGGGGTATAGCTGCAACGGGTAAAGGCGAGCTTGTTAACTATTACGATATGATTTCCAACAAGCAACAAACTGACCTATTGGATAAAGTTGAAAAGCTGGTGAGGTACTTAATTTTGAATGAGAATGGTAACGAAGTAGAATTCGAAATAGAGTTCAACCCATTATGGCAAGTACCTGAAAGCGAATCCGCAACCGTACGCAAGACCAGAGCGGACATGGATAAAATATATTACGACATGGGGGTTGTTACCCCGGTCGAAATTGCTCGGGAGTTGTTGAACGAAAAGTTGTACAGTGCAATGACAGAAGAGAGTATTAAAATGCTTGAAGAACTCGAGAATGAAATACCGGACGAACCGGATCCGTTGATTAACATGCAACAAGTTCCCGGTCAGACTGCTCCGGGTCAAGTGTTGCCTAATGCTGGTGAGAACCTTATGGAGAACGAAGAATGATTACAGATACAAGAGCCAATGCAATGCTTGACACCGAATTCAGTACCGGGGACAAGTTGTCCCTACATACTGCATATTCGACTACGGGGGCCAACGAAGTTACTGGCGGGAGTTATGTGCGTCAGACAGTAACTTGGGCAGCAGCAGCGGCTAGGTTGAAGGCTAGTGCGGCGGCGGTGGATTTAACGGGTTTACCTGCTGCTGTAACGGTGGCTTGGATTGGGGTTTGGAACAGTGCGGGCACTGTGTTCCGCGGAATGTCCCCTAATAATGGAACTGACTTTTCGTTCCAGGTTGGGGTGACAGCTAATACAATCATAGTCGAAGGTCATGCTTTAGCTAATGATGACCGGGTTGTGTTTACCGGAACCCCGCCAGCAGGTTTGACAGAAGGGACAATCTACTTTGTTGTAGGTGTAACAGCAGGTGACCCGGATACTTTCCAAGTTGCTACCACACAGGGCGGAGCAGCGATCGATATTACCGGTCAACCTTCCGCCAACTGCATGGGCTCTAAAATCACTTTGGAAACTTATGCAGCAGCAGGTGGAACGCACAGGGTATCAACATTCAGCGCCAGAATGTAATATGAAAAAGTTTACAGGTTATAGGCAAAGACACTTTAAGCCGGTTAATACCCAACGATTGGAAAATTGGTTGGGTGCGGATAAGGTTGAACACTTGCGGTTGTGTATGAGGGGCTGGTATGGGTCACCCATTCACCTGACAGATGTACCGGGTAACGTTTGGGTTGACGCAGATGGAGATTTTGTTGGAGCGTTCAACCGGGGTGCTTTCTTCAGTGCTTTGGACGCTTTGGAAGTGTGGTTAAAGTTGCTATCTAAGGAGTCCGGGCGCTTGCAACCTGCAACAGTGGGGGCGGGGTTCTCCAGCATTAGTGACGCTTTAACAAGGGCGACTAATGGGTTTAGCCAGCGCCGTAATTTTCAAAAAACTGGTTCAACCGGTGTCGTATCAGTCAGCTCTAGTTTGTGGAGGGTGGGCAACCAGCCAGCAGCAGGGGCAGCAGGGGCAGCAGCGCCGGGCGGTACGGTACACAATAACACCAATACCGGGGCGTTAACTTTCGCCAACCCTGCCGTCGGTGCTAATCGGCTCGTCGGTGCTGACATAGGGTGTAACAACAGCGGGAACACATTGCTCTTATATGACCGGTTGTTTTCGGTAGCGGTTAACATGAACACCACGGCAGCACAAGCGGTGACCGGTGTTCCCACCAGATACCAGAGCACAGATGCATTGAGCGCGAACGAGGATTACATAGGGGACAACTTTATGTTCTTCGAAGTGGGCGGTACGGCGTTGGCGGCGACGGCACATAACTGGACACCCTGCACTTACTTGGACGAAAACAATGCGCCAGCAACATTACCTAGTCTGACCGGTAACTCAGGCGCGATTGTTGACCGGTTAGACCATCCAATTAACCAATGGTTCGCACCTTTAGCAAGCGGAGATAATGGGGTTAAGGCAATCACTAATGTACAGTTGAGTGCGGCAGTAGCAACCGGAGCTTGTAATGCAGTTGTAGGGCATCCCATTGGGTTTATGACTTTCTTAACCACAACTGGCCTGATGCCATTTGACTGGTTAACCAACCGTGACCAAGCTCCCAAGATAATGAACGATGCTTGTTTAGCGTTTTTAGAATGTATTAAACCGTCTACCACGGCAACCAGTTACACAGGCCGGATTGCTGCAACCTCTACATCGTCATAAAACAATGACTCCCAATTACATAGTCAACAACTTTTCCGGGGCGTTAACCCGTAGAAATCAGGACTTGTTTTGGGCTCCAACTTTAGCAGCGCAAGACCCACAGATTCCTGACCTGCCTTTGGGCAACGATACCCCGGTTGTATTACCGGGGGTGTTTGCACGGTACAGCTTAAAAGGCCAGGCAAACGGTGTCGGGGCAGCTATAACGTCAGACATTCTGAGCGTAAGTGCTGGTGATTTCTTGACCGTAATGGTGTCACATGGGGATGACACTGATGCAACAGCTTGGACGCTTAGTAATACCGGGTCAGCTATAACGTGGACGCAAGTTGTTTCCGTGGGTGCGGTTGGTAATTGCAGGGTAGTATTGTGGAAAGGGGTTGCGGGTGCTACGCCACCCACTACGGTGACTGTCACGGTTACTGCGGGAAGTTTGTTAACTGGTAGTAAGGCGATGGCAGTTGGCGCTTATACTGGTTATGACCAAGTTGACCCATTACCAGCAGCTAAGTTGACAAGCGGTACAAGCGGGACTGATGTATCCCAATCTATAACGCCATCTGCCAATGGTGGTGCGTTGCAAATGTTCGCGGCGGATTGGTCACAAACGAACTCATTTAGTGTCAATTCAGTTAACCGGTTGTCAGGTATTTATAATGAAAGCGGCAGCCAAACAGCAGCGTTGATAATACCAAACGTTCAACCGCGCCCCGACACTAGCCCATTCACTATAGGGGAAACAGATGCAACCGGGACTATTAGCTGGATAGCATTTGAAGTCAAGGCAGCAGGTGCAGCGGGGCAAACAGGCCTGGCAAGTGTGGTCACAAGGGTGGGCTCAAAAGCTAATGTTACAACCTTCTCAAAATCTGGGGGTGCTGCTGGTACAGAATTCAACGGTTTGCGGAATACCGCACCCTCTCTAAAACTTGTTGTTCCAAGTAGTGCAGACAGTAAAGCTATAGTTCGCTCCTCGGTTATTCCTGCGAAACTAATGTCATATGCGACCAATACAGTGACGGCGTTCCGTTCTACGGTAGCCACAAGTCATACGTCCTTGGTTACAGTGCTCGAAAGGGCGGTATTACGCTCGCAGGTTCTTTTTACCAAGATTGGAGCAGGTAGTGAAGCTCAAAGTGTTGCAGTTAGAAACCAGACAGCAGGTTCGAAGACTGGTATAGCAGTATCGCTCCAGATTGCCCTTGCCAAGTTTACCAGTCTTGCCAGTGCCTTGGGGCAAGCTGCAACCGGGTCGGCAATTACCCGGTCGAACGTGCGTATGGTATTATCAGCCGGGAAAATTGGTATTGTAAACAGTGTCGAACAGCTTAACCTTAAAGGGGTCGCCACTGCAATTCGTAAGGATAGAACCCGAACAGGATGAATCGCAGGTTCTGTGTGACGATGGACCAGCATGCCCCGACACACGTTTTGCACACCTCGCTGGGAGTGTACCAGACGCTGTCGATGACCGCCCATTTTGTGAACAGTGGGATGGTTTTGTACAGCAGTAGAAGAGTCACGATAGTGAAAAACGAGCTCAGGGGACCGCTAAAAAGATTGCCCCTGACCCACCCGATCACCCCCACACGGGTTGCGGGAGCCTTGAGGACTTCTTCTGTGTTCGAAAGCACAGCCATTCCGTTCATCTCTCAACGATAGCAATCTTTTTATTGTACCAGTTCATAAAAGCGGAGGTCGTAAGACTGAAAAAGAGATACACCGCCATGATCATCAGGATCGGCTCGATGGATTGTCCCGTTTGATTGATCGTGGTGCTGGCCACAGAGACAAAATCCGGATATCCGATACCGACCGCGAGTGAACTGTTCTTCGTCAAATTGAGCATCTGGCTTGTGAGCGGGGGAAGG
>Ga0208980_10003013_pt1 | contig 10216 bp, 14 predicted proteins | sample WetSurMetagenome_3_FD_187993 | JGI IMG/M metagenome (GOLD analysis project Ga0208980, IMG submission 187993) | Wetland microbial communities from Twitchell Island in the Sacramento Delta, sample from surface sediment Aug2011 Site A1 Bulk (version 2) | ecosystem: Environmental > Aquatic > Marine...
AAAATCCCACCGGATGATCTGCGCTTGGCACGTAAGCGACTACATCAAGTAAGAGGTAAGAAATGAACAAAAAGTATCTTGGCAGTAATTTCGATGATTTCCTCGAAGAGGAAGGCATCCTTGCAGATGTTGAGGCGGTCGCCGTTAAGCGCGTGATCGCCTATCAGATTACTCGATTAATGCAGGAACAAAACCTGACGAAAATCGAGATGTCACGCCGTTTGAATACCAGCCGGGCATCCCTGGATCGCTTGTTGGATCCCACGAACACATCCGTTACTCTTCAAACCATGGAAAAGGCTAGCAAGGCATTGGGGAAGAAGCTGCAGATAAAAATGATTTAGGCTGAGCAAAAACGGATTATCTCGTTGATCGAGGAGGGCACATGCATTTTGGCTTCATTCTCCCGCGAGGCGATGCCATATTTATCCTTAGTTTTCAAGAATCGTCAATACCTCGCTGGCGCGGTAGAACCGGTTGCGCCTTCTTCCACTGATCTTTTCCAATATCCCAACGCTGACCAGCTTTTCAATGCAACGTTCCGCGCTCATATAGGGAATCCCCAGGGATGCTTCCGCCTGGCGAATTGATAATATTGGTCGTTGGAAAATCAGGTTCAGTACTGCTTCAAGATGAGTATATCGTCCTGCTGGCTGAATCCTTTCAAGATAGTGGGCTTTTAGATCCACCAGATGTTTAATTCGCCCCGTGTCCCGGATCGCCTGGGAACTGACACCATCAAAAAAGAATTGAAGCCACTCTTCCCAGGCACCCTGTTTACTGACATTAAGCAGATGTGTATAGTATTCCTGGCGGTGTGTCTCGAAGAAAACACTGAGATTGAGGAAGGGTTGCCTGAGCAGTTTCCATTCACTTAGCAATAAAATGATCAATAAGCGACCGATGCGTCCATTGCCGTCCAGGAAAGGATGAATCGCCTCAAATTGGTAATGCAGCACGCCGGCTCTGACCAGGGGTGAAATCTGAGAGGGTGTATGTAGAAATTTCTCCAATGCATCGAGGGCGACGTTCATTTCATCTATGGGAGGTGGAATAAAAGTGGCGGTTTCCAGGGTACTGCCTGGGGCGCCAATCCAGTTCTGTCTGCGGCGCATTTCTCCGGGGGTCAACAACTCACCGCGGACTCTCTTCATCAGGAGCGCATGCATTTCCCGAATAAGCCGCAGGCTGATGGGCAGGGTTTTAACTCGATCCAGGCCATATTCCAGTGCTCGGACATAATTTGACACTTCTTGGGCGTCATTATCGGGCTCTAGAAATGTGAGCTGGCCAGACTCGTAAATGTACAGCTCCAACAGGGAAGCCCGGGTGCCTTCAATACGTGAGGAAAGCACCGCTTCCTGCCGTATGAAAGGGACAATTAAGGAGCGGTTGAATGGAAAGGCATCCGAAAGAGTATTCAAGCGGCTTAAATCACGTTCTGCGCGTGATAAAGCATCAATCAACGAGTCTGACCAGTTCAGTTTTGGGGGCAGGGGATTGGGGATAAAAGCCCAGTATCCCGGTTGGGTACGGATGACTTTTCCGGAGCTGCTTTTTTGAAATTCTTTTGGATCCATTTTTATATTTTATTAGCTACCTCAAGCAACAAGGCGTTATCTTATTAACACTTTATGGTCTTGGCGATAATACTATAATCCTTATTATCGTTAAAGTCAATATAAGTTAATAATATCAAACCTTATTATCGTTTAGGTTTGCAGTGATAATAAGTAGATGATGGAAATGCTCAGCGATCCTGTACTAGATGAAGCTTCGCTTACTTCTTCACGTCTATTGGATTGTGCCGGTATGACGCGCATCTACAATGATTAAGCAACCCTCATCCCAGCTTGCGATGACATATCGGTGGATCCTCTTCCTTGATCATCCCAGGGCGGAACGATGAAATTGTCTCTTGACAAAACCATCTTATGGTATTATACTATAGGTATAATACTAAAGGAAGGAGTTACATGAAAGACGAAACATTCGACGCCCTGCTCTTCCAATGGGAAGAGACCTATAAAAAAGGACTGCTGTCCTTCTGGCTGATGTTGCTGCTTTCCGGGCGAAAGGCTTATCCCTACGAAATGCGGGCCGCCATCCAGGAAATCAGCCGCGAAACCATCAGCGCTGATGAGAACAGCATCTACCGTGCCTTGAACCGCCTGGCCGGATCCGGGTTGGTCCAGAGCGAGATCCAGCCTTCTGACACAGGTCCCAGCCGGCGCTACTTCAGCCTGACGGACCGTGGAATGGACCTGCTCAGGCAGTTCATCTCACGCAACATCCTGATCTTTCAGGATCCGCTTGTAGCCGGATCGATCAAAAAGGTCCTCGCGACCGGTGATAACCAGAAAGGATAATCTGATGACCCTTAAAATGCTTACCCCTGCTCAAAAGAAGCTCGCCTCGATCCGCAAAATCCTGTGGATCATTTTCGCCGGGATCGCCATCCCCACCATCCTGTTGCTTGTTCCGGCTAACTACCTGATCGGTAGCAATAGTGCGCGCTACGTGATTGGACCGGATGGTGTCACACCACTCGATATGATGCCGTTCTTGAGCGCAATGCCCTTCCTGATGGTCGGCTTCCTCGGGCTGGTCCTGGTGGTGATCTACCAGATCATCAAGTACCGCATGGATAAGGACGAAGACCTGTTCCTGTAAGCGATGGCAGCCTGTGTTCCAGGTTGATTAACAAGCCCCCCTTGATCCATGAAGGGGGGCTTTGCTTGCTTGCAAGCTTTTCCAACCCTGTTTGCCTGCGGCCTGAATCCATCCGGTCGTTTAAGCCAAATTCTACGGATTGCATTCAACGCAGGTTGGCCTTTCCTGTGGTGTATACCCCTGGCGTATGTTCTTTCAAGGGATCGGCTCCTTTGGTGTGGACCTGCCAGGGTCAAAATCCGACCTCTCTTTTTTGAATTCCTTCGTGAAATATGCCATTAATTTGACAATTCGATAAATAGGACTAAAATAGTCATAATAAGATTTAGTTATAGGCATCCCGTAATCGTCCCGCAGTTGTTATGAACAAACTTGCGGATGAGGAAAATGAAAGAAAGCAGGCAGATGTGAATAATCAAAACACGAAACGATTGGATATGCTGATCGTGAGCCTTATGTTCATCATAGGCATGGAGGATTAATAATGAGTGAAGTATTCTATTTCTTACTGATCAGCCTGGCTGGCTGGATCATCACCTGGTACGTATACCGGGTTGATCATTTTAAGCTGTTGAAAGTAGAGGAGGAGTAGCCTGTGTAGGGCTGCTTTTTCCGCTTGGATGATCCCAATGTAGCCGACCTATAAAATGCAGATGCGATTGGTTATCGAAGGGTTGGTATTGTTAATCGTTTGATTCAGAGAAAGCAGGCACGAATGGGAAATCGTAATTCCACCGTAATGATCGCAAAGCCCGGACAGCAGGAGGTAGTCTTCATCCGGGAATTCAATGCGCCCCGGGAAGAGGTTTTCAGAGCCTGGACCACACCTTCGATATATTCCCGCTGGGCCGGTCCACGTCATCTCAAATCCTGCCTGAAGGTCTTCAATCCCAGAACGGGTGGCAGTTACCGCATCCTTCATCTGGACCCGGAAGGCAGTAGCACATTCATCACCCGGGGAGTCTACCACGAGGTCACCCCTCCCGAGCGGATCGTGGCAACCTTTGAAAATGAAAGCGATCCGGATAAAGGCCACGCGGTATTGGAGGTGTTCAATTTCGAAGACTTGCCCGACCGACGCACGCAGGTGACCGCCCGCCTGGTGTTCCTGACGACCGCGGACCGGGATGGCATGCTGAATGCCGGGGTTAAACAGGGAATGGAAGAATCGCACGAGCGCCTGGAAAACCTGCTGGCGAACAGTTTTGTGGAAGACTACCTGGCCAACGTGGTTGAACGCGAAAGGCAAAAACAGCTTCATCCCCGGCTCTATAGCCAGTGAAAGAAGGCTTGAAAGATGAACGAAAATAAAACCAGGATGATCGTGAAACCCAACATCCAGGAAGTCATCGTCATCCGGGAATTCGACGCGTCGCGGGAGTTGGTCTTCAAAGCCTGGACCACCGCATCACTCTACATCCAATGGATCGGCCCGCGCGATCATAAAACGACCATCGAGCGTATGGATGCAAAATCCGGCGGCGGCTGGCGCTATTTACAGACCGACCCGGCCGGTGTCGAGCATGCCTTTCACGGCTTCTACCACGAGGTCGTCCGGCCTGAGCGCATCATCGACACCTTTGAATACGACAACCTGCCTGAAAAGGGACACGCAGTACTCGAAGCCGTCAATTTTGATGAACTGCCGGACCGTCGCACCCGTGTGACCGAACGCATCGTGTTCCTGTCGGTCGCCGATCGGGATGGCATGGTCGCAGGGGGCATGGAAATGGGCATGGTCCAATCCTACGAACGATTGGATGAATTGCTGGAAAAAACCATGGTCGAGGACAGTTTATAAAGGAACGTGAATGAGAAAAGTCATCTTCTTCATGCTGACCAGCCTGGACGGTTATTTCGAAGGTCCGGATCATGAGATTGACTGGCACAACACGGATGCGGAATTCCAGGATTTCGCCATCGAACAGACCGGCCAGGCCGGTATGCTGCTGTTCGGGCGCCTCACCTATGAAATGATGGCCAGTTTCTGGCCAACGAAAGGAGCCATCGAAAGCGACCCAATCGTTGCCGGCCGGATGAACAGCCTGCCCAAGATCGTATTTTCACGGACGCTGGCCAGGGCCGAGTGGCAGAACACCCGCCTGGTCAAAACGAACTTTGCAAAAGAGATCGCTGCTCTTAAAAAGCTGCCCGGCAAGGACCTGTGTATCCTCGGCAGCTCCGACCTGGCCGTTTCGTTTCTAGAGGCCGGTCTGTTGGATGAGATTCGCATCCTGCTCAACCCCATCGTCCTGGGTGAAGGTAAACCCCTTTTCAAGGGCATTCAGACCAGGTTGCATTTGAAGCTACTGAAGACCCGGATATTTCAAAATGGGAATGTCCTGTTATTTTACCAGCCGGCTAACCGGGATGAGACCCATGCATGATCAGAGATGAAAGTTCGGGGCTCGGCGATGATTTTCCGACCCATCTTGTACAACCCGTCAGGCGGGCGCTGGCCGCAGCCGGCGTCCAAAACTTCGCCCAACCAGCCAACTTCCGGGAAGCCAGGCTCCGCCGCCTGCATGGCATTGATCCGAAAGCGATGCTGAAACTCAGCCAGACCCTGGCTGACCGTGAGCTGGCATACGCCCCCGAATAAAAAGGAGAAGGCCTCATGCACCAACCAGATTCGACCGAAGTATTAACCCCATCACAAAGGATCACCAACCAAATCGAAGCGCTGACCGATTGGCGCGGCGCGGTCTTTTCCCGCATCCGCCAGTTGGTTCTGGAAGCTTACCCGGGCATCAGCGAGGAATGGAAATGGGGAACGGCGGTCTGGTCATATCACGGCATGCTGTGCAGCGCCGCCGCCTTTAAGGATCACGTGAAAGTCCATTTTTTCCAGGGTGCTTTCCTGGAAGATCGCTGCGGATTATTTAATGCCGGGCTGGATGCCAGCAAGATGCGCGCCATTGATATCCGCGAGGGTCAGGTCATCGACGAGTCCGGATTCAAGGATCTCGTTCGGGTTGCAGTTTCTTTTAATGAGACGAAGTGACCCGGACTGCCATGGTTTCATGCCTGCTTTTATTCTGAACATGAAAGAAGTGTTGATATGAGCAAGATCATCGTCACCGAATTTTTGTCGCTGGACGGGGTCATGGAAGAACCCGCCTGGTCCCTTATCTATTGGAATGATGCGATTGCCAAATTCAAGAAAGATGAGTTATTCGCCAGCAACGCCCATCTGCTCGGACGGGTGACCTACCAGGGATTTGCCGCTGCATGGCCGGATCACAAGGATGAAGAAGGCTTTGCAGATCGTATGAACAGCCTGCCCAAGTATGTCATCTCCTCCACGCTTGAAAAAGGGGAATGGCCGGGCACGACCGTCATTCGCAAGGACGTGCCCAATGAAATCGCTGCATTAAAGGAATTGCCCGGTCAGGACCTGCTGGTGGCCGGCAGTTCAATCCTGGTCCAGACGCTGATCCAACATAACCTGGTGGATGAGTATCACCTGCTGGTTTATCCGGTCTTGTTGGGTAAGGGCAAACGCCTTTTCACGGATGGAATCGGAAAGCATGACCTGCGCCTGATCGAGATGAAGTCGATGGGATCCGGTGTCGTCCTGCTGGTTTATGCTCCTGACCGGAAAAAAACTACGTAAAGATTGACCTGGCCACCTGCTGCAGCACCATGCACAGGTGATAAGATAAAATGAGGTGCATCCGCGGCGTTGCATTGAGGATTGAATCACACGGATTGCGGAAACTTTGAACCTGCTCATATGTCAGGCTCATGTTTTTCTTGTGGGTTCATTAATGGCGATTGAAAATAAATAGAACGCCTGTCAGCCTGGTTCAACGCATTTGATGGCCATTGCCATGGCACCCAATACCCCGGAGCGATTGCCCAGGATGGGCAGGTGGATGTATTCATCTATTTTTTCCAAAAGCATGCTCGAACGAACATATTGATTATTAATTTCTTTGAATTTTGTCCGGACACTCTGGATCAATCCCGGGTGTTGTAAAACACCGCCACCCATTACGATCTGGGTGGGAGAGAAAGCATAGAATAAATTAAGCAATCCAAGGCTGATATATTCCGCTTCCAGTATCCAGGCAGGATGATCATCCGGCAGGGTTTCGGGTTTTTGACCCCAACGTTCGCTCATCGCATATCCGGAAGCGAGCCCCTCCAGGCAGTCATGATGATAAGGGCAGACACCCGGGAAGGGATCCTGCTGCCAGTTGTGCGGCAGCGAGATATGACCTGCTTCTGGATGGATCAGACCGTGCAGGGGTTTGCCATTCAGGATCACGCCAACACCAATCCCGGTGCCCACGGTCATATATAAAAGTGGATCGAGAAACCGTTTTTCTTTATGCCAGTAATACTCACCGTAAGCTGCCGCGTTGACATCCGTATCCAGGGCTACCGGCACATTCAATCCACGCCGGATCAAGCCGCACAAGTCAGTGTTCTGCCATCCTGATTTCGGTGTGCTTGTAATAAAACCATAGGTGTCTGAATTGTGATCCAGATCCAGGGGGCCAAATGAGGCGATCCCGACCGCGGTTAAATCGTTGGCTGCAGCATAGGGTTCGAAGAAATGGATGACTTTTCGGATTGTTTCATCCGGCGTGGTGGTGGGAATACGTTCTTCAGCCGAAATTTGATCAGGCCCGCTTCCGATCGTGCATATGAATTTCGTTCCACCGGATTCGATGCCACCGAATTGTCCCATGCCAGCCTCTTTTATTGATTCCTTCTTTATTTTGTATTTCTCTTCGTTGACCCAGTTGCTGGAGGTCGGATTTGGGAGAAAATTCTACCTGGTTCTACTCATGAGCCGTCTCTCGACGAATGAATTGGTTACCTCGAACGTTTATAACTTGATTCTGGTTCGATAAGATGTGAGCAATACGGCCAGGAACATGACGACCGCTTTGACGATGTATTGGGTGTGAACATCGATATTTAGCAGGGTCATTCCATTTCCGATTACACCGATGAAGATGACACCCACCAGCGTTCCCCAGACTGTGCCGATACCGCCATCGAAGCTGGCGCCGCCGACCACCACGGCTGCGATCACATCCATTTCCCAGGATTTCCCGAAGGTGAAGGTGCCCGACATGACCTGTCCGGAGGTCATGAAGCCTGAGATGACTGCCATGATCTGGACAACGATGAAAGCCACTCGTTTTGTCTTGGCGACATTGATCCCGCTCAACCTGGCCGATTCAGGATTGCCGCCCACTGCATAGGTTGCCCGGCCTGTGGTGGTCTTGCCCATGATGAACCAGACGACCACAAAGGAGATCAGCAGGACGATGACCGGGATGGGGATGCCATTCTGCCCGCCAATTCGCCCACCGCCGAGTGCGTTATACCACTCGGGGAATTGGTTTGCGATCGGGAATCCCCCGGATAATCTGCCAGCCAGCCCTAAAAAGAGGCCCATGCTGACCAGGGTCACGATAAACGACGGCAGGCGGAACTTATGTTCAAAATAGGTATGCATGGATCCAATCCCGAAGGCCATCAACAGGCAGAGGAACATGCCGAGGACACAGGCGATATCCAGGTCCATGCCTCTGGCGCTCATATCCCGGCAGACAACTGCCACGATCACTCCGGAAAGCCCAACGATGGAACCGATGGACAGATCGATCAAATGTGCAACCATTACCATCGTCATACCCATGGCAATCACGCCTTTCAAGGAGTTTGCCCTGAGAATATTCATCCAGTTAGCCCAGGACATAAATCCCTCAGCGCCAATGGCCAGCCCGATGATCAACACCAGCAGGCAGACCTCGATGATGTGGTCGAGGAAGAAGAGGAATACTTTATTCCTTTTCATGGGTAGGATGCCGTTCGCGGTGGTTTCCATTGTTCTTTCAATCTCCTCTCATGCACATTTCGTACAATTCGTTCACAGACACTTTATCCGGATCGACTTCGTCCACTATTCGGCCATGACGCATGATCAAAATGCGATGACAGACTTCCAAAAGTTCTTCCAGTTCTGATGAAACAAAAATGGTTGATACGCCCTTGCGGGCTTGCTCCCACATGATCTCGAAGATCTGTTGCTTCGCGCTCACATCGATCCCGCGGGATGGTTCATCGTAGAGCATGATTTTAGGGTCGGTGTTCAACCAGTTGCCCACCACGACCTTCTGCTGATTGCCGCCGGAAAGCGTGTCGCAACGGTTGCCGATATTGCTCGTCATGATCTGCAGATCCTTGACCTGCCGTTCGGCGAACTGGTTCCGTTTTCGCGTATTCTCAATCCATCCATCGGCAGTGAGGTTCATGCTTGCATAAGTCAGGTTGTCGCGGATTGAATGCATTAAGATCAACCCCTGGGTTTTTCGATTTTCAGGCGTCAGCCCCAGACCGGCCTTCACCATTTTGATCGGATTCAGATTGTGATAAGGATTCCCTTCAACGATCAGTTCGCCTTTATCCACTTGATCTACCCCAAAAATCGAGCGGAGGAGTTCGGTGCGACCGGAACCGAGCATGCCTGCGATTCCCAGTACTTCACCACGGTGCAGGTTGAAGCTCACATCTTTGAACCAACCGGTAGAGCTGAAATCCTTGACCTCCAGTACGCATTCATTACTGATCTTGATATTCTTGGGTCGGGATTGTATTTTTACTTCCCCGAACATCATGTGAATGATTTCTTTATGACTGACTTCTTTTGTGTTCACAACACCGACGCTTTTTCCATCCCGCAGAACAGTAACCGTATCGGATATCTGGGGCAGTTCCTGAAGTTTATGGGTGATATAGATAACGATAACGCCCTGATCTCTCAAGGCTCTAATGGCATTGAACAGGCTGTGGACTTCATTTTGAGCCAGGGCGGAGGTGGGCTCATCCAGCATGATCATCTTCGGCCGAAAGCTCAATGCTTTTACGATCTCAACGACTTGCATTTGCCACATGGGTAATCGGTACACCAGTGTATGGGGATCGATCGAAACTTTCATTTGGTTGAGCAGTTCTTCGGCCATATTGAAAGTTTTTCGCCAATCGATCTGGTAATTCTTTTTGGGGAGCCGCCCCATAAAGATATTTTCGGCGACCGATAAGCCCGGGATCAAACTCATTTCCTGGTAAACGCTGACGATCCCTTTCGCGTAAGCATCGGAAGTGGAATCGAAGTGTAACTTTTCATCATTAAGGAAAAATTCACCGGAGGTGGGTTTGATGGCGCCTGCCAGGATCTTTACCAAAGTGGATTTCCCGGAACCGTTCTTGCCAACCAATGCATTCACTTTGTCATTGACAAAGGAAAGACTGACATTATCCAATGCGCGGGTTCCCGGATAAATCTTGGTGATGTTTTCGGTGCGGATCTGGATTTCGCTCATAAGACCAACCTCGGCTGGATTTTTCAAACAGGGGTGGAACAGGGGCCTCTGAAGGCAGGACCCCTGTTCCAATATAACATGGGATTTATTCTAATCCATTATCCTTGCGCCATTGTTGCACGGCAGCCGGATCATCGATGCTCAGATAGGTACCGGGGACGACGACGATCTTGCCGGCATCCGGGTTGTCCTTGCCA
>Ga0208980_10003014_pt1 | contig 10214 bp, 8 predicted proteins | sample WetSurMetagenome_3_FD_187993 | JGI IMG/M metagenome (GOLD analysis project Ga0208980, IMG submission 187993) | Wetland microbial communities from Twitchell Island in the Sacramento Delta, sample from surface sediment Aug2011 Site A1 Bulk (version 2) | ecosystem: Environmental > Aquatic > Marine...
CTGTTGTATTGATATTATTGGTCTGGATAAATGGGTACACGAGAAGGTGGAAACCGTTATTGCTCTGGAGCATTTCTCTTCTGCTCCTGTCTATCGGTTTTCTTGCAAAAGGTCCACAGGTTCTTGCATTCTTTTACCTTACTATTTTTGCCTACCTGCTTCTCAGAAAAGATATTGCCTTCTTCTTTTCAAAAGCCCATCTGTCCGGTCTCTTTTTTTTCATATTCGTTCTTGCGGGTTACCTATCATTCGTCTTGAAATGGGTAACATTCAACGAATACATACATATGTGGATTGATCAGATAACCCAGCGGGGCGAAAGCAGGTATGCTTATGCATTTATAAAACACCTTATTTCTTATCCTCTCGAAGCCGTTTTCTCTTTTATGCCATGGACGTTTCTCATCGTCCCGATCCTTCTCTATAAGGATCCCCGGAAAGAAACAAGAGCGGTATTGAAGAATGAAATCTTTTTCTTTGCCCTTGTGATGGTAGCCGTTAATTTCCCCTTATATTGGCTGCTGAAGGCTGCACGCTTCCGGTATTTTCTTCCGGCGGGTCCTTTTTTCGCCATCGGCATAGCATCGCTTTACGACCATTATGCAAGCGGAGCAAAAAACAATTTTCATATTGCTGCTTTTTTGCAGCGTTTCTTAAAACTCATGTCCTGGTCAGTGCTCATTTCTGTGCTTGTCCTCGTACCGTTGGTTCCTGTGCTAAAGTTGTCGTTTTCTCCGTCTTTGCTGATTTTGATGATATCGCTTGCATTGTCTGCTTTGCTTATCCTCTATAAAATAACCTCCCTTAAGATAACCGGCATCTCCTTCTGCACTGCTATCCTTACAGGCCTCGTTTTTCTAACCTACACCTATCTCGATATACAACACGATTTACAAAAAGAATACCAGCCCAAGAAAATTGCATCCCAGATAAACGCATTATTGCCGCACGATGTAAACACAGTCTATGAAATGGGATACAGGCGGCTGCTCGATATTACCTGTTATCTTGGAAAAGAGGTGATCCAACTGGATAATTTTTCTCAACTCAAATCTCTCCTTGATAAGGCCGATGAGCAGGATAAGATTTATTTTATCTTTGATACCGATTTGTTAGGTACAGTAAATCCAGATGACAGAAATACATTTTTACAGGAGATTCCATGGAGAAAGGTTTTGTCCTTCTCTCACAAAAAGGGAGAGAAAGAAATCGTGCTTGGATACTTGGAAAAGAAAACTGATGACCTCTAACATATTTCACAGGATTGTCTGTCACACTAGATATGATGACCAAAAACAGGATCCGAAGGACCTCCTATCGAAAATTAAAACAGCTATAGAACATCCGCTACTTGTGATTAAGGAGATTACGAACCCTCGAGAAGTTAAGCGTACTCTGAAAATAAATATCGCACCATGGGGAGACCTGTGTCTGCATGAATATAGATGGAACCTAAAGAGGATTGCTTTTTCTCCCTTCCGTTTATCGAGAGGCGAGAGGACATGGAATTTTTATGATGATATCCGGCGCAGTAAAATTATTGTTCCTGAACCTATAATTCTTATAGAGGTCAAAAAATTGATATTTACTACTCATACTTATGTTGCAACACGATGGTTTGACAGGGCGTTCAAACTTGACCAAATTGCTTTAAGAAAAGATAGCCCGTATTCTTTTGACCTGCAATCAATTTTCTATCAATGTACTGACACTATAGCCGATCTCCACAATGCTGGTTTTATCCATGGAGACCTTAAATGGTCTAACTTTCTCTATATCCATAAAAGAAATCCAAATATTGTTTTAACAGATCTTGATGCACTTAAAAAATCCTCTTCCGTCTCTTCGCAGAGTAAAGATTTTGCCCGATTTCTCATCGCTCCTGATAATTATTCATTTGAAAAAGAAACAATCAAGTTGTTGATAGAAAGGTACATTAAGATACGAGATTCCTCGAGGTCTTCAGTGAAAAAGACTATTCAGAGATATTTAGCTAAAAAAAATATACTATATCACCGTCATCTCTAACATATGCATATTGCAATAATCAAAAATAATTCTATGCTTTGTGGATAAAGATAAACGATGAACCAGCAGGGAAAATCCGGAAATGTCCTGCTTGGAGGAATTCTTTTGCTCCTCGTCTTTAGCGTGCTTCTGAATCTTCCTTACATCCATCTGAGGGAATTTCAAGGCGAAGAAGGAAGGCGTGTGATTATCGCTAAAAACATGCTTGAAACAGGCGAATGGATCGTACCTTATGTTGAAAATAAGGTGTATCTCAATAAACCGCCTTTGTTCAACTGGATGCTTGCATTCATGTTTCAACTCACGGGCGTAATATCTGAAGCATCTGCGAGAATGGTATCAGTAATCGCTGCTTTCCTCTGTGCCATAAGCTTAAGCATTTTCTGGAAGAACATAGCCAAGATCACTACGATATGGTTTATCCTGCCAGGCTTGATATTCCTAACCTTCACCGATGTCATGGATAAGGCAATAAGGGCAGAGATTGATATGACTTTCACCTTTTTTGTAGTCATTTCATTGATACTCTGGTTTCATTATTTTGAAATGAAAAAGAAAGAATTGACTGCATGGATTATCTCCCTTTCTTTAATCAGTCTGGGCACTTTAACAAAGGGCATTCAGGCACCGGCCTTCTTTTATTGTGGCGTCATTCCTTATCTGTTCTATAAAAGGCAGGCAAGGAAGATTTACTCTTTATCTCACGGTGCCGGTCTATTTGTTTTTATCCTGATATTTGCAATGTGGTTCGTTCCTTTCACCAGCAAGATTGATCTTGCTGATGTATTTCATGCATGGTTGGGAGAAATCATTGCTCGGAAAGAACCCTTGCGCGAAGGTGGATTCCTGAGGCATTTTATTGAATTCCCTTTTCAATACGTCATTGCATATCTTCCTTGGATACCTTTGCTCACATTATGGTTTCGTAAACCCTTTGAAAAAAAACCGCTATTCATAAAAGACCTTACTTTCTATTGTCTTTTTTTCCTTGTGGTCTCTTTTCCTCTTTACTGGCTTCTGCCCGGTGCAAGGCTCAGATATATTATGCCGCTTTCAGGAAACCTGGCAATCTTACTGACAATACCGATCGATACTGTAATGAATGGTAAATTAGAAAATACAACATTCAGCAAGAGATATTTTCAGGCCTTTGGCGCTTCGGTAATTCTTGCAGTGCTTTCTGCTCCATTTTGGGCAAGAAAGTTCGCACTCTTTGAAAAGCCTGTTTCCATTATTGTGCTCGTAATACTATTGTTCGTATCTTTTTCCCTTGTATGGCAAAAGAGAGAAATGGGGAAGCAAATCAGCCTTTTGTTTCTCATCACTCTTCTGCTAAAGACATGCTGGGCATCTTTATATTTTCCTTACCATGCCGAGAATCTGAGTCACTACAGAAGTGCAGCAAAAAAAATAAATATGGTAGTACCGCCTGATGTAAAACTCTATGATTATAAGGTTGATAATGGACATCTTGCCTATTACCTTCAAAGACCTATTATATTGATAGATTCCTTGGATAACCTTGTTATAGAAGATGGTTTCTTCATATTCATGGAGGATACAAGTGCACAACGTCTCGATCTGAAAGGACTTTCTTATATAGGTAAAGTTAAAGCACGAAGTATGAACTTAGTTGTGTATAGGTCTGAAAACAGCATCTCATAATGACATGTACAAAGTAAATGTCATCTAAGTGAGGGGCAAGAGGTTTCTCATCAGGCACATGCTTATGAAGTAGTGAGAAACACCGAAAAAAATCAGGAGAAACCAAGAAGAAATCCGTTATTATATGTCGGAACGCGGAGGGGAAAATGATTGGAGATCATAAAAGAATACTGGTTACAGGCGGAGCAGGTTTTCTTGGATCTCATATATGTGACAGCCTACTCGAAATGGGCCATGAGGTGCTCTGTGCCGATAACTTCTACACAGGGACAAAAAAAAATATTTCCCACCTTTTACCAAATCCTTACTTTGAGGTCATCAGACATGACATCTGTTTCCCCCTGTATATCGAAGTGGATGAAATATACAACCTGGCCTGTCCTGCCTCTCCAATCCACTATCAATTTGACCCTGTCCAGACGACAAAGACCTCTGTTCATGGAAGTATCAATATGCTTGGTCTGGCAAAACGCGTTAAGGCCAAGATCCTTCTTGCTTCAACAAGTGAGGTATACGGGGATCCCCAGGTAAGCCCTCAATCTGAGAACTATTGGGGCAATGTGAACCCCATTGGGATTCGGGCCTGTTATGATGAGGGCAAGAGGTGCGCTGAAACTCTTTTTTTTGATTACCATCGCCAGCATAAAGTAAGGATTAAGGTGGCGAGAATCTTCAATACCTATGGACCAAGGATGCATCCATGCGACGGCCGGGTTGTGAGCAACTTTATCGTACAGGCTCTCAGGGGCGAAGATATCACCATTTACGGAGACGGGAACCAGACAAGGAGTTTCTGCTATGTGGATGATATGACAGAGGGGCTGATCAAACTTATGAATAGTCCTGATGATTTTACCGGGCCGGTTAATCTGGGCAACCAATCTGAATTCTCTATTCTCAAACTCGCACAAATAATCATCAGCTTGACCAACTCCCGATCAAACATTATCTTTAAGCCTCTGCCGCCTGATGACCCACGGCAGAGGCAGCCTGATATAACTATGGCAAAAAGCGTATTGTCATGGCAGCCATCCATACCTGCTGAAGAGGGGCTGCGAAAAACTATCCGATACTTCGAAGATCTTCTGAGAGGATCAGGGCCATGATCCTCGTTGTTGGGGGCGCGGGGTATGTCGGTTCTCATGTCACCAAGCTTTTGAACACGCACGGGTTCAAAACTGTCGTCTTTGATAATCTAGTGCGTGGCCACAAGGAGTTTGTTAAGTGGGGTGAATTTGTTTTGGGAGACCTTGCCGACAGGGATCAGATAAGATATTGCTTTCAGCAATATCCGATAGAGGCTGTCATGCATTTCAGCGCCTTTGCGTATGTGGGCGAATCGGTTATCCACCCTGCAAGGTATTATCTGAATAACGTTGCTAATACCCTAAACCTCCTCGAGGTAATGAAGGAATGTCACGTGAGATATTTTATTTTCTCCTCGACATGTGCGGTCTATGGGATCCCTCATGAGATACCGATTGTGGAAGACCATCTCCAAAAACCTGTCAATCCTTATGGCAGAAGCAAACTAATGATAGAAGAAATTCTAAAAGATTATGATCGGGCATACGGGATAAAACACGTTAACTTGCGGTATTTCAACGCAGCAGGAGCAGATCCGGAATGTGAAATAGGTGAGTGGCATGACCCGGAAACCCATCTCATTCCTCTTGCCATCTACGCTGCCTTAGGTATCAATGATCATGTGAAGGTTTTCGGAACTGATTATCCGACAAAGGACGGCACATGTATACGGGACTATATTCATGTTATGGATATAGCAGATGCCCATATGAAGGCAATTGAGTATCTCAAAATAAAGGGGGAAAGTAATTCATTCAATTTGGGAAATGGCAAGGGATATTCGGTAAAAGATGTGCTTGATACGGTAAAAATTCTAAGCAATCGAGATTTCGAAGTTATAAAATCAGACAGACGTCCGGGGGATCCACCTGTTCTTATCAGCAACTATCAGAAGGCTATCGATATTTTAGGCTGGAAACCACGATACACGGATATTAATTCGATCGTAGAGACGGCGTTTCAATGGCATTCCCAAAATCTATAGACAACTTATCTGTTCTTATCGGATAGTTCCCAGATCTGCACATATTTCCAGAATACTGCATATGTCGCACCCATTGCTACAACAAAACCACGGAATCCGTCTAAGAATCCTTTTTTAACAAAGTACGTCTCGATGAATTTCCATAACACCTTCATCGGAATGATGTATGGACTAACATTCTTACCTGCAATAAATAACTCCTTAGCAGATATGCTTGAGTACATGTTCTGCTTAGCTACGTATTGTGATATAGACTTATAGGTATGGTGAATAATGGGAACCTTAAGTGTAGTAACTTTATTGCTCTTGATAACTACCTTGTCATGGGGATTAATTCCCCCGAAATACCCCTGATCCTTTCTGAATAATCTTAGGACGTGGTCAGGATACCATCCGCCGTGTTTAAGCCAAGCTCCGAGAAAGTAATTCTGCCTCGGAAAACGATACCCATCATGGTCTGGATTTTTCAACTCCTGCATGATGAATTGCATTATTGCCTCTGTTGCCCGCTCATCAGCATCGATACTGAATATCCACGTATGTGATGCCTTTTCAACAGCATATTGTTTCTGTTCCTTCATTCCGGTCCATGGATTGAAGAAAACCTTATCGGTAAATTCCCTGCTAATTTCTACGGTACTATCAGTACTCCCGGAATCAATCACAATAATCTCATCAGCCCATTGCACACTCTCGAGACACTTACGGATATTGTCTTCTTCATTATGGGTAATTATCGTAACAGATAGTTTTTCCCGTTCCAACAATTACCTCCGCTCACCTTACGTGCCTCGTGCCCATCCAAGAGCATCTTATGCCAATACCTTATAGAGCTCTTTGTACGTTACATTCCTGGTAATGAGTTCTTCGTGCTTACCCACATCCCCGATTTTCCCTTTCTCGATTATCAGAATCCTGTCAGCATGCTCTATCGTTGAAAGCCTGTGTGCAATGACAATTGTTGTTCTGTCTCTCATCAACGTATCAAGTGCCTTCTGAACAAGCGCTTCAGAGACAGAATCAAGCGACGATGTCGCTTCATCAAGAATCAGGATAGGAGGGTTTTTCAGGATGGCTCTTGCTATGGCTATTCGCTGTCGCTGACCGCCCGACAATTTCAGCCCCCTGTCCCCTATGACCGTATCATATTTTTCAGGTAATTGCTGGATGAATTCATCAGCATATGCCATTTTCGCAGCCTGAATAATTTCGGCTTCTGAAGCCTCCGGTTTGCCAAAAACGATATTTTCTTTGACAGTATCATTAAACAAAATGATATCCTGACTCACGATTCCTATCTGCTCCCTGAGGGATTGTATTTCGATTTCATTGATATTGATCCCATCAATCGTCAACGTACCGCTTGAAGGCATATAGAACTTTGGTATCAAATCCGCAAGGGTTGATTTTCCGACTCCACTACGGCCGACGATCGCAACAACCTCTCCGGAACGGATTTCCAGATTGATGTCAGATAACACCGGGGTGATGCGTCCGGGAAAGGTAAAGGTAATGTCCTCGAACCGTATCGATTCTTTGAACCTATCTATCCTGAGATGGCCTTTTTCTTCCTGTACTGCATTAAGTAACGTATCAATCCTTTCAAGATGTGCCCGTGACTCCTGTAGCCCACTGTATGCCTCCCCGATCTTTTTTACCGGCGAAAACATCATATAAATAGCCACAAGTACTGATGCAAAAACTCCCGCAGTGATTATTCCGTGAACAACCAGTGTCCCTCCATACCAGAGTATAATAGCTATCCCCAGGCCGGTGACTGCATCAATGACTAATTTGGTAAACTCCTTGAGGCGGATCACCCGCATAAATTCCCGGTAATACCTTTGGTTGTCCTCCTGAAATTTTTCCTCCATGGTCTTTTCACGGTTGAATATCTTGATGATCCGCGCTCCAAAGACTGTTTCCCCAATCCTCTGTGTGAGAAACGATAATTTTTTCTGAGTCTCTTTCCTCTTCCTTTTTATTCCCTTGCCGAATTTTCTTGTGCTGTAAGCGATGAAGGGGAGAAGAATCAAGCTCATCAGAGTCAGGTCCCACTTCCTGTAAAACGCTACCCCCAGAAGGAAAATTATGGTTGGCACTTCAACAATGAACGTTCGGAGGAAATCAGCAACCATTGCATTGAGTATATCTACATCGTTCAATACTTTCGATATGATTACACCTGAGGATTCCCTGTTGAAATACCCTATTGGCAAACGGAGGATATGATGATAGAGCTTGTTCCGTGTTTCCCGGACTAATTTCAGGCCTGAAGATCTCAGCAGGTATGATTGAAAAAAACTCAGAAGTCCTTTTGCAGAAAAAAGAAGCACAATAATGATTGGAAGAAATGCAAGATATTCATATTTTTTCCCGACAAGAACTTCATCCAGTGCCGGTTTGACCGCCCATGCTATGGCACCGGTGATAGCGGAGACTACAACCCCCAATACAATGCCGGCTGATATTCTCGGCCAGTACGGTTTTGTCAGTTCAATAATCCTTTTGACTACCTTCATGATTGTTCATAGTATATACAATTACCTATTGATAACAAAATGGAAGGGATCACAAATATTAGTATAAGCCTTTGATGAGGGTTGCTGTAATAGAGCCGATTGCCACCTTCGTCTGCATCTTCACCGGGATATGGTTCTCATCATCCGTGAGCCATATGAATATTTCACCCTTCCGGTAAAATATGCCCTCTGATTTCATCAATGGTTTAACTACGACTGTATTGATCGTGCCTGCGGGAAGGGTTATTTTTTCTTTCTTCAAGACCTGCACTTCAACATTCCAGACTTTTTTGCTGTCAAAAATGGTTACATAAACGGATTCACCAACGAGAAGTTTTAATGACCTGACATAATAAAAGCTTGATATCGGATCATACACATGGGGAGGCACGTCGTATTCCCTCTTTTCATTTGAGAGATAATCCGTATATTTGGCCTTATTGTTATAACGGTCAAATATAACCTCCTTGTTTTTTCTGTGTCTCCCCTCTCGTATTTTAAGTCTATAATATATCGGCTGTCCCTGTTCCTTAACAGAAGGGCTTTGTGAAAGAATACTTTCAATTTTATCTTCAACCGTGTAAAAAACTGAAACCCATGGTGCTGATTCTGCAGTTGAAAGAATTTTCACCCTGTCTCCGTCATTTCTCAATTCAAGGGATGCTGTACCAGCCTTTATTCCGGTCCATGTCAGGTCATAGATAAATTTTTCAGGCATCGTAAAAGAAGCTGAATACGCGATGGGGGAAAAACAGATCTGCGACATGATGAAAACAATGGCGATGAAAAATAATTTTATGAATCCGCGCTCACCCCGTATATGTATCATGTTCGTAATCGGTGAGGATATTATTTCTATGCCCTCATGATAGTTCATAAACACTCATTTTTATTTATGTTATATTAATCAATGCTTGTTATTCCAGCGATAGATTTAAAGGAAGGCAATTGTGTAAGGCTCGTTCAGGGAAGAAAAGACGCCATGACCGTTTATTCAAATGACCCGGCTCTGACTGCAAAACGATGGGAATCCAGTGGAGCAAAACTCCTTCACATTGTCGACCTCGATGGCGCCTTCTCAGGAAATCAGAAAAACGTGGATGCTATCCTGAAGATCAGGAAGTCGGTAAAGATGACACTTCAGGTGGGTGGCGGGATACGAAACATCGGGAATCTGATAAATCTTTTTTCAGCAGGAATTGACAGGGTAATTATCGGAACCGCTGCAATAGAGGATCCGGAATTTCTTGTGCAGGCATGCAAACAATATCCGGGCCGGGTACTTATCGGCATTGATGCTAAAGACGGAATGGTTGCTATTAAGGGGTGGGAAGAAGTTACATCAATCCATGCATATGAACTGGCAAAGCGCCTGGAGATGGTGGGGATAGCCGGTATTATTTATACGGATATCAAACGGGACGGGATGCTCGCAGGCCCTAATATAGAAGCAGTGCGTGACATGGTCAACCACATTATGATTCCTGTTATTGCTTCCGGTGGTATCGCAAGCATGGAAGATATTAGGAATCTGGTACAGATTAAAAAGCTCTGGGGAATGATAACGGGAAAGGCAATCTATTCAGGTGCACTCAATCTCAAGGAAGCCATTCAATTTGTGAACAGAGAGACATGTTAGCGAAACGAATCATACCCTGCCTCGATGTAAAAGACGGACGTGTTGTTAAGGGCGTCAGTTTTTTGAATCTGCGCGACGCCGGGGACCCTGTCGAGAATGCAAAATTTTATGACGAACAGGGTGCGGATGAGCTTGTATTTCTTGACATAACCGCTTCCCATGAAAAGAGGAAAATCATTCTGGACGTTGTCATGAAAACCGCAGAGGACGTCTTCATGCCGCTCACGGTCGGCGGGGGTATCAAGACCCTGCATGATATCAGAGACCTGCTGAACGCCGGGTGTGACAA
>Ga0208980_10003015_pt1 | contig 10209 bp, 5 predicted proteins | sample WetSurMetagenome_3_FD_187993 | JGI IMG/M metagenome (GOLD analysis project Ga0208980, IMG submission 187993) | Wetland microbial communities from Twitchell Island in the Sacramento Delta, sample from surface sediment Aug2011 Site A1 Bulk (version 2) | ecosystem: Environmental > Aquatic > Marine...
CGCGCTTGAGCGCCAGCGCCATGCGCTCCTCGGCCACGTACGGGCCGCGGTCGTACTGGTAGCGCGACGACCAGGCCTGACCGTCGCGGACCATGCGGTCGCCGATGTCCTTGTCGCCGTCGAACACCTTGCCGACGGTGCGGCCATGCTCGTCGGTGGCGGACACGCGCACCGTGACTTCGCGGCCGAGCGCCAACGCGTTCAATGCCGCGGTGGCCTCCGCGCCGCCAACCTGGCAACTCTCGGGGGCGTCGATGCCCTGGATGCGCACCACCACCGGCGCGCTGTCGGCATCGGTCTTGAGCCACAGCGTGTCGCCGTCGACGACGCGGCTGACGGTGCCGGCGAGCACCACCGGCTTGGGCGGCGCTGCCGGCTTCTTCGAGGCGGCCGCAGCCGCGCCGCAGAGCAGCACCAACGCCAAGCCCACCAGAACCCTGTTCATGCCACACCCCCTGCCAAAGCCGAGCCGTCCATGGCCGCCACGCAACGCCGCCGAACGCGCACGGTCGGCAGCGGCATGGCGTGAATCAGTCAAGAACGATCGAAACGTAGTTCGTGTCTGCAAACTGCTGGAAATCCGTGGTGCCGTCGAGTTTCAGAGGGGCCGTCAAAGGTGCCGTGGTGCTTGCCCAGCCCGCCGCCGCATCGGGGGCTGGCAGCAGGGCCTCGAACTCGCTCGCCGGCACGGGCCGCGAAAACAGGAAGCCCTGGTACTGGTCGCATGCATTGTCGCGCAGGAATTCGCGCTGTTGCTCCGTCTCGACGCCCTCCGCCACCACGCTCAGACGCATGGCGTGCGCCATCGTGATGATGGCCTGGGTGATGATCGTGGCACTGTTGTTGCCGGCGTGGCACTCGGCGATGAACGAGCGGTCGATCTTCAGCTCATCGATCGGGAAGCGGCGCAGGTAGCTCAGCGACGAGTAGCCGGTACCGAAATCATCCAGCGCCAGCCGCACGCCGAGTTCCTTGATGGCGTGCAAGGCGCTGGTGACGTTGACACCGGTCTCCATGATCGTCGACTCGGTCAGCTCCAGGCACAGGCTCGCACCGTCGAGCCCAGCCTGTGCCAACGCGTCGTGCACGGTGCGGTCCAGGTGGGGTCGGCGCAGCTGCAAACTCGACACATTGATGGCCAGCGCGATCGGCGGCAGCCCCAGCCGCCGCCAGGCAGCGGCCTGCCGCAGCACCTCGTGCAGCACCCAGTCGCCGAGCGGCACGATCAGCCCGCTTTCCTCCGCCACTTCGATGAAGGCGCCGGGGCCGAGCAGGCCGCGTTGCGGGTGCTGCCAACGCAGCAGGGCCTCGGCACCACAGACGAGGCCACTGGCGAGGTCGACCTTGGGCTGGTAATGCAGCGTCAGTTCTTCGCGCTCCAGCGCGTGATGCAGTTCGCGCTCCAGCGCCAGCCGATTCGACGACCGTCCGTGAAGCTCCTGCGAATAGAACCGAAAGCCGCTGCCCAGCGCCTCGCCGGCGGCGCGCGCACTGCGCATCGCCAGCTTGGCTTGCCTGAGCACCGTGTCCGTGTCCAGGGTGTCATTGGGAAACACCGCAATGCCGACCTGGCAGGTCACGAAGACTTCATGGCCAGTCAGCATGAAGGGGTCGGCCATCGCGTCGACGATGCGCCCCGCGACCACACTCGCATGGTCGCTGCGCACCATGGCGGGCAGCAGCACGGTGAACTCGTCGCCGTCACCTCGGGTCACCTCGGCCGCGATCTCGGGCGTGATGTCTTGCGTGACGAGGTCGGTATCGCGCAGGCAGGTCACCAGCCGCATGCCGACCGCGCGCAGCAGTTCGTCACCCATCGCCGGGCCCAGGGTGTCGTTGATGTGCTTGAACCGATCCAGGCCGACTTGCAGCACCGCGCCGGGCATGTTGTGGCGACGCGCGAACTTCATGGCCCATTCCAGCCGGTTCAATGACGATTCCCTGTTGGGCAACCCGGTCAGCCCGTCCGTATACGCCAGGCGGTCGTGCTGGAACTTCTTCTCCAGGGTATTGCGCAGGCGCAACTCGAGGTCGGCGGGATCGATCGGCTTGACCAGGTAGTCCGACGCGCCCAGCTTCAGGGCGCGCAGGCGCTCTTCGCGTTCGTCTTGCGCGGTGATCGCGATCACGGGCACATGGCGCAGCAGGCGATCGGTGTTCATCCAGCCCAGGACATCGAAAGCCGTCGGCTCGCGCAGCGCGAGTTCGAGCAGCACCAGATCGGGCCGTTCGTCACGCAGCGTGTCGAGCATGTCTGCGCCGGGCGCGACGGCGACCACATGCTGGAAGCCCAGCGAGCGCAAGAACGCCTCGAGCTCGGCGCTGTTCAGTGGCTCATCGTCGACGACGACGATGCGCGCGCGAGCGCACAGCTGGGGCTCCTCTGGCGAGGTCGGCAGGGTCGGCCCGGTCACTGCCGCGACCGCGAGGCTGGTTGCGATTTCGTGGCTCATGTGTCGTCTGTGATCGATTGCGCATACCGGCCCAGGCCGGCTTGAACTGCGATGGCGGCATTCTCAGGGCCCGCTTGATGTTCGGCGTGCACGGGTTGCGACATCGACGCGAGAAGGGGCCGATTTCCGGGCATTTTTCAGCATTTGGCGGGCTGCGTTGAGTCGCGTTGCTTCACGTGCCCGGGCCGTTCACCCAAACTGCGCCACGACCGAGGGCTCGGGCTTTCCGAGTGCCTGGGAGATTTGTCTGACGAACAAGACTTGACCGCCATTCACTGACTCGACGACCCACAAGCGCACCCCACTCACAGCGGAAACACCGATGGCATCCATGCTCAGACCCGGCATCCAGCGATGGCTGCAGCAGCACTGCGACAGTTCCGACGCAGTGTCTGGCGGCGTGGTGATTCTTTCGGCCACCGACCATGGCACGACGGACATGGTGGCCGAGTGGCCCGCCAGCGGCACACTGACACCGGCACTGGCCTCCGTGGCGCAGGCTGCCGTGCAGCGTGCCCGTCCGGTCGTCGTCGCGCCAGCGGTTCGCCTGAGCGATTCCAGCCACAACCGTGTCATTTCGATGCCGCTCAAGTCCGGCGACCGCCTGCTGGGCGCCGTGGCGCTGGCGGTTCGTGCCGACGACACCCAGGCGGTCGAACAGCTGTTCAAGCAGCTGGCAAAAGCCAGCGCCGGCGTCGGCTCCACGCTGAGCCGCGATGCCGCCGACCGCCAGGACGACCAGGGCACCGAGACTGCCCGCGTGCTCAGGCTGCAGACCCTGTTGCTGGCACAACCGACGCTGGCCGAGGGCGCCATGGCCCTGGTCACCGAACTCGCTGCCGCCTGTGGCAGCGAGCGGATCACGCTCGGCATCCTGAAACCCGACATGGACGTGATCGCGGTGTCGAACAGCGCCGAGTTCAAGCAGGAGCAGGCCCTGCTGCGCCTCGTGTCGGCAGCCATGCAGGAGGCGGCCGATCAGGGCGCCCGCGTCAGTTATCCCGCCCTCGGCACCGACCCGGCCCGCATCATCCTGGCCCACGCCGATCTGCATGCGCGCACCGACCATGCACTGCTCACGGTGCCGCTGGTGTGTGCAGGGCAGGCCGTCGGTGCGCTGCTGGTCGAGTACCGCGCCGGCACGCAGCCCAGCGACGAACAGATCCAGATGTGCGAAAGCGTGGCCAGTGCCATCGGGCCACTGGTGACGCTGCGCCAGAGCGCCGAGCGCGCCTGGCGCGAACGCCTGGCCCAGTCGCTGCGGGCGGTGTGGCAGCGCCTCGCCCGGCGCGACGACCCGCTGCCCAAGGCCGCGCTCGCCGTCGCGGTCGGCCTGCTGCTCGGCGCCACGCTGATCCCCGTCACCCACCGTGTCGGCGCACCGGCGCGGATCGAGGGCGCCGTGCAGCGCATGGTCGCGGCGCCGTTCGACGGCTTCCTGCAGCGCAGCCATGTGCGTCCTGGCGATGCAGTGCGAGCCGGCGACCTGCTGGTGGAGATGGCCGATCAGGACCTGACGCTGGAGCGGCGCAAATGGGAAAGCGCGCTCACGCAGCAGGAGAACGCCTACGCCGCGGCACTGGCCCGTGCCGACCGGGCGCAATTCGTCATCAGCCACGGCAAGGCGGACGAGGCCCGCTCGCAACTCGAACTCGTGCGCCAGCAGTTGTCGCGCACCCGACTGGTGGCCCCGATCGACGGCGTCGTCATCAAGGGCGACCTGAGCCAGACGCTGGGAGCCCCGGTGCAGCGCGGCGACGCCTTGCTGACACTGGCGCCCCGCGAGCAGTACCGCCTGATCGTCGAAGTCGACGAGCGCGACATCGCCGACATCAGGCCGGGACAGACCGGCCAGCTGGCCCTGTCCTCGCTGCCGTCGGACACGCTGGCCCTGGTGGTCGAGCGCGTCACGCCGGTGTCGAGCGTGCGCGACGGCCGCAACGTCTTCGATGTCGAGGCCCGGCTGACAGGCGCCGCACCCGAACTGCGCCCCGGCCTGCAGGGCATTGCCAAGATCGATGCGGGGGAGCAGTCGCTGGCGTGGATCTGGACGCACCGCTTCACCGACTGGCTGCGTCTGGCGTGGTGGTCGTGGGCACCCTGAGATGACGCCCCCTCGCTCGCCTTGCTCGCCTGCGCCATGACCGCCACCCTGTACAGCGCCCAGTGGTATCGGGTCGCGCAGCTCAGGCCGCGCCTGCGTCCGCAGGTGAAGGTGCAGCGTCAGCATTGGCGTGACCAGCGCTGGTACCTGCTGTCCGACGCGGCCACCGGTCGGCAGCACCGCATCAACGACAGCGCCTACCAGTTCATTGGTCGCTGCGACGGCCAGCGCACCGTGCACGAAGTCTGGAACAGCCTGCTCGAGGCACGCTGCGACGATGCACCGACGCAGGACGAAGTGCTGCGCCTGCTCGGCCAGCTCAACGAGCACGAGTTGCTGCAATCGGAGCGCGCCAGCGAAGCCAGCGCGCTGAGACAGCGCCGAAACGAGCGCCGCAAGGCGCGCCGTCGCCGCCTGCTCAATCCGTTTTCCTTCCAGTTGCCGCTGGCCGACCCGGCGGCATGGCTGAACCGGCTCGACCCGCTGGCCCACGGACTGTTCCGACCGTCGGTGTTCTGGCTGTGGTTGGCCGGGTTGCTGCTGGCGACCGTGACGGCGGCGAGCGAGTGGCCGGCCCTCAAGGCACATGCCGCGCAGCACCTGTTCAGCACCGCCGGTCTGGCCACTGCGTGGCTGCTGTATCCGCTGATGAAGGCCCTGCACGAAGGTGCTCATGCGCTGGCCGTGCGGCGCTGGGGCGGCGAGGTGCATGAGGTCGGCATCGGCCTGTTGTTCCTGGTGCCGGCCCCCTACGTCGATGCGTCCGCCGCTGCCGCATTCCCGCACCGCCGGCAGCGTGCGGTGGTCGGTGCGGCCGGGATCATGGTCGAGCTGGCGCTGGCTGCGCTGGGCCTGGGCATCTGGCTGGCAACCCAGCCGGGCTGGGTCCACAACGCCGCGTTCACGCTGATGGTGATCGGCGTCACGTCCACGTTGCTGTTCAACGGCAACCCGCTGCTGCGCTTCGACGCCTACCACGTGATGTGCGACCTGTTCGATGTGCCCAACCTGGGCGAGCGCAGCAGCGCCTGGTGGAGCCAGCGCCTGGGTCGCTGGCTGCTGGGCAGTGGGCCCGAGTTGCCGCCCGCCGCGGCCGGCGAACGCAAATGGCTGATGGCCTACGCACCGCTGTCGTTCGGCTACCGCGTCGCGTTGTCGCTCACGCTGGTGTTGTGGCTCGGCGGCCAGTGGCTGCTGCTCGCCCTGCTGGCGGCGCTCTATGTCACCGTGACCATGCTGGCGATGCCGCTGCATCGCTGGTCGCGACAGGCGATGCAGGCCGCGACCCCCGGTGGCGACCAGGCGCGCGTGCGCCTGCGCCTGGGCCTGTTGGCCATGGGGGTGGCGGCGCTGCTGTTGCTGGCACCGATGCCGCACTCGACCGTCGCGCCGGGCGTGGTGTGGCTGCCCGAACAAGCCCAGGTGCGTCCTGCAGTCGACGGCTTCGTCGCCGAGCTGCCGCTGGCCGACGGTGCTGTCGTCAAGCCCGGTGACCTGCTGGTGCGCCTGGACAACCCCGAACTCGCCGCCAGCCGCGAGCAACTCGCCGACCGGCTCGAAGGCCTGCGGGTCGAGCACTACCAGCTGCTGATGCGCGACCCGAGCGCGGCACAGAACCTGTCGCTCGACATCGAGCGCAACCAGGCCGAGCTGGCGCGACTGGACGAGCGCATCGCGCAGTTGCAGGTGCGTGCCCAGGTGGCCGGCACGCTGGTGATGCCCAAGCAGGGCGACGTGCTGGGCACCTACAGCCGCCGTGGCGCCGTGCTGGGCTACGTGCTGGCGGCCGATGCGTTGCGCGTGCGCGCCGCGGTGCCCGAACACGAAGCCCATTTGGTACGGCACCGCCTGCACCACGCCGAGGTGCGCACGGCCGACGCGCCGCACCGCGTGTTGCTCGCCACGTTGACCGGCGATACGCCAGCCGCCACGCGGCAGCTGCCGACCGCTGCGCTGGCCGATCACGGCGGCGGGCCGTACGCCACCGACCCGGCCGAGAAGGATGGTCTGCACAGCCTGCAGCCGGTGTTCCTGATCGACGTGACCTTGCCCGACCGCACGCTCGAGCGTGTCGGCGGCCGCGCCTGGGTGCGCTTCGACCACGGCAGCGAGCCGCTGGCGATGCAGGCCTACCGGCGCGCCGCGCAGCTGTTCCTGCAGCACTTCAACCCGGCCGGCTGACGCCATGACGCGCACCGAGATCCCGATCCCCGGCCTGCTGTGGGGCCCCTACCCCGAACGCCGGGTTGCCGACAAGACGTTGAGCGAGCGCTGCAATGCCGTGCTGCGCGCGCTCGGCGATCGCAGCAGCGCCTGGCTGCAGCGTCGCGATGCGGCCTTCCTGGCGCAAGTGCGCGCTGCCGAGTCGGCCCAGGCCCTGGCTGGCCTGGACGAGGCCGTGGTGCGCTCGCTGCGACTGGAGTTGATTCGTCACGGGCTGCGGACGGCCACCGTGGCGCGCAGCTTCGCGCTGGTCTCGTTGGCGGCACGCCAGCACCTGGGCATGCGGCCTTTCGACGCGCAGCTGATCGCCGCGCGTGCGGTCATCGACAACCGGCTGGCCGAGATGGCCACCGGCGAGGGCAAGACGCTGGCGATCGCCGTGGCCGCCGCCACCGCGGCGCTGGCGGGCATGCCGGTGCACGTGATCACGGCCAACGACTACCTCGTCGCCCGCGACGCGGCATGGCTGCGCCCGCTGTATGCCGCACTCGGCCTGCGCGTGGGCACCGTCGTGCAGGCCGACACCGCCGCGGTGCGCGCCGAGGGCTATGGCTGCGACATCACCTATGTCACCGCCAAGGAACTGGTGTTCGACTACCTGCGCGACGGCCTGGCCGGCGCGCATGACGGCAACGATGCGCCGGCTGCGCCACCGCTGCTGCGCGGGCTGTGCATGGCGATCGTCGACGAGGCCGATGCGATCCTGATCGACGAAGCGCGGGTGCCACTGATCCTCTCGCAGCCCGGCGAGATGGCCGAGGCCCACGATCATGCCGAGCAGGCCCTGCGCTATGCACGCACCTTGCGCCAGGGCACCGACTTCACGCTCGAGCCGCCGACGATGAGGGCGCAGCTGACGGCACAGGGCCAGCAGCGTCTTGCCCGCGCCGCGGCCTCGCTGGACGGCGCCTCCACCGCGGCCGTGTGGCGCAATCGCTTCCATCGCGAGCACTCGGTCTGCACTGCGCTGGCGGCGCTGCATCTGTATGCGATCGACCGGCACTACCTCGTGCGCGATGGCAAGGTCGCGATCATCGACGAGACCACCGGCCGGGTGGCCGCCGGCCGGGTCTGGTCGAACGGCTTGCAGCAGCTCATCGAGATCAAGGAAGGCTGCCCGCCGACGCCCGCCCTCGCCACTGTCGCTCAGATCACCTTCCAGCGCTTCTTCCCGCGCTACTTCCGCCTCGGCGGCGTCAGCGGCACGCTTTGCGAGGCGCACGGCGAACTGCAGTCGACCTACGGCCTGTCGGTGCGACGCATCGCGCTGCGCAGGCCCTGCCGGCGGCGCATTGGCGCGACGCGGCTGTTCCCGACCCACCGCGCGCTGTGGGCGGCCGTCGCCGAGCGCGTGGCCGAGTTGCACCGGCAAGGCATCCCCGTGCTGGTGGCGACCGACTCGGTGGCCGAGACGCAGGCTGTCGCCGACGCACTGGCCGGCCGCGCGTTGGCACACGCCGTGCTGAATGCGCGCTCCGACAGCGGCGAGGCCGAACTGGTGGCCCAAGCCGGCCAGCAGGGTGCCATCACCGTGGCCACCAACATGGCCGGGCGCGGCACCGACATCGTGCTCGGCGACGGTGTCGCCGCGCTCGGTGGCCTGCACCTGATCTGCTGCCAGCTCAACAGCGCACGCCGCATCGACCGCCAGCTCGCCGGCCGCACGGCCCGCCAGGGCGATCCGGGAACGGTCGAAACCTGGCTGTCGCTGGAAACCACGCTGCTGGCGCGATTCTGGCCGGCGCCCGTTCGCGCCGTGCTGACCCGCTGGGCCAGCGCGCTGCCGTGGTGGGCGGTGCGGCTGCTGGCGCGTGTGCCGCAGCGCTTCGAAGAACGGCGCCAGCGAGAACAGCGCGAGCGCCTGATCCGTGACGACCTGCGAATGGAACGCGAGCTCGCCTTTGGCGGCCGCAGTGAATGAGGAAACAACGATGAAAACACGAACGCTTTGTCTTTCCCTGGCCGCCCTGTGGCTGGCCGCCCCCGCGCTGGGCGCACCGGCACTGGGCTGCCTGATCGAGCCCGACCGGGTGGCCGATGTCGGCAGCCCGGTGGTCGGCGTGATCGAGAGCGTCGACGTCGACCGCGGCCAGACCGTGCGCAAAGGCCAGGTGCTGGCCACGTTGCGGGCGACCGTGGAGCGCGCCGCGTTCGACGTGGCGCGCTCGCGCGCCGATGCCAACGCCGACCTCAACGCCGCGGCCGCCAACGCCAGCTTCAATCGCGAGCGCCTGCAGCGCGCCGAAGACCTGTTTCGCCAGAACTTCATTTCGCAACAGGCGCTCGACCAGGCCCGCACCGAGTCGCAACTGGCCGACCAGAAGCTGACGCAGGCACGGGAGCTGCAGACCGTTTCGGCGCACGAGCGCGGCATGGCCGCAGCACAGCTGTCGCAACGCGTCATTCGCAGCCCGATGGATGGGGTGGTGGCCGAGCGCTTCATGACCGCCGGCGAACGCGCCGACGACAAGCCGCTGCTGCGCATCGCCCGCATCGACCCGCTGCGCGTGCAACTGGTGGTGCCGACGTCGCTGTACGGACAGGTGCTGGCCGACAGTGCCGTCAGCGTGGTGCCCGACCTGCCGGGGGCCCGCGCGTTGACCGCCCGCGTGACGATGGTCGACAAGGTGATCGACCCCGCCAGCAACACCTTCCGCGTGCAACTGGCGCTGCCCAACCCCGACCTGTCGCTGCCCGCCGGACTGCGCTGCAAGGCCGACTTCGGCCCGCTGCCCGCCACCGGGAGCCATGCCGCGGCAGTGCAGGCCCGCGCCGCCGAAGCCGTGCGCAGCCGCTGACGACAGCGCAGCGCCATCCGGACCCGTCGCCCACAGCACTCGCCCAGCATGAAACGCCGCCCGGCCACCCGCCCCCGGCTGCTCGTCGAAGAGCTGGAGCGACGCATCCTCTATTCGGCCGATGCGGCAGCGCTGCTCGGCCTGAGCGGCGTGGTCCAGGATGCCGAGGTGCGCGTCGTCGAGCCGATCGCGCCGGCACCCGTCGTTGCCGACACGGCCGCGACGGCGCAGCAATCGGCCACCCGCGAGATCATCTTCATCGACAGCCGCGTGCCCGACGCGATGAAGCTCGCCGACGAGCTGATGCAGCAGCGCGGCGACGACCGCCTGTTCGACATCGTGATGCTCGATGCCGACAAGGACGGCATCGCGCAGATCAACGCGATCCTGGCCAACGAACACGACCTGGGCGCGATCCACGTCATTTCGCACGGCGCCAGCGGCGCGATCGACATCGGCAGCACCCGGCTCGATGCGGCACGCCTGGCGGTCGATGGCGAGTCGGTGGCGCGCTGGGGGCAGGCGCTCAGCGCCGACGGCGACCTCCTGCTGTATGGCTGCGACGTGGCCCAGGACGCCGCCGGCCAGGCGTTCGTGCAGGACCTCGCACGCCTGACCGGTGCCGACGTGG
>Ga0208980_10003016_pt1 | contig 10208 bp, 3 predicted proteins | sample WetSurMetagenome_3_FD_187993 | JGI IMG/M metagenome (GOLD analysis project Ga0208980, IMG submission 187993) | Wetland microbial communities from Twitchell Island in the Sacramento Delta, sample from surface sediment Aug2011 Site A1 Bulk (version 2) | ecosystem: Environmental > Aquatic > Marine...
ATTTTAAAGGTCCGTGTGTCCGGCATTCCTGGAAACGTTCCTTTTCTTTCACCTATAATAAGCTGCCTCTTCTCCTGGTTATAAGAAATTGGAATATTGCTGTAAGATCCTTTCTCGTAGTTGTAGTTTACTCCTTCATCCTCATAAAGCGTGAAATCACAATCCTTTCCCGTATACACAAAAAGAATAAGCGGATCAGCCGGCTTTTCCCTTGTATATTGTATTTCCGGACCAACTGGCAGGATCGTACCTTCCCTCACATACAACGGCAATCTCACATACGGAGCATTAACATTCAATTTCTGACCTCCCCTGAGATATTTCCCTGAATAAAAGTCATACCATCCGCATGATTCCGGGAAATAAACCACTCTGCTTCTTGCTTTATATTTATAGACAGGAGCTACCATTAGTGAGGGGCCAAACATATATTGGTCGCTTATACTATTAACATTGACATCGCCATTAAAATCCATTATAAGAGGTCTCATTATGGTGTAATCACTGAAATGAGTCATGCCGGCCAATGAATAGATATATGGCATTAGACGGTAGCGCAGCTTATCATAATATACCATGCTGTTATAGGCGGCATGTGTGTCCGGTGAAAGATTATAAATTTCGCGGAATGGAAACTGCCCATGGCTCCGGAAGAGCGGACAGAAAGATCCGAACTGATACCAACGGGTGTTAAGCTCCCTCCATTCTTCCATATCTTCAGAACCTTCCATAGCTCGTGCATACCTGTTTTCGACGCAAAAACCACCGATATCCATCGTCCAGTATGGTATTCCTGAGATTGCATAATTCAGACCTGCCGGGATCTGGGCTTTCAAATCCTCCCATCTTGTTGCAATATCACCACTCCAGGTGGCAGTCGAATATCTCTGCAATCCGGCAAACCCTGATCTTGTAAGCAGGAAGACCCTTTTATCCGGATCAACGCTTCGCTGACCATTATAAATAGCCATGGCATTCATCAGTGCATAAGTATTGAAATATTTTGTTGACGGACCCATCGCCGTGGGTGTTGAGAGCAGCTTACGGTACTCTAAACTGGCATTAGACTCAATGTCAGGCTCTGAGGCATCCATCCACCATGCATCAAATCCCTTGGAGTATAGTTTGTCCCTGATCTGTCGCCAGAAAAGATCTCTTGCTCCCTGGCTGTAAGGATCATAAAATGAACCGATGTAACCTTTGCCTATCCAGTCTCTGATGCTGTCTTTTACCGCTTGCTTATACATCCATCCGTTCCTGTCAAACTCCTTATAATGTTCTGTAGTAAAATAGAATTTTGGCCATACTGAAATCATGATCTTAGCATTAAGTCTGTGAACTTCATCCACCATACCGGCAGGATCGGGAAAAAATTCAGGATCGAAGTCGTGTGATCCCCATGACTTAACAGGCCAGTATGACCAGTCCAGAACAATATTATCAATCGGAATATTACGTTTTCTATATTCTTTGATTACACTAACAAGCTCATCCTGTGATTTGTACCTTTCGCGGCTCTGCCAGTAACCCATAGCCCATTCCGGCATTATCTGTGCTTTTCCTGTTACTTCGCGATATCCGCTTATAACATTGTCCAGATTATTGCCGTGAATAAAATAGTAATCAATCTGATCGCCCATCTCAGAAGTAAGAGTAAGGTTACCCTGTTTCGCAGGATCAACCGGACTAAGAGCCTTTAGTCCGATGTACGAAGTGCCTCCATCGGGTTTCCATTCCAGCCTCACAGAGTACCTTTTGCCCTTCTCCATTTTCCTGCTGAACTTGTAAGTATTAGGATTCCATGCTGTCCTCCACCGTTCAGGTACTACAAGTTCATTATCAATGAACAGCTTTATATAGCCCGCATAGTATAATTTAAAATGAAATAGTCCGGTTTCCGACGGTTCGATCTTCCCCTTCCATACTACTTTTGATTGTCCGAGCGGCACATCTGCAGGAAAATTCTTTATAGTTGTAAGATTTTCATAATTTACTGACGATTCCTTTCGCTCGGTAAAAATTTTTGTAGTGTCAGATTCATTATAATAAGTAGCAGTAAGCCCTCCTTCCTCTCCACTGTTGTCGTACAGCCTGAACAGATCAAGATCAGAATAGTCGCGGGGATCCCCGAACCTTGTTAACGAATAATTGTCCCATAAGATACCATAATCCCTGTTGGAAACGACAAAGGGCACTGAGACTTTTGTATTATACTGATATAAGACTTCATTCAGTCCCTTATAATTAAATTCATCCGACTGATGCTGACCGAGACCGTAGAACGCTTCATCAGCAGGCGATTCAAAAATTTGCTGCAGAGTATATCCATTTGTTCCTTCTACAGTAACAGGCTTAAATGATTTTGCACCGCCTTCCGGCTCTTTAAGGATCACTTTATTGTCTTTATCAGTGAAGATAATCTGACCTGTGATCAGTGAAATACTGGCTTTGATTTTTGAAGTTGAAAGATGAACATTGTCTTTATCTGCATCAAGGGAATAGGGCTGATCTGAAGCCTGTCTGTCAACTGCACAAAGGCTTTTTTGTCCGGAAAAACTCTCAGAAGGAGAAGCAATGACATGAATTATCTGGTCATTAATTACCTCAAGTTTAATTAGTTTTACTGCTTTACCATTTTCACCTTTAAACTTTAGGATAACTCCATTCCTTGTTTTCTCCCAATTTTTGTCGGATGAGGAGGAAAACAATAAAAAGGCTGCGGTTAAAATAAGTAATCGTATCATTAATTAATTATTTATTAAAAATTCAGCTTCAATTTCTACCAGCAGGTTATCGCGGCAAATATCGGAACCTATAAACAATGCAGGAACCTCGGGAAAACGTTCCCTGCAAATAATCTCAACTTTTGGAAAATCATTCCGATTTTTCACATAAACTCTGAGAAGAATAAAATTCCCCCAGTCCATATCAGTATTCGTGATAGTCCGTCCTATTCTTTTCTGATCAGTAAGATTGTTAATATTCTCTATAGTCACAATAGTTTGCTTCTCAACATCTTCAATTCCAATCGTTTCCTGGCCAATTATTGAAGCAGTACCAGAAATAAAAAGTGTTGAATTTATCTTTCTCTCAAGCAATAATGATCGTTCAAATTGGGGAGGTTGTTTAAACAATTTCCCTTCAGCTGAATTTCCTGCCAGAACCTGTTGCCCGTATTCATAGGCGTTAACCTGGGCTGGGTTTGAAATTGGCATGATAGTCACATCTTCATCAGCCACTACAGCACAAAAATCTATTGTAACTCCGCCAAGCTTCATTCCTATTCCGGTAGCAGCAGGATAACCGGGAATTGAGCGGTACTTTTTATAATATTCACTTCTGACTTCATTGAAGATCTGGTAATTCTGAAATCCATTTTTTATTTCCAGGATATTTCCGATATAGTTCCATTGACGCACCAGATGGTTGAATGACATTCCTTCAGATTCAAGAATAGCCTTCATCTGTTCGAAGGCAGCTTCTGAGGCGCTTCTTGTATCAGAAGGAGAAATCCCGGCGCCAAGCCCGCCTGCCCAAAGCTCTTTAGACGAACCAGTTACACAAACTATGTAAGGTATTGAATTCCATACATTTGAAACAATATCCGATGAATCAGTATTTGCATAGCCAGCCTCAACAGACACCTTCCAGTTAAGTTCCGGGGGATGAACAGTGATATTAAACGCCGGACACTGATTCCCAAAGGCATCATGGATGGTCTTCCTGATCTCTTTACTGGCCCTGATATATGTCTCATAATCCGGCAGATCAGTGAATATATTCAATTTGATAAGCCTGTAACCTGTTTCCCTTTTATAAATAATCTGCTTCAGGCATTGTCTCCATTCCTCGCCAAAATTGCCCCTGACCCCGGGCCTGAATATTAGATATTTTCCAATCATAAAATATTAAATTTTAACACATTATTTTTTTGCAGGGGCAGATGAAAAAGGTACAAATTGCACTGTTTTCCTTTGTGTTCCTTTTGGCTTATCCACCCCTGCAGCCTGGTGCTTCCCTAAAATTGCCCACCAGGCAATTTCTTAAGGGTCAGCCCCCTTTGTGGTTCAATGAATTATAATTTATCATAAAGGTTCACAAAGGACTTTTTCAGCAGCCCCATATTATATTATCTCATATTATAAATTCCAGGTTGTGAAGCCATATCAGGCTTCACAACGTTCCCGAAGAAGTCCGTTTCAGGCTGATCTATATCAAATTGTGCCTTAAGATCCAATCCTTTATTCTTTAAAGGGGAATCCGGCTTTAAAGTATACCCGGTAAGCTTATCGAGCTGATGTGGATCAATAATATCAGTTAGCAACGGGCCTGTAAATCCTGGATCTTTCTGAATGCCTACAAACTTGCCTTCAAGAAATTCCTGGCCTGTATCTTTTGCCCATTCGCCAAGATTACCGAATTTCATGAACTTAAGATCTCCGCTTATATTCCACCAGTCATTTCCAAGAAATGAACTGCCTGTGATTTTTCCTGAAACCGGCTGATCGGTACCCATGAAAATATTATTGGCGAAGATAAAGTCTTTATGCAAGGAAGAACTTTCGAAACTGATTATTGGAGCTCCGGAATTAAAGGCTACATTGTTATAAACTCTGCAACCGGTCAGTTGCTGGATATCATTTGATCCATTCCATATAAAAAAACTTCCTGAACCTTCTGTAGTATGACCATCATTAATACTGACACAATAGCGGATCGTATTATTAGACCATGGAGAAGCACCTGCATATTGAAATAATCCATACCCTGCACCCTGATTTTCATAGGATAAACAATATTGTATCAGTGAATTGGTGACTCCTCCGTCAAGATCAAATCCTCCACCATCTTTTCCATTCCTGGAAGTCTTGTTCCTGAAACTTATAGAATACTGTATTGTGACATGATCACTTTCCCATGCCCAGATTCCTACAGGCCCGTTTCCCTGTCTTGGCATGTCCCATCCGTTATTTGTTGCGCTGCAATGATCAATTATCACACTGTCAGATACCCCAACCAAGATGCCATTTCCGCTATGATTTTCCAGATTTGTCGGGTCTCCCGGATTATTTTCTGCTCTGCAGTCCTGAATCACAATTTTACGCGAAAGATTTCTGGCTGAGCCCATAACGTTTATGCCACTAAAACCATTATTTGATGCAATAATTTTCTTGATTTCCGACTCAAAACAATCGTAAAGATCCACACCTGACTTTTGAAATCCTTCAGCATTTAAATTTTCAACCCCGCAATTGCCAGATCGGGCAATAGATAGTCCATTGGTCGAGTTACCAAGATTCCTGCCATTACCTTTAATATCCAGGTTGTTTATCCGGATATACCGGCAATTCTCAATTTTTATGGCTTCCGCGTTTCCTCCACTGATAACAGCTTTACTTTCGCCCCACGATTCAATTTTTATCGGAAATGTTTTTGTTCCTGTTATTCCGTTTAGTAGTAAGGTCCCTTCAAAAGTCTGTCCTCCTGCAAAATAGATATTTCCAGCCTTCTTCTTAAGACGAAGGTTAAGCTCACCGATTGACTTTATAGGTTTATTAATAGCTCCGGAATTCTTATCATTTCCAAGTTCTGCATTTAAGTAATAACCAGTTCCTGAATCATGAGTATCACCGGTAATTAATCTCTTGCCGGTCCCGAATGAGTTGCAGGCACCTGTTAAAATAAATGAAATTGCGAATAGAATTGTAATCGATCTCTTCATCTGCATTCAAACATTCAATCCTTAAATTTCCAAATTCATTGCTGCGACATAGTCTGTCAACAATCTGTCATATCAGGACATGCAGAGACAGGTCTCAGACCTGTCTCTGCTATTAATCTTACCATAAAGACTATTCTACCGTCCATTCATAGATTCCGCTTGAAAAATCTTTGTTTAATTTAACCTTGATCTTTATTGCTGATGCTTTAACAGGATTGAAAACCACTGAATCCCAGCCGTCCCGTGTTATGGTGTAAGGTGACTTAGTACTGACAGGTTCCCAGATATTGCCTTTCAGATACTGTATTTCCCATTTATCAGGAATCCTGCAACCGCCATCCGGCCTGTCGTCAAACCAATATACCTTTGTTTTAGAAATAATTTCCGGTTTTTCAAAGTCATACTCTACCCATTCCCATTTATCCTTATCGGGCCACCAGTGATAATATGAGACTGACTGATCATTCGAATCTGCCGGTTCTGACTGGTCATTTACCGATGGAAGCTCCTTTGTGATCTTGCTTGCCTTTAATTTACTCATGAAAGCAATTGTTGGAGCAGGCAAGGGATGAGATGACTCAGTTGTAGTAGGAAACCAGACCATCATTTGTCCTGCCCCGCGATTATTCCAGAGAGGATAAGGTATCAATTTAACAGGTTCGTCACCGAGCATCTCAACTTTCCCATCAAGAGTTTTCTTTGTCTGTGAACCGGATGTTTTAATAACCTGTGTACCCTCAAGTAGGGATGGATCAAATTCAGTAGTGAAGGCTGCGTCTTTTTTTATTACCAGATCCAGCACTTTTCCCGTATTATTGTCGGGCCATTCCGCACAGTATATGAGAGGACCTCTCTGGAACGCTATTTTATTCCTGTCTTCCATTACTCTATCATCAGCAATGATTTTCCGAACCGGCATGGGCAGATAAACTTCAACCTTATCACCTGATTTCCATTTCCTTGAGACCATTGCATAACCGTCAATGACTTTCAACCCGGATTCTTTCCCGTTTATTACCAGTTTAACGGTTTCATTATTCATGTCAGTAAATTTATACAATCCCCCGGGCAGAGCTTCATTCTGAGCCCATCCTGGAATCCTTATATTCAGAATGAAATTGCTCTTCTTCTCCGGATTAACGGCAATTTCAACTTTACCGTCCCAGGGGAAATTTGCTTTCTGCGAAATATGCACGTTACTATTACCGATGTTGATATCAGCATCATTGGAAATGAACAGATTGACATAAAGCTTATTATCCGAAACCGCATATATATAACCGGGGATTGCAGGAACAAACCTTGCTATATTTGAGGGACAGCAGGCGCATCCGAACCATGCCTGTCTTAGATGCTGTCCATTAGATTCCAGAGGATTAGGATAAAAGAACCTGTCTGCAGACAGTGATACTCCTGAAAGCATTGAATTATAAAGAGTTTTTTCAAGAACATCTATATATTTCGATTGTCCGTGTAAAAGGAAGAGTCTTTGATTAAAGAAGATATCCCCGATAGAGGCACACGTTTCACAATAAGCCGACATATTCGGCAATACAAAAGGATCAGCAAAACCCTCATTACCGCCTGTTGCCCCGATTCCTCCTGTCAGATACATTTTGCCATAAACAAGGTCTCCCCAGATTTTAGTGATTGCATTCAGATATGCATCATCATTTTCAATTGCCGCAATGTCAGCCATGCCGGAATACATATAAGTAGCCCTTACAGAATGGCCTACAGCCTCTGTCTGATCAACAGGTTTCAGAACTGCCTGGTTATACGACCGTCCGCCAGGGCCACGGATATCAAGAAAAAACCTTGCCAGATCGAGATACTTCTTTTCCCCTGTTGCTCTGTAAAGTTTTACAAGCCCCATTTCAATAACCTGATGACCGGGATACACTTTTATTCTGTTATAGCCAAAATCCCTATTGACAAGGTCAGCAGATTTTAAGGCTATATTCAGCAGGCTCTTTCTCCCTGTAGCCTGATAATGAGCAACAGCTGCCTCATACAGGTGTCCAAGATTGTAAAGCTCGTGGCTCAGAACTGAATCCATCTCCCACCTGTTTCTTCCCGCCCATTCGTGCAGTCCTTTTCCCCCGTTCTTCTCAGCAATAGTGCGGTTGGTGTAAAGATAGCCATCGGGTTCCTGGGCAAGGCCAATCTTTTGAATAAGGGTATCGAGGTACGCTTCAAGTTTTGGATCAGGATTTGTCTGGAGGGAATAACTGGCCCCTTCTATTATTTTGTATACATCTGAATCATCAAAAGGATAAATTGTCTGGAATCGGCCGGTATCAAGGCCCGCGGCAATTTCAAAATTTCTAACCCTTTCTGTTGATTTACAGTAACCAAATGCAATTGGAATAGTTACTTCAGCATTCTTCCTTATCCTCGGAGCCCAGAAGTTATCAGTGAGCTTAACGGATGTAAATGGCACCGGCTGAATAGGGTAATCAGCACTTGCAGATTTCTTCTTTACGCATCCTGTAAATAATAATAAACCAGCAATTGTAAAAATAATCCTGATTGTATTTTTCATCTGCTTGTATGTTTTAACTGTCAAATTTAAAATACCGGCTTTAGTTTCTATATTTTTTTATCTGGGGCTGTTGAAAAAAGTACAAATTGTGCTGTTTTTCCTTTGTGTTCCTTTGTGTAATACTTTGTGATTCTTTGTGATTCTTTGTGATTCTTTGTGGTTCAATAAATTAAGTTTTACCACAAAGGGACTCAAAGGCTATCACGAAGGTTCACAAAGGACTATTTCAATAGCCCCCGGAATTGTCTCTACCAGACCCCTCTCTATCTATCTTAATGAGATCAATAATTCTATTTTGTCAGTTCCAAAACAACAACGGATTTGGAGGGCATGGTAATGCTTAATATTCCATCTTTAAGAGTGTATCCGTTGAAAACAGCCGGTTTTACTGTTTCCGGACTGTCAAAGCTGTTAAATGCAGTCATCTCACTGGCAGTAAGTACTTCTCCTGTAACCTTTTTGAAAGTATCACCTATTAAAGGGCAGGTGACAGTGATCGGTTTGTTTGGATTTAGATTTGCGAGGGAAATGTGCACCTTGCCATCTTTGTCAACAGACGCAGAAGCTGATATAGCTGGAATTTTATTATTTCCATAGGTATAATCTTCGCATCTCAGATCAAGATTAAGAAGCCTGGCTTCCTGATGAACCCTGAACATTCTGAATACATGATAGGTCGGAGTAAGTACCATCTTGTCATCCTTAGTAAGAATTACAGATTGCAGGACATTTATCATCTGGGCAAGATTAGCAGCTTTGACTCTGTCGGCATGCTGGTTAAAAATGTTCAGGTGAATTGCAGCAGTTAATGCATCGCGCATTGAATTCTGCTGATAGAGGAAGCCTGGATTGGTGCCAGGTTCTACATTAAACCAGTTACCCCACTCATCAACCACAAGGCCTTTTGATTTCTGAGGATCATAACGGTCCATTATAGCTGCATGTCCCTTAATAATGAAGTCCATCTGGAGATTCAAACGCATAGTTTCAAACCATTCTCTTTCATCGAACTTTGTAGCTGAGCCTTTGAAGTCCCACCCATCAACAACAGAATAGTAATGGATTGATAATCCCTGAAACATATTCCGTGTGCTTCCGTTTTTCATCAAAGTTTCCGTCCAGGAAAAATTGTAATCTGAAGGACCACAGGCAACACGATAAAGCTCATTCCCAGAATAGTTGCCAAGGAATGTTGAATATTGTTTCATAGTGTTTGTGTAAAATTCATCAGTCATATTTCCTCCGCAACCCCAGTTTTCATTGCCAATAGCAAAATATTTTACTTTCCATGGCTTTTCCCTTCCGTTTTCCTTGCGAAGCCTTGTCATAGGACTATCTGAATCGGAAGTAAGATATTCTACCCATTCCGCCATTTCCCTTACTGTTCCTGAACCTACATTCCCATTTATGTAAGCATCGCAGCCAAGAAGTTCAGTGAGCTTCATAAATTCATGAGTGCCAAATGAATTGTCTTCAGTAACTCCGCCCCAGTGTATATTAACTATTGAAGCTCTCTTTTCCTGGGGACCTATACCATCCCTCCAGTGATAGGTGTCAGCAAAACATCCTCCGGGCCACCTTAAATTTGGAATTTTCATTTCACGCAAGGCAAAAAGAACATCATTCCTTATGCCATTTGTATTTGGGATCTTTGAGTTTAATCCGACCCATAGACCTTCGTAGATACATCTGCCAAGATGTTCTGAAAAGTGGCCATAGATATCTTTGCTTATAACCGTGCCAGGATTATTGGCAACAACAACCAGCTGATTTACAGCGACCAAATTTTCTTTTTGGGCAGAGGCAAAAAAAGATGCCTGAAAAAGAAAAGGAGCAATAAGACCCCCTGATCCGCCCAATAATATAAGAAAGGATATTGCCGAATTTCTATTTTCAGGATATAAAATTCCACATTTGGCAATTATTAACGGCCAGATTCCA
>Ga0208980_10003017_pt1 | contig 10208 bp, 4 predicted proteins | sample WetSurMetagenome_3_FD_187993 | JGI IMG/M metagenome (GOLD analysis project Ga0208980, IMG submission 187993) | Wetland microbial communities from Twitchell Island in the Sacramento Delta, sample from surface sediment Aug2011 Site A1 Bulk (version 2) | ecosystem: Environmental > Aquatic > Marine...
AGTCCTGGGGACGCCCAAATAACCCTGACCTGGAGCGCACCGATCGACGATGGGGGTCAGCCCATAACCTATTACAATATTTATCGCGGCACCGAGGCGGGTGGAGAGGCCTTCCTGATAACGGTCGAGAGCGCCCTAACCTATACCAATATTGGCCTCACCAATGGTCAGACCTATTTCTACCTGGTGAGCGCCATCAATGGAGTTGGACAAGGAGGGCTTTCTAACGAGGTCTCGGCCACACCCACCCTTGCCCCGACCGCTCCCTCGGCCCCTATTGGTCTCACGGCCACTTCGGCTTACGCTCAGATTAACTTGGCATGGTCGCTCCCCTCAAGCAACGGAAGCAGCCCTATCACCGGCTTCAAGGTGTACCGCGGCACTGCCCCGGGAATCGAGACACTATTAACCATACTAGGCAACGTCCTCTCCTATCCTGATACAGGACTGACCAATGGTCAGATTTATTATTATAGGGTAAGCGCAATTAATTCAATTGGAGAAGGGAACCAATCCAATGAGGCCTCGGCCATGCCTGGCTCCATTCCCAGCGCTCCACAGGACCTCACCGCCATTCGCGGGAATTCAGAGGTGACACTTAACTGGGCCGCTCCCTCCGGCAATGGCGGGGCTTCAATCACGAATTATAAGCTGTATAGGGGGACCACCCCGGGCGGGGAGTCCTACTTCACTACCCTGGGAAACCTCCTCACCTACACCAACACCGGCCTCATCAACGGCCAAACTTATTATTATAAAGTAAGTGCAATGAATGGCGTGGGCGAGGGCTCTCAGTCCAACGAAGCGTCGGCCACCCCTGGGGCCGTGCCCTCTGCGCCGACCATCACCTCTGCCACCCCTGGAAATGCCAAGAGCGTCCTTTCGTGGACTGTCCCTTCCAACGATGGCGGAAGCGCCGTCCTTAATTACTCAATTTATCGAGGAACGAGCTCAGGCGCAGAGACGTTTCTTACCAAGATCGGCAACATGCTCACCTTCACCGATGCTGGACTTATCAATGGTCAGATCTATTTCTACAAGGTCAGTGCCTTAAACGCCATCGGAGAAAGCTCGTTGTCCAACGAGGTCTCGGTCACTCCCGCCACCTTGCCCTCGGTCCCCCTGAACCTCACGGCCACGGCGGGGAACTCCAAGGTAATCCTGACCTGGTCAGCACCCTCGAGCAATGGCGGCAGCGCCATCACCGGTTATAAGGTGTACCAGGGCACCGCTTCGGGGGCAGAGACTCTGCTCATGGCTCTGGACAACGTCCTCACCTTCGAGAGTACCGGCCTCATCAACGGCCAGGCTTATTATTATAAGGTCAGCGCATCGAACGCCGTCGGAGAAGGGCCTCGGTCCACGGAGACCTCAGTAGTGCCCGTGACTACCCCATCCGCTCCGACCATCACTTCGGCCACACCAGGCAACGCACAGATAGTCCTTACCTGGACCGCCCCATCCAGCGACGGTGGGAGCTCGATAACCGGTTATAGGGTGTACCGCGGGACGGCACCAGGAGGAGAGGCGTTGCTGACCACTTGCGGAAATGTCCTGACCTTCACCGACAATACTCTCACCAACGGCCACATCTACTATTACAAGCTCAGCGCGGTCAATAGTGCAGGCGAGGGTTCTCAGTCCAACGAAGCGTCGGCTACCCCCGTCACCGTTCCCTCCGCTCCACAGAATCTTGCGGTCTCTGTTGGCAACGGTCAATTGACCCTGAGCTGGTCAATCCCCTCCAGCAACGGTGGGAACCTTGTAACCGGCTACAAGGTTTACAGAGGACTGACCTCCGGAGCCGAGACATATCTGATCACCTTGGGCAATGTTCTTGCCTATGTTGATACCTCGCTCGTCAATGGCCAGACCTATTATTATAAGGTCAGTGCTGTCAATGACTTCGGTGAAGGCTCGCTGTCCTCCGAGGCTTCCGCCGCCCCCGCCTCGGCTCCCTCCGCTCCCCGCGGGTTGCAAGCTATTGCGGGAGATACCTTCGTGGACCTCAACTGGACCGCGCCCTCCTACTCGGGTCCTGGAACCTTGACGTACCACCTCTTCAGGAATGGGGCACTGATATGGAGCGGAAATGGGCTGGAACACACCGATGGAGGATTGACCAATGACGTCACGTACACATATAAGGTGGCGGCGCAGAACTCCATCGGCTGGGGAGAGAACAGCTCACAGGTCCAGGTGACACCTAGGGCGATCCAGACCGCTCCAACGTCTCCAAACGGTCTCACAGCAGTTCCGGGCAACCTGTTGGTGGACATCAACTGGACCGCGCCCTATTACCTAGGCCCGGGAACGATCATATATCACCTCTTCCGCAACGGTTCATTGATCTGGAGCGGCATCGCGACCTCCTATCACGACGCCCCGTTGAGCAAGGGCGTGCAATACTCGTTCAAAGTCGCGGCATCCAACGCCATTGGCTGGGGGTCCAATTGCACCGCTGTGCTTGTTATACCCGTTGGCGTCCCCGACGCCCCGTGGGGGCTCTTACCTGCAGTTGGGGACGCTCAAGCCTCCCTGACCTGGAACCAGGTGAACTATTCTGGGCCAGGAACCCTTACCTATCACCTGTTCCGTGATGCAGGAGAGATCTGGAGTGGCACCTCGACCTTCTATGACGATACCGGACTGAGCAACGGACAGGTATACGCTTACAAGGTGGCGGCTTCCAACTCCATCGGCTGGAGCGACAACTCCTCAAGTGCGATCGCGATGCCACAGGGTCCGCCGACCACGCCACGGGGCTTCATGGGCTACGCGGGCGAAGGATTAGTGGCGCTCAACTGGACCGCTCCCTCTTATCTCGGCCCTGGCGCTCTCACCTACCACCTCTTCCGCGATGGTACGGAGGTGTGGAGTGGAACTGCCAACGCGCGCATCGATATCGGTTTGAACAACGGCCAGACCTACATCTATAAGGTGGCCGCCTCCAACTCCATCGGTTGGAGCGCCAACACTTCGCATGCGAGCTTGACACCTCAGGGCCCTCCAACACCACCTCGTGGATTGACGGCAGTGTCGAGCAACGAGGCGGTGGAGCTCAATTGGACCGCTCCCTCTTATCTCGGCCCTGGCGCTCTCACCTACCACCTCTTCCGCGATGGTGCGGAGATGTGGAGCGGTACCTCGTCATCGCACATCGATGCAAGCTTGGAGAACGGCCAGACCTACATCTACAAGGTGGCCGCCTCCAACTCCATCGGCTGGAGCGTTAATTCCTCCATCATCAGCGTGATTCCACAAGGCCCGCCAAGCGCTCCGAGAGGGCTCACCGCCCAGGTGGGCAATGGGTTCGTGGAGCTCAATTGGACCGCGCCCGAGTACCTGGGACCAGGTAGCTTGATCTATCACCTGTACCGCAACGGTGTGCTGATCTGGAATGGGTCCGAGCCAAGGCATTCGGATGGTGGGCTGGTCAACTTCGTCACCTACTCTTACGAAGTCACGGCGCAGAACGCCGCTGGCTGGGGGCAGAACAGTACCATCATCTTGGTAACCCCCTTACCAGAGGAGATGACGCCTAGCGCCCCAAGGGACCTCGTGGTTCTGGCGGGCAACGAGAATCTAACTCTTGCCTGGGAGGCGCCCGCATTCAGCAACGCCTCGATGGTGTTGGGATACGCGATTAGCTTTGGCATCACCCCTGATTCGCTATCGAACTTAATCACCTGCAACCAGCTCACATATACCGTAGAAGGCTTAAACAAGGGACAGGCTTTCTACTTCCAGGTCTCCGCCCAAAACGACGCCGGTTGGGGCCCGAACTCGACCCTAATAACAGGGACTCCATTCGGTGTCCCATCCTCGCCCTCTGCCCTGATGGTCGAGGCAGGTGATGCCTATGTGATGTTGAGTTGGAGCGCCCCATCCTACCTCGGTCCTGGGACGACGACATATAACCTCTTCCGCGACGGCACCTTGATTTGGACTGGGGTAGAGCTGGACCACAACGACACCCCTCTCGCTAATGGCATCACCTACCTCTACAATGTGGCCGCGCAGAACATTGTAGGGTGGGGGGCCAACAGCAGCGCGCTCTCCGCCACTCCGACCGCGATCGTCGCACCTGTGCCACCCGGCGTCCCTAGCGGCTTCCAGGTCGTCGCTGGCGACGGTCAGACGACCTTGACCTGGGACTCGCCAGACCAACCTGGTAGCGCTGACGTCTCCGGATACAAGGTCTATCGCGGCACTTCCCCGGACGAGCTCCATGTCTTGGCCAGCGTGACCTCCACCACCTTCGTGGACACCGGTCTGATCAATGGCCAGGCGTACTATTACAGGGTATCAGCCGTAAGCGAAGCGGGAGAGGGCGCAACGACGGACATAATCTCAGCTACGCCCTTTTCCGTTGGTGGCCAGGGTGGACAGGACCTGACCATCGTCGTCGCCTTGGTAGCATTGGGGGCGATCGCTGCGGTGGTCTTGGCAGTAGTGATGTCGAGGCGCAAGAAAGGATAGTCCTCCCTCTTACCTTCAACCTTGGTTCATGCGCCGCAGCATCCTATCGCGCATCTTGAGCCGTTCATCCAGTCGCTGGACGGGAGGGAAATTCCGCGCCTTGGACATCATCAGGAGAGAGCCTCGCAGAACTTGGATGGCGGGCAGGTCGCGCTCATGCGTCATCATATGGAACTTGTAGTCCTCATCACCGCGCAGTAGGTCGTAGCCCTTGAAGCCGCGAGCGCGCAGGTCCTCCATGACTAGCATGATAAGGAGCTTACCGGGCGAGAATTCCTCGAACTTGTCGATCATGCCGATGCGGTACCCGCGCACCACGTCGCCGTCGAACAGGACCAAGGATTGAGCGGCAACCTCGCCGTCGATGAGCATCTCGTGGATGATCCCCATGCCGGTCCCCACAACCATCTTCCCCATGTCTACCAGCTGACGATTGTTGCGCCCATCCCTGAGGATGCTCCCGCCTTTCTTGTCCCAACGTTCCAAGTGCTGATGGACATAGAGGTTCATGGCGATCTCGGCCTCCTCGGCGGTCCTTACGACGCGGACCTGTATCCTACCCTCCCGTTCCAGTTCAGCCCTGATCCTCTTCAATAATCTGCGGCTGTTCTTGCCGAACCGTGCGGCGATGTCCCCCTCGGCAGGGAACTCGTAGAAGATGTTCTTCACCTCAGCATACGGCTGCCAGGCGTTGCCCGCCTTGATCAGCTCCAGGAACCTGAGCGTCGAAGGGGTCGGGTCCAAGGCAAAGAGCTGCATCAGGTTCCACTTGGTCCTCTTTATGCCTTGGACCAGCTCGGAGAGGACCTTTGCATCGTCGTTCTTTGCCATGATTGAGAGTAAGCTGTAGCTCATGATGTTCCGTCCAAATCCCACCATGGAAAGGGCGCGGACTGGCAATCCGGCCATGGAAAACTTGTGGGCGCACAAGGGTGCCAAGCCGACGATTCTATCTTGATCCTCGATCACGACTACCTGGGGCTGATAGGCGTCGCGGTACGAATCGAGCCATAATCGGACGAGGTCGAAGGAAGTAAAGACGGAGGAATGGCACTCGAGACGGAGGCTTTCCCAATCCTTTCTATACTGGTCCAACTCCTCGAGGGACGAAACGATCTTGTGATTCATTCTCGATTTTTTATTGCGTGATGGCTTATTAAAATTATCCTCGCAATTATGCGTAGAGACCATTGGCGAAGCGCGGCGTCTTCGGATGACTCGGTTAGCATAGGGACGCGTATCAAGACTGCCAGGCTTCGTCGCTTAGATGTCCCCAAACGGCGCTGAACCTTTGCTGGTCGTGGTGTAAGATGCTTGCGCCCTAGGGGCTACTTACCAAGGGATTATCGATTGATATGATATACGAGTCATCGATGAACCTGGAAGTAAGGGAGGTCCGCTCCTTCGAGGAGTTGATAGAGTTAGCGCCTCGATGGCTCGAGCTTCTTCCTGGCAGCGGCGAGGACGATGTCTTCCTCCGCCCAGAATGGATAACGAGCTGGTGGAGGGTCTGGGGAGACCAACACAGGATGTGCTCCATCCTGGTGCTACGCGATGATGAGGTAGTAGGCATCGCCCCGTTCATGCTTTCCACTCGGGGCCGGGTGAAACATTGGACCAAATTGCAGTTCCTGGCCACAGGGCCCACGGATCATTTGGGCGTTATCGCCGAGGATCAGGATCCGGAGGTGCTCGAGGCCATCTGGCGACATGTCCAGGGCATGAAGTGCTGGGACATGCTCGAGCTGCGTGAGCTTTGGGGTTCTGCCCCGACCTTCGCGTCATTCAAGGGGTTCTTCCCCGATTTCGAGTTTGTGAGGGGGACCTCGCTCTTTGTTGATCTTTCTCATGGTCGGGAACATTACTTCGATTCCGTGCCTGGGATCGAGAAACATAAAAGGCGCTATTGGAAGAAGCTGAGGAAGGATTTGGACGTGGAGTATCGAGATTACCATGCAACCGAGGATCTGCGCCCGCGTTTGGAGGAGCTCAGGCGTATCAATCTGAAACGCTGGGAAGGGGAAGGGAGTAGCCCCTTTGAGCAGCCCAGGATGGGGCATTTCCTTGAGATGATAGTCGGAGAGCACGCGAACCCTCTAGGGGTAACATTCAAAGGCCTATACTCAGGGGAAAAAGTCATCGCTTTGAACCTGGGTTTCGAATATGGAAAGAAGTATCTTTACTACATTCCCGGCTATAATTCTGAGTTCGCTGATTACTCGCCTGGCTCTGTACTCCGTGCCACGATATTGGAAGATTGTTTGAACCGGAACTTCGATGAACTGGACTTCCTTCGCGGGACTGAGAAGCACAAGTTCCAGTACAATGCGAAGGACAGAGGGTTGATCAGTGTGCGCATTACAAGATCCGGGATTGTAAGGGGCGTGGAGGCAAGATTAAGGGAAGGAGATTTCCGTTGATTTCTGGGTACGGAGATCCTGCCTCCAACAAGATGACCGAAACGACATACGGGACTATTTGGAGACACCTTATTTTTCTTTTTTTATCGCGAAATACAAGGAAAAATAATAGGTGCCTGAGGTTTTTAGCCTAAACCGCGCGCGCTCTGACGACCTTGCCCCTGAAGGTGTGGCCGCAAAGATCCGTAATGACCCTGCCCACGTCCTTCCTGGCAATTTCCACATGTGTATATCTCTCGCCCATGAAGATCCTTCCTACATCCCGGGGAGACAGGTCGGTACCGGTCCTCACCAGATTTACGACCTCGCCCTTGCTCAGTCCATCCGCGTTCCCGAAGTTGATCTCGATGGATGCTCCGTTGTTCGTGAGCCTGCTATTGCTCACCCTTGCGGATGGGCTCGCGGACACTGTTGCCTGGGGAAGGTTCTGGGCAGCGATGACCTTCGTGATATCGAGTTCGGGTTTGCGCACGACCTTCATGTCCAACAGATCTATGGGCTTGCCGGTCCTGGACTCGATGTCCCTGATCATGTAGCGCTCCTCCGTCGTGAAGATCGATACGGCGCTGCCTTCCTTTCCCGCTCTTCCGGTCCTTCCTATGCGATGAACGTACGTGTCCGGATCGTCCGGTGCGTCGAAATTTATAACACAATCCACGGCGTCGATATCCAATCCCCTGGCCGCCACATCGGTGGCCACCAGGACGCGGATGGAACCGTCCTTAAAGCTGTTGATGACCCTTTCCCTTTTGTTCTGGGCGACATCGCCGTGTATCGCGCCGGCGCGGTAACCATAGGTCAGCAATTTCTTCGTCAGCTGATCGACCTTGCGCTTGGTATGACAGAACACTATCGCCTTCGGATCGTTCATGTCGAGAATGGTGCAGAGCGCGTCGCGCTTCTCGTCCTTGTTGGCAATGATGTAATATTGCTTGGTAAGGCCTAGTACGGGCTCGTCCTTTGAGACGAGTATCTCTTGGGGGTTGACCATCTGACGCATCGCCAGACGCCTTATATCTGGTGACATGGTCGCGGAGAACAGCAACGATTGCCTCTTTTTGGGCACCTTCGATAATATGTAATTGAGGTCCGGAGCGAAACCCATGTCGAGCATGCGGTCCGCCTCGTCCAGTACAACGATCGATATCTTCGAAAGGTCCAGGTCATTCCTATTGATGAGATCCTTAGCTCTGCCGGGGGTAGCCACCACGATATCCGTGCCTCTCCTGAGCTGTGCTATCTGGGGCTCGATGCCCACTCCCCCATAGATCGGGATGCATTTGTGGCCAGTGAACTTAGAGAGCTTTGATAGTTCTTCGGAGACCTGATTGGCCAATTCCCTCGTGGGAACGAGGACCAATGCGGATGCAATCCTCATCCTAGGTTCGATCCTTTCTAGTATAATGGAACCATATGTGCCGGTCTTTCCCGTTCCGGTCTGAGCCTGGGCGAACATGTCGCCGCCCTTGAGGCCTACCGGTATTGCTTCTATCTGAACTGGTGTGGGTTCTTTCCACCCCATGCCGTTCATTGCCTTGATGATCTCCTTCGAGATCTGTAGGTCTGTGAAAGTTGTCACGATATTCACTCTATGATGAAAATAAAAAACGGTCTGTACCATAACAGACAGACTTTCTAATTTCAAACGGTGGTTGCGATTCGTGTATTTAAATTTGTGTACATTAACGTGGTAATCCCCTATTCGTAAGCACATCCGGATAGGAAAGATTTTTTAGTTAAGTTTGAAAATAAAAATGCTAGATGGAGTGAACGGTGGTCTGCCCGGACTGACCACATCGCCAAGTCATTAAGTCGCGATTCTAAATCAATAACGCCATTTCGGACGTCTAATGAGCTCAAACACTTTACTTCTTTTTTTCCTTCGACAATCAACGAACACGTCTATGCGAACTTACTTAGGGACGATGTGGCCCCTTTTTTCTAGGGATGGGGAGGAGGCACGCATATGGAGAGCATCAAGGACGCTCCCAAGACTCGAGAACAGTATGTCGCTGAAGGCGGTACCCACATACCTCAATACAATCCTGTGGTGATGTGGCCCTATGATTGCACCATAAATACGTTCAGAGCAATGTTAAATGAGGTCGGACTGAATCGAACCATCGAGGCAACAAAGCATTACAACGAAGCTTGGGGGAGAGCAGCGGTTGGAATGGTCAAGGAGAGATTTGGTCCAAAAGCGAACGATCTGGAAACCATCGCAATGACTGGATATTATGTCCATAGCTGCACGTCCATGGGTCATATCAAGCCTCTGGAGATTTATGAGGGGGGTGCGAGGTGCGAGCTATACGCCTGTCCCAACCCAGGCATGAATGCCCCGCCTGAGATGTGCATCGCCATGTCACATATCATGGCTAATGGATATTGTCACGCAATCAACCCCACTTATGAAGTGATATTTACACATCACATGGTGGATGGCGACGATTGTTGCAGCTGGGTGGCGAAGAAGAAGAACAGCGAATTTACCTTAGATAACCTTGGAAGATTGGAGAGGACCATCCCGCTGGAGCTCTCCATGGAAGAAAGGATTTCCTTTGCTTCTGCAATGGTGATATTGTCGCAACTTTACACCTTCACATCTGCGCTAGTTGATCTGATTGGATCCGAGAGCACCTTGGAGCGAGTTGTGCCCATGGCAAAAGAGACAGGGTTACGAATTGGCACTATGATGAAGGCTGGAGCAGACATGAAGGGCGATCTTACAATGATCAACGAAAAATTGAGTTTTCTCGGTTCAATGCTTCAGCAGAAAGGGATTACAGCTATTGTTACAAGCTCTGAAATTGAAAAGCCGGCGATTATAGACTGTCCATGCAAAGGTGCGCCATACGAAGTGTGCAAACAATTCGAGAGCGTTTTCAATGGAGTTTGTGAAGCCATTAACCCCGATTATGAGTTCGCCTACGACCGCATGATGAGCAAGGGCGATAGTTCATGTCATTGGGTCGTGAGAAAGAAAACCGACCAAAAGTAATCTAAGATGCCGTGGGGCTCGGGCTGTGAAATAGGAGTTGGAGCCCTTCTTTTCTTCGACAATCAACGAATGTGATCATACCAACATTCTTAGGGACGGAATCGTCACTACCCAGATTTATCTCCATCTGAACATCAGGCAGAGGTCGAGAACTTATAAGGAAGCAGTTAGATTTGGAATTTGAATCTCCCTTCTGGGTGTAATAAGTGTTATAAATTCACATTTTATCTAACATTGGAAGGCAAATGGGTCAATGTGAGCGATGTGGTGGGAAGACTCTTCCGCGAGTTCGCCGTGACGCTAGC
>Ga0208980_10003018_pt1 | contig 10207 bp, 6 predicted proteins | sample WetSurMetagenome_3_FD_187993 | JGI IMG/M metagenome (GOLD analysis project Ga0208980, IMG submission 187993) | Wetland microbial communities from Twitchell Island in the Sacramento Delta, sample from surface sediment Aug2011 Site A1 Bulk (version 2) | ecosystem: Environmental > Aquatic > Marine...
ATCTACACACTAAATAAGTCCGAAGCCCAGCTATCAATAAAATCAACTCTATACACTATCAGCGGTAGTGCAAAAGGCGAAGCCGGAATAAGCAATACATTCAATCTTGGATTAAATGTGGTTCTTGGAAGTGTTCAGGTTTTAATGGGAGGCACAAAACTTCAGGAGAATGTGGATTATTCAGTTGATTACACGAGCGGAGTCGTTACAATAAGAAATATAGCAGCTTTAACGGCTAAAGACCTTAAGATTACTTATGAGACGAACGACTTATTCACACTTGCATCAAAAACTTTCATCGGTCTAAGGGGAGATTATAAAATCAGTGAAAAAACAAATTTTGGTTTTACATTCGTTAACCTCAGCCAGGAAACACTTAACGACAAAGTCAGGATAGGGGAAGAACCTACAAATAACTCGATGTACGGTCTGGATTTTAATTCAGAATTAAAAACGAATTTTGTCACTAAGGCGCTGAATATTCTGCCCGGTTATAATACCAAGGAGGAATCTAATTTTTCACTAAGGGGTGAATTTGCATACCTTACACCGGACCCGAATACGAAAAAGAGCCAGATACCGCAGGACAATAATGAGGCTATTGCTTATATAGACGATATGGAAGGCGCAAAGAAAATAATATCTCTCGGAACATCATACCAGGCATGGACAATAGCATCACTTCCGATTGATACTATGCTTACGACTTATGATTCATTGCATAGCCAGGACCGGCGGGGAGGGCTGAAATGGTACACTGTACCTAATGACGTGGATGTTAAAGATGTTTATCCTTTAAGAGACGTACAACCCGGACAGGACAGGCTCTCTCCCATGTATGTTTCTTTCGACCCGGGAGTAAGAGGGTGTTATAACTATAATGCGGTGAATTATGATACGCTTAACAAAAATCACAACTGGAACGGAATAATGAAATACCTGAATACTACCTCCACGGACCTTATCGCTGAGAATATAAACTATATTGAGTTCAATATGCGGGTCGAGAAATATGGTAATTTCAACCTTGGAGATTCCAGGCTGTATATTGACTTAGGTATTATATCAGAAGACGCAATTCCCAATAATGCATATAATACAGAAGATATAATACAGAACGGGACTCTTCAGGAAAGTGAGGATATCGGGCTTGATACGTTAACCAATGAACAGGAGCTGGTGAAATTCAACCAGAAAAACGGAACAAATTTTCAAAATCTTGATGAATTTTTCAATGCGTACGGAAACCGCGACCCTGCGGGAGACGATAATACAGAAAGCCAGACAATCAATGTTGATTTTATTAACGGAACTGAGAAAAGCAGATTTACTGACGGCGGACAAAAGCCGGATTCAGAAGACCTTGACAGAACGGGGCAAATGGAGCCGACTAATAAATATTTCGAGTATTCGGTGAAACTTGATCCTGAAAATAACAAATTCATTACAGGGGAAGGTGCACCAGGTAAAGGATGGTATCAGTACAAAATCCCTCTGGCAGAATTTACGAAGAATTTCCATGATGCATCTCTGAGGACAGTCAAGTTTGCAAGAGTATGGATAAAAGGTGTTAACGGAAAAGTCAGAGTTGCATTGCTTGAATTCAATCTTGTCGGTAATCAGTGGTATAAACCGGAAAAACTTGATACAACTTATAACATATCCGTTATTAACATTGAAGAAAATTCGCAGATATACATGAGTCCTGTCCCCGGAGATGTTTTAAGGCAGACGGTCAGGAATACAAGCGGTGTCAATACAAAATCTAATGAACAGTCACTCGTATTGTCATTTAATAATCTGACTACCGGCAAGCAGAAACTTGCAGTCAAAGACTACAGAAGCCAGATTCTCGATTTATTCAATTATAAAGTTATGAAATTATTCGTAAACGGTGACCCTTCATTCAATTATACGAACGAACTCGTTTACGATGCAGCAATGGTTGTGCGTTTCGGTACGGACTCAACAAATTATTATGAATACAGGGCGCCGATACATCCTGATATCAGGCCGGGGCAACCTTGGAATTCGATGAACGAAGTTTCAATCGTCTTTGCAGACCTTACGTCGCTTAAAGTAACACGTGATTCTGTATCTCAGGTAGTTGATATACCTGTCCCGAACGGACCGCCCGGTGCTTATTACAGGATACGCGGTTCGCCTGCGTTAAATTCAATAAGGGAATTCACTCTCGGGGTTGAAAAAAACCGCACAGGGCAAAATACGTCCATTTCCGGAAGTGTGTGGTTCAATGAAGTCAGGGTGCTAAAAGTAAATGATGACAACGGATATGCGGTTAATGTCAATACAAGCCTGAAAGTTGCTGATTTTGGTACAGCGTCGTTTAACTTCTCAAGGGTAGATCCGAATTTCCATGCTCTGGACCAGCGGACGGGTACAAGGACGACCGGACAGAACTGGGATGCAGGATTTTCTTTCAACGTGCATAAGATACTGAATAATTTTTTGAGTTCAGTCCTTGACGGAGAATGGAAAGAGTTTCTGAATATTCCGGTAACGTACAGGCATTCTGAGAATTTCGTCAATCCCAAGTATTACCCGGGAACAGATATTGACCTTGAAAAAGCGGCGGAAGAAAAATACAGGCAGGTACTCGCTCAAACTAATGACGAAGGTCTTGCCGAAAAATCAAAAAATGATATATTAACTTCCGCACAGACATATGCTATAAGGAATGATATTTCAGTAACAGGAATGAGTTTTAAATTCCCAGGAAGCAGTTACTTCAACAGAGTAATACTGAATGCATTTTCATTAAATTTTACCGGAACTTACGGTTCACAGCGCGACTTCACTTACGTAAGCAAGACAGATTTTGCAACGAGCGGTAGTCTGAACTATAATACGGATTTCATGCTTTCTGATTTCCTTAACCTTAACCTCAGCAAAATAGTAGATTTTGGCGAGCAGTATAAGGATGCTAAAATATATCTGTTCGTACCGTTCATACCTTTCGTACCTGCTTTTAGCAACGGTTTCACCGCGACAGTAGATTACAACAGGACAAGAAATGAATCAAGACAGAGGCTGCAGGAATTTGACGACCCGACAGGAAGACTGTTTAAAGCCAACAGGGGTTTTAACTTCAACTGGAAATTCATTGAAAACTGGATTGTTGATTTGACAGGAACATACAGCGTGAAAATGGGCAGTGACCTGACAGGTTTTGAAACATACAAGGATTCCGCCCGGACTCAAAAATCGGAAAGTGAAATACTGGATGATATATTCATAAATCAGGGACTGATTAATTTCGGTAATGACCTGGATTATCAGCAAAGCACAACCTTTAATCCTAAGTTTAATATTCCGGTGATTAACAAATTCTTCGATATAAACATGAATTATAATGTAACCTATGCCTGGATGAATCCTAATTCTACTGTTTTTTCAGGTTATAATGTCGGTTTCGCTAATACTTTTACGACGGGAGCCACATTTAAATTCAATGAATTACTTAACATTTTCGGTGTAGAAAAAAAGGCAGGCGGTTACCGGAATTTCGGGATTCGCGCAGCTGGCAAAGACGATGATAAACCTGGATTTGGCGATGTGATGAAAATACTCGGAACATTTATTCCGGACCTTATTACAGTTAATTTCAATCAGACTAATGCAGTTGCCAATCCCAGTGTTGTAGGCAGGCCCGGATTTGCAAATTTCTGGGTTACTTTAAAGCAGGTGGATGAGTACGGACCTTCAAGAATGTACCAGCTCGGGTTCAATATGGATCCCGGTAAAAGGGTTCCGGGTTATAGTATAACGGATGTCCATAATCTGTCGAATAATGTTACTTTTAATACAACTATCAGTCCGTTATTTCCACAGGCATTACGTATGAATCTCACTTTCAAGAAGAACTGGGGTAAAAATTACTCCGGCACTTACAATACACAACCTGACGGAACATTAGGTCCGCCTACAAACAAAAATACAACAGGCACAGACGGGTACAGTATGTTTTTTGCAGGAAATATTGAAGATTTTTCATTCGAGGCATCAGGCGATCCTGATCTTAACATTGGAAACATAACTACCGCGTTCAAGGATCAGATAGCGTCATTCCCGTTTCCGAACTGGAGCATGACGATTACGGGAATGGAAAAATTACCGCTATTCTCCGAGTTTACACAGACCGTCTCTTTTGAGAATTCTTTTACATCAGAATATTCAGAAGGTTCGTTTATTGACATATCAAACAAGGAAGTGATTCAGCGCCAGTCAGTTGTACAGTCATATAATCCTTTAATCGGGCTTAATGTTACATTTAAGCAGCTGGCAGGCGGAAGCTTTACGGCGAACTTCCGTTTGAACAAATCAACGAGTAATATACTTTCTCCTTCAAGCAATCTTGTTCAGGTTGCAAAAACAAACGACTGGAGTCTTACAGCAAATTATGCCAAGTCAGGATTTGATATCCCGATGTTCGGACTGGAATTGAAGAATGACATAACATTTTCACTGACGTATTCAAGGAATCTTAACGAGCCGGTGGATTACAAATATGCACCTGAAACTCCCGTAGAGAAAATAATCGGAAACGGTTCGACAATAACTTCATTCAATCCTTCGGTATCATATTCAATCAGTTCAAAAGTACAGCTTATGGTATTCTACAAATATTCCAAGACTGAACCGCTTGAAGGTAATGCAAATATCCCGCCGAGAACGAGTAATGAAGGCGGACTTAATGTAAGAGTCCTGATACAATAGGGCAATGTCAGGTATGTTTGTTTTTTATCAGTATTTTATTCCGCTTTTACGGAAATTTCACCGTTAATAATTTTACCGCGGATTTCCTCCAGGCGTTTCTGAATATCCGGACCGATCAGGTTCTTGTTGTTGCCGTCAAAAATATATCCTACACCGTTTTCTTTAAGCCCGAGTGTTCTTATTCCTCCCCTGAACAGCCCGTTTTTAAAATCGCGTACAGTTTCAAATATAATTTCGTCAACTATTTTGACCATGCTGGTAAGTACAAATCCGGGCGCTTCGGAATACTGGTCGAGGTCAACACCTATGACCAGTTTGTCAAGTTCCCTTGCCGCTTTGAATACACCTATCCCGGATAATCCGGATGCGTGATAAATTATATCCGCTCCGTTTTGATACTGGCTTTTTGCTATTTCCTCTGCTTTCCCCGGATTTTTGAATCCTTCACCTGTAATACCAACGTAGGATTTATAAATCTTAATATCAGGGTTTATATATTTTGCGCCCTGTTCATAACCCTTCTCAAATTTCCTGATTAATGAAGATTCCATTCCGCCTACAAAACCTATTGTTCCAGTTTTTGATTTCAATGCCGCAAGAGCACCGACGAGAAACGAACCTTCTTCCTCCCTGAACTTAAGAGCAATCAGGTTATCAGGAATCTGTGCATCAGGACTTATCGTGTAATCCACGCATCCGAATTTTTTATTGGGGAAATCACGTGCAATTTTAGTAATATCTTCTGTAAAGATAAATCCGACACCAAAAATAATGTTCACATCCGGCTGGCTTGCAAGCTTACGCAGGGCGGATTCGCGGTCAGATCCGTCTCCCGGGTCAATTATTTCGAAATCGACATTCAGTTCTTTCTTCGCTTTCTCAAGTCCTTTGTAAGCAGCATCATTGAAAGATTTGTCGCCTCTGCCTCCTACGTCGAATACAAGCCCGGCTTTTATTTTCGTACCCGGCTGTGTTGAAGAATCATGATTATTTTCTTTTTTGCATGAAAGCATACATACAGACAACAGAGCAATTATCAAAATAAATTTTTGCATAAGTATTTGTTATTCGTTAATAATGTGATGCAGCCGGCATCTTGCTTCATAGTAATTTTCACCGCCTACCAGAACCCTGTCAGTACTTTTTGTAACTCTCTGCGTACGGTTTGCGGGAGCACCGCATACAACGCAGATTGCCAGTGTTTTTGTGATGTATTCAGCAACCGCAAGCAGCTGCGGGATGGGTTCAAAAGGAATTGCGCGGTAATCCTGATCGAGGCCTGCAACGATTACGCGTTTCCCCGAATCAGCCAGCGCCTGGCATACCTGTACGAGGTTTGAATCAAAAAACTGTGCTTCGTCTATTCCGATTACCTCGACATCAAAACTCCTGTCAAGCATCTCTTCGGCATTATCAATAATCTCGGAGGGGTACGACTGTTCGCTGTGTGATACTATTAAAAACTCGCTGTACCTGTTATCTATCTTAGGTTTAAAAACTTTTACTCTTTGTCTTCCTATTTCAGCTCTTCGGATTCTTCTTATAAGTTCTTCAGTCTTTCCCGAGAACATGCTTCCGCAGATAACCTCAATATGCCCGGTTTTCTTGAATGTACGAATCTGCAGATGTTCATTCATGTCCATATCCGCTATCCTTTCTTTTTGAGTTTGAATTTATGAGGTAAAAGATTCTGCAGCTTGAAAATCCTGTAATCATTCTTTGATTTCACGAGGATAATATCCATGTTATCCGAAAACTCTGACAGGAACTGCCTGCAGGCACCGCACGGAAATTCGAAATCACCTGAATTTGTAGCGATTGCAATTGCTTTAAACACCATGTCATTGTCATTTATAGCTTTCACTGCCGCTGATTTTTCAGCGCATACAGTAAGCGAAAATGAAGAGGATTCTACATTGCCGCCTGTATAAATCCTGCCTTTGCCCGTGAGCAATGCAACCCCTACCTTAAATTTTGAAAAAGGCGAATACGACTGCTTCTTCGCTTTAATTGCGCTATCAATTATTTTTTCGTACATGAATTATTTTTAATGATGATACAGAGTGCAAAAATACATCAGAAATATCTATTAGTCAGTAATATAATTTATCTTCTCTGTTAATTGGTTTTATTATTTATTAATTTATTAATTAATGTTTAAATTATCAAAACATATATCGGGAATTGACTGATGGACCGAAAGTCATTATTCAGAAAGGTTGATAAATATGCCGGTATCCCGCTTCTCGCATTTCTGACTGTTTTGCTAAAAAGAAAGCGAAAATTTCCCGCGTATGACATCCGGAAATTTCTTGTTGTCAAATTTGCCGCTATCGGAGACAGTATAATGCTTATACCTATGCTCAGGACACTGAGAAGGACGTATCCGGAAGCCGAGATAACTTTTCTCTGTTCCGATATTAACGTGTCAATAATAAAGAAGATTCCGTATATAGACAGAGTAATTGTCGAAAATATACATTCCTTCCTGCGAAATCCATTCGGATTTATAAAGCTTGTTCTGAGTTTAAGGAAAAACAGGTACTCTGTAATAATAGACACCGAACAATGGTCGAGGTTCAGTGCTATCCTTATATCGCTTCTGAAATATGATTTCTCAATCGGTTTTAAAACCGAAGGCCAGTACAAACATTTTATTTTTGACAGGGTTATTGAACATTCAAAAAGCCGCCATGAACTTGAAACTTTCATTGACCTTTTGATTCCGCTTTTTGTCCAGATTTATCCGAGCGATTATGTGCTTGAATATTTCCTGACAGAAGAGAACGGAAAAAATGCAGAGGATTTTTTTGCACGAAACGCTCTGAACGGGAAGACCGTTATTGCTTTCCATCCCGGCTGCGGGGGCAGGGGGCAGCCGAGAGAATGGGAAATAGAAAATTACATTGCGCTGGGCAGGAGGCTTATCGAATACAACAAAGAAATTATTATTCTGATATCCGGTGCACCTCATGAAAAAGTCAAATGCGGCGAGCTCGAAGCAGGCCTGAGAGAAACATACGGAGATTCGGATAAAATAATAAATATGTCAGGGCAGTATTCTCTTGATGATGTTGTGGCAATCATAAAAAGAGTTACGCTTGTTGTCTGCAGTAATACCGGGATACTGCATCTTGCGTCCTGCGTCGGCACAAAAACGATGGGTCTTCACGGACCGACGAATCCCCAGAAATGGGGCGCTTACAGTCCGAATACTGTCCTTATTCAGAGCGATAAATATTGTTCCCCTTGCCTTTATCTCGGTCACGATTACGGGTGCAAGAGCCCGACCTGCATGATGCATATTTCAGTTGATGATGTATTTATCCATATAAGAAAGGCGCTGAACCCTGAACTGTTTCCTTCCGAACTGAAGGTTCTGCACTGAATTATATACGATTCTGACATTTATTTTTTTAACACACATAAAGCATGAAAATATCAAGTTACACAACGTAATAAAGGTATTTTACCCGAAATGGATGAATTATTATCTTTAATTTTTCGATAATTTTCAATAAATTATTTTCGTATTAAATAATTTCTTTCCCTAAATTCTATAATTTATATTATGAGCGATAATTTAAAAACTCAGGAGAAAAAACCCCGTAAAATCAAAGGCAAGACCGTTATAGATATACAAAAGTGCAAGGGATGCGAACTCTGTACGATTGCCTGCAAGGAAGATGCAATTTCTCTCTCGAAAGATATAAATAATCTGGGTTACCGGTATGCCGTAGTAATTGATGATGTTTGCACAGGCTGCACGAATTGTGCGCTTGTTTGCCCGGACGGTGTAATAAAGGTATACAGGACATCAGGCAAGAAAAAAGAACAGATAGCAACAATAACCAATGTCAAAGATAATATCAATGTAACGCTGGACAATCCTTCAATGGAAGATCTGTCAAAGATGGACTATATCTGATAATAAAAAATAATATTAAAATCATAAAAAAGTTTTCACAGAGGAATAGTATATGTCACAAAACGAAGATGTAAGATTAATGAAGGGCAATGAAGCAATGGCTGAAGCAGCAATACAGGCCGGTATGGATGCCTACTTCGGATACCCTATAACTCCGCAATCAGAAGTGCTCGAATATCTGACAAGGGAAGTGCCAAACAGGAACGGAATTGCACTTCAGGCTGAAAGTGAAGTAGCATCAATCAATATGGTTTACGGCGCTGCGGGTGCGGGCGCAAGGGTCTGGACGTCCTCGTCATCCCCGGGATGGTCTTTAATGCAGGAGGGTGTATCATACATAGCATCTGCACAACTTCCGTGTCTGCTCGTAAACGTAAACAGGGGAGGTCCCGGACTCGGTACAATCCAGCCGTCGCAGGGTGATTATTTCCAGGCGACAAAAGGCGGCGGACACGGCGATTACCATTTAATAGTCCTGGCTCCTAATTCAGTTCAGGAAATGGCTGATTTTGTTTTTCTCGGATTTGAACTTGCAGACAAATACAGAAATCCTGTTCTGATGTTATCTGACGGTGCTATCGGACAGATGATGGAAAAGGTCGTATTCCACAAAAGAGAAATTAAAAAAATAGATAAACCCTGGGCTACATCCGGCAAGACAGGAGACAGGGAAAGGAATATAATTACATCACTATTTATAAAACCGGAGAAGATGGAACAGGTAAATCTCCAGTTGAATAAAAAATATGAAGAAATTTCAAAGAATGAAGTAAGATACGAAGAGATAATGACTGAAGATGCTGAATATTTACTCGTAGCATACGGGTTATCTGCGCGGATAAGCCACAAAGTTGTAATACTCGCGAGGGAAAAAGGACTGAAAGTCGGACTTCTGAGGCCTGTTACATTATGGCCTTTTCCGTCTGATGTTTTGTTTAAACTTGCCGATAAAGTAAAAGGGATGATGACCCTTGAATTAAATGCAGGACAGATGGTTGAAGACGTCAGGCTGGCAGTGAACGGAAAAGTAAAAGTTGGTCATTACGGAAGAATGGGCGGTATAATTCCAAGCCCTGAAGAAGTTGAGGAAAACTTCGAGAAATTCATAAAATCACTATAAAAAGCAAATTAAAATTTTTATATATGGAAAATAACGAAATAATAACCCCGCAATGCATAGTTGACGGTGAAGATACATATGAACTTGTATATGAGAAATCAAACGTAATGACTGATACCCGTCTTCACTATTGTCCGGGATGCGGTCACAGTACCGCACATCAGATAATTGCTGAAGTCGTCAAAGAACTTGGTATACAGGAAAATGTAATCGGAGTAGCACCGGTAGGTTGTTCCGTATTTGCCTATGATTATGTCGATATCGACTGGCAGGAAGCGGCACACGGAAGGGCAACCGCAGTAGCTACGGGCATTAAAAGGGTGCGTCCTGATAAATACGTTTTCACCTACCAGGGTGACGGCGACCTTGCGGCAATCGGAACTGCAGAAACTATTCATTGTATTAACAGAGGCGAAAATCTT
>Ga0208980_10003019_pt1 | contig 10204 bp, 8 predicted proteins | sample WetSurMetagenome_3_FD_187993 | JGI IMG/M metagenome (GOLD analysis project Ga0208980, IMG submission 187993) | Wetland microbial communities from Twitchell Island in the Sacramento Delta, sample from surface sediment Aug2011 Site A1 Bulk (version 2) | ecosystem: Environmental > Aquatic > Marine...
TTTTGTCATAACGCCGCCGAGAGTTTCGATTCCGAGTGAAAGCGGAGTTACGTCGAGCAGAAGCACGTCATGAACGTCGCCTGCAAGAACGCCGCCCTGGATTGCCGCGCCTATTGCGACAACTTCGTCCGGGTTAACGCCTTTGTGCGGCTCTTTTCCGAATACGCGTTTCACTGTTTCCTGTACCATCGGGATTCTTGTAGAACCGCCTACGAGTATCACCTCATCTATATCGTTAATCGAATATCCTGAATCAGTAAGCGCCTTCCGGCAGGGTCCGACTGTTCTTTCAACAAGGTCCGAAACCAGAGATTCGAATTTTGCTTTCGTGATTGTTTCAAGCAGGAACTTGGGTCCGTCAGCCGTTGCTGTAATATACGGCAGGTTGACTTCCGTCTGCGCGCTTGAAGACAATTGCTTCTTCGCGTTTTCAGCCGCTTCTTTAAGTCTCTGCAGTGCCATCGGGTCTTTGCGTAAATCAATTCCTTCCTTTTTCTGGAATTCGTCTGCAAGATAATCCATCAGTCTCTGGTCAAAATCGTCGCCTCCTAAATGCCCGTCGCCGTTAGTTGACTTAACTTCGAAAACGCCTTCACCGAGTTCGAGTATTGAAATGTCAAACGTACCGCCGCCAAGGTCATATACCGCAATCTTGTGGTTCTTTTTCTTTTTATCGAGTCCGTATGCCAATGCCGCCGCCGTAGGTTCGTTGATAATCCTTTTCACATCGAGTCCCGCAATCTTTCCCGCGTCCTTAGTTGCCTGGCGCTGAGCATCATTGAAATAAGCAGGCACGGTAATGATTGCTTCTGTAACCGGCTGTCCGAGATAATCTTCGGCAGTCTTTTTCATCTTCTGCAGAACCATAGCCGAAATTTCCGGAGGAGAGTAAACCCTCTTCTGGTTCGTGCTCTTGTCCTCGACTTCAACGCGCGCAACATCGTTATCGCCTTTGATAACCTTGTAAGGAACCTCGCCAATTTCCGTTCCGACTTCATGATACATCCTTCCCATGAACCTCTTGATAGAGAACACAGTGTTGGTCGGGTTAGTGACCGCCTGTCTTTTTGCCGCATCCCCTACCAGGCGCTCGCCTGTTTTTGAAAATGCAACAACGGAGGGAGTCGTTCTCATTCCTTCGGAATTCGGTATGACAACAGGGTCGTTGCCTTCCATAACGGCAACGTACGAGTTTGTAGTCCCGAGGTCAATTCCTATTATTTTTCCCATTTTAATTTAAATCCTTTCTTTTTCATAAACAGAACCACCCGCGTAAACGGGCAGTCCTGTTTTAATTAGACGTCTTATTTTATGAAAGTTATTTTACCTCTATTTGTTTTACAACCGGTTTTGCTTCTTCGATTTTCGGCAGTGTGACCGTGAGCATGCCGTCCTTGAATTCTGCTCCAATACCTTCAATATTAATGTCTTTCGACATTGTGAAGGTTCTGCAGAATTCCCCGAAAACTATTTCGTTCATAATCAGGTTGCTTTCTTCGGTCTTGCTTTGTGCTTTCTTTTCGCCTTTGATTGAGAGCATGTTGTTTTCAACTTCAATTTTCACGTTTTCTTTCGGTACTCCCGGCATTTCAAGGTTAACATAGAAATTATCCTTGTCTTCGGTTATCCTCGTTCTGGGTGTGAAGCTGGAAGCATCGTAAACATCACCCCTGAAGAAAGGTGAATCAAAAAAAGTCTTGAATGCATCATTGATGATGTCTGTGTCGCGTTTAAATTTTACTAAGTTCATGATTTTACTCCTTTATTTTATATTTTTAATTTAATGTTTGTTTTATATGTCCCGTTTTACCGGGATTCTTTTGTATTACACTCCTATACATTACAAGAGCCGTGCCACAGCAAAAACAAGCAAATTCCGGCATTTTTAATAAATCATAAAGAATTTTTTGTCTATTAACTGAAATATCTGACTTTGATTTTGAAGTATAGTTCAAACAATTGAACAATTTGTCAATTACAATAATTTACTTAAAATCTATAAAACTGGCCGGGAATCAATGATTTCAGATTTGACAAAACCCCCATTATAGGATGTAATCACTGTTTATACACTGGGGAATAAAAAAATCCGGTTGGCTTTAGCATCAACCGGATTGGTCTTAAATAAGAAAGGGTAATTCTTATTTTATCTCATCCATCTGATACAAACATAAGTACATTATAATTAATTGTCAAGAGAAAAATTGATAAAGTTATACTTTAAGTGTGTCTAATAAATATTGATTTAACAGTAGTATAATTGAAGACGTGAAATATCTTTGAAAAAATTATATAAACGGTGAGTAATAAAACAGAAAAAATCAGCAAAATTATTCCTGATGTAACGTATGCTAAAATTCCGTATAAAAAATAAATTATTGCCGATAATATTACGATTGCGAATAATTTTTTTATTTCGAAATCTATTTTATAAATCTTCCGCATACGTATATAAAGAAGTATCAGCATGAAAAGATATGTTGCGGCAGTCGATACAGCAGCGCCTTTCATACCGTATAACGGTATTAAAATGATGTTGAGTATTGCATTCATCAATATGCCCAAAAGCGATACTGTAAACAGCTCCCCTGTTTTGTCCGCATAGAACGGCGCAACGCTTAGTGCAGAATATATCCCGGAGAAGAGGTAAGCCAGCAGGACAATCGGTACAATTACAAGACCGCCCTGGTACCTCGGGTCGAGAATTGAAAATTTTCCGAATGACAGTTTAACTATTGGTTCAGTGAAAAATGCAAAGAATAAAAACAGCAGGAATCCCGCGAATACAAGATACGTGAATATACCTGATATTATCCTTTTATTATCTGAATTCTTCTCGAGATTGAGAAAATAAGGAGTCCAGGAGAACCTGAACGCTGAAATAAGCAGTGCCATTACTGATGCAAGCCTGTAATTTGCGCTGTAAATTCCAACTGTTTCCTCGCCGAAAAAATATTTCAGGAAGAACCTGTCTGAAACATCTATAAGAAGAATGAAAACACCGATGTACAGGAATTTGTTACCGTATGCAGCAAGCCTTTTCGCGGCAGCGGATGAAAATGAAAATGCGAAATGTTTCCGCGTTACCCAGAATCCGGCAATGAATGTGACAATGACGGATGCAATGTATGAATAGAATATCGCTTCAACCCCGAATTTATAAATCGCAATCAGTATTATATTCAGTGATACATTTACAAACAAAGACAGTAATGTCAGAACAAGGTACTGCTTCGCTTTCAGTTCTGCCCTGAGAAGCAGCAGAGGAAACCTGAACAGAGCGTCTGTAAACAGCACGAGCGGAAAAATTTTCATCATCAGCAGTCCCTGTTCGCGGTTTTCGTAATGAATAAGGTCAGTCAGGAATCCGGATGCAAGATATAGCACAGCCGAGAATATCAGAGACGTGAATAAAATCAGAATCAGCGTCGTTGAATAGATTGTTTTCTTTTCGTTATCATCTTTTCCGTCAATGAATAATTTTATGAACGATGTTTCAAGACCGTACAGGTAAAAAAGTATTACGAACATCCACAGCGACTGAGCTATATTGAAACTTCCGAGGTCAGCCGGAGCGAAATAAAATGTGTACAGCGGAAGCAGAACGAATGAAACTGCCTTGTTTGCAAGAAGCCCGATTCCGTAAACAGCCGTTTGTGAGAACAGGTTCTTTAAATGGTTTTCTTTCATATTCCGTTCTCAGTGTATAATTTTTCAATCCTGCCGTTGACCGATTCGAATGAATGGTATTTCTCTGCCCACGCTCTTCCCTTTTCCGAATAATCTTTCAGACAACTCCTGCTGCTCAGTATTTCCGTAAGTTTGTCATTCATTGTATCAATATTGCATGTAATAAACGGGTTCTCCGGCAGGAAGTTCAGGTATTCATCATAAAATTCTGTAATAGTTGGTATTCCCATTGCGAGGTTTTCAATCGAATTCTTTCCGTAACCCGAGCCGCCTGCTTCTCCTCCGACCTGGTCTATGGCAAGGTCGCATGTCCTCTTAAGTTTCAGCAGTTCATCCCTGTGCATGTTCTCGGCGAGAATGAATTCAAAATCATGTTTCGTTTTCAGGTGTTTGATTACTTTAAGTATCTTGTCCGTTCCTTTGTAATGGCGGTTTGTGGGCGAGTGAATAATTCTGATTTTTTCATTCATATTATATCTGTATTCATTCCCGTAAACATCGAAAGGAAAGAACACGTAATGTATGTTCTTGTGCAGTGATGTGTGGTCGAATTCAACCGTCAGGTTAAGACTGCTGATTTCGTCAAGTTCTTTGAACATTCCTCTTACTCTCAGGTCGCTTCCGTAATAACAGCAGACGATTTTCTTGCCTGCATTTTTCATCTCTTTTGCAAATCTCACATCCCTGTAAAAATCCATTCCGCCGTCAAAATGATAAACGTCAAAATCTCTCAGCCCGTATTTATCAACGACGGATTCTATCATACCTCTATTCCTGAAATCCCTGAGTTTGAAATATATCTTTTCGGCAGTATTCTTCGGTTCGCAGTATTTCAAACCTTCAATTTTTGAATCGCGCCATTTTTTTGCTGTCCTGCCTGTATGGAGTCTGATTCCGAGCGATATGTCTTCCGGAAAATCGAGTGTATTTCTGAACACAGTCACGAGCCGCGAATCGTGCCCCGCATTCCTCTGCATCATCATGAAGTCATAAGGCATTCCGGCAAAATTCTGCGGAGCTATATGTAAGATTTTTCTAACCAATATTCAAAAGCTTTGATATATTTCCGCTGAATATCAATTGCTTTTCTTCGTTCGAAATTTTAAGGCTTTCCACTACCGGTATGTACATCTGCGGAAGCCCGAGATTATAGTCGCTGCCGAATATAACTTTACCGGCGCCTGCAGTTTTTACAACCTCGTTTACAAAGTAGAATTCCCTTACGGATTCTGTTCCGAGGTAAACATTTTTAAGACCTTTACTTCTGATATCCTGCGCGCAGGAAGTGCATATTGAAGGCTGGTCGCCGCCGAGATGAGCAAGTATAATATTCAGATTCTTCCTTTTTCCAGCAAGTTCGAGCGGGAAATTATAACCGGCAATTTCTTTCCATCTTCCGCAGTGAACTATGACAGGAATGTCTTTCGACTCCGCAAAGTCAAAATATTTTTGATAAGACTTATCGAGAACGTTCCGCCTCTGGAATGAAGGGTGTATCTTTAGCGCTTTTATGTGAGCGCCGTAATCTGAAATGAAAGAATCAAGATTATTATCGTCAGGGTTTATCCAGCAGGCAAAATAAAACTTAAAATCATCCCGGTCCAGAATATCCTTTAAAAGTTTTTCGTTCTCAAAAGTATCGCATGGCAGCGCGACCGCGGCATCTATACCTGCGGATTTCATTACTTCAGCCGCATCTTTCACATTTGTTTCGTAGTCAAGGAAAACGCTGCTCCATTTACCTATATGGACATGCCCGTCTATTATTTTCATATTAACATTCTCCTTTTATGAATCATTTTTTAAGGTATGTTTTGTACCATTCGAAAGATTTCACTATACCTTTATCGAGACTGACTTTCGGTTCAAATCCGAGTATCGCCTGAGCTTTTTCTATGCTGGGAATGCGGAGTTCGACGTCAACATAATTCTTGGGAATATATTTAATCTTCGATTTCGTCCTGCAGAGGAGAAGGATTTTTTCCGCCAGCGAAGTAATGGTCACCGTACCCTTTGGATTCCCTATATTGAATATTTCTCCTATTGCCTTTTTCTTTTCGAGGCAGAGCATTGTTCCGTCAATCATATCGTCTATATAACACCATGACCGTATCTGGTCGCCTTCACCGTGGATTTCTATGTCTTTGTTCTTTACTGCATTCTTTATGAAAATCTGGATTGCTCCTTCGCCTATCTGCCCGGGACCGTAAATATTGAACGGCCTTATTGAAACCGCGGGATATCCCCGCGTTTTGTAATAACTGTACAGAAGATGTTCACCCGTTACCTTGCTGATTGAGTATGTCCACCTTCCCTCGCCGACGGGCGCAAGTTTTGTCGTGGTTTTTTCGCTGGATTTATACGAATATGCTCCGAGAACTTCGCTCGTTGAAAAATTAATTACGCGTTCAAGTTTACTGCTGTACTTTTCAAGCGCTTTTACAAAGTTAAATGTGCCTGATATGTTGACATCCATTGTTTTAACAGGGTTGTTAATCACTGTATCAACTCCCGCTATTGCCGCAAGGTGCAGGGCAATCTGAGGCTTAAAGTCTTCAGCACATTTTTTCAGTTTCCCTGCATCAAGTATGTCGCCTTTGATTACTGTTACACTTTTACCGATCTTTTTATACCTGAGAGAATCCCTCGCAAATATATCATAGATGAGGATTTCATTATCCCTGCACAGGACTTCTGCGAGCCGGCTTCCGATGAACCCTCCTCCGCCTGTTAATAATATTCTTTTGTTCTTTATCATATAATTTATACTTTTTATAAATTGATACTGTAAGTTTTCCTCAGATAACCGTCAGCCATGAATTTCTTTTTAAAATCAAAAAGCCCCTGCAGAAGAGTATTCCCGACGTTCGATGTGCCTATGTCATAGAGGCGGAATTTATTCTGCTTCGACCATTCAATAGTTTTATAAAGCAGGTAATCCGATACCCTGTCTTTCTTGTGCTCTTCATCCGCCGCGAGGTAAAAATTCAGAACGACGTCGTCCTTAACCAGGAATAATGTGCATATACCCGTGATTTCATCCCCTATCATTGTCCTGAACAGTTTAATCCTGTCGGGCAGGTTATTTTTCAGGAATACAAGTTCTTCCAGTGTATGAGTCGGCCTGACGTCCTTTAGTTTCCTGTTTTCAAATAGTATGTGGTAAAATTCTGATAGCGAATCTTTGTCCACATCTTCTTCGATAAGTTCAACCTTTATATTTTTTTCCGATTTCTGTATCGAGCGTTTCTTCGGATTTTTCAGTTTCTCAAATTCAAACAGATTAAGGTCAACTATGTTCGTAATCGAGTATCTTGAAACATTGAACCCTTCAAGAAGCAGAGCATATTCATATTCCTCGTTCGGATTTTTGAGATAAAGGCTTGGCGAGTTTCTTATCACGCACCTGTTGAACCCGTTATTTTTCAGGTAATTTTTAAATTCGCTTACCGATTCGATATAATCAAATATCTTTACCTTGTCTTTCCAGAGGAACCCGCCGAAACTGACGCCGTCAGTTGATACGAAAGTTTTCCCTTCATCGGTAAACCTCTCGTTGCCGGTCAGGAGCGCTGTAATTCTGTTATTCTTGCTGAATATCAGATGGTGCCAGTTAATATTCTTTTCAAAAACGTCATTATATGCGAGGAATTTGTAATCATAGAACATGTGATAATTGTGAGAAAGAAAATCCTTCCACTCATGGCTTCGGTCGATATTTACCCTGGTTACTTCCAATTTTTCTTTCTGTAAAGTTCGTATCCCGGCGATTTCATAACAAGGATAAAATCCTTTGGAATAAAGATGTCCGTTTCCGGATATTCCGACCTGTTGATTTTATCCCTTTCCACTAATACGTTGGTTTTGTCGTCAATCATGGAAAGTCTGCTCATGATACTGTCCGAACCGTTCTTAGTGTCATATAATTTAAAATTGTATTTGCCGTTTTCCCATCCCAAATCGATTCCATCAAAGTAAAAACTGAACTGGGGATTGTGCCTGTAATTTGAAGCCACATAAATAAGGTTTTTGTACCCGCTTTTTTCGATTTCCGATTTAACGTCCCTTATCCTGAATGAATTTTCCCAGTTCGGAATCCTGAATGCAAACAGCAGGTTTACCGCAAAAAAGAAAATCATTATGAACCAGAGAAAAAGATTTGAAATGCTGTAATTTTTCCTGTAATAATAAACCAGAAATGCCGCTGATATAAGAAACCAGAATACAGTAATGGCGGCAAAAGTCAGTGAATGTATGTCAGGATGGTAATTAAGTTCTATCCTCATATAATTCAGCACTGCCCAGAAAATATTAAAAGACAAAGCAAGCATTAGCAGAAGTTTCTCGGACGGTTTTACGGAATTCAGATTATCAAGATATCTCCCCGCAATGATGACTCCAGGAACGAGTATAAGCAGGATGTAAACTTCAAGTTTGGTTTTGAACAGCGTTATAATGACAAACCCCGTCAGAAACCATACGAGTAAAAAAACTTCTTTAACACCGAGTTTTTTGAAATTAATGGTCTTGTTCAGAGCGCCGAAAATCAAAAGAACACCGTAAGGAAGTATAGTCAACAGGTAATTGATATGATAAACGTATCCTGAACCTTTAGTATTATGCTCGACTCCGAAAAGCGCCCGTTCGTAAATGTGGTAATAGAAAAAGTAATCTGCGAGTTCCTTCCCGTAAAGTGCGAACATGTAGATATGCCAGGGCAATGCAATCAGCGTGCCTATAGAAGTAAGCACAATAAGATCTTTTATCGAATAATTAATTTTCTTCCTGAGAACAAGGATTGTGAAAAAAATAACCATAGGAATCATGAACCCTACCAGTATCTTAACCATAGGGCACAGGCCGAGTATTACCCCCGCATAATAATTATATTTTTTGTTTCCCGTGTCAATGTATTTTAAAAACAGGTAAAACGCGCATAGAATAAGAAGCGTATATGGAATATCAAACTGAAAACGTTTGGAGAATATATTAAAAATCATATTGCTGCTGAAAATGACCGCAGCTATTATGCCGGCTTTCTGTGAATAAATATTCCTTCCTATAATCATCAGCATCCACAGAACAGCGAGTGACATCAGGAAAATAAGGAGTTTCAGCGAAACATTATTAAATCCGAAAACCAATCCTGTCAGGTATCCCGCCCAGATTAACAGCGGCGGGTGGGAGCCCGAATAGAACCTGCCGTGCGAATGCGAACTCTGGTCTAAAAAGTCACCCGAATGCTGGATTGAAAGTACTCTGGTGGCATACATCCCTTCGTCCCACGGCTGAATGTCCGTGCCGATTATTGAAGGCAGTTTTACTGCAAGAAGAAAAACCGCAAGAAAAAGAAAAACATATCCTGAGTATTTCTCATCGTCAAGATATGTCAGTATTTTCCTCATCCTGTATGCGGAATCAGTATTTGTTTACTTATGATTAAAAATTAAATCCGAGCGAAAATGAGTTGCCCGAACCGAATCCGGAATTATAAGGCTGGAATGCATAATCCACGTACAGGGATTTGTATTTCAGTCCGAGCCCTGCCGTGAACCCCTTGTTGTCATATCCTGTCTGATAACCCGTACGGAGGAATATAAAATCCTTGTAGCCGCCTTCAAGACCAAAATGCCCGTGGAAAGCTCCTCCGTCAAGGACTTTGAAACCGTCGGCAGCGCCGATAACGGAAAATTCATCCTGCTTATATACATAACTTCCTCCCAGCCGAAAAGATGTGGGCAGTTTTGTCTCGGCAGATTTGAGTTCGTTCATCGAACCTATATTCGCAAAAACAGCCCCGAAAGAAAAGTTTTTTATTTTGTAACTTGCCCCGAAATCCATACCGAATCCCGATGCTTCGTCAATATAAATCTTTTCGTAAATCATCTTTACCGTCGTTCCCAGCGCAAGCCCTTTGTACACTTCATAACTGAAACTCAGTCCTCCGGAAAAATTTGTAGCGTTGAATTTTTCAAGCGGCGCGCCCGGTATTGTTCTCACTTCAATATCGCTGACAGTAGTATTGAGCAATCCTATGCCAATTCCCAGCTTTTTTATCCTGAACTTTGCTCCGATGAAATTATTGGTCATGTCAATCATTGAACTGTTATACATTGCCGTGACATTTCCGTTTTCAGTGGAATTCATCATGGCAGGATTGTAAATATAGGCTGTTCCGTCGTCAGCAAGAGAAACAAATGCCTCGCCCATCGAGATTGACCTTGCGCCGGCTCCGAGTTTCAGGAATGATAACCCTGTGTTGCCTGCACCGTCATTCTGTGCGGCTGCGATTCCCGCAGAAAGCAAAATTATTATAATTATAAATTTCTTCATAAACCTTTAAAATATAAAATATCTATCTGTTATCTGAATTTAAATGTAATTCCGAGATTTTGTACCGGTCTTTGAGAAAACGGTTCGAACTGAAAACTGTAATCAACGCCAAGCGTCCAGGAATCAGAGAAACTCTTTGAAATATTTATTCCCGCTCCCGGTTTAAGATTTCCCATGAAAT
>Ga0208980_10003020_pt1 | contig 10201 bp, 8 predicted proteins | sample WetSurMetagenome_3_FD_187993 | JGI IMG/M metagenome (GOLD analysis project Ga0208980, IMG submission 187993) | Wetland microbial communities from Twitchell Island in the Sacramento Delta, sample from surface sediment Aug2011 Site A1 Bulk (version 2) | ecosystem: Environmental > Aquatic > Marine...
GAAAATATTTCGGTAGTCGATTATCAATATGATCCACTCAATCGCTTGATCGAAGCCAAATATAGTGACAGCCGTTTGTATCAATATACATATGATTCGGTTGGGAATCGATTAACCCAAACAGCCATCCCATCGCAACATTTCTTACCCATAATAAGTAATTCAGATTCAGGGGGAGAAAGTTTATTGGTAGAGGACCAATCTACCAATACCCTAATTGATATTTACAGCGGTTATCCTGCCCCTATGGATTTTAATACTGAATTGCTTATGGATGGCAATGGAGGATATCCAGCTCCTGCTGCCTCCGATTCTGAGTCAATCCTCGATCAGATTGTGGATTTCATCAATGGCATATTTAATGCGGATGATATACCTGTGGAAACAATACCATTATCGACCTTAAATACTGGTTCGTCATCATCCGTTATGGATAGCTCTGGAACAAATCCATTCCTAACCAACTATACCTATGATGATGCCAACCGCATGACCTCAGTGAACGGCGTCACCATCACCTGGGACAACAATGGTAATTTGCGCAACGATGGTATCAATAACTATACGTACAACGGAGCGAACCGCCTGATCGCGTATAGCAATGGGATCGACAGTTCCAGCTACACCTACAACGGATTAGGCGACCGGCTTTCACAGACCGTGAATGGCGTGACAACTGAATACACCCTCGACCTGAACACCGGACTGTCCCAGGTGTTGACCGATGGCGAGAATACCTACCTATACGGCTTATCCCGCCTCGGGCAGGAAGCAACGACGACCGAATTCTTCCTGGGTGATGCTCTGGGAAGTGTAAGACAACTCACCAATGGGTATGGGGAAGTTACCCTGAGCAAAAGCTATGATCCCTTCGGGAACAACCTGCTCTCTCTCGGAACAGGTGAAACGGTTTTCGGTTTCACGGGTGAGACGACAGATGCCAACGGGTTGATCAATCTGCGAGCCAGGTATTTCAACCCAGAACAGGGACGTTTTATCACAAGGGATACCTGGGAAGGGGATGTTAATACTCCGCCCAGCTTGAATCGTTTTACTTATGCCCATGACAATCCCGTGATGAACACTGACCCGAGTGGTTATTGTATCTTTGCTATCGTCGATACCATGATTTGTTCAGTAGTCACAGGAAGCTTCTTTGGTACTGTTTTTGGTGCAACTATAGGAGCTAGTTATGGCGCTTTCATGTATAATCTCGCCCTCTCCGGAAGATGTGGCTGCGAAGGTGAACAACTCATCAGCCAATATTCTCAATCCCAATTTATATTTACTTCTATGGGTTATGGTGCCATATTCGGCGCTTTATTCGGCGCCTTGTCAGGAGCTGGCCTTGGCTGGGCAGCGGTTGGTGCGTTGGCAACATTAGGGATCTCATCTGTTAGCCTTGGATTTGCAGTACAAAGACTTGTTAGTGATCCTAGTAATGCCTGCGCATGGTTGGATCTAGGTTTGTCAGTTATAGCCATAGCATCATCGGTAAGTTATTTAACTTTATTATCAGATACAGCTGCCAATGTATTTTATAATTTAGCTATTAAAAATCCTGAAGCAGGAGCTGCTGTTATCGGTCCATATGCAGAAGGTTCATCCACTAGTTACGAGCAAATCGGAACGGCTAAGGGTCTTACACACCTTAATCTGCCGGAACCATTTGCTAGTATTTTTAATGCTATTCGTGGTAAAAGTGAATGGTGGCCTCTGATAAATGAGAGATATATTCGTTCGATTGCCTCGCAAGGTAAACCAGTTTATCTCACCGATAATCCAAATAAGTCTAGCGCTATATCAGGATTTAAAAAAGAATTCAACCTATTGCTAGAATTAGGTTATGGCGATCTAGGGTATGACAATACCTTAGGTTTATGGTTCATCACTAAACATTGATTTTATGGCGCTTTACACTCAATGAATATCTATTAGATGTGTAGTAATTTCGTAAATCAATTTGAGAATATGATTTAAGATACTATTTCTTTCGAGAGGCTTATATGAGTCTTTTTAGAAATTATGACCATCATGAGGAGCTGGTAATAAAATATTTCTCTTTCCTTTTAACTCAATTCGGATTTACATATACGAAATATTTATATACATCCAAAAACGTAAAAATAATCATAGAATTGGGACATGTAACACCAAGGGTGTTCATTTTAAAAACGGGAGAACCAGAATTCACAAGGCTAACCTTTGACATGGTATATGATTATTTTGAGAAGAGAATATTTGATAGGGATTTTACAGTTTACTCACTGGAACAAAATATAATATTTATGGCAGATATTGTTAAACATTATATAAATAAGATTGATATGGAAATTAATACATGGTGGCTTCCCTGTCAATTATTTCAATATAATAAAATAAAGGAAATATATCAAAAAGAAGATAATCTGGAGAATTTCGTTAAGTCCAATGAAAAAGATATTGAATATCTAAAAAGCAAAGGTGTAGATATTGACAGTCAATGAAAAAAAGACTAATCCCTTCGATATACTTTCTAACCAAAACAAGGGTAATTCGAAAAAGCTATTTCGAATGATTTACCAAATGAATATCCCGCAGTAGGTACTGATCAAAAAACCACCTGAAAAATGAGTCGCCTTCCATGTCATGGATCGATCGCAATTTGGTGCAGATTGGTGCAATTCTCAAAAAACGCCATGGAAGCCATGGATTCTGTGGACAAAATACCTCTAAATTCGGCACTGTGTAGATGCTGTAACACCCTATGGAAGCTGTGTAAACGGCTATGAAAGCCTTCGAACACCCATAGAACGGGTGTGGTATCAGTAGGTTGGGGGTTCCGTAAGCACTGGCTTGACAGTGTCAAGCCAGTGAATCCCTCCAGGGGCACTTACTATTTTCAGAAGGATTTCTATTAATCAAAGAGTTCCGTCAGCGCTGGCTCGGCACTGCCGAGTCAGTGAACTCTCGGCAGGGGCACTCTTTTTCTCCGTTGGAATTCAATTACGCTTATTCTTGTTTGTGGATGCACAGCACCCATCGGGCGCTGTGTCCCCCTGAGGGTCACGCAATAGCGCGCCCCACCAGGGGGAGGTTCAGTAGTCCTGGGCTCACAGTGTGAGGCCAGGAGAATCCCTCCATCCTCCGGGTGGGACGAGCAGATGCGAGTCACTTCGGAGGACACCGCACCGATAAGGTGCAGGTGGTGGGTGCCTTTTCTAGAGGCGCTGCTACATTAAAAGTCCTGTTCTCACGGGACTTATTGCATTTTCCCCGGAATTAAGGTGCATATGGTGCAATATACAAAAGGCACCATGAATGCCATATAACGGCAATGATAGCCATCAAACTAACCCACCTACGGGGCAGGGGTAAACGCCAGTAGGTTGAGGGTTCAATTACTATCATGTGCTAGATCTCCGCTTATGAAACCGGCAGGGTTTAAATATCCATTTGACAAATTCCCGGCATGCTTATATAATACTTACCTCTTCGCCCCGGCGAACGTTTACCGGGGCGGAAACTTGTATGCCCAACTTCCCCGACCCCGGGCGGCAGGTCCGCGTGGCGGCCGGTGAAGTGAAGATTGGAGAAGATATATGAAGTACGCGATTGTTGAAAGCGGCGGCAAGCAATACAAAGCCGTCGAAGGTGGCAAGATCGAAGTCGACCTGCTGCCCCTGGAACCCGGCACGAAGATTGATTTAAAGTCGGTCCTGTTGCTGGCAGATGGCGACAAGATCAAGGTGGGTACCCCAACCGTGGCCGGCGCGAATGTCGGCGCAAAAGTTGTCGAACATATCAAAGGCGAAAAGCTGACGGTTTTCAAATACCGGCCGAAGAAACGCATCCGCGTCAAGACCGGCCACCGCCAGAAATACACCCTCTTGCAAATTGAAAAGATCACGGAGTAGAGACGATGGCACACAAAAAAGGTGGCGGGTCATCCCGCAACGGTCGTGACAGCAACGCACAGCGCCTGGGCGTCAAGAAATACGCCGGCGAGGTCGTCCTGTCTGGTAATATCCTCGTGCGCCAGCGCGGCACGCATATCAAACCCGGCGAGAATGTCGGCATTGGCAAGGATGACACCATCTTCGCCACGCTCAACGGTGTCGTGGTTTACGATACCCTGCCGAACGGCCAGAAAAAGGTCAGCGTTTTCCCCAAGGGATAACGTATCCTCCTCATTAAAGGCTTGTACCGAAAGGATCGTGTTTTAGCAATGAAAAAAGATATCCATCCAAATTACTACCCGGATGCCAAGGTGACCTGCGCTTGCGGTAATACCTGGACCACCGGTTCCACCAAGAAAGAGATTCGTACCGAGGTGTGCTCTAAGTGTCACCCGTTCTTCACCGGTGAAATGGCGCGTATCATCGACATCGAAGGCCAGGTCGACCGCTTCTACAAGAAGCTGCAGGCCCGCCAGTCGCATGCCGACGCCAAGAAGGCCCGTGAGACTGAACGCGTTTCTCCCGATCGCCCCGTGGCCGAACTCGGCCTGGGCGCACGTGCCACCGAAGCCCTGGCGAAAGCCAAGATCACCAAGGTTGGCGATGTATTGACCAAGCTGACCGAGGGCGAGACCGCCCTGCTGGCCATCGAAGGCTTTGGTCGCAAGTCCCTGATCGACCTCAAGAAAGCCCTGCGCCAGCTCGGTTATGAACTGCCGGCGGCAGCCGAGGAAATTGCCGTTTAGGGCTTGCCAGATTGGCAGTTAACGCTTTACACTTGACCGACAGATGCACGCCGCATCTGTCGGTTTGATTTATACCTATCTTTACGAGGGAGTCCTATGAAAAGCGATCACGGCTGGGTGGAAGTTGTTTGCGGGTGCATGTTCAGCGGCAAGACGGATGAGCTCATCCGCCGCTTGCGGCGTGCCACGATTGCGCGTCAGAAGGTGCAGGTCTTCAAGCCGACCATCGACAATCGTTATGCGGTCGAGAAAGTCGCCTCACATGCCGGTACCGATTACGACGCCATCCCGGTCAATTCCTCAGCCGAGATACCTGATAAATTGGATGCCGATACCACCGTGGTGGGTGTGGATGAAGCCCAATTCTTCGACGCCGGGATCGTTGCCGCGGTTGAGCAAATGGCCGATCGGGGCATTCGCGTGATCGTGGCCGGGCTGGATTGCGATTTCCGCGGGGAGCCCTTCGGTTGCATGCCGGAATTCATGGCCAAGGCCGAGAAGGTCGATAAATTCCAGGCCATCTGCATGGTATGTGGAGAACCGGCCACCCGCACGCAACGCCTGGTCAACGGGCAACCGGCCCGCTATGATGATCCGGTTGTAATCGTCGGTGCCGCCGAGATGTACGAAGCGCGCTGCCGCCACCACCACCAGGTACCGCGGACTTAGGAGGATCGATGGACGATTATCGTAAATTCCTCAAGGAAGTCCTCATCCCGGCAGACGTTCTCCAGAAGCGTGTTGCCGAATTGGGTGCCGAGATCAGTCGCGATTTCCAGGGTGAAGAGTTGTTGTTGATTTGCATCCTGCGCGGCGGGGTGATGTTCATGACCGACCTGATTCGAGCCATAACAGTCCCGGTGGCGATCGACTTCATGGCCATCTCTTCTTATGGCGCCGGCCAGCGTGCGAGCACCGGCCAGGTACGCATCACCCTGGACCTGACCACCAATATCGATGGTCGTAACATCATCGTGGTCGAAGACATCATAGACAGCGGACGGACGTTGAGTTCTGTGCTGGAGTTGCTTTCAACCCGTGACCCAAAATCCCTGCAGGTCTGCACGCTTTTGGACAAGGCCGAACGGCGCGAGGTGGAAGTGCCGATCCGTTATTGTGGGTTCACCATTCCCAATAAATTCGTGTTTGGGTATGGTCTCGATTTGGACGAATATTGCCGTAATCTCCCCTTCATTGGCGTGGTCGACCTGGAGAAATACTCACCGGCCAGGTAGCATGACATTCTCAAAGGTTCACCTGGATTTGATCGAGACGGTCAGGCAGAACCTGCCCGCCGGCATGCCTTGCTGGTTGGTGGGCGGTGCGGTGCGCGATATGCTGCTCGAACGCCCGTTACGGGATATGGATTTCGTCCTGACCGGCAGTCCGCGCCAGGTTGCCAGGGCTGTGGCTCACGCTTTGGATGGCGTGACCTTTCTCCTGGATCCCGACCGTGAGACCCATCGTGTGATCCGGAAACTTCCGGATGGCAGTGAATTCTACCTGGACTTCATCCAGCAGAATGGAAACAACATCCAGGCCGATCTGGCCTCACGCGATTTCACCATCAATGCGCTGGCGGTTGAGTTGGGGGTATTGGACAAATTGGTGGATCCCCTGGGTGGACTGGCGGACTTGCGCGCGAAACGCCTGCGAGCTTGCAGTTCGGGTGCCATGCTGGCTGACCCGCTGCGCTGTCTGCGGGGCATCCGCCAGGCGAATACGCTGGGTTTCACCCTCGAGAAGGATACGATCGGCTGGATCAAGGAAGTTATTCCTCACCTGAATAGCTGTTCCCCGGAGCGAATCCGGGATGAACTCTTCCGTATCTTCGAGGACGCCCATCCCGAGCGAGCCTTGCGGGTCCTGGATGTCCTGGGTGGAATGGAAATCCTGTTCCCGGAACTTCTGCCACTCAAGGAGACACCTCAAACAGCACCACACCAGATGAACGCCTGGGATCATAGCCTGGCGGCAGTATCTTCGCTGGAAGAGATCCTGTCCATCCTGACCTGCCTTCCGGACGGGGAGGGCAAGGGAAACTGGATGATGGGTATGGTTTCATTACATCTGGGCCTTTATCGCGAACGAATCCGCAATTACCTGGCGGAATGCCCCACCCCTCCGCGGACGCAGCGGGCACTGCTCTTCCTGGCAACCCTGTATCACGACGCAGGCAAACCTGAAACAGCCACCACCGGTGAGGATAAACGCCGCCATTTTTATCGGCATGAACACGCCAGCTCACCACTGGTTGTCCAGCGCAGCTTATCACTCTGCATGAGCAATTCTGAAATAAACTGGTTGGAACGGGCCGTCCGGCAACACATGCGCATCCACCATCTTGCCAATCAGATCGATGAAATCTCACCACGTGCGATCTATCGCTTTTACAAATCCACCACAGATGCGGGCGTCGCGGTGTGTTTGTTGAGCCTGGCGGACATGCTGGCGACATATGGGACAACCATCACGCGGGAGGTGCTTGAAGGTGAGCTGGTCATATGCCAGCGATTGCTGGAAGCCTGGTGGGAATATCCGGGAGAAATGGTCAACCCACCCCGTTTGTTAACCGGCAATGACCTGATGGAAGCTTTCAAGCTTACTCCCGGACCGCAGCTTGGCGAGCTCCTGGAATGCATTCGGGTTGCCCAGGTGGAGGGCAAAGTGAAGACGCGTGAGGATGGGCTCGCACTGGCACGCCAACGGTTGAATGATCAAGGTCACTCCCCCGACGCTTAACTGGTTATTAATTTCTGCACAGTGCCATCTGGTACAATTCGGCGTTAGAGGTACCCTTGAAAAGAAAATCTCGTTTCTCCCTGCTGCGTTGGATATCCCTGTTCATGATCGTCCTGGCTGTCATCCTCCTGATGGTCAGCCTGGTGCGTTACAGCCGCATCCGCTCGAGCTTCCCGGCCGGCATGAGCATTGCCGGGGTTCCGGTTGGAGGGTTGGATAACCAGGAAGCCACCGATCGCCTGTTGCAGGTGTATGCCTCCGCGCTTGAACTTCGCTCGGGAGAGACCATCATCCAGGTGAAGCCCAGTTCACTTGGCTTCGAGCTCGACCTGGAGAACATGATGGCAGCAGCCGATCTGGAACGCGTGGCGCAGCCCTTCTGGCAGGGATTCTGGGATTTCATGTGGGGGCGTACCCGCACCACCATGGATATCCCCTTACGCTCCGTGACCGATGAGGATGCCATGCGCCAGTTCCTGGCTAATGAGGTGGCAGCTCGATTCGATCAGCCACCGGCGGCACCCGTACCGGTGCCCGGGCGCACGGATTTCCCGGCAGGACAACCGGGACTGACACTTAATTTGGAACAAGTGGTATCGGACATCAATGCTGCCCTGGCCTCCCCGACCAATCGAGTGGTCTTCCTGACCTATGGCGAAGCGGGTGCACCTCGTCCGACCATCCAGAATCTGGAGATTCTTTTAAAACAAAATATCCAATTGGCTGATTTCGAGGGATTGATCGAAGTTTATATGAAGGACCTCCAGACCAACCAGACGATTCATTTCACCTTCCAGGCAGACTCAGCCTCCAATGTGGATCCGAACATGCCTTTTTCAGCCCTTTCCACCCTGAAGATCCCGGTTATGGTCTCGGCCTTCCGGCGTTTGGGGGAGGATGTCTCACCCGGGGTTATGACCCTGATGTCCGAGATGATCGATAAATCCGACAATGACTCGACCGACCTGCTGGCCATGACGGTCATAGATAAGAATTTGGCACCCATCCAGGTCACAGATGATTTGAAGAGCCTGGGACTGGTGAACACTTTCTGGGCAGGGTTCTTCTACCCGGGAGCTGCTCTGTTACGCATCTATGAGACACCGGCTAATATGCGCCCGGATGTGATCACCGAACCCGAGTTGTATGACCAGACCACACCGGCCGACCTCGGCATGCTGCTCGAGGATATCTATCAATGCGCCCAGACCGGGGGAGGTGCACTGGCGGCCGTTTTCCCGGGCGAGATCACCCAGTCGGAATGCCAGCAGATGGTCAGCCTGTTGGCAGCCAACCGGATTGGTGTCCTGATCGAAGCGGGCGTGCCGAGCGGCGCCCAGGTGGCGCACAAACACGGCTGGGCGGTGGATGTCACCGATGGTGTCATTCATACCATGGCGGATGCAGCCCTGGTCTATTCTCCAGCCGGGGATTACATTCTGGTGGTCTTTTTATACGACCCCGTCCAGGTTGTGTTCGAGCCGGTAAACCTGATGGTGGCCCAACTCTCACAGGCTATCTATAACTACTTCAACGCGTCACAATAGATGAAGTCAAATTGATCATTTGACAGGGACAGCCGGTCCGGCTGTCCCCTTTTTTGTGTCGAAATTGGGACTTGACAAAAAGGTCATCCTCGTTATAATAACTGGTATAGCGGTCAGACCAGAGGACAAGTAAAATGCCTGTGACCATTCAACCGATCGAACATTACACGCTCGCCCAGGTCGTGGCTGGTAAATTGGCAGCCATGATCTCGGCTGGCACTTATCTGCCAGAACAACAACTGCCATCCGAGCGAGACCTGATCTCCCAGTTCGAGATAAGCCGTGCCACCCTGCGGGAAGCTCTGACAACTTTGGCCAAGAGTAATCTGATCGAAGCCCGGCCGGGCGTGGGCTGGTTCGTCTGCCGCATCGATGAGACCAACCTGCCTGGCATTCGCGAATTGGCCAGTATCGGTGCAGCCCAACCGGAGCAGGCAGAAGGACAGGGCCTTGCGGAGAAGCTCGAGGGTCCCAAGCGCTTGCCGGTCACCCCTGAAAAACCGCTGCACATCCCCAACCTGCAGACTGACCGCCTGGGGACCTTTGAATTTATCTCCTGGTGGGAGCGTGAGAAGGTCCAGAACGCCAGGGTTATGATCGTGGGTGCCGGTGCGCTGGGAAACGAGGTTATCAAGAACCTGTCCCTGATGGGTATTGGTCACCTGTATATTGTCGATTTTGATGCCATTGAGGCGGCCAATCTCAGCCGCTCGGTGCTCTTTCGTGAATCGGACAACCGGCGCAGCAAGGCGGAGATCGCCGCAGCCCGCGCAAAGCAACTTAATCCCGACGTTAAAGTTCAATATTTAAATGGGGACGTTACCGCTGCCCTGGGGTTGGGAGTCATCCGCCGGATGGATGTGGTCATTGGCTGCCTGGATAATCGTGAAGCGCGCCTTGCGATCAATCGTTTTTGTTACTGGATGGGCAAACCCTGGGTGGATGGTGCCATTCAGGAATTACTGGGGTTGATGCGTGTGTTCGTTCCGGGAGAGGGTGCTTGTTATGAATGTACCCTGACCGAGGCTGCCTTGCGCGATCTATCCCTTCGTTATTCCTGCCCGTTATTGGCGCGTCAAAACATCCTGCTGGGCAAGGTGCCGACCACCCCAACCATTGCCGCCATCATCGGCGGCATGCAGTCCCAGGAGGCACTCAAGTTGATCAACGGTCTGCCCGTTGAAGCCGGCAAGGTCGTCCATTACAACGGCTTGACCAATGAGATGCA
>Ga0208980_10003021_pt1 | contig 10198 bp, 9 predicted proteins | sample WetSurMetagenome_3_FD_187993 | JGI IMG/M metagenome (GOLD analysis project Ga0208980, IMG submission 187993) | Wetland microbial communities from Twitchell Island in the Sacramento Delta, sample from surface sediment Aug2011 Site A1 Bulk (version 2) | ecosystem: Environmental > Aquatic > Marine...
CCGGAAAAATTAATTACTTCTCTTTTTTCTTCCACCCAAGATTTTCAAGCAGGATTTTAGTCTCGTCCTGCGCTTTGTATCCCTCGCTGCGGGGCTGGATAACGAGGGTTATTGCATCTTTTAACAGGATATTTTTCCCTTTTTCCTTGCACAACACGTAATCTCCGTTGAACCGCCCGAGACCTTTAACAAACGCTTCAAGGATCTTTTTCCGGCTTTTTAGATCACTCTTTTTTAGTTTCATTAAGTGTTCAAAAATTGATACATCGACAAGAGTACTTGCCATCCAGCTGATTTCACAGGTATAGCCGAAAATCCATGCGATATGGGAGTTCTTTGTAGTGGAAATGAAGTCGCTGATATTGTTACCGACGCTGCAGGATCCGATAAGCACTCCTTCGATATTTGGTAGTTGGCAGCACTTCTTACCGCTTTGAACATCGCAGGAAGTTTCATGCCGGTTTTTGCCTTTAACCTGCCAATGCGCTTACCAGTCCCGTGCGCTGCTACATACAGGAAAAGACGATCTTCGCGGGTATTTGTCAAATCATCTTCAAGCGCTTGGCGGAACCCGGTTTTTTCATAAAAGTTTGCATAATATATATTGAAATCACCCCGGTAACTTTCCAGGCCTTCCAAAAATTGCAGCACTGACGGGCGTTTGGGTTTTTGTTCAGGAGTCCACCAGAGTCCTTCAATCGCGAGGAGTGCTGTGCTTGACATGAGATCACATTCATCTGCTGGTTACGGAATTGGAATGTAATTAATCTTAAAAGATGAGTATACGGGAAAAGGGATAAACGTTTTTTTGGTCTGATATCGTAACGGAAAATATACATTCTTTCAGGGGAGAGAATCTCTATTTGCCCTTGTGAAGCATAAAATAACCAATACAATTGCAGAGAAATTGATTAATGGATGGTAATGTGATGCCGGATCAGGATCCTGAAGATAATGAGAACCTGAATGACAGAGAACCTCCGGCAATAAAAATGTCTCCTGAGTCCTGCCTCTCCCATGGTATGACGCTGGAGACCATTGTCGATCTTACCGGAGAGATGGAACACTTAAACGAACTGGTGATCCTCCATATTGAAAAAGAAGGGGGATTTACCACTCCGGCTTCATATTTTGCGATGGTGCAGCCTGTTCTGGATTTGTTAGAATTTGAGATCAGGGTCCGCTCTTATCCCGGCATGACCCAAAAGGAAATGAAACTGGTTATCCAGGACTGGATTGATGAAGAGATCGCACAACGAAAACGAAAGAAAAAGTAAAGGTAGCTTCTTCTTTATAAAAAGAAGATGACTTTAATTTTCTTCTCTGTAAAAGGAATTTTTTTATACAGAATATGATAATCAGCGAGAGTCACCCGCCTCAGGGCCTCTCCGAGGCACGGCGGGGCAGGGAGTTTCATGATAATTTTTCAGTCATTGATCCGCCGCGGGGGCGTCCCTTCGGGGGCGGCGGCGTTTATCACTATGGAATGTGAGAACCAACCATATCTCTCGTTTCAAGCCAGTGAAAATACACCCGATTACGTCCATCTCATCTTTTAAAAAAATAGAAAGTAACAGAATCTCTACCAGATCCCTTTTTTTAAATCCAGCCCGTTAAAAATGCCCACATATTCTGAAGTCCCGTGGAAATCACAACACGGGGGTCAATTCCCAGGACCGGGAAGACGAAAATGAAATAGAGCAAGGTTCCAAGCAGACTGCCAAGGTTTGCAAGGGCTGCCACCAGTACAACTTTGAAAAGCGGGACTTTTGACATGGCTGTCAGGGAATCCGCTTCATAGATCTTTCGGAAGTCCGATATCGGTGGTTTTCTTACTTTTGCCTCAACATATGCACCAATCCAGCCGGCATGGATCATGGGATTTAACGAAGTAAACCATGCAACACAGAAACAGGTGAACGCTGTGTACGGGTGCCCTCCCGCGAGGAGCACAAAGACAGCTGCAAGCACCCCGTGAATAAGCACCCAGAAGAGGAACGCGTAGAGTAAGACTTCGATGCCTACTCCGGAGAATGCTATTGCCAAAAGAAGAAGTATAAAGATAGCCGTTACCCCAAAGCCGAACACTTTTCCCCAGGGAAATGATTTTGGTTCCTGGGTAAGCGGTTCGAACGGGGGAAGTGATGCCGGATTATCCAGATAGGCGGAAATGCCATGCCGGTGCCCGGCACCTACCACTGCAAGGATACGTCCCTCTGGTCTTTGCACTTTTAACAAGAGGAGCTGGTGAGCGATGAATGCATCCCGCTCATCTATGAGGGCACGGGCACCATTGGGCGAGAATTTCCGGAATTCCTCCATAACGGCGTCGATAACATTCTGCTCTTTTAATGACTCGATATCAATTTCCTGCCCGTTATCAACTTCGGCAATCGAGACGATCAAAGCCCAGAACATCTTGATCTTCTCAAAAAATCCCAGTGAGCTCCAGAAGCGCAGGAGGGTAAGGCGGATATCCCTGTCCACAAGGGCCAGTGGGATGCCCCGCTGCTCTGCTTCCGATATGGCAATCTTCATTTCAGCGCCGGGCTCTACGCCAACATCAATGCCGATCTTGCGCTGGAGGTAGGCAAGCAGCCACTGGACAAGCAGCGAGTTGAAGTTCTTTACTTCCAGCACATCATCGACTGAAGGATCGCGGGCCTGTTTCTTGACCGCAGTATAGCGTGCGGTATCGAGTTCAATTGCAACGACATCGGGTTTGAACTCCTCTATCGCTGTCCTGACTTCATCGACACTTTGTTGAGAAACGTGTGCCGTTCCAATGATCCTGATCTCTGCCATTGAACTCCGTTATGCCACAAATATTGGTGCTTCACCCAGATTAAGGATGATGTGGTGCATCAGGATCTCTTCCAGAACCATAACAAATTGGAACGTTCCCTCACAGGCACTGACAGGACGCTTTGTGCATAACATATTTGCGAAATGTAGTACCTGTGGAATTTAAGCAATCGATAACATATATTTTATCGAAACAAAAGAAAAACATAAAAAAATTACTCTTTTTTTCAATACTCAATTTTATAAACTTATTTTTTATAATTATTTAATTATTGATTCTTTTAGTCCTTTCTCTCTTTTATAATCAAATTAAATTCCATCGATTTTAATAAGATTAATAATATGAGAATTCAAGTATCAATACTGAGGCGATTACGGTGCCAACGGAATTTCTCAAGAGTTTGACCGGTAAAGATCCAAGAATTGAAGATGAAGTAATTTACGACCCTATCCAGGGTAATGTCGCGGATTGTTATTTCATGGCATCCCTGGGTTCCTGTGCATGGAATACTACTCTTACCGTTCCACAGATTCCCATAAGACCGGCAGATAATACTGCTGCAAGTTTCACCATTCCATTTTGGTCCTATAATAAAGCACTACCATTAACTACCGCTACAGTTTTCACACCTGCAGCCAAAACGGTATCCAATGCACTACCTCTCGGTTCGAATGGTTTACCACTTTATGCACAACTAACCCCATCAAATGAGATCTGGGCAGCCATATATGAAAAGGCATTTGCTGTTTTTGCCGGCTGCACAATTATCGACGGAAATCCTGTCATTTCGGAGCTCGCATCAAAAGGCAAGCCGTCGGATGCCCTCAGTGTTCTTGTAAATCTGACAAAAAAGAAATTCTCTTTTACAGCGGGACCTTTGCCTCAGACTGCATGTACTACAAATCCTCCCTCATACACTTTTAATGGACAAACGTATGCAGATTATTTTGAAATCATAAAAACAGGATGCAATCCCAATGCAGCTGCAGAGCTTCAGTTATCCGGAAAAACAAAATATCCTATGGTTGCATGGACGTATGATTCTGAGAGTTATTTACCCCAGGATTGGAAGGCTAAAGGAATGAAATACCGCACTGGAACAACTAATTTAGACCGGATGCTTGTTGCGAAACACACCTATTCAGTTCTTGGTTATTATTATCCAACCGGGGGGTCAAAATACATTGTTTTAAGGGATCCATTAGGGAAATGGGGGACAACGCCTCCACAGGAAGATCCCGTTATTAAATCGTGTCTTCCTCCTGCAGGATCCCCCAAGTGGGATCCTGTTGGGGACCAATCAAAATTTCCAAGACGCAATATCCAACCCTGCCCTAATGGTGTATTCGGTTTAAGCGTAGATGCATTCACCGGGTGCTTTAGTGGTTTCGGGTGGGTACAGTAAGGAATCTCCCTAAAAAATTTTTCCTGCATATCAATGGTAAACTTCGAAGTTTAGAACGGGAACCTGTGAAAACGTGTATGAAACAGAGTAGGAATTGCTTGAATCTTGTGATATGTGCAACAATTATTCTGACCTATTGTATTGTTATTCCAGCTATTGCTGCTGGAACCGAAACCCTCATATCGTCTAACGCGAGTGCGGATCAGGCAAAACCCGTAATATACGGGAGTTATATTGTCTGGGTTGACAGCCGTTATGGTATCAGCCAGGATATTTATCTCTACAACACCGCAACATTGCAGGAATACCGGATCACTGACGGATCTGCATTAGTTGATAATCCCGATATCCAGGGGGATCGTGTTGTCTGGGTTCAGGGAGGCAAAGACATTTACTGGTATGATATCGCTGCCAGAAGCGTTCACAAAGTCCCCCTGGATACTTCCTTGAGGTTTACCCCAAGGATATCCGGTAACAGGATTGTCTGGATGGAACAACAGGAATTCCCCACGGGTTTCCATAACGATATTCTTATGTATGATATCGTGACGAACCTGACCTTCAACCTCACTGCTGGTGAGCCTGATACTGACCAGGAAAAACCGGCAATTTCGGGCAACATTGTCGTTTGGGAAGACCACCGGCTTGGTTATCCCGAATACGATATATATGGTATCGATACAACCAGCGGAGATCCGGCCACGTGGATTGAAAAACCTGTCTGTACAGAAATCATGGACCAGACCTCTCCGGCTATTGACGGTGATATCGTTGTCTGGCAGGATGCCCGGACATACATACCCCATATTCATTCAGCTTATTTCAGTACAACCGTTGATTTCTGGAACAGTTCGAGAGACGACAGTTGGCTCGACAACCAGTTTTCGCCATCGGTTTATGGCGACACTTTTGTGTGGGTGGATAACTGGCCTGACTATAATACCTATATAGGGATGTATAATAGTACGTCGAACCTGACGACAGAACCTCTTACCGTGCCGAGTATTTCCCCATATAGTCCCCCCCGGATTTACCAGAACCGGGTTGTGTGGGGCGACACCCGTACCGGGCCCTCGCAGGTCTACCTTTACACTGATGGTATCAGCATAACCTGCCCGGTAGCTGAATTACTGATAGACAATTCAACCGTGAGCCCCGGAGAAACCGTTACCTTTTTTGATAAGAGTACTCCGATCCCGGATACATGGTTCTGGGAATTCGGGGATGGAACGTTTTCGGTAGATCAGAACCCCCAACACGCATACGCAAATCCGGGGACATATACCGTGATGCTTTCCGTGGGAAACACTTCATGCAGGAGCACAACCCCATTTGGCAGCTATAAGGTATCCGTTACAGCTATACCGGTAGTTGACTTTGATGCAGCTCCCCGGACCGGAATGGCACCATTGACAGTCACGTTCAACGGATCGGCTACCGGAAATCCTGCACTATGGAATTGGGATTTCGGGGATGGTTTAACAGGTACCGGACAGAATATCACCCATGCCTATTCCACAGGTGGAACCTATAACGTCAGACTGAATGCTACCAATGCAATCGGGACTGGCACTAAATCCAAAACAGGATATATTCATGTCCTCTCCGGTCCTCACGAGATTATATCCACCGATATCAATGGAATAGCCGTTGACAACAGGTTTGGGGGACAGTTCCTTACCTATAATAGCGGTTTGCTGCCGGATTTTCAATTATCCGGATCAAACCTGATATCCCATCCCCCCATAGTCGATGGCTGGCAGAATGTTACACTACTGACTTCTGACAAAACTGGTTTCTTTGCCGGTGGTGGAACCATCACCGGGAATCTCACCGGCATCATTTTCCATACAAAGGATATCCGACCCGCAGGATTTTCCCAAAACCTTGGCAGTTCTCCCGGTGTCAGCTACAAGGCAGCTCTGTCTTCGTATCCAGCGCATGCAGTGCTCACTATTGAAATCTGGGAAAGTGCTACTGAGTCCGATAATCTGACGTATCAAAATGTTATACACCAGAACGGGTTTTCAAATCTTAACGCCCTTGCATATACCACGAATATCAGCCGTTCCAATTTTGGGGCACCAGGTGATTGTAGTATTAATATGAGTGTCGGTACGGACTGGGTTGCAGGCTTTGAAGGAATTGCAGAGGGACGGAATGCTACCTACCTTATTGCGACCGGGTATGATACTGAAGGGAATTATTACGGAATAGTACTTCCGGCAACCTACCGTCTTCATGATCCGGTCACAAACCTCGATTATTTCACATCAGAGATTCCTGCACGCTACTCGTTCTTATCGAAATTTTCCCTCGCAAAACTCTCCGGTTCCGGCAATGTATTCCAGCTCTTCACCATCTCTGTCGGGAGCCGTATTATTCCTTCAAGTGGGGGAAGTACTCCGGTCTCAGTACATGGAGGAGGAAGTGGGGGAGGAAGTGTACCAATTGCGGTTCAGAACACCCAATCTCCGGAGATCAAACCCCCAGAACCACCCGATCCGGGAAAAACTGCAAAAATCTATGTAAATAATAATGGTGTTGTCACCCAGGAGACAACACTAGAATCAACTGACGGGTTCGCAGCTGTCATCATTCCTGAAGGCTTTGTTGTTAAAGACAGTACAGGAAACCCGCTCTTATCAATTACCATCAAAGCAATTCCCAAAGATAACCTGCCTGCTCTGCCTGCCGGTTCTGCTGTTGCATTCGATGGTATGGCGTATGAACTGGAGCCGGATGGAGCGACCTTCTCTCCGCCAATAGCAATCAGTTTCACTATCCGGCAGGCACGATGGGGACAGGATTACATCATAAAAACATACGATCCCACATCCGGAACCTGGCAGGATGTCCCAACTACTTACAACCCGGGCACAGGATTAGTTAGTACTGAGATGTCACATTTCTGTTATATTGCGCTTTTCACCAAAGCAATTGCTCCCATGCCTTCTGTAACAATAATGCCAGCCTCCACTCCCGTCCCGGTTGTCGAAAAACTAGCCCCCAGTCCTTTATCCAGGTTCCTTGGAATGATTGAGTGGGTCACAGGGATGCTGACAAAAAATGCACTTATTGCCGCAGGTATTGTAGTCCTCATTATTTCATTATTGCTCTTTGGCAGGAGGATCCGGCGTAACCGGGCAGAATAACTGCATTAATTCCATTCTTTGTGATTATACACTGTTGGAGCAGGTTTCTGTTGCGTCACATCATCCTCTATTCCTTTTACAATCCCCATAGCAAGGATGATCACCGGGACGATCTCAAGCCTTCCGAGCCACATAAGGAAAATGAAGATCCATTTAATTGAAAGCGGACTTGCAGCGGTAATAAACCCGGTGGAAAGACCGCAGTTGCTCAGGCCAGAAACCAGTTCAAAGATGACCTCTTCTATAGGGTATGAAGTAATATAGATGTGCAGTGTCACAATCGTGGCAACAAATATGGTCAGGACATAGACAACAATAACCAGCAGGTTCCTTGAGATCGCCAGTTCCGAAATCTCCTTTGAAAGGGTCTTGCCTCCAAAACGGAATGGCACGAGAACGTTACTGCTCACAAAGAAACGCCGGAACCACCACTTTACCCCTTCATAGGCGAGCATCAGCCGGTTCACCTTGATCCCACCCGCTGCACTTCCCATTGCCCCGCCAATAAACATCATCATCCCGACAACAGCAATCGGGATAACCGCCCAGTGATGAGGGTCGGAGTTCTGCAGGCCGCTGGTTGTGAGACCTGATATGGCTGTGAAGAAACCCTGGCGAAAGGCGGCGGTGATGGGCAGGTTGCCAAAAATGTAGAGGTCCCAGGATGTCAGGAGGGATCCTGCAAGTGCAATGAGGAGTAACACTTTAACGGTCTTGTCACGAAACATCTGGCGGACTTTGCCGTAATACAAGAGGAAAAAGACCTTGAACGGGATTGCACCGGCAAGCATCACTGGTATGAGCATGATTTCGAGGAGCGGGTTATTATAATAAGCAAGACCGCTGGAATGAACCGTGAAACCCCCGGTGGCAATCGCGACCATGACAAGGTTCAATGCGTCCCAGAGCGGTATTCCGGCGAGCATAATGAGACCGGTAAATGCAAATGTCAGCACAAGGTAGATCATCCACATCCTCCGGCTGGTTGAGGCGACCGGAGAAATCAGTTCTTCCTCGCGTCCTTCTGCACGGTAGAGACGGAACAATGACACTCGTGTTTTCCTCTGCAATGAGATTCCGAATGCGATAATACCAATACCCCCAATCCATTGGGTAAAAGACCGCCAGAACAGGAGCGTCTTTGGCGTTGTGTCAAGGGATATGATCATGGAAAAACCGGTGCCTGTCCACCCTGACATCGCTTCAAAGACACTGTCTGTGTAGCTCATATGCAGGCCAAAAACAAAGGGCAGTGCACCAATAAGGGCAATTGCAAACCACGAAAACGCGACTGCGACGAGTGTACCGGAAAAGGAAGGCTCGATATCCGTATAGGATATATGCGAGATCAGGCCGCCAAATACAATAAAAACGAGCGGCACTGAAGCCATGGGAAGGAGCATATCCCATTCGCCGAAAATGACGAGTACCAGAAATGGCAGGAGTGAAACGACGCCAAGGAACTCAAAAATAAGACCAATATCGTGCGCTATCATGGCGATATTGTCGAGGCGCTTCATCTGATAATCATGCTGAGTGGGGCTTTTATATTGTTATCGGTATCGTTTTTAGCGCTGGTGCATATAAAAAAACATGCACATCTATTAATTTCAAGGCCGTCACAATAGGTATTCATTCATGAAACAGCTCAATGCCGACCTTTTCCCGTTCATTCTGCTGATTGTTTTCACCCTTGCAGCATTCATTATTTTCTGGTCGGTCATGGATATGGTAATTCTCGGGGCATCGCTTGCTGTCGTCCTTATTCCGTTTCATCACCGTATTTCCCGGCACACCCTGCCGGAGATCTCTGCAGCTATTGTGACATTTCTGATTTTTTTTATGGTGTGCATCATGGCACTTTTCACTTTCTCGATACTCACATCGAATGTTGCAATACTCACAAAACTCTTTGGTACAGTTGGGATATGGCTGGATAACCCTGCCGCCAATCCGTTGAGTTTTGGTATCCCTGTCACCAGGGCAACCCTGACAGGCCTGCTTAACCAGGGTATGTCCCTTTTTGTGGAGTACCAGGAGACCCTCTTGAGCAACCTGACGCTTATCGCGTTCAAACTGTTTGTTTTTTTAACATCCTTATTTTACCTTTTAAGGTGGGGAGAAGAGATCTACAAGACCTTCCTGTGCCGCGTACCTGCAGTTTTATCCGGGTATGTCACAAGATTATCTGAAGTGACGGTGGACACTCTCTATGCGATATATATTGTACAGATCGCTATTGCAGCCCTTACCTTTGTTATTTCAATACCGGTTTTTTACCTGCTGGGGTACGGGGACGTGCTCTTTTTTTCTTTCCTCGCTGCATTCTGTGAACTTATTCCCGTTCTTGGATCATCAGTAGTATTCATCCTTGTCGGAACATACGCACTTGTTCTGGGTGATACGCGAGGATTGATCATTATGTTTTTTTTCGGGTACCTGATCGTTTCCTGCATCCCGGAATTGTATGTCCGGCCGGTGCTGGTGGGCAGGCGCGTAAAGATTCATCCGGTAATAATGTTCATCGGGATATTCGGGGGTATGCTTACCCTGGGGCTTGCCGGTTTTGTCCTGGGCCCTGTAATTGTCGTCCTCCTGATCACCAGCTACCGGATATATGTACAGGAAAAAAAAGAATGTGCCAGACCTGGAGTGGTATCCAAGCAGCAATGACCGGTGATAATTTCTCACTAGTTTACTAAAAGAGAAAGGATTATACCTGTTTCAAAACGACCGGTACTGAAGAAATGCTCAAAAATTTTTCCCCCATTTCAGGAATTGTCAAGTCGATGGGGCTTGTCTTTGGCGATATCGGGACAAGTCCGATTTATA
>Ga0208980_10003022_pt1 | contig 10197 bp, 5 predicted proteins | sample WetSurMetagenome_3_FD_187993 | JGI IMG/M metagenome (GOLD analysis project Ga0208980, IMG submission 187993) | Wetland microbial communities from Twitchell Island in the Sacramento Delta, sample from surface sediment Aug2011 Site A1 Bulk (version 2) | ecosystem: Environmental > Aquatic > Marine...
TGTCGTACCATTTTTCAGGATCGCGCACGTTCAGGAGGATCTTCGCATCGGGGTACTCCTTCATCAGGTCTTTGTAGAAGGCGCAGGTAGGCCAGTCGACCACGGAATTGTATCTAATGAAAAACCTTTTCCAGTTGACTTTTTTCCCGTGCCAGGCTTTCAGGAAGAAATGCAGGTGCCAGAACCTCCACAGGGCTATTTTCATATGGTAGCACGGCCCGAAGCCAAGTTGCTCCAGGGCTTCCTGGATGGACATGGTGCCTGATCTTCCGAATCCCGCTCCGATTAATTTCATTGTTTGGCTATTCTTCTCCGTGGTCCTCTGTGCCGAACTCTGTGAATCTCAGTGTGATATATTTTTGTTTCACAGAGTTACACGGAGATCTGCACGGAGATTCACAGAGAATTAGACTTTCTGTATCTTGTAATAGTTGATTGTCCTTTGCAGCGCCTCTTCATGGCTGTACTTCGGTTTGAACCCGAAATCACGGGCCGCCTTATCCGAGTTGAACGTATACTCCGTACAGGTATAAACCACCGCGAAGCGGCTGAACTTTGGCTGTGTCTTTTTGATGGGGCTTATGAGCCAGGCGGAGAATTCCGCCATGCTGCCCATAGCATAGGCGATCGGCCGGGGGATCCAGAAATTCTTTGGTTTGATCTTATAACCGATGCCTTCCACCACCTGGTCGAAGAACCTGAAGAAATTGGTACCCGCGGCATCGGTGATGAAATAGACCTGTCCGGAGATATGGTCCGAGCCGTTCATCAAAGCATGCGCGGCCTGCAGGTGGGCATGGGCCATATTGCCCACATAGACATGCTGTGTTTTGGCTTCCCCATTGCCGATCCTGACATAAAAGCCTCCTTTGGCCATATTGACCAGTGATGCGATGTGATAAGGATCTGCTTCGCCGAAAATATCCGACGGGCGCAATGAAACAGTTTTCAAATGCGCATTGGCCGCCCTGGAGACGATTTGCTCCGCCAGGGCCTTGCTGCGGCAGTAGGATGTCCTGTGCTTTTCCGGGTAGGGCTCGCTCTCGTCTACGTTGATGAGGGGTTTGCCACTGTATACAGCGTCGAGGCTGCTGGTGAAGACCAGGTAGCGGATGCCATGCTCCTGGCAGGCATCGACCACATTTTGCGTGCCACCGGTATTCACGGCAAATACTTCATCTTCCGAAATTGTGCCCCAATCGATGATGGCGGCCGTGTGGATAACCAGGTCAATGCCGTGGCATGCATCTGAGACGGCTTTTTTATCGCGGATGTCTCCTTTTACGAACCCGATCCGGGGATCTGAGTCGTTCGAAGCGGGGCTGACCAGGTCGAATATGCGGATTCTGGAAGCAGTAATGGGGGAAGCAGGGTCGAGCAGTTCCCGGACGATGGCCTGGCCGAGGAAGCCGGAACCGCCGGTAACGAGTACATTTAGAGTGTTACGATTTTCCTTTATCATAGTTAAATCCAATGCAATAAAGATTATCATTTAAATTAGCCGAAGATTTCAGCCTGCAAAGAAACAAAGATTATGAGAAAAGAGATGTACCTGGTTCGCGGAACTTCAAAGGAAAGTTACAAAGATTTCAGATCCAGGATATTAAACCTTGCCAATGAAGTAGCGCAAGAGTCCGGCCCCACGGCCATGTGGTTGACACTGACAGAAGCCCCACCTCCTTCCATTTCCGTCATCCCCTTCAAAAAGTCAAAGCTGGCGGTAATTTCAATTAAAAATGATGATGATGCCCCCGTCGGACAAATCGTCAAAGCCGATGGATTTTCCGGGGCTTTTACGGTAGAAGAAGCCATACCGGTAAGTTATACGAAAACCTGGCAGAATGGCGAGCCTACTCCCGGTGTGTGCCTGCTGACCCTCTTCCATCAGAAGCCCGGCATCGACTATCAGACATTCCTTCACCGCTGGCACAACAGCCACACGCCGTTATCGCTGAAACTTCATCCTTTATGGAATTACAACCGCAACGTGGTGAAGGAGAAGATCACAGATTGCAGGGACTGGTATGACGGCATCGTGGAGGAGCAAACGAGGACGCGGGCAGAACTGCTGAATCCTATCAAGTTCTTTGGCAGGCCTCATAAGATCATTCAGAACATGCTGGCGGTTTATACCGACACCAAATCGTTTCTGGATTATAAAAGGATTGAGACTTATTTAGCTGCCGAATATATTATCCTTGAATAACTATTTATCCTTCTCTCCAAAATTAAACGATGCCCCGAAGTACAGGCTGATCGAATTATATACGGAAATCATATCGTTGCTGCGGTCCCCCTGCAACGGCAGGTGCTCTATCGGGCTATACTCCACCGGATCGGCGAGGTTGGCGATTTGCTGCTGGTCCCCGCTACGGCCCAATGAATATTGCAGTCCTGTGATGATATTCTGACCCAGCACATTCCATGACAGGCCACAAGTAATATAGTACAAGTCAAGGTTAATATTATCGATTTTATTGTACCCGGTTAACTCTTCGAAATCAAAGTTTTTCTGGTAATTAAAATCTGTCCTGAAACCGGTCATCAATTGAAGATCTTTCTTCAGCACCCAGCTATATCCTACTGCAAAGTTAAATACCGGCCTGGCGCCCGACACATAGGTCAACCAATCCGTGTAAACCAGGTCGCTGAATCCTGCGCCAAAAGCAATGTCCGGGCTCTCTTCCGTCTCAACGATCTTGTATGGATCAATTCCTGCGAAATATTCTGCTGACGAATAGAACGTCCTGATACCATCAGGCAGTTTATACATAAAGCCTGCTGATACGGAAAATGGTGTTTTAAAAGAAACCTTTACATCGCTCTTACCCTTGTAATCGATTACGGTAAAATCAGGTACCATCTCCCCTGCTTCAGGATCTACGATATTGCTCTGGCTTTCTTTCCGGTTAACCCGTTTTCCATCGGAATAAATCCCGCCAAGAGATGGAGTCGTAATACAAATCCCCAGGCTGAAAGCATCTGTCTTGTAGGTGATCCCAATTTTACCGTTTATCCGGTAATCATTGAATTTCAAATAACTATAATCCTGGTAATAGGCAAGCGTACTGGTATATCCAAGACCACTCAGGGAATCATCCGTGGGATATGCTTCAATATCAATCGCATTGCTATAATTCAGGCTTTTAATACTGACATAAACGCCGAGTCCCAGAAAAAGCCTTTCACTCAACTTCAAAGAGCCGCCAATACATAGCCAATCGTCACGAAAATGATTGATATAACGGTAAAATGCAAAATACCTTTCCTGGCCGGGCACTTCTGTTAAAATGTCGATCTGCTTATCGACAGACTGGGTCAATTCCGTTCTGGCATTTTCATTATTCAGAAAAGCGATCTCATAGCTCCAGTTCGGGTGTTTCTTCCCTTTGATCATATAGGAGACGAATCGCGGTTCAATGCCACCCTTGGTACCACTCAGGTTGATGCCATCGCCCAGGGCATTTTTCATGGTGACAAAATCAAATGAAAACAAGCTGGCATTCAGAGACAACTTGGAATTAACGACTTCAGAAATATTCGCCGGATTGTAATAGATAGCGCTGGGTCCCGATCCGCCGCCGACAACGGCCCCGGAAAGCAGGGAGGATTCCTCGTTGAAGCTGCGGGTCCAGTAATTGTGGGATTGAGAAACCGCAATGGCTGGCAAAATAATCAAAGATGCAATGAATAGATTTAAATGTATTATCAGCCGCATTCCTATTGGTTTTAAGAAAGTTAACGTGATGGCATTTTCCGGATTAATCATATAAGATTTGACTGTCTAAATTAAGGAAGATTTCGGATTCCTATAAAAAAAACGTAGTTTCACTATAGTGGTACTTCGAAAATACAAATTTGAAAAATGCTAACTTTGTGATATATCCAATCCCGAAGACAGTAATGTTCATTATTAAAACATGGATTTTAGTGCTGACGATTTTCCTGGCGGCCAATAACTTGTCCGCGCAGCCGGGCAATGTCATTGACAGCCTGGAAATGACATTATCTGCCACAGACGATCCTTTGAAAAAGATCGGGATTTACATCCATCTGTCTGATATACTGATCAATTCCGATATGGCTAAATCTCTGGACTACGGGGTGAAAGCCTACGAGCTTGCCAGGGAGTCGTCGAGTGATGAATGGCTCATCAAAGCCTGCCTTAGCCTGGCGGGCAACTATTATCTAATGTCGGACCTGGATAAAGCCATGGAATTGGCACAGGAAGCCAGAAACCTGGCTGAAAGCCTGGGTGATGATTTACTGTTGGCCAGGTCAATGGATGCCATTGGGATGATCTATTATGACATCGGCAACCAGGCAAAGAGCTCAGAAAATTTCTTTGAGAGCCTGAAGATCTATGAAAAATTGGGCAATAAAAACGGGATTGGAGGCACCTACTGCCGAATCGGGACTTTGTACCTGGATCAAAAGGATTATGAAATGGCTGCGGATTATTATTCCAAATCCATCAGCATAGCCAGGGAAATCAACCTTCCGATGGGAATTGCCAGCAACCTGAACAACCTGGCCAAGGTTTATTATAACAAAGGAGAATATACCAAAGCGTTGCAGACATACCAGGAGGCGCTGGAAATCAACCAGCAAACCGGGGAATCTTACCTTGCCGGCAATAACTATCTTAACATTGCCGATGTTTATATCAAACTGGATGATTACCCGACTGCCATCCTCAATTTAAATAAGGCGAGGGAAATTTTCGAACGGCTTGGCAATAAAATCCGCCTGGCAAAAAGCATGTCCATGCTGAGTGAAATTTATCTTAAGACCGGGCAGCTCTCCCAGAGCGATGAACTTGCCGTTCAAGCCCTGGAAATAGGCAAAAGCCAGGGATTCAAGGAGATCATTGTATCCGCTTCCAGGGTGCTGTACCAGTTAACCCTTTTACGCAACGATTCAGCCGCCGCACTGAAATATTTCATCCTGGGAAAACAATACCAGGACAGCATTTTCATGGATGAAAAACATAAAAACCTGACTGCCCTTGAACTTCAATATCAATTTGATAAAAAAGAACAGCTGCGCCAAATAGCCCGTCAACGCAGGCTCGTGATCATTTCTGTCATTTCGGGAGGGGTATTTTTCGGACTGATCATCCTGGTCCTGCTGGTAAACTACTTCAGGTTGAAGGCCAAAAAACTCCAGCTCGAGAAGGCAGGGTATGAGAAGGAGCTGGAATTCAAGAATAAGGAACTGGTATTGAATGTGATGTCGTTGATGCAAAAGAATGAGATCCTGGCAGATCTTTCCGAGAAACTGATCAGCATCGATGAAACGGCCACTTCACCTGAAAGCAAGGAAACCATTAAAAAAGTGGCAAAAGAGCTTCAAAAAAGCCAGGATAAGGAGATCTGGAGAGAGTTTTCACACCGGTTCAAAGAGGTCCATGGCGAGTTCTATGATAAACTGCTTCAGAAATATCCTGAATTAACGCCCAACGAGTTGAAGCTCTGTGCTTTTCTTCGCCTGAACATGTCCTCGAAAGATATCGCTGAACTGACCGGGCAGCGGGTCAGTTCGCTTGAAACAGCCCGTTACAGGCTAAGGCAGAAACTTGGAATTGCAAATTCTGATGTCAACCTGGTGACGTTTCTCTCTTCTATTTAATATCATCCGAAATTCAATTTCCGCTTCGAAAATCAGATGATACAGGTCTGTGATTGAAGTCATTATTAATGCCACAGATTCACAGATTATTTTCCACAAATCATTCAAGACATCATCTTCCAATCAGCGGCAACCGTAATTTCTGAAAATCACATGCCAGCTTAATATTCTTAACTAATTATAAATCTTTGTTTTAGGATGATTGCCCTTAAAATGTACAGTTAATGTACAGGTGGGTAATTCCTGACGATAAGGTTTTGTACGGGTGAAATATTTTGTCCTGATACAGATCAGGTGAATCTTTGCACCGCTGTCTGGCGATGTTTCCGCAGCACATCATTTTATGAAAAAGAAATATAAAAAAGAGGAACCCGAAGAAGTCAGGCAGGTCAATGATCTGCCTGGAGAAGATGATCTGCATGAAGAGCTGAACAACGATATTTCGATAGAGGAATTCATCAAGGTCAGGAAACTTCAGAATCAGATCCTGGAAAAGATGCTGGAAAAGCTCAGTCATCCCGATCAAAAAAATAAAACGAAAGAAAACAAATAAACAGATAATCATGAAAAAACTGCTTTTTACATCACTATTCGCGTTGTTGTTCAGCTCAGTGCTGTTAGCACAGCTCACGGGAACAAAGACCATCCCGGGAGATTATGCAACCATAGCGTCCGCTATTTCAGCCCTCAATACATCAGGAGTAGGAACTGGCGGCGTAACATTCAATGTTGCAGCCGGTTACACCGAGACATTTGCTTTACCGACGGACGGCAGAATTACCACCCTTACCGGTTCGATCACCAATCCCATCAATTTTGCAAAATCAGGTACCGGCGCCAATCCCGTGATCACAGCGGCTGTCGGTACAGGCACAACGGACGCTATCATTGCCATCGGGGGTTGCGATTATGTCACTTTTGACGGCATCAACCTGAAGGAAAACCCGGCCAATACCACCAACACCACCCAGGCGGAATGGGGCTATGCCATCCTGAAAGCTTCGGCCTCCGACGGCTCACAGAACATCACAATTAAGAACTGCAAGGTGAACCTGGCCACCGGTTATAACGGCGCTATCGGCATCTATGCCAACAACCATACGGTGGCAAGCAACGTGCAGCTGACCAATGTTATCAGTGGCAACTCCAATCTTAAAATATTCAACGATTCCATTACAAGCTGCTATTCGGGTATTTACATTGCCGGATTCAATGATCCAACCGTTCCCTACCAGTATTTTGACCAGAATAATGAAATTGGAAAGGACGGCGCCAACATTATTACCAATGTGGGTGGTGGATCTACTGTTGCCTATGGGATCTACACCATTTACCAGAACAATTTGAAAGTCGCCAACAACCGGGTTACTAGCACGATGGCCGGTACAGGGGCGGTCAACGGGATCTATCTTGCCGCCGCCAGGAATGCCAGCTGGGACTTATACGGCAATTATGTCAGCATGCAATTCTCAGGCACCGGAGCATCAGCGACGTTTTATGCCATTTACAGTGAAATGGGGGCCAGCGGCACCAGCAATACCGCGAATATTTACGGCAATACGGTCACCGGCTGTACCTATCCGACCGTTACGACTGCCAATACCCGGCTCATTTATGCCACAACTCCCGGGGTCAATGTCAATGTTTACAATAATGTTGTCACAAACAACATCATTGGATCCTCGACTGCAGCAGCTACGGGCCAGGTCATGTACATATATATAAATAAGACATCTACCACGGCAGGGCCATTCTCCATTCACGACAACCTTGTCGATGGGAACTCTCACATCCAGTCCACGCCGGGCAGTTCAACGCTATATTATTGCGCAGGCTTAGGCAGTGGTACACAAATGGACCTGTACAACAATACCGTCACCAATAATGTGGCCGGCACCAGCGGATCCACCTATGGCATTTATTCATTTTTCGAAAACGGCCCGAAAAACATTTATAACAACCTGGTTGCAGGCATCACCGGGGCAGGTGGTTCCACCTACGGGATCTATGAAAGCTCGAGTTCCTCCAATATCGCAGCCAGCAAGTTCTACCAGAATACAATCCGCGATATTGAAGGCACGCTGGCTGCCACCATCATCGCAGGAGTCTATAACCAGTCCAGTACGAATTCTCCCCGTTACATATACAACAATATGATTTCTGACCTGAGGGCTCCTGCCGCAACCAGGACCAGCACCCCGGTCATTTCAGTTTACGGATTTAATATCAGTGGGGGTAACACCGTATATATTTATAATAACAGTGTCTACCTGAATGCTGCCTCAACCGGAGCCAACTTCGGGACAGCCTCCATTTATATGAACACCTCAGCCAGGATTGATGTGCGGAACAATATTTTTGTAAATACTTCTGTGCCAAGCGGGACCGGAAAGACAAACGGGCTGTATTTCTCCTCCAACAACCTTTCGAATTATGTGAGCACCTCCAATTTCAATAATATTTATTCAGGCACTCCCGGCCCAAATAATGTACTTTACAATGACGGCACCAGCACAGACCAGGTATTAAGTACCTTTAAAACCAGGATGGCTCCGAGGGAAGTACAATCGGTCTCTGAAAATCCTCCATTTGTCAATATCACCACCAGGCCCTATAATTTGCATTTGAGGGACAATGTACCGACCCAGTGCGAGGCTGGTGGCTCTATCATTGGGGCACCTGTGCCGGTTACCATCGATTTTGATGGAAATTCCAGGTTTCCGAACGCAGGGTATCCTGTAAACGCTTCCTTTACCCCAGGGGCCCCCGATATCGGTGCCGATGAATTCGGAGGTTTGCCGAATGATCTGACGCCGCCTGCCATTACATACATTCCTCTTTCCGATACCAATGTAGCTATGGTCAGGACGCTCACTGCCACCATTTCAGACGGCTCGGGCGTACCCACCTCCGGGGCCGGCCTGCCGGTGCTATACTGGAAGATCAACTCCGGGGCTTACCAGCCGGTCCAGGGCACGTTTATCTCCGGAAGTACGTACACCTTCACTTTTGGCGGCGGCACCGCCAGCGGCGACCTGGTTTCTTATTACATTGCAGCCCAGGATATGGCCCCGACATCGAATGTCGGCACTTATTCCTGGTTCGGCTCCAGCGGATTTACCGCCAATCCCCCGGCCTGCGCCACTCCACCCGTATCACCTGATGACTATTTAGTAGTCCCCAGCATTTCCGGTGTGTTTCACGTAGGCGTGGGCAAGGATTATACCACGTTGACCGCTGCCATTACAGACATCAACGCCAAATGGATCGCGGCGCCGCTGACCCTTATCCTGGATGATCCGACTTATCCATCCGAAGGATTCCCGATCATCCTGAATGCAAATTCGGGCTCCAGCGCCGCCAATACATTGACCATTAAGCCGAACACCGGCAATTCAGTGCTCCTTACCGGCAGCATCAATACGAACATCTTCGAGATCAGGGGATTTGATTACCTGGTCCTGGACGGCTCCAACAATGGTACCGGGAGCAAAAACCTTACGATCCAGAATACAGCAACTATATCCGGTGCCACCGGGATAGGCGTTTCGTGCTATGGAGGCGTGGATCCCGCAACCAATTTCACCATCAGGAACTGCATCATCCAGGGTACCCCGGTACATTCCACAATCGTCAGCATTGTAGGTATCAGGTTTTCCGGAACGGGTGGCGGTTACAATAACTTTAAGATTCAGAACAACACGATCATCGGCGCCTATGATGCCATTTCGATGACTGGTGCAACAGCACCCGGAATCGCATACAACGGAGAGGTAACCAATAACATCATCGGTTCACCCAATACCGCTGAGTATGTCACGCGTATGGGTATATATCTCCAGTATACCAGCAACATCCTCATCCGCAACAATGACATTATGGGACCGGCTGAGGGCTCTCTGAATATCGGCCAGACCGGTATATATATCGGCACTTTATCTACGAATACAACTATTCAGCGTAACAAGATCCATGATTTTGTCCGCACCGCCGATGACGGATGGGGCGTTACCGGCATCTGGTTTGCTTCGGATGCCACAACAGTCACCGAGATCTCAAACAACCAGATATACAATATCCATTCTCCCGGCATCAACCCGGGGGTAGGCCAGAATATCACCTACGGGATTTTTGTCAGGTCGGGCGGTAACCTGCAGATCATGCACAACACCATCTACCTGAGCGGCGCCATCCTGTCGACCTATTATGATGCTTCCTCTGCCTGTATCGGGTTTTACTACCAGGCCACCGGCAATAACAATAAAGTGGTCAATAACATTCTTCGCAACTCGATGACTCACGTGGCAGGAGCCCCGACTTACGGCAGGGCTTATGGGATCATGGTCAGCACCAATCCGGCCACCTTGTTTACACAGATCGACTACAACGATTACCTGGTCGACGGCACAAACGGGATGATTGCACAGCAGTACACGAACGGCACCGGGACCATCGTGGATTACCCGACGCTCGCCACGTGGCAGGCTGCGACAACGCAGGAAGTCCACTCGCTGGTCATGGACCCGATGTTCACTTCGGCGACCAACCTGCTACCCACCAATCCTT
>Ga0208980_10003023_pt1 | contig 10197 bp, 8 predicted proteins | sample WetSurMetagenome_3_FD_187993 | JGI IMG/M metagenome (GOLD analysis project Ga0208980, IMG submission 187993) | Wetland microbial communities from Twitchell Island in the Sacramento Delta, sample from surface sediment Aug2011 Site A1 Bulk (version 2) | ecosystem: Environmental > Aquatic > Marine...
CGCTCCTTCAAATTCTATAACAGACTATCCAGGATATCGATCATTTCCTGGTCGCCGCCGGCTGAAGGCGCCCAATCGACCCGCACCACCTCGACATCCTGAACCTCCAGATTATCGGCAAAGCCGGATAGACCGAGGTTGATCGCCACCAGGGGCTCATTGAGAAGGTTCACCACAGTATTTTCCATCAGGATTATTTCCTTCTTTTGATCAACTCGGTGCAGAAAGAAACCGCACTCGCGTTGCTCTGAAAAACGATGACCCCAGCTTCGCGCAGCATTTTTATCTGCAGTTCCAGATCCTGGAGATCCCCATCCGTCCCGCAAACCGAGGCGACTACGCTTAGGAATCCACCCCGCTCACGGGCAATTCTTTTCGCTTCAATGATGGACTCCAAAAGATCTCCTACCGGGTCGAGGGACGCGTTATGTCCAAGAATAAAATCGAGGAGCAATACCGACACCGATGAGTCCCGGGCTTCGGATAGGATGCGCTGGCTGCGCCAGGTTCCATCGATCATCGGGTGTGGCCGGCCACGGGTGTAAAAATCATCACCCATATCCACCACGCTGTGTTCACGGCTCTTTTCGGGATGCTCCAGGCCGAATTTCTTTTCAAGCGGAGAGTTTGAAAATACCTGTAAGCCTGCCTGATGCATGATCTGCTGGGATTGATAACAAAATGTCCCGCCTGCAAACAAGCCGCGTAAATAGCGTTGCTCGCCCGACCACTCTGAGCTTTCCGACCTCTGCAATTCATCCCAATCGTGACCATTCAAGCTGGGTAACTCACCACCAAACACTCTCAGTGAAATATCCACCGCGCAATCAATGGTGTTTGCGGGGAAAAACCCGGTGTCCTTCTCCAATGCAGATTGTTCGACCCCCAGAAAACAGGCAACCACCGGTTTTTGGGAGGACTTGAACCGCGCAATCAATTTTGCCAGGGTTTTCGGGCCAGGTGGTTTTGAGATCACAGCGATCACTTCAGTACCTGGATCTGCTTCGAGAGCATCCAACGCAGCGAAGGTTGTCAACCCTCCAATAGAATCGGATAGATCGTGACTGCCGGTGCCAATGGCGTGCGAAATGCCCTGCCCGGCGTTGTGCACCTGGCAGGTGAATTCCTGCAACCCTGTACCGGAGGGACCGACTGCGCCTATCTTTCCCTTGCGGACGGCGTTCGCAAAACCGATACCCTTACCCCCGATCAGGCTGGTCCCGCAATCCGGGCCCATCACAAGCAGACCTTTCCCGGCTGCCAATTTTTTCAATTCCAATTCATCTTCGATGGAGACGTTATCGCTGAAAAGAAAAACATGCAGTCCGGATTCGATCGCTTTTCGGGCTTCGCCGGCGGCGTATTCCCCGGGCAGGGAGATCACAGCCAGGTTGGCATTTGGACGGGAGGCAAGCCCATCCTGAAGTGTGTGGAGCGTGGTTTTCGCCCTTGGGGCAATCCCTGCATTGAGAATCTGGTCGAATTGGTTCAGGGTCTCATCGACCACCTGCTGGTTATCAGCCACTACGGCCACAACCAGGTCGTTGGGTCCGGCGCCTTTCAAGCCTGCCAGATCCAATCCAATATCCGCCAGGAGGGCTTTGTTGGTGTCGCTGCCCATTAATACAGCAGATTGCGTAACCCCGGACCGGTCGAGAATCCGTTTGTTTACACCCATCAGGAAAAGGGAGTCATAATACTGGTTCTTGCGGACAATATAACCTGAAGCCATGTAGGGTCCTATTTATTGATACTTGTGGCTGAAAGCGATCAGGGCTTTCTTGAAGCATTCCAGTGGAGCGCGAACCATTCCTGCGCCGATCTTGGGATACCCGGGCAGCTTATGGGCTATAGCGGTATCGATGATGGGCGTGACACTGCTCTGCACTACCTTGCGAATATCGATCCCGATCGGTGCGCCTTCGAATCCAAATGCGGGCATGCGGTAAACCGGATGAGCCGCAGTGGTGATCGTTCTCATTTCCCTGGTGTAGGCAAGAGCTTCTTCCGGAGTACCGCCCACCAGGCTGAGGATACCGGGAGCGCCGCCGATGACAAAACCACCCCATCCCACCGTCTCCGTAATGGCAGAATCACCCATATCCAAGCCGGCATCTTTATCTGAGTAACCGGTTACATATAATCCATCCACAGCCGGGGCAGGCGCGGTGAACCATTCATCACCCAGTCCGCTCACGCGGATGGCGAACTCGACCCCGTTGCGGCACATGGCGGTGACAAGGGTGCTGCACTCGACGCCGTAGGCGGGGTCGGCGATGGCCTTCCCGGCTGCCATGGCCAACCCAAGGAAGATCAGGTCATGATTGACCAGCAGCCCAAGGGTTGGGAACAATTCGGATTTCGGAAGATCCAGACCGGCAAGCGGCATCATGAAAGCATTCGCAAAAAGGCTGGATGCAGCGCTGTGGCGGTTATGAAGCTCATCCCCCATGGTAAGTGCCTTGGTCAGGATTGGTTTGAGATCAAGTCCGCCCATTTGCTGGAGGCCTTTTCGCAATGCGGGCGCTTGAATATCCCGCCATTTACGAAGCGCATCAATGGCATCCTGGCTGTACTCTCCAAATTGCTGCCTACCTTCCACGTTTCGGCAGAATGCCCTGTTACCGAAGGTTTTATTTTCCACAACGAAAACCGGCAGGGAGGGGGAGATGGTGCCAGCCATCGGTCCGACTGCTTTGTGATGGTGGTTGGGCTCCAATCGGATATCACCCTTATCCAACAATTTACGCGCAGACTCAACGGAATCCGCCCAGCCCTCGAAGATCACCATGGCGATCACCGCACCTTGCTGCGCACCGCACATATGTGACCATTCGATGGGAGGCCCGGAATGGGTGATCATTTTCCCCTGCATACCGGGGATGACCTCCCCCGCCGGGGCAATATCAACCAGGACAGGTTGACCGGAGGTCAATCTCTCCACGGCTTCCATATTTGCTTTTTCAATTCTTTGCTTGATGTCCATTGGCACTCCTCCACACAGGCGGGATTCGCAGGTCAGACCTGTCTTTTCATATCACAAACCAGGTCTTCCGGAGGGATCGAATCCCTCCGGAAGAAAAACAATCGAAATTGATCAGTTTATTTGGGCGAGCCGTTGATCCCTTTTACGAACCAATCGACATTGCTCATCACGTCGGAGCTGAGCACTTCGCCTTCCTTGATTCGCACGGTGCCATCCTGATCGACGATCGGTCCGGCGAACGGAACGATCTTGCCATCATTCAGGTCCTGTTTCATCTGGTTCACAAAGTCCTGAACGTCCTGGGGAACGTTCTTCCCGAAGGGTGCCACAAGGACGCAGCCATCGGGCATGCCGCAGCGCAGGAAGATCGGTTTCCAGGTCTTATCGAGGACAGTGGAGGTTAACCAGGTGAGCTTTCCGCCCAGGTCGTAGCCGGTGCCGGTGATCCAATTTTCGGGTGCGAATTGCTGGGCAGCCAGCGACTGGAAGCCAATGGTCTTCACGCCGCGGGATTCAGCGGTGCCGATAACGGTGGCAGGGGAATCGACGTGCATGGTGATCACATCCGCGCCCTGGTTGATCAGGGAATTGGTGGCATCCGCTTCCTTGGCGCTATCGCCCCAACCGAAGGTATAGGCAACCGTGGTGGTCACTTCAGGATCCACCGATTGCGCGCCAAGCTCGAACGCATTCGCGAAGGTGAGCGACCAGCCCAGGGGGAAGGCTGCCACAAAACCAAGTTTTTTGGATTCGGTCATCTTGGCTGCGGCTGCGCCCATCAGGTACCAGGCGTTCACAGGATCGCCAAAGAAGTTGGCAAAGTTATCGCCCATCTCCCAGCCGCCGGCATGCTCGAAGATCACATCCGGATATTTCTTGGAAAGATCCAGGGCGGGGTATTGGTGGTTGAAGGCGGTGGCGATGATCATTTTCGCGCCTTGGGAGATCATGTTCTCCATGGTGGTGGTGGCGCCGGCTTCATCCGGAACATTCTCGGCGGTGATGATCTCAACGCAGGGAATATTCTTCTTAATAGCCATCACGCTCTCGTAGAATGCCTGGTTATAGCCGGCATCCGTCACCGCGCCGCCAAAGAGCGCGCCGATCTTCAGGCATGGACCCGCTTCGGTGGCAGGCGCAGCAGGTGCTTCCGTCGGGGCGGCAGGAGCCTCGGTTGGGGCCGGAGCGGCAGGCGCTTCCGTCGGGGCGGGTGCTGGTGCGCAGGCTGAGAGCACCATGGCGGAGATCATCAATACTGCGAGCAAGACAAAAATCGATCTGTGTTTCATTTTCTACTCCTCTTAGATTTAGGTGTTCATCTGTTTCAATCTGATTACTTGACAGGATGATTTTTTACAGGTCACCTCCCTTGTTCTGAGAAATTTATTCAGTTCCCTGATACACACGCCCCAAACTTGCCGGGGCGGATTGCCGACGAGTACCACCCCAGATCAATAGGACGATCAGGGTGACAATATAGGGGATCATATCCAGCAGGAAGGGAGAGATCTGTACTCCGGCAGCCTGCAGGAGCAATTGGAAGGCGACTGCACCGCTGAAGAGCAATGCGCCGACGATCGCCCGTATCGGATGCCATTTCGAAAAGATGACCAGGGCAATGGCGATAAATCCCCTTCCACCAGTCATATATTCCCCCCAGTTCATGGTGAAGGCAATTGAAAGGTGGGCTGCGCCAAGACCCGCGAGCAATCCCCCGATGAAGAGAGCCTGGTAGCGGATCAGAAAAGGATTGCGTCCGGAAGCATAGGCGGTATCGGCATTTTCTCCAACCGCCCGGAGCGATAACCCCCAGCGGGTGCGGAAGAGCACCCACCAGATCAGGATCGCCATAGGGATGACAAGGAAGATAAGAAAATCGAATTTGAAGAGCGAGGTATAGACCTTTGGCAGCTCAGAGAGCCCTGGCAGCAGAAATCGCGGCAAACCAGTGATCCTGGTTCCTGTGAAACCCTTTCCGATCAAGGCGGAGAGACCGATGCCCAGGAACATGAGGGTCAGCCCGCTGGCGAGCTGGTTTGCCTTGCGGGTGACCACCAGGTAGGCAAGGATCAGGTTCATTAAACCGCCGGCAAGGACTGCGATGAGAACCCCCAGGTAGGGGTTGCCGGTCACGGAGGTGACCGCGAAGCCGGTGGACGCACCCACCAGCAGCACCCCTTCCAAGCCAAGGTTGACAATGCCGGCGCGTTCATCGACGATCTCGCCCAAGGTGGCGTAGAGCAGGGATGTACCGGAAAAGATGGCGCTAGAGAGAACCCCAAGAATAGCGAGAAGCGTCATTTACTTTTCTCCCGGGTGAGGCTGAAAGTGGGCTGCGCCAGCACCACGAAGAGGGCGATGGCCAACAAGACGTTGATGGTGGCGAAGGGGATACCACGAGTGAGCTGCAGCAGGTTGCCACCGGTAAAGATGACCGAAACCACGAAGGACATGAGGAGAATGCCAAGCGGTTCACCACCCGCCAGCCAGCAGATCAGGAACCCCATAAATCCCAGGCTCAGTGAGAAATTCAAGAGGAGCACGCCGTAGAATCCCGACACCTGCACCATTCCGGCCAACCCGGCGATGGCACCGCCGATGCACATGACGATGACGAGGTATTTCTTGACCGGCAGCCCATTGCGCAGGGCTGCCTGGGCATTTCCGCCGATCGAGCGCATTTCCAGCCCCCAGCGGGTATATTTCATCACCGCCCAGAAGGCTGCCAGAAGTACCAACCCGAAGATCAGACCCAAATGGATGCGGGTGCCGAAGAAGGCGGGCAGGCGGGCGGCATCCACAAAATTGGGGGTTTTCACCGTGTCCAATGCGGAATGCCAGTAGCCGAATATGAGAAACCCAACGATCTTCGGTGCGACGGAGTTGAGCAGCAAGCTGGTGATTGTTTCATTCACCAGCCCGATCGCTTTGAGATATCCTGGAATGAAAGCCCACAATGCGCCGCCTATCATTGCCAACAGAACCATGAGAGGGATGAGCCCCCAACTGGGCAGGTCTTTGAAGGTGAGGGCCGCCCAGGTGGCAAAGGCTGCTCCGATATAGAGCTGGCCCTCACCGCCCACGTTGATCAACCCCACCCGCGAGGGCAGCGCCACTGCCAGGGCGGTGATGAGCATGGGGATCATGGCAACGATCACTTCGGAGAACCCGTAGGCACTTCCGAAGGTGGCGGTGAAGATATCTTTGTAGGATTGAATGGGATCCTGCCCGGAAAGCAGGAGGATCAGCCCGAAGAGCAATAAAGCAAAGATGATCATCCCGGTGTAACGCAGCATGGTGCGGACAGCTTTGTTCTGCAGCAGCGACGGGCGGACGGTGTTTTCGGCGGCTGTCATGCTTGCACCTGCGCCCCGGTCATGAGCAGGCCGATTTCATAGGAAGTCGTTTCTGCTGGTGAAATCTCCTGGACGATCCTGCCCTCAAAAAGAACCACCAGGCGGTCGCTGAGGGTGAAAAGTTCATCAAGATCCTCGGAGATAAAAAGGATGGCTGCGCCAGTTTGCCTCGCCTCCAATAGCGCCTGGCGGGCGGCAACCGCGCTCTGCACGTCCAACCCGCGGGTGAGGTAGGAAGCCAGGATCAGCCGGGGAGGAAAGGTCATTTCGCGGGCGATGATCATGCGCTGGAGATTCCCGCCGGAAAGGGATTTCGCTTGTGCAAAAAAATGCGGCAGGGGGAAGCCAAGCCGGTGGTAGGATTCCGCCAGGTCTTTGCGAGCCTGCGCCCAGTCCAGGGAGAATCCACTGCGGCGGGCATACCTGCCCGTGCGGGTGAGGATGCTGTTGGGCAGGACGGGCAGCCAGGGGACCACGGCGGATTGCAGTGGGCTTTCAGGGATGAATGCCACTCCCTTCGCACGCATCTCGCCCACGCTGAACCGGGTGGCGTCTTCTCCGAAGAGAACCTTTTTTCCGGACCGCACTGGCTCGATTCCCAGGATCATTTCGGCAAGTTCCTTCTGGCCATTGCCAGAGACGCCCGCCACCCCCACGATCTCTCCCGGGTGGATCTTCAGCGACACAGATTTCAGCTCCATGCCGGCTCCATCAGCAGCCGTGGATAACTCCTTCAATTCCAGAACTGGCTGCGAGACATCCACAGCAGTGACACTTACCGTCCGCTTCACATCGGCAATGGTTTTATCGAACATCATTGCGATCAGTTTTTTCTGATCGGCTTCCGTGCGCAGGATGCTGCCTGCCACCTTGCCGCCGCGCAGGACGGTGATGCGATCTGCGAAATTCATCACCTCAAGCAGCTTGTGCGTGATCAAGATGATCGCGTAGCCATCTTTGCGCAGGTTATCCAGAACTCGGTAGAGCGCGTCGATCTCATGCGGAGCGAGAACGCGGGTGGGTTCATCGAGGATCAGGATGCGTGCATCCGATAATAGCAGCTTCAGGATCTCGGCTTTCTGCTGATCACCAATGGAAAGGTGCGAAACAAGCGCCTGAGGGTCAACTTGCAGATCATATTGCCGGGAGACCTCGCTGATGCGCTGATCGATCCATTTTGGGTCGATGATCTGCTTGAGATCCGGAAGGAAAAGGGCAATATTCTCTGCCACACTGAATGCGGGGATCAGGTTGAGATCCTGAAAAACCATCCCAATTTGGTGCGCGTGGGCATCGCGCGGGGTGTGGATCGCGACGCGCTGGCTGTTGATGTGGATCTCACCCGCATCGGCTTTGTAGAAGCCAAAGAGGATCTTCATCAGGGTGCTCTTGCCCGCGCCGTTTTCGCCGAGCAGGGCATGGATCTCGCCAGCGTACACATCCAGGTCAATGTGGTCGTTGGCAAGCACGCCGGGAAAGGATTTGGTAATTCCCCGCAGGGTGAGCAGGGGAGGTTGGGGGGAGGAGGATTGGTGGACGGTCATAACCTTTTATGGCACGATAAAAATGGCAGAAACGCGTGGTTCTGCCCATTTAGGATAATGGTTTCGGGCGGGTTGGTGAAGCGTATTCTTTCTGGGTTTTCGGAAAGCGTCCCCGTAAAAAACCGACCCCGTATTTTCTACGGGGCCGAAAGGGGTTGGAGGCGGGTCAATCGATGATCCCGTGATCGCGGGCGTAACGCACGAGCTCCACCCGGCTGTGCAACCCGAGCTTCTCGGAGAGATTCGCCCGGTGCCCCTCCACGGTGCGCGTGCTGATGGTGAGCTTTTCGGCGATCTGTCTATTCGTATAGCCATTTACGATAAACTTAAGCACATCCACCTCGCGCGGAGTGAGGGGTTCCACCAGATCGGGCTGCGCAGGTCTCACCTTCGCCGGCTCATCCAGCAGGGTGCGTAGCAGGGAGGGATCCACATAAAGATCTCCCCGCAGGATGACCTGGATGGCGGAGACAAGTTCCGCCTCGGCGGCGCGCTTCAGGATGTAGCCGGATGCTCCGGCGCGAATGGCTTCCCGCAGCAGGGCGTCATCTTCGTGGACGGTGAGGATCAGGATGCGCGTTTCGGGGTTGCTAGCCTTCACCTGCCTGGTAACGGCGATCCCATCCAGATCGGGCATGCTCAGATCCAGAACAAGCACTTCGGGGTGGGTTTGTTCCACCAATTCGAGCGCTTCCAGCCCGCCGGAAGCTTCGCCAGCCAATTCCAATTCCGGAGAGGCAAGTAGCACGGCGCGCAATCCGGCGCGCACCACGGCGTGGTCGTCGGCGATGAGGATCCTAGTCATGGTAGGGCACCTCAGCGCGTACGGTGGTACCCTTGCCAGGCGCGCTTTCCACGCTGAATTTTCCTCCAAGCATCTCGATCCGCTCCCGCATGCCGAACAAGCCCAGGTGCTCTTCGCTATCGGGAATGGCGGGGATGAACCCGATGCCATCATCTTCGATAACCGTCACCACACTGTCATCATGGCGAGATACAAGCACATCCACGCGGCTGGCGCGGGCATGCAACGCAACATTGGTAAGCGATTCCTGGACAGTTCGAAAGATCGCGGTTTCAATTTCACCGGGAAGGCGCCGGTTCTTCATCCCTGTGGCTTCAAATTCCACCGAGATCCCGTACTGGCGGTTAAATTCCGTGGCGTACTGCTGGAGCGCGGTGACAAGTCCCAGGTGGTCGAGGCTGGCTGGGCGCAGGTTGACCGCCAGTTTATGCAGGTCATCCTGGATCTGGGTGGTAATACGCTTAAGTTCGGCAAGATGGGGCTGCACTTTGGATAGCGTCCCAGCCTCGCGTTCCAGTAACCCGAGCCGGACGCTTAGGGCGGCGAGAAGCTGCCCGCTTTCATCGTGCAATTCCCGGGAGAGGTTGAGACGTTCCTCTTCCTGGGCTTTCATAAGGCGCTGAGAGAGAGCATGAAGCTGCTCGTTGCCGCGGCGGACTCTTTCCAGGAGCAAGACGTTCTGGATGGCAACCGCAGCCAGATTGGTGAAGGATTGCAGGAGCAGCAGGCGATCGGATGTGAAATAATCTTCAGTCCGGCTCACCAGGTTCAGGCTGCCGATAACCTCTGCGCCGAAATTCAAGGGAAGGACAGCATACGAGCGGAAAAGGGGAGTGGCAACCCCTTCGGCACAGGTGAGGACTTGCGGCGCATCCGCAGGCGGGAGGGGATCGGGTTTGCGCCACTGGGAACGCAGCGTGGGGATGGCGGCCGGAGATAAACCTTCCACCGCGGCTGGATCCTTAGTTTCAGCCGGAGGGATCAATTCCAACCAGGCGCCATCCACTTCGAACCGCCTCACCGCCAGGCTGCAGATCGCGTGGTAAATGCTTGCCTGGTCAAAGGTCCCCAGGAAGGTTTCAGATGACGCGTTCAAAGCTGCCAATCCGGTCACTTTCTGCTGGAGCGCGGAGGCGGCTTTCAACCGCTCAGCCGTGGTGGCTGCCAGGATCAGTGAAGTGATCGCAACCACCCCCAGGAAGGTCTGCAGGAGGATCAGGCTATCATTTAGCGATTCCTGGGAGAATGGACCCAGCCTGTGGGATGTGCCCCAGATGGCAATTAGGGAAATGATCACCGTGCTTGTAGCTGCCCCGCGCGGCCCAAAGCGAAGCGCAGACCAGATGATGAATGGAAAAAGGACATAGAGAAGCGCCTGGTGTGCGATCCCCAGGGGAGGGTTGTTGCTGAAGACATACCCCGTGACGGCTGCGGTTAAAAGAATGACCAGCGCACCTTCCAGGTAGCGTCGGGGAGAAATGGAAAAAGAGGAGGGGCTTAGCCATA
>Ga0208980_10003024_pt1 | contig 10196 bp, 8 predicted proteins | sample WetSurMetagenome_3_FD_187993 | JGI IMG/M metagenome (GOLD analysis project Ga0208980, IMG submission 187993) | Wetland microbial communities from Twitchell Island in the Sacramento Delta, sample from surface sediment Aug2011 Site A1 Bulk (version 2) | ecosystem: Environmental > Aquatic > Marine...
ACTATTCGACATTCGATATTCGTCTTTATCCCCATCCTGGGGGCTTCCTGATACCCCCCGCTCTGCGGGTGGAGTATTCATTGCAGCAGAAACAATGCACCATGGATGATGCTCTCTAGTAGGATGCAAGTTTCATGGCTGCATCCGGAGTATGGTCGTCAACTGCTGCCGGGCTTTGGGTGCAAAGGTTCATGGAGGCGTATTCAAGGCATATCGGCATACTGAGCAGTATCCACAGAATCTCCGTGTATAGAATACTGTGAGTCAGCATATAGCCGCAAAAATATAATAATAAGGCTGCCCCTAGAGGCGTGACATACGATAGAATCTCGCTTTCATAGGGGGTTCCTCGTACAATGCGTCGGATGCGGTTCATCTGAACAATGGCCTCCAACATGATAACTATAAACAAAATTATCCCGATTATGCCGATCTCCGTATAGGTTTGAACATAGGTGTTGTGGGAATCTATCCCGGAATTCCTGGGGTCGTAAAGCGGCACAATTTTTTTGAAATTCTTGATCCCGATCCCCATGGGATGATCCTTAAATATGAGCAGCGAAGCTTTCCAGAAATCCAATCTGTCAATGGACGGCTTTTCATAGGAAACATTGCTGGATCTCACAGACTGGATGCTTTCGCCGATAGTCCCCATTCGGGAAAGGAAATTATCGTCCATCAGATTTACGAACATAATAATGCCGAGGATCAGATAGACAAATATCTGTTTGAATTTCTTCGGCGGCGCCCTGAAAAGAACATAGGGCACGGCTGCGATGATTCCAATCAAGACAGCACGCGATTGCGTTAGGATTATTGTGTCGCACATCAGGGCAATTCCCAGCACATAAAAAATTTTTTTCAGCCAGGAAGCGTCCAGGAACCGGAAGGCGGTAAATATGATCGTTATTGCAAGGAAAGCGGCAAAACCGTTGGCTTCTCCAAAGTCGATTCCTCCAATGCTGTCAACCCTTCCGGCCGTTGTAACAAGATGTGCCTGGTAGGAAAGGAAAAGGCCGCTGAAAATAAAAGACCAAATCACGAGCCTAACGTTATGGATTGAATTAACCACGCGAATAAAAAAGAAAACAAAGATGAGAATCTTTGTTATTTTCAGCAAATATTCCCAGCTGTCGGCCTCAAGGGAAATCCCGAAAACGGTTGTGCTCAGCCAGCAGGCGCCCAGAAACAGGTAGAGTTCTATTTCTCTTCGGGATATGGACCAATTGAGCTTCCGGTAGTTGACAAGAGCGGCGGCTATGACAAAAGAAATGGCGATTAAAGAAGGCCTTGGGAGCAAATGCCTGGTGCTGACGACCCACCAGGCGTAAGGATTATAAACGGAATAGATGGTTATATAGCCAAGAACGGCCAAAATTGGGCGCCAAAATCCTCCCAGGAATAGAAGGGTTAACAATAGATATACAGCGGCAGCAGTCAAGGACATGAGATCTATTCTCGGGAAATATGTGAAGAATTGTAATTCCGGATAGGAGGATGAGGCAAATATGTGCCGGAATTCAGAACCGTTTCAAAGGAATTTTTGATCCTCACTGCCATATTTTGCCAGGTGTAGGCTTCGATATAGGCGCGGATTTTGGGCCTATCCCAATTTATCTTAAATGCCGCCCCAAGACTGTTCTGTATGGACTCCGCGGTGGGTTCTGCCAGAATGCCGAGATCCGGCGAAACCAGTATTTCGGGAGTGCCGTATACCCGCGTGGCTACGACGGGTGTGGCACAGGCCAGGGATTCCATCACTACGTTCGGCCATCCCTCCCGGAAGCTCGCCAGGCAGAAAACATCGGCGGCATTGTACCAGTCGGGCAGTTCGGTGTTCGGCCGCAGTCCGGCGAAGATGACGTGTCGGCTCACGCCTCTGGCCGCAGCCCGCTCCATGAGAGCCTGGCGATAGGGACCCTCTCCCACAATATACAGCTCGATTTCGCTATCCTGCAGTAGGAGATTGGGCAATGCATCGATGATCGTGTGAAAGCCCTTCAGGGGAATCAGCGAGCCGACGGAAAGAACGATTTTTTTATGCTCGGGGAGGGACAGCTTTTTTCGGGCGGTTGCCCGATCGCCGGGAGCAAAACGTCCGGTGTCTACACCGCTGGGTATGACCACGATTTTATCTTCGGCAATCCCCAGGTTCGCCATTTCTTTTTTCAGCGCATTGCAGACCGTGATGCAGAGGTTGGACCGCGTTGCGGCATACCGGATCATTGGCTTGATCAAACGGTATCGGGCGAACTCGTGAATATCGGACCCGAGGGCTGAAAGCACCACCGGTTTCCCCATAATCCCGGCAAGCAGCACCGCCGCAAATCCGTCCGGATAGAGGTAATGGCCATCCATGAGATCATACGGGAAATCCCTGTGGATTTTCTTCACGAGTTGGAGAGAAAACAGGAACATCGATAACCCGTGAAACGGCATGCTGACTTTCGGTATCAAAGGGTATCGCGGATGGTACACATCGATGCCGTCTATCTGCTCCAATTTTTTAATTCTGGAATAGCGGTACCATCTGCCGAGAAACGGTAACGGAGGACAATAGGGAACCGGAGCCACAACCTTGATTTCACATCCCGCCAGACGGTGGAAATTGCCCATGCGGTGCAGGGTGAAGATCCCGTGGTTAGGATAAACGGTGTTTGGAAACAGGTTCGTGAAAACAAGCACTTTCATGAGCTGCTCTTATAGGTGCAGTTGCGGCGAAACGGCTGATTTGCCGTACCGGAGCGACGTCAGGCAACAGACAGATAGAGCGATTCATAGGACTGGATCATGTGGCGAAGAGAGTAATCCTGCTCAGCCTTCCTCCTGGCATTCTGCCCAACCCGGGCGCTCAAACCGGAGGCATCTTCCAGATAGAGGTTCAATGCATGAACCATCGAGTCCTCGTCTTCCGAGGACACAAGCAGACCGGTGTGGCCGTCCTGAACCAGCTCGATATTGCCGCCAACGGCCGTTGCGATGATGGGAATCCCTGATGCCATAGCCTCCAGCAATGCATTGCATATGCCTTCACTCCTGGAAGGCAGGACAAAAATATCCATGATCCGCAACAATTCGGCCACATTTTCCCTCTGACCGACAAAATGAATGCGATCACGACAGAGCAGCGAATCCCGCAGATCCTCCAGGTGATGTTTTTCCGGTCCATCACCCAAAAGAACAAGGTGAATCGGAAGGTCGTGTTTCAGCCTGGAGAAGGCCTTAATCAACAATGGGTGATTCTTTACCGGATCAAAACGTCCGACACACCCGATCACGCGATCCGAAGTTGAAAATCCTAGGGCCCGTTTCAGTTCGACCGGATCTCCCGGGCGGAATTTGTCCGTATCCACACCATTGGGAATAAGGCTTACTTTATCTTCTCTGATGCCGACATCCTGAATCAGCCAGTTTTGGATGTCGGCGGATACCGCCACAACGCGCTTGACCCACGGAGAGAGAAGGCGGCGGATTCGTCTTCGCCTGGGATTCCGACCTCGCGGGTCATCCAGATTCCAGCCATGCTCTCCATGAATGATGCGCGAGATGCCGGCTGCCTTTGCTGCAATAATTCCATCCACGCCGCCCCAGTTCCGCGTGTGCACAATATCGGGGTGCCGGGCTCTCATCAGCTTTATCAGATTTAAAACCATACGCCAGTCATTGCCATCTCGCTTGTGCATTTCAAAAATGGGTGTAGGTCTTTCCAGCCGCCCGGCCGCGATCCCCAGAATGCTCAGGCAACAGATTTCGTGCTGAAAACGAGCCGTATCCAGACGGTTGACCAGATTCACGACGCCGTTTTCCAGTCCGCCCATATTGAAGGAATGAAAGACATGAAGAATTTTAACTGGCGGCTCCATATATTTGTCTTAAGGGTGAATGCGGCTAAAAGCGTAAGCCGGCCTGTCCTTTCGCCGGTCCTTTCTCCATTGTGTCCCGCAGACTTTATAATACAATGCTCTTTTGAAACAGCCTTTTAGGGCATTGGGTCGTTTTGGGAAAGTTTGAACTTCAAAGCCATGATTACTGTTTCATCGGATACTGTGCGTGCGGATCAATGGGATGCCTATATTGCAGCCCACACGCACGCAAGCGTCTATCATTGCTATTCCTTCAAAACCGTTATTGAGAAAACCTACGGTCACAAGGGGCACTATCTTGCGGCGAAGGATGGGCAACGAATCGCCGGTGTCCTGCCGCTCTTTTATGTCAAGAGCATCTTTCTGGGAAACTCCCTGATATCACTTCCGTTCTGCGACTATGGGGGAATCCTCGCCGAGGATGACAGCATCGTCAGGGAGCTGCTTCAGCGGGCCGCCGAATTGTCGCAAAAGCTCAAATGCAAATACCTTGAGCTGCGCCAGACCTATGACTTGTCGGTTTTTGCCGGCGACAACCCATTCCATATGGAGGTCAACAAGGAAAAGGTGCGGATGAAAATGGGATTGCCCGAATCCGCGGAAACCCTTCTTGCCACTTTCCCGGCCAAGCTTCGAAGCCAGATTCGAAAACCGCAGAAAGAAGGGTGCACCCTGCGGGTCGGCGGCGCGGAGCTTCTCGAAGACTTTTATGCGGTGTTCGCCTATAACATGCGCGACCTCGGCTCTCCGGTTCATTCGAAACGCATCATGCTAAATATGCTAAATTCCTATGACGATCGGTGCCGCCTGTTCGTCGTCTACCATTCCGGGGAGCCGGTAGCCTGTTCTCTGGTCGCAGGCTTCAGAGGCACCCTTGTGAATCCCTGGGCTTCGTTCAAGCGCACCAGTCAGAAAATTGCTCCCAATATGCTTCTTTACTGGGAAATGCTCCGGTACGCCATTGAATCCGGATACCGCTTCTTCGATTTCGGCAGGAGCACCATGGATGAAAGCACCTATAAGTTCAAGGCACAATGGGGCGCCGAACCCGAGCAGCTCTTCTGGTATCGAATCGGGATGGATCCGAACCGCAGACTCCGGGAGAAGAATGTCAAAAGCAGAGAATCCTTTATCCGTTTGTGGCGTGCCCTTCCCTTGCCGCTGACCGAAGCACTCGGGCCGCTTCTGAGAAAACAGTTGCATATGTAGCCATCCAGCAGGAGGAAATAATGTCAGACTATGCCGCTTATTTCGTGCATCCCAGCAGCTTCGTCGATGCAGGCGCACAGATCGGGCGCAACTGTAAGATATGGCATTTCTGCCATATCAGTGCCGGAGCTATAATCGGGGCTAACTGCACTTTGGGCCAGAATGCTTTTGTCGCGGATGGCGTCCGGATAGGAAACAACTGCAAATTCCAAAACAATGTTTCCATTTATAGCGGAACCGTATTGGAGGACGATGTTTTTCTGGGCCCCAGTTGCGTCTTGACCAACGTAACCAACCCTCGCAGCCAGGTGGTTCGCCATAGTCTCTATGAAAAAACCCTGATACGCCGCGGCGCCTCCATTGGGGCCAACGCCACGATCGTTTGCGGAATCGAAATCGGCCGCTATGCCTTTATTGCCGCCGGAGCGGTTGTAGCCGCCAACGTGCCTGATTATGCCCTGATGATCGGTGTTCCGGCACGCCGGAAAGGCTGGATGAGCCGGCATGGCCACAGGCTTCGGCCCTCTGGACAGGGCGGCATCATGATCTGTCCCGAAAGCGGCTATCGATACCAGGAAACACAGCCTGGAGTAGTCCGGTGCCTCGACCTGGACGAGGAATCACCTCTTCCTGCGGAATTGGCCCTCGGATCCAAGACGTATGATCAGTTCAAGGAATGAGCCCGAAGTCCTTGAGCGCAGATCCCACTCATTTCGAGGATGAGAGTTTTTTCAGGTAGGGATGCATATTATCATCCTGTGGAGACAGTTTTGAAGTGCGAATGCGATAGACGAGTTCAATCGAAGGCCGCGTCTCCTCGATTCCGAATCCCTTGCCTGCCAGAACCTGCTCGTATATTTTTGTGTGCAAGTCACCGAATCCTTCGGTAAATTCCACTTCCCGGCCGTCAACGGCTATGGATCTGTAGGTACTTTTACTTTCAGGAGAAATCTGAAAGGGCAGGTCCGCTTGGTCAATCGAGAGGTACCATTGGACTCGAGCCGTTTCAAGTTCAAGGAATCCGCTTGTTCGGATGCCGTTGGAATAATATACACGGCTGTCCACAACAGGGCCAAACAGCCAGATCAGCATGTCAAAAAAATGAACGCCGATATTCATGGCCACGCCGCCGGACTTCTCTTCCGAGCCTTTCCAGGATGTGCTGTACCACTTGCCGCGGGCCGTTATGTATGTCAGGCAAACCTCATGATGCGCATTTTTTCGTGCTGAGCGGAGTTCATCCCGAAGCTTCAGCAGCATAGGGTGGGTACGCAACTGCAAAACTGTGTTTATTTTCCCGCCGCTCTCGCGTTCAATCTCCGCCAAAGCATCGAGATTCCAGGGATTGATCACCAGAGGTTTTTCGCAAATCGCGTTGGCGCCGACCCGGAGCGCGAGACGGCAATGCGCATCATGAAGATAGTTCGGTGAACATATCGATACATAGTGCACGCGGTTCTCTTCGGGACCGCGTCGCAGTTTCTCAAGATGCCGGTCGAAGCGCTCAATTTCAGTGAAAAATCGCGTGTTGAAGTCGTAATGGTCCAATATCCCGACCGAATCATGATTGTCCACTGCTGCAACCAGCTGGCCTCCCGTGTCCTTTATGGCTTTCAGGTGCCGGGGCGCGATATATCCGCCGACTCCGATAATGGCGAAATTCTTCTGCATAGTAGACCTCGCAATATTAGATGCTCTGATAACACTTGCCTTGGCCATGGGGAGATCCATTCGCCCTGCCGGCATGGGAGGATCAGTTTGACGAACCCTGAAGCATGCCTTTTCCCCGATGTTTTGACAGCATTACCTTCCATTTCAAGCCCATTGGACAGCTTCGCCCTTTGAGTTACAGTCTGGCAAGGATTCAAGTCTATATATAACAATAGCTTACACGGTTTTATAGCTTGGGTAAGCAAACAAAGGCAGACGCGCTGTCTGTAACACGCCTGACTTATCGGCGAGGGATACATAATTTTGTAGCATTCGATGGAGGAGAGTCAAGTTAACTCCCGGATTCCGCGGCCGGGACGCTATTTTGTTGACGGACCTATTCCTTGCGCGGTAGCATAAACTACTCTCACCGATAAACTTTCTCTATCTTCCGCCGATAGATATTTCGATATGAGGTAACCGCCATGAAACACTCCCGACTAGCGATTTGCCTGATACTGTCCTTCTGCACTACTACCATGGCATTCCAGCAGCCGTCTCCTGCCCCGGCGCCGGAGGATTTTGTTATTGGACTGGAGGACATACTGGCGATCAATGTCTGGAGAGAGCCGGAGTTGTCCGTCAAAGAGATCATGGTCAGGCCCGACGGAAAGATCAGCCTTCCTCTGGTAGGCGATATTCAAGCCAGCGGTCTGACGCCCAAAAAGCTGCAGGACCGTATCACAGAGAAAGTCAAGGAGTTCGTTGCTTCTCCCAATGTTACGGTGGTGGTGCTTAAAATCGCCAGTCAAACAGTCTCGATCGTCGGACAGGTGGCGAGGCCGGGAGTCTATACTCTGGGATCTCCCATGACGGTGCTTGAGCTGCTTGCCAGGGCCGGGGGATTCCGTGAGGATGCCAACACCAAGAAGCTCGTGATCGTTCGCGATGAAAACGGGCAAACCAGCCGCTTTTCATTCAATTATAAGGAAGTGTCGAAGGGCCTGAATTTTCAGCAGAACATTACGCTCAAGAATGGAGACGTGGTAATTGTTCCTTAAAATGCCGGCCGCAAGTGACACTAAGTTCGCAATTGTGAAAATACCCATAGTGATAATGTGTGTCCTTTGGATGGCGGCCATGACAATGGCGCAGGAGCCGTTGGAAACGCCGCTGGAGGAACCCAATCAAGAAGGGGATGCCTCACCCTCTGGTGAAGCTTCGCCACCGGGTGAAGGCTCGCCATTAGCCCAGGAGCAGCAGCCCGTTCCCATACCCGCCGGTGCACAAAGGGATACGGAGTCCCTTGGGGGGCAGTCTTTTATTGATGACGTCTTCCAGAGCACGCGGAATAATTGGGGTTTCTCGCTGGGTGCCTATCAAGCCTATACAACCGAATTGGCGATGGGTAGCGAGCCGGACCAGGGATCCGGAATTACGGCATTCATGCCTCGAGTTTTTTTTAATGCCGGGAAGAGAAAATCAAAATTTCACATCGATTTAGGAGCTGGTTACAGGCTATACAACCGTGATAGCAATCTCAATAGCTGGAATTATCAGGGAAACACTCAATACACTTACCAGTTTTCCAGAAAGACCACCTTCCAGCTCGCCGATCAATTTCAGTCAGCCTATAATGATGCATGGGATTTTCTCTCTCCCTATTCCTCCTCCCGGTACAATCAATATTACTCCAGTGAGGTTTTGTTTAACAGACAGCGCATCAACAGAAACCTGCTCATGGCCGAGTTGAACCATCAAGCGACCCGCAGAACCCGATTCGGCGTGTTCGGCGGTTACAGGATGTATGATTATTCTCAAGATGAAATGGTTGATTCCGATGCGATCGATTTGGGGGGGAATTTTTACTACCAGTTGGCGAAATGGCTTTATGTTTCCAGCAGCTTTTCAACCTACCTCAATATTTCGGGTCAAGGCTATCCCGAAGAGAAGATTTACAGGGTGCAAGCCGGAGGACTCGATTTCCACCTCGGAAAATCCTGGCGGATTTGGGGAAGTGGAGGAGTGGATGTGACCGATTTCGAGGGCTATAGCCAGGTCCGGGAAAACATAGATGCGGGAATCGGCTATACATCCCGAAACTCATTATTAAATATGACCTATCGCAGAGGCTTTACATCGGCGATCGGGCTTGCGAAACTCCTGGAATCCAACATTGTCAGCATCACCTTGGGATATCGGTTTAATCGCTGGGTGAATGCAAGATTGGAATCCTACTATCATAGAAGCTTTGAAGAACCCAACAACGGACGCTTGGAGACGATCACGGGCGGCGGAGGCCTGGAATTTTCATTGCGCCGGGACCTGATTATGACGATGAATGCATATTATCAGAATCAAAAAACACAAAACTTTTCCGTTGAGGGGCTTGGGCTGAATCGTTTGACCGGATACCTTGGATTACAGTACGTCTGGCCGGCACGAAGCCGTTCGGGAAGCTAGCAGACCGAGGCGTTACAGGAGATCCTTCATGAAGGACTTTACAAAATTGCATCCGCTGGATTATTGGAAAATCCTGCGACGCAGGTGGTGGTACACCCTGTTGACATTTATACTTGTCGGCGTCGCAGTCACTGTTTACGCATGGCGAATGCCTGATGTATACAGGTCGGAATCCAGGATCATGGTCGAATCGGCCGTCATCGCGCAGGACTATGTGCGCCCATCCATCCGCTCCACTCCCGAGGAGCAGATTGCCGCCATCCGAGGACAGGTGCAGAGCCGAACTTTCCTGGAACAAATGATCCAGGAGTCCCGGGCATTCGGTTATGGGACAAATCCCGGGTTTTCCATGGATGACACAGTAAGAGCGCTCAACAAGAACATAGGGATTTTAAACACCTCCAAAAATACCTTCTCCATATCTTTCAGCGCCACGGAACCCCTCTTAGCACAGCAATTTACGCAGGGTATGGTGAATTCGCTGATCCAGAAGAGCACTTCCGCCAGGAAGACGAGAGCGGTGGAAACAGACCAGTTCCTTGATGAGCAACTGCGCCGGGCGGAACAGGATCTGGCAACTCACGAGGAAAAGATCAAGCAGTTCAAGACCTTGCATTTGGGTGGTCTTCCCGAGCAAAGCGCGGCGAATTTGAACGCTCTCAACAGCCTGAACACGCAATTGGTCTCCATAGAAAATTCATTGCAGCAGGCTAGAGAGCGGCAAAAGCTCCTCGAAATCAGGGTTCAGCAGCAGAAACGCCTCAACCTGATGACCCAGAACATCCTGATCCCTGAAACGTCCTCAACAGATTTGGCCTCCAATATTCCCCCGGTCGATCCCAAGCTGGAAGCCAAACAGGCTGAGCTTGCGGCCTTAATCGCGAGGTACACACCCAACCATCCGGATGTAATCCGCTTGTCCAGGGAAGTGGAAGAACTGAAGAAACAACACGCCGCGGCTGTTGCTGAGATGACTGAACTGGGTGCGCCGGCAGAGGCCGGGAAAAAAGC
>Ga0208980_10003025_pt1 | contig 10195 bp, 12 predicted proteins | sample WetSurMetagenome_3_FD_187993 | JGI IMG/M metagenome (GOLD analysis project Ga0208980, IMG submission 187993) | Wetland microbial communities from Twitchell Island in the Sacramento Delta, sample from surface sediment Aug2011 Site A1 Bulk (version 2) | ecosystem: Environmental > Aquatic > Marine...
ATCTTCAAGGCAGGTAAAGGATTGAGCAAGCTGAGTGTTCAGACAGGGACAAGTCACGGAGGTATTGTACTGCCGGATGGCACCCTGGCGAAGGTGAAAATCGATTTTGAGACCTTACGGACTTTGTCGGACCTCGCACGGAAGGAATACGGCCTTTCCGGCTGTGTTCAGCACGGCGCATCAACCCTGCCGGAAGATGCGTTCCATATGTTCCCCGAGACAGGGACCTCCGAAGTCCACCTGGCCACAGGGTTCCAGAACATCATATACGACAGCGCTCACCTGCCGGCAGAATTCAGGGCTGAGGTCTACAACTTCATAAAGCAGGAATATGCAAAGGAAAAGAAAGAAGACCAGACCGAGGAGCAGTTCATCTATAGCACCCGGAAGAAAGGGTTCGGCCCGCTCAAAAAACAGTGGTGGAGTCTGCCCCAGTCAGTGAAAGAGCCTATCATGAAGGAACTCGAGGCAAAATTCGCCCTGCTCTTCGAGAAGCTGAAGGTCGTTAACACAACAGAGATCGTCAAGAAGACCGTGAAACTGGTGATCGTTAGGAAGGAGATCAACAGAGAACTGACAGGGATATAAGATATACTTGTTCCCTTAACTGGATTCCGGGCCAGAACTGGAATCCAGTTTTTTATCCAGGGTCTCAAATAAAGAACTATAAAGGAGAAGGCCTTGCCTCAAGCGACAACTCTCGGTGGTCCCAATAAAGCAATCGTATTTGAATATGCTGGGAGTGTCCGGGATGGTGTAACTATCAATTATGACTGATACCCGTTACTGCACCTGATCGCTCAAACTGCGCGCTCCCAGAGAACTCTTTGTTATGCTAAAATATCAGAGGAGAGGTGATATATTATGACAACAGAAACAATCAAACTAATTTCAACAGTCGAATCTTTGCCTATAGACATTAAGACTGCACTCATTGAAAAACTTCTTAATAGCCTGCATCCTTCTCAGAAAGAAATAGACAAGTTATGGGCAAAGGAAGCTGAAAGACGGCTTAGTGAGATCAAAACCGGCAAAGTCAAAACTATTCCCGGAGATGAAGTATTTAAGGAAATTCATAAGAAGTATCACAAATGAATTACTCTTTCCATCCTGAAGCAAAGGAAGAGTTTTTCAAAACAATAAATTATTTTAAAGAATGCCAAAAAGGACTGGGTTTAGCATTCTCCAAAGAAGTCTTTTCAACAATTCAACGAATAATCCATTTCCCCTCAGCTTGGTCTAAATTCTCAAAAAATACAAGAAGGTGTTTAACCAACCGGTTCCCGTATGGAGTGATTTATCAAATGAAGGGAGAGGAAATCATAATAATCGCGGTCATGCAATTGAATAGAGAACCTGGATATTGGGACAAGAGAATAAAAAAGAGTAAAGCATAACGAATCACTGCACCGGACTCCGCTTCACTCCGCCAGTAAGTTCCGACGTTATCAGGACAAATAAGAGGGCGCCTGTTAGCTGGTCAGCACAGGTCTCAGGAAACCGCTTTCATGATCAGGAAACTGATGAGAAATGCGAGTGACGGAGCAATGACTAAATTAGCAAGTATTTTCTTTATCAGATCAAGTTTTACGGTCTTCATTCCTTTTGTAATCCCCACGCCGCTGATTGCTCCGATAATGCAATAGGTTGTTGAGATAGGCATTCCGAGAAAGGTAAAAAAGAGCACGCACATTCCTGCTCCGAACTGGGCTGCAAAACCCGAATAAGGATCGAGGGTGGTTATTCCTTTTCCTATTGTCTCTATCACGCGGTGGCTCAGAATAACTGCCCCGAGGAATACGAAAAGAGACCCGAGGAGAGATGCCCGTAACTGTTCGATCAATCCCGAATGAATAACAGGGCCTAAAATGGTGGCAAGTTCATTTGCACCTGTATTATAGGCTATTAAAATGCCACTGAACAGTAAAAGGGCTCTCAGGATTCTCTCGATGCGGAACAAGGAGAGTTTTGAGATGGTCTTTTCCATTGCCTTGTACAGGAACAGGGCAGAGAAAAAAGCAACAAGAGGGGAGAGTATCCATGAAACTACAATTTCCAGGATGGCTGTTAAATTTACCTCTGCTCCCGAGGCAATTCCGGAACCGGCCAGACTGCCGATTATTACCTGATGGGTTGAAAGGGGCAGTTTCTTCCAGTTTGAAAGAATAATTAAAAGTGCGGCTACCGAAAGAGATATGCTGAGGATCGGGAGGGTAACCTCTACCAGGTCTTTTCCGACTGTATCCATAACTTTCTGGCCCTGTATCAGTATCCCGAGCAGGACAAAACACCCGAATACAATCAATGCCCTTCGTAGCTTTATTACTCCGCATCCTATGCATATTCCAAGGGCGTTCGATGTGTCATTTGAACCAATGCCGAAGGCTATGAGAATACAGGCTGCAACAGGGATAAACTCAGTCATTAAGCGGGATAACCGTTCAGAGTCATGATGTCATCTCATGCTTAGGTTGATGATGTGGAGATAATCGCTGGCGTCTTCGATCACATCGCTTATATGGGTAAGATACGACATGAAATCCGAGAGTATCCTGCCCTCCCAGAAGTCTTTTACCTCTTTTTTCCTCAGTTTGCTGATCAGATCGAATTTTAAATCATCAACTTTTTTCTCATATATTCTTATAGCCAGGGTTTTCTCCCTTAAATCCCCTTTGTTGAACAAGGTATTGAAGGCAATCATAAGCATATCGCACATCTGCTGGTTGATATCGGCAATCCTGATGCAGTCCTCCCTTATCTCTTTGTCCAGTTCAAGTCCCAGGTGTTCGAACTCAAAGGCAGCGTCTTTCAGTGCATCGAATGCCTCATCAACTATCTCAACAAATCTGCATATGTTCGTACGGAGGAAAGGCAGGAATGCGCCTTCATAAATGGTTGAAATTATCTCCCTCCTTATACTGTCCCCCTCCCTTTCGAGATCAGCGACACAATACATCTGCTCTTTATCCCATTCTTCCATGCCCTTTTTAAAACACCCTGATGCGGAATAGAGGACCTGCATATGCTTCTTCATATTGTCGATAACCTTCTGTTCTGTGCTGCCTCCAAAGACATTCTTAAGCACTGTGTCCCTCTCTTGCCTTTTTGATCAGTTCAGCAGACATAACATCCAGCAATGAAATGATGCCGACGATTTCCTTCCCTGCACAGATGAATACCCTGGTGATATTGAATTTGGTCATTAAGTTGATAGCATGCTCAATATCCATCCCCCTATCAATGCACACCAATGGTTTCGACATAATTTCGCCGACCTTTGTTTTATTCAAGTCAAGATTCTTTCCGAGGACCTTGAAAACTATATCCCGCACAGTAATGACACCGTAGACATCGTTCTCATCTTTTGGCCTTACCAGCAAAGACCGGATCCTTTTGTCGATCATCCTTTCGATAGCATCATAAATAAGCGCATCAGCATCAATCATTTCCAGTTTTTTCGTCATTATCTCATCTACCTTCATAGTTCACCCCTTTCAGAGATTGTTACGAATAACATCAAATTATTTTCAGAAAAGCATATCTGCAACAAACGAATGAGCGTAAAAAACAGACTCTAACTTATTGAAATAGTATGAGAACTATGCATTATTGTCAATGAAAATATATGAGAAACCCGTCGATCTCCTTATCAAGAATAACAGTTTATATAGAAATTACTATTAAAAGTCTGATACAGTAAAACATTATTCCAAATATAGGGAGGTATTATGCGATTCTTATCGATTGTGTCTGTGTTATTCTTTCTGCTTTCCTCTTCTCCGGTATATGGAGAGATAAAACAGAAAACATTTACGGAAAAGGAGATCCAGAAGATGGCTGAAACAAAAGCAGTAATTGAGACAAAGTTCGGCAACATAGAGCTAAAATTCTTTCCCGAAGTGGCACCGAATCATGTGAATAATTTCATCGAACTTGCAAAAAAGGGATTCTATGACGGAACAACCTTCCATCGCGTCATACCGGGATTTATGATCCAGGGCGGAGACCCAAACTCAAAAGACCCGGACAAATCCAGACATGGGATGGGCGGCCCCGGATATTCGGTAAAAGCCGAGTTCAACAGTAAGCCCCATAAAAAGGGAACCCTCTCGATGGCCAGGTCTGCACAGCCCGACAGTGCAGGTTCCCAGTTTTTTATCTGTGTTGCAGACGCTCCGTTCCTTGACAGGCAGTATACAGTATTTGGAGAAGTTGTCTCAGGGATGGATGCCGCGGATAAAATTGTGAACCAGCCGCGGGACAGGAGAGACAACCCGAACGAGCGCGTAGAGATGAAGGTTAAGATTATAGAAAAATAACCTGTTGGAAGGAATGAAGGCGCTAATGAAATACAAAATCCTGTTCATACTCCTTCTGTTTTTTGCATGTTCTCAGACAAGGACCGATGCGAAGCAGATCACTGTTTACCGGGTAAGCGACGGCAAAACGATCAGCTTCGGGCAAATGGTCGACGACTTGAAGAAAACGCAACTGGTTTTTGTTGGTGAAACCCATAATCAGGAACCTCATCACCGCCTTCAGCTTGATATAATCAAGGCCCTGCATGCATCAAAAAAGCCTATGGCTGCAGGATTTGAAATGTTTGTGGCAGACGATCAGCAATTCCTCGACCAATGGATATCCGGCAGACTTAGCCTTGATGAATTCCTTCCGGTGTATTACAGGAACTGGAACTTTCCCTGGCCCCTGTATAAGGATATTTTCCTTTATATCAGAGACAACAAGATCCCGGCCCTTGCACTCAATGTGTCTCCTGCAATCACACAGAAAGTCTCCCGATCCGGATTTGCCTCCCTGTCTGAGGAGGAATTGAAAAAACTGCCTCCCGAGACAGGGTGTGTCGTGAATGAACAGTATATGCAGTTCATCAGGAGAGCCTATGCAATGCACGGGCACGGCGGCAAACAGTTCCTCTTTTTCTGCGAAGCGCAGCTCCTCTGGGACCAGGTAATGGCAAGAAACCTCCTCGAATATCTCAAGAAAAATCCTGAAAGCACCATTGTAGCAATCGCGGGGAACGGACACGCATGGAAACGGGGGATTCCGGAACATATCCGATCTCTGTCAGAAAAAACCTCATATAAAGTAGTCCTTCCCGAGATATCAGGACACATTGACCCTCAGCACACAACAACCGGCGATGCCGATTATATAATTCTCCATCCTTATTAGTGAAAGATTCAAAAGTAATGTCCTGCTTTTGTCATTCCGGCTTGCCCGGTCTACGACTCATAGAGAATCTTTCTTCAGAAAGACTCCCGACAAGTCTACGACTCGTAGAGCGGGAGTGACAGATTGTGAGAAAATTGCATAGGTCATTTATTATGCAAGAATAAATTATTGATCTGGACACAATAAAAAAAGGCGGGGCATTTCTGCCCCGCCTTTTTCATCATCACACTTTGTTTATCTTTTAATGTCCGTGACCGTGTTCCCCGCTGTCAGCATGTTCCTCGCCATGACCATGCTCTTCGTGCAACTCTTCGTACCCTTTGAACATGGCTATGATATGGGCCATGGGAGTATGTCCGAGCGTTGCCAGATAAAAATGAACGATCATAAAGGCGCTGAAGAATATCCAGAGGAGAATATGGATCAGATCAGCGATTTGTATGCCACCTATGAGATTGACTACCGGAGAGAACAGGTGCGGATCCCAGAGGAGAAGGCCGGTAATGAGCTGCAGGGGGATAAGCAGAACCATGATCGCAAGGTATGACACCTGCTGCATGGGGTTGAACTTGTTCTCGAATGTCGAATGGTGAGGATTTTCATCGCCGACCATGATTCCAAACCCGTAGAATTTAGCCTGGTTCAGCGCTTTTTTGGCAAATTCTATCGGTTTGTGAAGCGGCGGGATATAAATCTTTATATTGCCGGTGACGAGATAATAGACAAGCCATATGAAGTAATTCGCTATCAGGATGAACCCCAGCCAGCTGTGAAGATCGACCGCTGTCTCAAAAGAGAACAGATGGAGCCTGTCACCCATTTTTATCTGTGCCCCCGTAAGGATGAGAATGATAAAAGCAGCCAGATTGACCCAGTGCCAGATGCGAATCGGTAGCGGATGAAGGAATATTCTTTTCATTTCTTACCTCCTTTTCCCATCCTGCGTAATGACCTGATAGGAGAGAATATAATGCGGAGACTTATATGTCCTATGGGAACAGCTATGCCACCGACCAGAGCGATAATAAAAAGGATATCCCATAATTCGATACTCGAACCACCTATGGCATAGAACTTCCTGACCGGAACGATCGAAAAGACCGATCTTACCGTATCTTTTTCCGCAGGGATAAGCGTTGGCTTTCCATCGGATTTCTTTACTGCCACAAAAACATTATTATAAAACTCAGTGCCCGGGATATGGCAGTTGTCACAATTCTTCACCGCTTCGGCCTTCGGCGCTATCATATGGGATTCAACCGAGTTGCTCACATCCATCGTGCCCATGAATGTCGTTGATACCCCTTTCTTAAACAAACCGGCAAATACCTTCAACAGATCCTGGCCATCAACCTTGCCGTCTTTATTGGGATCGAAGCCCTCTTTCAGTTTCCCGGGTTCTGTTGTAAGAAGCTCCGCAAGCTCTTCCTCAGGCAACGGTTTCTTTGTTTTTTGATTATACAGGGTGAGATAAATTCTCCGTTGTGCATCAGGCGAGTGGCAGGCAGCGCAGGAGACCACATCAAAATGGGCTTTTGCAAAGGTAGGCAATGCGATGGGTGGATTTTTCAGCCATTTATTGTGCGCCTTTGCTGCATCCTTGTGACATTTCAGGCATCCGTCTTTGATCTTCGTAGTCAACGTAGTTGACTCTATATTGTGTGCATTATGACAGGAGGAGCATGAAGGCGCCTCAGCTTTTCCTTTTAAGAATGCTTTGCCGTGGACACTCATTTCATAGGAAGGCTTCATCTCTGCATGGCATTTATTGCAAGAGGTCACTCCTATTGTCTTGTCTTTCTTCGCGCTTGCTACGCTGTGAGCACCGTGACAGTCGGTACAGGTGGGGGCCTTCAGATTACCGGTTTTCAGGAGAGACAGATGTACACTGTTTTCAAATTGTTTCGATGCCTCTGCATGACATTTCCTGCAGGCATCTGCAGTCAGGATCGAGTAATCACGCTTGCTGTTGAACGACTTGACAGGGTGGACAGTTTTAGAAAAGCCGGTATGACACTCTGTGCATTTGAGTTTCCCGTGTACTGAATTTCCGACCATTGATTGGTCAATATAGAGGGAAAGTGATTCCCCGTTCTTCATGGTCAAAACAAGCTGGTTCCTGTGGCAGGATATGCAGTAAATATTCTCCTGAACTGCCACCTTGTCAGCTTTTACCCCTTTGACGTAATGCGAACCATGACATTCTGCGCAGGAAGCCCTTGCCATCAACTGACTGTGAAGCGGATTTTTGCTCAACTGCTGATCGGTGTGGCAAATCCTGCACTTCCTGTACATCTGGGCAGAATATTCTCTTTTGCTGTTGATAGTCTTCACGCGGGGGTGTGCATCCATTGATATATCATTATGGCATCCTGTACATTTCACCTTTCTATGGACGGAAGCCATAAACTGATTGCCGTCTATATAGAGCGACAGTCGCTCCTTATTTTCGAGTTTCTTGGTCAACCCCGTGTCCTGGTGACACATGAGGCACAACTGCACCTCATCCTGCTTGGGAACACCTTTAGCGGCGCTGACACATAGAGGGAAAATCATGAAGGCGATAATCAGAAATATTGAGACATATTTTTTATCCATAAAACCCCCTATAAGTTTTGATCGGTATTTTTGAGGCCGTAGAATTTATAGCATATCTAAAGACGAGAAAGCAAGCATGAATTACAGGGATATTTTGACACCGGATTCCCTTTGGACGTATAATTTCTCCATTGTCTTTACAGTCCCCGGGAAAGCCTGACAGAGAGAGGATCAAGTGATTCCCTATAAAGATGACAATCCGACCCAAATCTTCCCCTATGTGACAATAGGAATCATTGTATTGAATATCCTCGTCTTCCTGATCGAGACAACCTCGACGTCGGGGTTACAGAAAGTCACCTACTCGTACGGTGCAATCCCGCACTCGCTCATGACATTCGAAAAAATACAGCCTGTGCATCCTGCCGTAACCGTCTTTTCTTCCATGTTCATGCATGGGGGGTTATTCCATATCGGAGGCAATATGTTGTATCTGTGGATCTTCGGGAATAACATAGAAGACAAGTTAGGTCATATCCGTTTTCTCGCCTTTTACCTCTTCAGTGGAATAGTCGCTGCTTATAGCTATGCATTTTCCGACCCCCTTTCGACTGTGCCGATGGTCGGTGCGAGCGGCGCTGTTTCCGGTATCCTGGGGGCTTATCTGCTTCTTTTCCCTCATGCAAAGGTTCACACCTTCATTTTTCTCGGATTCTTTATAACAACGGTTAAAATTCCTGCCTTGATAGTTATCGGGTTTTGGGCTATTATACAATTCATCAACGGACTCATCAGTACCGGGCTTCATGAGGAAGGCGGTGTCGCATGGTTTGCCCACATGGGTGGCTTCCTCATCGGGCTTGTAACAATAAAACTCTGGCTGCCAAGGAGGACAAAACAGTGGTTGTAATATGCCCGAAATGCAAAACAAAACTGAAAGTCGATGAGGGAAAGATCTCCGCAGGAGGCTCGCGCTTCAAATGCCCCAAATGCAGCACCATTCTACTGGTAAAAAAGCCTGCACAGGTACGGCCAAAGGCATTTCATTCCGACAAAATTCTCGTAGCGCATTCAAACACTGCAACTGTCAGCAACATTCTTGAGCTGCTCAAAAAACATGGGTATCAGACAATTACCGCATCCGACGGCATAGAAGCCATGGTGAAAACGATCAGGGAACTCCCTTTTCTTGTGATAACAGAAGTAGGCCTTCCCAAAATTTTCGGATTTGAAATCTGCAAGAGACTAAAATTAAGGCCGGAAACAAAAGGCATCAAGTTCATTCTTGTAAGTACTCCTTATGATAAGAACAAATATAAAAGAGATCCGGAATCATTGTACGAAGCCGACGATTTCATCGAAGAGCACCGCATCCCTGAATTCCTTATCGATTCTATCAACACCCTGAAAGGGCAGGAACCGGGTAAAAAGGAACCGGGGGAGGAAAAGGAACAAAAAGTCGAAGAGAAAGTGGTCATGCCGTCCGGAGAACCTGCTGCAGAGAAACCGTCTCTAAAGCCTGAACCCTCTGTTGCGCCCCCGGTACAACCGCCCAAACCAACAAGTGAAGAAACCATTGAACGAGCTAAAAGGCTTGCCAGAACTATCGTTTCCGATATTTACCTGTATAACACACCGAAAGCCGATGCAGCGATCAGGAATAACAGGTTTGATGCTGACTTTGCCTCAGAACTCAAAGAGGGCCTGAAGCTGTATGAAAACAGAATATCCCAGGAAGTGCGCGCAAAGGGGGATTTCTTTCAGGATACTATCAGGGATTTCATCGAGAAAAAGAAAAAATCTTTTTGATTGAAATATTTTAATAATAACTGATAATTCAAGATAATAAGAGATATCCACTGATTTTCTTATTTTTTCAACCAATAAAACAGCTTGCCTTAATTCAGCCATACCGATTATATTAGCACTCACTGACTTCGAGTGCTAACAAAGTCAAAATCACATAATTTTTAAGAAAGGAGTGAAGTGCCATGAAATTCAAACCACTCAGGGACAGGATTTTTGTTAAGTTTTCATCAGAGGAGGAAAAGACAGCAGGAGGGCTCTATATTCCTGACAGTGCAAAGGAAAAACCCCAGAGGGGTACCGTGGTTGCAGTAGGACCGGGGAAAGTTACCGATGACGGCAAACGTCAGCCAATGGAGGTAAAGGTCGGGGATACCGTACTGTTCGAAAAGTATTCAGGTTCCAAGATCAAGATTGATGACGAAGAGTACCTCATTATCCGGGAAGAGGATATCCTGGGAATAGTTGAGTAAATATTTTAACCCATATAAAAGGAGGACGAAGGAATGGCTAAGCAGTTATTATTTGATGATGCAGCAAGAAGCGCGATTCTGAAGGGCGTAGCCCTGCTTACCGATGCAGTGAAATCGACCCTCGGACCGAAAGGAAGGAATGCAATCCTTGACAAGAAATATGGTGCCCCCACCATTACAAAAGA
>Ga0208980_10003026_pt1 | contig 10194 bp, 3 predicted proteins | sample WetSurMetagenome_3_FD_187993 | JGI IMG/M metagenome (GOLD analysis project Ga0208980, IMG submission 187993) | Wetland microbial communities from Twitchell Island in the Sacramento Delta, sample from surface sediment Aug2011 Site A1 Bulk (version 2) | ecosystem: Environmental > Aquatic > Marine...
TGGTACAGATCGCTTACCACAAATATCAGCGACGCTGTTCCGATCGACGGTGCCAATTCACTCTATTACCTGGTTACAAGTGATGACTACAATAATTACATTTCATTCGGAGTTACTCCGCGTTCATCAGCCGGCAGTCAGACCGGATTGCTTACAATGTCTTCTTTTACGGCAAGAGTTAATAATAATGCACCTGTTGCATCATCAGTCGCAATTTCTTCCTCCGGTACCTTTAATGTAAATGACGTTTTGATAGGGAATTATGCATATTCTGATACTGAGGGCGACCAGCAGGGAACATCTCTTTATCGGTGGCTGCGTTCACCTGATAACAATATATCCAATGGAACCACGATACCACTTGCAACGTTGGATTACTATAAGCTTACCCTGGCTGACACCGGCAAATATATTTTCTTCAGAGTAACGCCGAAGGCTGTAAGCGGGAATCTTACAGGTACAGCTGTCGCCAGTAGTGCTTCGGGTAGGGTAAATACACCTCCGTATGCAAAAAATCCGGGGATCGCAGGTACTGTTCAGGTCGGTCAGATCATTACCGGGACGTACATTTATGGTGATCGCGACGGTGATGCCAGGAATCCGAATGGCACAATATATAAATGGTACAGGGATGGCAACCTGATCGTGGGAGCAAATACCGACAGCTATCTGGTATCTGAAGATGATGAAGGATCGAAGATCACCTTCGAGGTTACTCCGGTTTCATTACCATCCGGTTATCCTACAACGGGGCTGACAGTATCATACCAGTATCCGACTGCGGTTCAGGCTTCTTCGGATTTGCCTGTCGCTGATCAGCTTTGTATAAATGGGGTTAATGAGATTGATAGTCTGTTGGAGGGCAAATATCACTATTACAACACCTCGAAAGACAGTAAGTTCAAATTCAGATGGATGAGGGACAATGATACTATTGCAGGGGCAACCTCAAGTAGTTACAAATTGACTGCGTCAGATGAGAACCATAATATCAGGTTCGTAGTTTATCCGATCTCCCAATCGGGGTCGAAACATGGAATTACTGCAGTCAGTGACACGCTTGCCAGGATATTGATGCTGCAGGACAGGTTTTTTGCGACAGCTGCTGACATTGTACTTGCTGGCGCTCCTCTCGGTGGTAATTTTTATGGCGACGGGATTAAGACCGTGAATGGAGTATCAAGCTTCTCACCATCATCACTTGATTATACGCTCAATCCGTTTACTATCAATTACCAGGTAATTATCAATAAGTCAAATCACACGTGTATGCAGACAGATCCCAAAAGGATCACTATAACGCCTGTCAATACATATTTCGAGGGAATAGATGCCAGCTACTGCACAAACGGGGCAACAGACAATATATATGCCCGTAATATACCTGCCGGATTATACAATTACAGGTTCAGAATGACAGGGTCAGACGCAATTGTTTACCAGAATGGCGATAATGTAATTATTGATCCTGAAAAGATGACTCCCGGGATCAATAACAATGTACTTATTTTTGAAGCCGATGCGGATATTTATTTTGATTTATTTATACCACTTTTACCACCTATTCATATTTTTCTATATACTGTAACGGTCACACCATATCAGCAGCCGCTTGTTGTCTATCAGGCTCCGGTAATAATGGTAGAAGGGATAAAGGAAGGCCAGGTTTTCTGCAGCAGCGAGTGGGAGTTTAAACTGAAACCTTCACCTGCCGGCGGAGTATTTACTGGCGGACCAATAAAATTACCTGATATTTTTGATCCTTCAAAGGGTTCACGGAATGATTATGTTACATATACATACTCAGAAGTATCGACCGGTTGCAGTTCAACCAAAACTTATCCTGTGGTGATCAATCCGGCACCAAATGTCGGGTTTGCAATAAAAGATAGTTGTATAGCAAACCCTGGTGATTCAACCGAATTCCTGAATCTTACCACCCATGTCGATCCTGTCAAAACCTGGGAATGGAGATTCCTGGAATCAGGCGGCGCGATCGTTAAAAATAATTCGTCTGTGAGTTTCCTGTATAAAATCGGTGGCATACATAATGTAGAACTTATCGCCACTACAATTAATAATTGTCCAGATACCATCAGGCACTCCCTTGACCTTGGCAATAAACCTGTTGCTGACTTCTACTGGCTTAATGAATGCCTGCATCCGTCAGAAAATGACAAACTTTTGCTTCGCGATCACACACAGTCTGAATCTACTGTGAAATCAATAACATGGAAATTCCCCGATGGCAGCTCCTTCACAAGGGCGGGAGTCATTAAGGATACAACCTACACTTATCCGAAATCGGCTGTCGGATATTCTGACATGAAATATATTGTAAGGACTAATTATTACAATTGTCACGATACGGTTACAAAGAAGATCTATATCAGACCAACCGAGACAATTCCGGCTGACGGATATATTCAAAACTTCGAAAGCGGAAACGGAAGCTGGGTCCCATATGATTTAAATAACACTATATGGTCATTTGGAACACCAACAGACCGGACTGTGATCAACAAGGCCTCATCGGGTGTCAATGCCTGGTATACGAGCTACACGATCGGCCAGCAGAAACCTGGAGACACAGCTTCTGTAATAAGCCCGTGTTTTGACTTTACCGGAGTTGAAAGACCCATGATCAAAATGATGCTTTGGAAGCAGTTTGATAAAGACCGCGACGGTGCAGTTCTCCAATATAAAATCGGAGATGAACCTGGTTGGAATAATGTTGGGACATTAGATGACGGTATAAGCTGGTTTAATTCCGCCCTGATAAGCGGCAAACCCGGAGGCGGAGGTCTTGGATGGACTGCCGGGCAAGGAAATTCAAAAGATCCTTATTATGTTGAATCAGCAAATAAACTTGACTCTCTTTCTGGTAAAAAGGATGTGAAATTCAGGATAGCATACGGTTCTGACGGAAGCTCAAAAAACAATGACGGTATGGCGTTCGACAGTATTTGGATAGGCAGAAGGACAAGAGGTGTGCTGGTTGAACACTTTACAAATAATTCATCAGTCGCTACTGACCAGGTATCGAGCCTGGCCAACCGGTGGACTGATGATGTTATAAACATCCAATATCATACAAACTTCCCGGCATCCGACCCGTTTTATAATATTAACCCGGGCGATGCAAGCGCCAGGTTCATCTATTACGGACTCACAAAAGCGCCATATACATTTATAGACGGGGGAACAGACAATCCGAATTTTGCCACCCTGTTTGATTACATAAATTTCCCGTTCGACAGCAGCAAGATCAACAAAAGGAGCCTGATCAACCCGATGTTCAGGATAAATATGACAGCAACAATAAGCTCGGGAAAAATACTGCATGTGGCATGTACGGTAAAAGCTGTAAAGAATGTAACTGCTGAAAACCTTACTATGTATATTGCAGTCACCCAGAAGAAAGGGATAAGTCCGGGGGATTCCAAAACTTACTATAATATATTCAGGAAATTCATCCCCGATGCCGGAGGCATACTAATGCCCAATAAAATGAAAATTAATGAAGAATTTATTTCCGGGGAAAAAACCTGGAACTATTCCGGTTTTGACAATTCCGACATGGAAGTGATTGTATTCATCCAGAATAACATTACAAAGATCGTGTACCAGGCTGAATCGATCATACAACCTGATAATGTTGTTGGTACTGAAAATATCATTTCAGGAAGTAAAACTGACTTTTCAATCTGGCCAAATCCATCATCGGAGAAGCTGACCATTGAGTTTAACGAACCAGTTAATTCAAAGACTGATATTAATATATATGATTTCTCGGGTACACTGGTCAGAACTTACAAAACATCAGCCGGTGAATCTGAATATGTAATTGACAACCATGGACTGAAAAACGGGATCTATCTTGTACGGATATCCTCGGGAGGTATCGACAGGGGATACAGAAAACTTGTCGTTTCACAGAACAGATGATCAGGTTCTGAAAATTTCCTTAATTTTGGTGCTTGATTTTTGGAGAGGCCTTTATTGGTTTTTTCTAACCGCAGGGAGCGCAAAGACAAAACGCAGAGTACGCAGAGCATCAATTATTAAGATTTTTCTCTGCGATCTTTGCGTAATCCTGAGGAGCTTGCGACGAAGGACTCTGCGAACTCAGCGGTTAAAAATATTAGCCTTAACAATCTAGACCTTTATATGTTATATAGAAATAAGTTATTATATGAAGAATAAGAAAGTACTTTTAATGATCCTCGACGGCTGGGGAATAGGCGACGGTTCAAAGTCTGACGTGATAAGCCAGGTGCCGACGCCAAACCTTACCAGGCTGAAAAAGGAATATCCAAATTCGAGGCTCCACGCCTCAGGTGAGGATGTCGGATTGCCCGAGGGACAGATGGGTAATTCTGAAGTCGGGCACCTTAATATTGGCGCTGGCAGGGTAATTTACCAGGATCTTGTGAAGATCAACGTCGAGTGTAAAACCGGTAATATAAAGAAGAACAAGATCCTTGTTGATGCCTTCTCTTATGCCAGAGATAAGAATAAGCAGGTACATTTTTTCGGACTCCTTTCTGACGGCGGAGTTCATTCGCTCGACAAGCATCTTTATGCACTTTGCGATATGACAGGAGAATACGGAATAAAGAACGTATTCGTACACGGTTTCGGAGATGGACGCGACACTGATCCCAGAAGCGGACTTGGGTATATGAAGAACCTGCTTGATCATCTTAAGCACTCCAACGGGAAGGTAGCATCATTTATCGGTCGCTTCTATGCAATGGACCGCGATAAACGGTGGGAGAGGGTGAAGGAGGCATACGACCTTATTGTTCATGGTAAAGGAACAAAAACAGTGGATATCCTGAAGGCGATGAAGGATTCATATAATAATGGAGTAACTGATGAATTTATGAAGCCCATTGTTATTACTGACGTAAATGGGGAACCGATAGGAACACTTAAGGAAGGTGACGTTGTTGTATTTTTCAATTTCAGGAATGACCGTGCAAGGGAGCTCACAATTGCTCTTACCCAGAAAGATATGACTGAGGCAGGAATGAACACCATGCCACTCTATTACTGCACCATGACACCTTATGACGCAACTTTCGAAGGGCTTCATATTATTTATCCCAAGGAGAATGCCGATAATACCTTAGGACAGGTACTTGGTGATGCAGGTAAAAAGCAGCTGCGTATTGCCGAAACCGAAAAGTATGCACATGTGACATTCTTTTTCTCTGGCGGGCGTGAAGAGGTCTTTAAGGGGGAGGAGAGGATTCTTATCCAGTCACCAAAGGTTCAGACATACGACCTGAAACCGGAGATGAGCGCTTATGAAGTTAAAGATGCGGTTATTAAGGCAATAGAAACAGGTAAATTTGATTTTATTGCTCTTAATTTTGCAAATGGCGACATGGTGGGTCATACAGGGGTGTACGAGGCTATAGAGAAAGCAGTTGCAGCGGTTGATGATTGCGCAGGTGCAGTTGTAAAAGCAGCAAGGCAGAATGGTTTTGATGTGCTGATAATAGCCGACCACGGTAATGCTGATATGGCTGTGAATGAAGACGGATCGCCAAATACAGCTCATTCACTCAACCCCGTCCCGTCGATACTTGTAAGCGATGATTATAAAACGATTAACGAGGGTATCCTTGCCGATATTGCTCCCACGATACTGACAATTATGGGAGTAGGGATACCTGGGGAAATGACAGGAAAGATTTTGGTATAGCCTCCAATATTACCCCCCAACCCCCCATCTGGGGGGCTGAAGAAGTTATATGATATGGTCCACCGTCTGCGGGGCTTAAGGGCAGATCCGATAAAGTCCCCCATTTGGGGGATTTAGGGGGTAAAAAGAATAAGAGTTTTCACAAAGTGCACAGAGGTGTCTGAAAAAATGCTACGCATCGATAACCACATATTCAGCCTTGATCTTCTTGAGAAGAAGTTTATATGCGACTTGCCGGAATGTTTGGGCAATTGCTGCAGGTACGGAGACTCTGGGGCCCCCCTCGAAAAGGGGGAAGTTAAAATACTCGGAGAGATACATGATGATCTTCTGCCATATCTGAGTCATGCAGGGAAAAAGGCTATTGAAAAACTGGGCACGAGCCTCAAGGATATCGAGGGAGAAATGGTAACCCCGCTTATCGACAATGCAGAGTGTGCCTATACTATTATCGAGGATGGAAATATTTTCAAGTGTGCAATTGAAAAGGCATGGTCGGAGGGAAAGATAAAATTCAGAAAACCGATCTCCTGTAATCTTTTTCCTGTCAGAATGAAGAAATTCAACACCTTCACGGCTGTTAACTATGAGGAATGGCCTATCTGTATGGCCGCCAGGGAAAGAGGAAGGAAGGAAGGAGTTTTTGCATATGAGTTTCTTAAAGAACCGCTTGTCAGGGCACTTGGTGAGGAGATGTATGAACAACTGTGCACAGCAGCCCTTGAATTAAGAAACCCATAATATATTATTTTCTAAGCAGAATAAGTTGAACTTATTTAAACCGCAGAGGTCGCAGAGTCCTTCGTCGCAAGCTCCTCAGGATGAAGCAAAGAACGCAGAGAAAAAACAAGTTTAATCTTTGCGTTCTCTGCGTAATCCCGATAGCTATCGGGACTCTGTGTACTCTGCGGTTAAAAATAAATTGATCCCTTAAAAAATTATCTTCAATGAAAGAAATTACAGCTTACATCAACGAAAACAAGGATAGATTCCTTGCGGAGCTATTTGAAATTATCCGCATCCCTTCTGTAAGTGCGAAGAGTGAAAATGCAAACGACATGCTCAGGATGGCGGAGCATCTTCGGAAATCGTTGCTGGATGCCGGTGCAGAAAGAGCTGAGATATTCCCCACTGCAGGACATCCTGTAATTTATTCTGAGAAGATATTGTCGGAGGATCTTCCGACAGTACTTGTTTACGGCCATTACGATGTTCAGCCTGCCGAGCCGCTTGAATTGTGGGAATCACCACCCTTTGAGCCTGAGATACGCGACGGTAAGATTTGGGGCAGGGGAGCTGATGACGATAAGGGGCAGCTCTTTATGCATGTGAAAGCCCTTGAGCTTATGACGAGGACCGGTCTGCTTCCATGCAATGTCAAATTCATGATCGAGGGTGAGGAAGAGGTCGGATCGGTTAACCTCGAACGGTTCTGTATCGATCATCGTGAAATGCTTAAGGCGGATGTTATCCTGATCTCCGATACGACAATGATATCAGTTGAGACACCATCAATTACTTCAGGGCTCCGGGGTCTTTCTTATGTACAGGTGGAACTTACAGGCCCGGACCGTGATCTCCATTCAGGTCTTTATGGTGGTGCTGTTGTTAATCCGTGCAATGTACTCTGCGACATGATAAGTTCCCTTAAAGATAAAAACGGGAAGATTACCATCCCTGGTTTTTACAATGATGTTAAGGAATGTTCTGCGGAAGAACGGAGTCTGATGGCTGAGAGGCCTTACAATGGTAAAAATTTCAGAAAATCGGTTGGTGTGAATGCCCTTTCCGGTGAAGCGGGGTATTCAGAGACCGAATGGATAGGCATCAGGCCCACGCTTGATGTGAATGGCATTTGGGGTGGGTACACCGGTGAGGGTGCAAAGACCATCCTGCCTTCAAAGGCATATGCAAAGATTTCGATGAGACTTGTACCAGACCAGGATGCCGAAAAAATTGCCAGGTTGTTCATTGAACATTTTGCCTCAATTGCACCCGCAGGTGTGACGGTGAAGGCTGAGTACCTCCATGGGGGGCAGGCTTATGTAAGTCCGCTTGATACTCCTGAGTATCTGGCTGCTGCACAGGCTGTTGAAAGATCGTTGGGTAAAAAGCCGATTCCCGTCAGAAGCGGAGGCAGCATACCGATTGTCTCAGTATTTGAAAAAGTGCTGGGTATCAAATCAATACTAATGGGATTTGGTTTAGAGTCAGATGCAATCCATTCGCCGAATGAGAATTACCCTGTGATTAATTTTCTTAAAGGAATAGAGACCATACCATATTATTATATATACTATTCAAACTTTAAAAGCGGGAAATTGTAGTCAGTATCGATGATATTGATTAATAATTATTATCACGATGCAGCGGAAATGGTCACCAGTGCACTAATTCCAGTACTATTTATTTTTTTTCATTTTTTGGTATTATTAAAAACAAAATATATCTTTAGCGCCATAAACTAAAACCTTAAACTAAATTAGTATGAAGAAACTATCACTGTTGATTGGTTTGCTAGTGATAAGTGTATCCACACTTCTCGCTCAAACAAAAGTCATTACAGGTACGATTTCCTCCGCTGTAGAGGGGGAGGGTCCGATTCCCGGCGTTACCGTTCAGGTTAAGGGTACCACAATTGGAACCTCGACCGACGTTAATGGTAAATACACGCTTACCGTGCCTGAGAATGCAACAACCATCGTTTTCTCATATATAGGTATGAAAAAACAAGAGGTTGAAATCGCAGGCCGTTCAGTTATTGACGCTACTTTACAGTCGGAATTGGTAGGCCTTAATGAAGTAGTTGTTTCCGCTTTCGGTATCAAACGCAATGCTGGTGAGATTGGAACCGCTGTTTCAAAAATTGAAACCGATGCTCTTAACGCAGGTAAAACTACCAGTGCTGCAACAGCACTTTCAGGTAAAGTCGCCGGTCTCCAGATCAACACGGTTAATGCCAGTGTTAACCCCGACGTAAGGGTCCTTCTGAGAGGTAACCGTTCATTCACAGGTAATAACCAGGCTCTTCTTGTTCTTGATGGTGTTCCTGCTAACCTGACTTACCTGCAGCAGCTTAACCCTAACGACATTGAGAGTATGAACATACTGAAAGGGGCAAACGCCGCAGCTCTGTATGGTTCAGAAGCAGCCAACGGCGTTATTATGGTTACCACAAAGTCAGGTTCAAAGGACCGGACAACCATTCAGTACAGCAACACAACAACTATTGATAAAGTTGCCTACTTCCCTGAAATGCAGAAGAGATTCGGATCTGGTTCAGAAACTGACGAATTTGGCAACCCGTTATATAGCTACTTTGAAAACCAGTGCTGGGGACCGGAATTTGACGGTTCACAGGTACAGCTGGGTCTTCCTGATGAGAATGGTGATAAGCAGATGGTTAGCTATTCAGCACGTCCTGACGAGAAATATGATTTCTGGAATTCCGGTCTTACAGTACAGAATGATCTTTCATTTTCATCGGGTAACGAAACCGGAACTATCTATATGTCACTTCAGGATGTTATTACCAAGGGTGTTGTTCCCGGTGATGAGGCAAGAAGAGATGTTATTCGTCTTAACGGTATGAAGAAATACAGGGGTTTTACTGCAACCTTTAATTTCAACTATACCCTAAGAACCGCCGATTATACCAGATCTGATATTTACTGGAACGTAATTAATACTCCGATGCAGGTTCCACTGTCAAGTTACAGTAACTGGGATGCTGATTACGGTGTTGATGCAGATGGTAAACTTATTACTAACTGGGCTGATATAAACCATTATTATAATGCTTATTATTATAACCCTTATGAAGAAGCTGAAAGATTAAGAAGAGTAACACGAAATGATTACGTAACTGGTGTTATTGATCTTAACCAAAGAATTACCAAGTGGCTTGAAGTAAAACTCAGAACAGCTATTGCTCCTAATTTCAGCACACGTGAAGACAGAACTTATTCAAGAACTTTCAGCGACTATGGTATCTTAATGTCAACAAAAGGTAGATCGGTCAGTAAGGCAAATCTGCTCTCATCACTGCCTTATACAGGCCAGGCAATGGGCTGGAGATGGACCAATGACCTTCTTCTCTCAAGTGATAACAAATTCGGTGATATTTCAATGAAAATTATCGCTGGTGCCACAATGCGCGACAGCTATTCAAAAACAACGTATGAAACAGCATCAGGACTTGCAATTCCCGACCTGTTCAACACCAATAACCGTACAGGTGAACTGGGGGGTGAATCATACTGGTCACAGCAGCGCTATATGGGTGTATTCGGCGACGCTACATTTGGATACAAGAATATGGCATACCTTCACCTGTCGGGAAGGAATGACTGGAGCTCACTGCTTGACAAGTCACAATGGTCATTCTTCTATCCGAGCATAGATGCTTCTATAATACTTACAGAGATGGTCCCTTCACTTAAATCAAATATACTGAGCTATGCAAAAGTAAGGGGAGG
>Ga0208980_10003027_pt1 | contig 10193 bp, 11 predicted proteins | sample WetSurMetagenome_3_FD_187993 | JGI IMG/M metagenome (GOLD analysis project Ga0208980, IMG submission 187993) | Wetland microbial communities from Twitchell Island in the Sacramento Delta, sample from surface sediment Aug2011 Site A1 Bulk (version 2) | ecosystem: Environmental > Aquatic > Marine...
CCGAACGACCGCAAGAAGCTCCAGGAGGAGTCGATCCAGGCGGCCGCGGCGAAGGCCGTGGCCGAGGGCGTCAGGGACTATCTCCAGTAAAAGGCGCAGACCGATGCGAAACGACGGCAGAAACGCAAAGGAGCTCCGGCCGGTCATCATCACGCGGGATTACCTTCGCCACCCCAAGGGCTCCGTCCTCATCGAGATGGGAGACACGAAGGTGATCTGCTCGGCGTCGGTCGAAGAAGGCGTTCCCCCCTTTCTGAAAAACACGGGCAGGGGCTGGCTCACGGCCGAATACGCCATGATCCCGGCAGCGACTCATGAGAGAAGCGCCCGCGAGTCCTCCCGCGGGAAGGTCGGTGGCAGGACCCACGAGATCCAGCGGCTGATCGGTCGATCGCTGCGGGCCGTGACGGACCTGACGGCCTTCGGGGAGAGAACGATCCACATCGATTGCGACGTCATCCAGGCCGATGGCGGCACGCGGACGGCCTCGATCACGGGGGCCTTCGTGGCCCTCGTCGACGCCTTCCGGCGGCTCCGCGGGGAGGGCCTCGTCGCTCAAATGCCCGTGAAGGACTTCGTGTCCGCCGTCAGCGTCGGGATTGTGGAAGGCCGGATGCTCCTCGATCTGCAGTACGAGGAGGATTCCAGGGCGGAAGTGGACATGAATGTCGTGATGACCCGCGGGGGGCTTTTCATCGAAGTGCAGGGGACGGCCGAGGCGGCACCGTTCTCGCGGGATCTTCTCAACGGTCTGACCGATCTGGCGGTGAAGGGGATCGCGACGCTCACACAAAAGCAAATCGAAGTGCTCGGGGAGACGCTCTGATCCGTCGAATTGTACTGGCCACGCGAAACGAGGGAAAGGTCCGGGAACTTCGGGAGATGCTCCGCGACCTCGATATCGATGTCCTTTCCCTGCAATCCTTTCCCGATGTTGCCGAGGTCGATGAAGACGGCAGGACCTTCTACGAGAATGCGCTGAAGAAGGCCAGCGTGGTATCCCTGCACACCCGTGAAGTGGTGCTGGCCGACGATTCGGGGCTCGAGGTGGACTTTCTCGATGGAAAGCCGGGGATTCACTCGGCGCGATATTCGGGATCTGCGGCAACCGATGAGACCAACAACCGGAAGCTGCTCAAAGAGATGGAAGAGGTGCCTGAAGGGAAACGGGGCGCCGCTTTCCGTTGCGTACTCGTCCTCTTCAGGCCCGACGGCCGCAGCGAGTCATTCGAGGGGTCCTGGCGCGGCGAGATCCTCTTCGAGCCGAGGGGGACCCTGGGTTTCGGTTATGACCCGCTCTTTCTCGATCCCGGGAAAGATCTCACGGCGGCAGAGCTCCCTCCCGAGATCAAGAATCGCATCAGTCATCGGGGAAGGGCATTTGCCAAATTCAAGGAATGGCTCAAAAATCAGGGTATAGGGTATAGGGTATAGGAAAAGAAGATCGAGACTTGATGGTACCTCGGTCCTCGTTCCTCGGACCTCGAACCTTCTTAGACGGGGCGTGGCGCAGCCCGGTAGCGCGCATGCTTTGGGAGCATGATGTCGCAGGTTCAAATCCTGCCGCCCCGACCAATTTGTACATAAACAACTATATTTGGTTGCTGGTTATATTTAAGAAAAGGATGCTCATCGTCAGAGAAATATGCTGCAACAGTAAAGAGGGTAGGATCCGCTAATTCACATGCAGATGCGCACCTTATCAAAACAGACGGATGTAGATTTAAAGTAGGAATAAACAATAAAGGCAGGGCCAGAAATGACCCTGCCTTTATTGTTTGACAAGCGAAGCTTTCACCTACTACTCAATGGCTCACGCGATACTCCAACCATGAGAATTACAAATTGAAGTTGAGGATAACGTTAGCCTTTAGCGGTGCGCCGCATTAGGTGTCCGCTGCAAGGCGTTTTGGGGCGACGGTCAGAGTCTATTCACGACGGCAGGCTTTTTCCCAGCACTCGTTCGATCGCCGGCACAACGTCCTCCGGACCGCGTACAAGGATGATCTTCGTGTTCGGTGCGTTCGCGTGGACGATGTTGAGAACGCGATTGAACCAGACAGTGGTCTCTTCCGTGGCAGGGAAATTCACGGCGTCCTGTCCGTTGATGTAGCCGCCGATGGCCACACCATCGTACTCGGCTCGCTTCAGCTCCTCGACCAGCCGTGCGTCCCCGGTTTCATCGTTCGTGAGCACGAAGGTGGTCGCCTGGAACCCGAGCGAACAAAGTTTCTCTTGGACGGCGGCCGCGATTTCCGGATGTTTGCCGAACCCGAGGATGCGCCAACCCGTGGGGTGCGAAGAAGAAGCGGTCGATACTACAGAATTCGTTTCCTTAAGTTCTACAATTATTACATCTGTATTCGTATCCCCAGTGTTTTCGCCGATATGTATATGCCCTTTCATCCAAACAACGCTGCCCGCTTTGACGTCAACTTCCTGATTTCGGCCATCGGGAAATGTCAGACGACGCTTGAATGAGGACTCCGCGTACAGCACGTAGTCAGGGTGAGCGTGCTGTGCAGTTTTGTCCCCGGGCTTATCGTGGTACCTGAGCACTCGAACGCGTTCGTTTTCCAGAACAACCGAATACTTGTCCCCGTCTGTTTCAACAGCGTCTTTTGCAATAGACGTGAATGTCATTTGTCTCCTCCTTGTTTGTATTTTACTAACAACTTCCACTCATGCGTAATTTGCAGCTGAAATAAATAAAAAGGCAGGACCTTTTCAGACCCTGCCTTGCCAATTCATCCATATCACCCTGCTGAGTCAGAATGAGCAACCTACGGAGACGATCCTGTTCAGCCATGCCGGGAAGCTGTTAGCTATCTTCTCTTCAACCGATCGGAACCAAGGAATAGCCCTTGGCCTCATATCCGATCAAAGAAATCCAGCCATTGCCTACCTGCTTGATCTCCGGCAGGATCGTAGATGATTCCATACCGAACACTTTTACTGCAAACAGGCAAATTTCCAGTTTGATCCCGTCCTTTGCCATTGCTGAAACCGTGCTTGCAAATTCATCGAGGATTTTCTGATCTTCGGCAGTAAACCCGCCCCTGCTTTTAGATACGAGCTTCACGGCCGGCCCAAGGAAAATAACCACAAAATCCGGCTTCTTCGTCACCTTCCGGATGTTTTCATCTTTGTAGGTCTGGTGAATCAGTTTGAGATGAATCAAGGCGCTCTGAGGGTTTCCCAGCTCGAAATTGAAGACGGCCTTGATGGATTTCAGTCCCTTCAAGGAGCTGTACTCTTCGCTGAAGGCATTCCCGGCCGATACGACGAGCAGACAGACCAAGAGGATACTCATGATGGTGATTTTTGCTGACCTTTTCATGGCTTTTTGCTCCTTCCACAGCTAAATAGTTTCCAGGATCATCGTCTATCAGGCGAATTTCTTGACGGCTTCGTTGATCGCGCCGCTTGCTCTGGCTAAGTCCTCAGGTATCATGACTGGATAAAACTCGATGCTGGCATTGAACGCCAGGAACCAGGGCTCAGCGATGGCCGGTATTTGAGAAGCATCCTGCATCTCGAGAAAGATGAATCCGGTGCGTTGGCCGTTAGTGGCTGTGAAGTATGCAGCCTCCGGTTTCAGCTCTGCCAGGATGGATGCGATGGTTGCACCGAGCTTTCCAGCCTTCGCGGCGGCATTCCCTGATTCGACAGGCATGTTGACCTTCAATAAGAACCGCATAGCGCACCTCCGGTGGGTTAAGGATTTAGCAACGATCATCCGGCGCGTCGGATCCATTTGGGTGTCAGCCCGTCTTGTACTCAGCGCGGATCATTGCTCCGGATAGCGGGCCACCCAGCAGAGCGCTGACATAGCAAAGGTCAAGCGCTCCGGAGCTCAACGGGAGAACACTCCACACCATGGACAGAACGCCGAGCGGATGGTCCCGATACACATAGCCAACCACGAGGAAACCTGTGCCCGCGACCAGGCGAAAGATGCGGCCCGCCGGACTGTTAATGAATCGCGAGAGACCCGACCGATTGAAGGCTTCATCGTACCTGCGCATGGAAAATCTCCTCTTGGACAAGATAAGCAATAGCCCGGGTCCAGTGTTGGGTTTCGAAAGTATTCTTCATCCATCATAATAAGAAGGTCGGACAGAGATTCGAAATAGGGGATTCCCTGATTTCGTGATTCTAAAATTATTAGACAAGGAAACCCATGAAGTTCAGGCGCAGGACTGACGATTGCCGAATGTAATCTTCACATCCAGCAGAAATCAGGTTTCAACGAGTTCAGGAAGGCTTTCCGAAACGAAAATGAATTTAGACAATTGTTCGTGATCAATAAACGGTCAGTAAGAAAGTTGATGATTAATAATATTAAATAGTTAGATGTCGGAACGGCAGGTTCAAATCCTGCCGCCCCGACCAGAGCACAACAGGGTTGCAGTCTTCTGCAGCCCTTTTTACACTTGGAGTTGTGGAGGATTCAACGAGCGCCTGCCGGTGAGCCTGTTCGACCCGTTTACCGGCTTGACGATCCACTTTGCATGTTGTAAAATTTTACAAGAGCGACTGAAAAACGGGACAGGAAGAAAACGTGAAAGGAGGAGTAATGTTGCGGACGATTACGAGAGGTTTCCTCCCGTTTCGAACAAACACGCCCGGCACAATGCAGTACGCTGACGATTTAACTCCCAGCTAAAAGCTTCAAGCCAAAAGGAGTATCGGCCATGGCGAATACAAAAACAGATCACAGAATTCCTGCAGCGCTGGCGACGATTCTCGTCGTTTCAGCCGTTCTGCTCCTGTCCGTTTGGGGTTTTACCGCAACCATGTTGAACTCCAGGCAACTGCCGACCGAGCAGACACTGAAAGGGAGCACAGGAAGCGAGAAGTTCAATACCCTTCGGTTTGAAACGTATGGAGGACAGCCGGAGTATCGTCTTATCGGGTATTTCCTCTATAAGGACGGTATCCGTGTTAGCGGTGACGGTCCACAGTTGGAGCCCATTGGAAAACTCTCTCTGAACGAGGTGTTTGCCGATCAGGAACGGGTTGCAAAAGCAAAATTTTACAACACGTCCAAGCTCAACATTCGTGAAATCATACGGGATAACAGCGTGATCGGTTATGCGGTGAGCGATCTGAAAATGGAGATCACCCTGTGGGACAAGACAACGGACCCATCGAGCATCAGTCTCGAACTCCGCTTTAAGGATTTGCAAGCCAAGGGCGAACGATATTACGGCGGTCCAAGATAGAACGAAACTCGGTTATCCAATGATATGCGATTTCAATGATCCATCACTTGCCGGAAACGGATTCAGGCATTTCAGAAAGAAAGCTGCCGAGAGGCAGGTTCGTTTGCGGGACGATCGACCATGGTCGGTAAACGGTCAGCAGCCAACGTAATCGTTCATGACAATCAATCGTCAGGGGTCGGAACGGCAGGCTCGATTCTGCAGTTCCTGCCAGAGCGCAACAGGGTTGCAGGATTCTGCAGCCCTGTTTTTATTTTGGCAACGTCGCAAGGCGGGAAAACCTGTTCGATGTTGCGCAGAGTTCTTTTTTGTTGACTAAAAGTAAAATATTATGTAGTTATCCTATGTTATCGATTCACGACAGTCCGATAGATGTCGTTTCCTGCGTCTGAAACCTCGAGAGGCAGGGAACGACACAAAGCGTCCTCTTCTTCACAAACGACAGAACCCCCGAAAAAAGAACGAAATCACTGGGCAAGGCGATACCGTCTGTGACGGATTCGCAATCGATTCCCACCTGAGCGGTGGGTGATGATGACTTCACAGGGAGGTGTTTATTTATGGCGAGTGACATGTCGGACAACATGAAGCCTGCGGCGGATTTTTATACCCGGTGGTCCAAGGACTCCCTTGACATGCTGTCAAAGGGGATGACGATGTACAACAAGATGAGCAAGGGCTGGATGGATGTGGCCGAAGGCTCGTCCGGGGAGAAGCCCGACGACATGCTCAAAAAGTGGGGGGATGCCTTCAGCGGTTCCTACAACGATCTTTTCGAAATGTACATGCAGCCTTTCAAGAAGTTCAGCGCGGGCCAGGCGCCCGGGAAAGAAGCCTGGGAGGAGGCCTTCGCAAAATGGCAGAAGATGTTTACCTCGATGCCGGCCGGAGCCGCCCCCACCGCTGCACCCGAAGAATTCGTGAATTTCTCGAAGAACTGGTTTGAGGGGTACGCGAAGGTCTGGCAGACCTGGCTCGAGAGCGTGCAGAAGATGGGCGACGCCTGTAAAACCGCTGTGAGGGAAGGCGAGAAGCCGGGGGCAGCCATGAGGGATGTCTCCGAGATATCCGATCGATTCATGAAGGAGTGGTCCGCCTTCGTGTCGGAGCAGGCCCAATCCTTCTTTGCGCTTTGGAAGTCCCGGCTGCCTGCGGAGAAAAAAGAGCCGAAGAAAGCCAGGAAGGAGTAGACCCATCCGGTCAACGGGATCCGGGTCTGTCGTTTCAGTCAAAAATAAAGAAGGGGTTGCCGGCAATCGGCAGCCCCTTTTCTTTGATCATTTGGATGTCAAAGATTGGAAACTCGATTTTGTTGTACCCTCGAAAGAGAAAATCCAGACTGGATTGATTGATTTTCACCGGCCGAAGGTAACGCGGTCACCCGGCCGGATCCCATGCCGGGAGAACCAGCCCTGGTTGGTCTCGATGACGTATTTTGCCGCTCCGGCCGAGCGGTAGAGGACGCTTTCGTCGAGCGGTCTGGCCTGGTGGATGTTGAGGATGATGCCGTCAGCGCCCACGAAGGCGATGTCGAGGGGGATGAGGGTGTTGCGCATCCAGAAGCTCATCTCCTCGGGCTCTTTGTAAACAAAAAGCATGCCCTCGTTTTCCGGCATGGATTGTCGGAACATGAGGCCCCTCTCCTGTTTTTCCAGGGTGTCGGCCACCTCGACGCGAAGAGGTGTCTTGCCCACGATGATCTTCTTGACTGAGAGCGGTTTCGCGACCGGTGAGGAACCGGCTGCCTGGGCAGGACCGTGCAAAAGCATCAGGAAGGACGCGAGCAGGATCAAGAGAAGACGACATGGGATTCGGCTGCGAGTGCTCATAGTCATGGCTGCATACCGCGCCGGGCCAGAAAAAGAATAAACAGAAGGACGATGGCTCGTGCGGAGTTCATGGGCTTGACCTCAGGCCTTTGATTGATATCGGGAAATGACCCGGTTGAGCTCCTTTTCGGCAACGGCGCGGATGGCGGCAAGGCTTTCCGCCGTGGAGGATTCGAAGCGCAGAACCAGGACAGGCTGGGTGTTTGAAGCACGAACAAGGCCCCATCCGTCGGGGAACAGGATACGAACACCGTCGGTATCGATGATGCGGTAGTCCTTCCGGAAGACCTCCGTCAGATCGCGCACCACGTCGAACTTGATCTCGTCGGGGCAGTCGATGCGGATCTCCGGTGTCGTGATCGTCCTTGGAACATCGGCGAGGATGTCGCTCAGTTTCATTCCGGTCACGGAGAGTATTTCGAGGAGGCGAGCCGCGGCGTAGATGGCGTCATCATAGCCGAAGTAGCGGTCGGCAAAGAAGAGATGGCCGCTCATCTCTCCGGCGAGCACGGCCTTTTCCTCCTTCATTTTTCCCTTGATCAGCGAGTGGCCCGCCTTCCACATGATGGGCCTGCCGCCATGGGCGGCAATGTCGTCGTAGAGGCGCTGGGAGCACTTCACCTCGCCGATGATCGTCGCGCCGGGCTTTTCCTTCAGGATGAATCGCGAGAAGAGAAGCAGCAGCTCGTCGCCCCAGAGGATTTCGCCCTCGTCGGTGACCACCCCGATCCGGTCGGCGTCCCCGTCGAAGGCGATCCCGACATCGGCTTTCTTCTGTCTCACCTGGGTGATGAGCTCGCGGAGGTTCTCGGGTACTGTCGGGTCCGGGTGGTGGTTGGGAAACCGGCCGTCCATTTCCTCGTTGAGGCAGGTCAGCTCACAGCCGAAACGCTCGAAGAGGGGCCTGGCAAAGTAGCCTCCCACGCCGTTTCCGCCGTCGAGGACGACACGGAGTCCCGGGCGCACCTTCACGTTCTCGTAGATGTACTCGAGATAGAACTTGGAAATGTCCAGGCTTTCGGCCCTGCCGCTCCCCGACCGGAACGCCCCGCACTCGATGATTTCACGCAGCTTCTGGATCTCGCTGCCGTAGATCGTGTCGGGTCCCACGCAGATCTTGAATCCGTTGAACTCGGGCGGGTTGTGGCTTCCCGTCACCATGACGCCGCCCCCCGTCTTGAGGTGGCGCACGGAGAAATAGAGGATCGGCGTGGCGCAGGTGCCGATGTCGATGACATCCAGACCGGTGGAGAGCAGCCCCTTCTTCATTGCCTCGCCAAGGGCGCCGGAACTGAGGCGGCAGTCCCGGCCGAGGGTCATCGTCGTTACGGCGTGGCCTGCCGCATAGGTGCCGACGGCCCGGCCGAGTTTTTCGACGAGACCCGGTGTCAGGTCTTTTTCAACAAGGCCCCTGACATCGTATTCCCTGAAGATTTCACGGTTCATGTTTGACTCCTAAAATAATATTTATTTCTACCACACTTTCTTCCCCCAGACAATCACGGGTCGCATCAGGCCAGAAAAAGGCCGTCAAAAGGGATTCCGTGGGGTTGCTGAAAAAAATGGTTGACAGGGATTGCCCGGATCGGTTAAAAGTCCAGCAAGTGAGGAACATCATGTACAGATATCACAGCGTGGGCAGATTTTTTGCGGGTTTTAGCTTTTTCGGCTTTTTTAGGGAGGTCTGCCCATAGCGCCCGATTGTAAATAAGCAACCAGGGCCGTGGGCAGACCTGATCTGCCCACGGCCTTTCTGTATCTAGAGGCCGTGACGATCACGGCCTTTTTTAATTTTAAGGAGGAAAGCACGATGCATCATTTCATCCTGAAAGGGATCGCGGGGATTCTGATGATCGGGATTCTGCTGCTTCCCGCGGCAGCCGGGGCGGCGGCACCGATCAAGATCGGGGCAGCCATCAATCTCACGGGGCCTGCCTCCACGTGGGGGCAGTACCATGCCAAGGGAACGCAGGACTATCTCCGGTACGTCAACGAGGTCAAGGGCGGCATCAAAGGCCGGCCGATCGAACTGATCCTCGTCGACACGGGCTACAAGGTGCCTGAGGCCGTCGCGGCCGTCAAGAAATTCGCCATCCAGGACAAGGTTGACATGATCGCCACCTGGGGCGCAGGCGAGGGGCTTGCGGCAAAACCCATCATCCAGGGCTACAAGATTCCGACGATCAATTACTCGACAAGCTGGGAGCTACTGGAAAAGCCCGTGGCATACATGTATCTGCCTTTCGGGAGCTACCGGCTGGACTGTGAAGCCGTCCTTGAGTACATCAAGTCCATCCACAAGGGCAAAGAGCCCCCCAGGGTCGGCCTTCTAACCTACAACAACGCCTACGGGCGCTCCATCCACAAGCCGAGCCAGGAATACGCGAGGGCAAACGGCGTCAACATCGTTGCCATCGAGGAATTCCCCCCCAAGACCGTGGACCTCACGACGGAGCTGCTGCGCCTGAAGAAGAGCGGTGCCGAATATGTATTCATGCAGATGCTCCCGTCAACGATCGTCACGGCCTTCAAGAGCGCCGACCGCATCCAGTACGACCCACAGTTCTTCGGCACCTGGACCTCCACCGATCCCGACTTCTTCAAGCTGGGAAAGGGAATGATCCGTGACCGCCTGAAGATGCAGTTCCCCGGCGGGCTGCCCGGCGACAAGGGCGCCGGCGTCGAGACGCTGAAAACGCTCTGGGCGAAATACAAGACCGTGAGCCGCTTCGACGCTGCGTACTGGGAAGGGGTCGTCGTGGCAATGATCATGGAGCGCGCCGCCCTGAGGGCGCAGGAAAAATACGGAAAGGTGGATCGCGAGACGATCAACATGGCCATGGAGACGTTCGCGAACGAGGATTTCGGCGGGATCGTACCCCCCGTCACCTACACGAAGACCAACCACGAAGGATCCTTCCGGGGCCGTATCGTACAAGTCCGGGAAGACGGCACCTTCAAGCCGCTGACGGACTTCTACACGCCCGGAAAAGAAAAAATCCGCCACCTGAAGTAGGAGTTGCGACATGAAGGCCTATCGGGGGGAACCGTCCATCTTTGCCGGAAGGAAACCGGAAGACCGCAAAGCGGAGCTCGTCGTGGAGCGCCTTACGCTGCGATTCGGAGGCATCACGGC
>Ga0208980_10003028_pt1 | contig 10193 bp, 9 predicted proteins | sample WetSurMetagenome_3_FD_187993 | JGI IMG/M metagenome (GOLD analysis project Ga0208980, IMG submission 187993) | Wetland microbial communities from Twitchell Island in the Sacramento Delta, sample from surface sediment Aug2011 Site A1 Bulk (version 2) | ecosystem: Environmental > Aquatic > Marine...
CGAGACGGTCGCCGAGGGCTGCGAACAGCTCGCGGCGATGCCCGACCCGGTGGGCGAGATCAGTGGCGTCAAGCGACGCCCGAGCGGCATCAGCGTGGGCCAGATGCGGGTGCCGCTGGGCGTGTTCGGCATGGTCTACGAGAGCCGGCCGAACGTGACCATCGAAGCCGCCTCGCTGGCCATCAAGAGCGGCAACGCGGCGATCCTGCGTGGCGGCTCCGAAGCGATCCACAGCAACCTCGCGCTGTCGCGGGAGGTGCAGGCGGCATTGATCGAGGCTGGCCTGCCGCCCGAGGCGGTGCAATTGGTCGCCACCACCGACCGCGCCGCGGTCGGTCGCCTGATCGCGATGCCCGAGTACGTCGACGTGATCATTCCGCGCGGCGGCAAGGGGCTGATCGAGCGCATCGCGGCCGAGGCCAAGGTGCCGGTGATCAAGCACCTCGACGGCAACTGCCACGTGTATGTCGATGGCGAGGTCGACCTCGAGCTGGCGGTGCGCGTGACCGACAACGCCAAGACGCAGAAATACAGCCCGTGCAATGCGGCCGAGTCGCTGCTCGTGCACCGTGATGTCGCACAGGCCTTCCTGCCCAGGATCGGCGCCGTCTTCGCGTCCAAGGGCGTCGAGATGCGCTGTTGCCCGGCGAGCAAGGCCCTGCTCGGTGCGATACCGGGGGCGGAGGTGGTCGACGCCAGCGAAGCCGACTGGTCCGAGGAGTACCTGGCGCCGATCATCAGCGTCAAGGTCGTGGCCTCACTGGACGAGGCCCTGGCCCACATCGACCGCCATGGCTCGCACCACACCGACGCCATCCTGACCACCAATCATGTCCACGCCATGCGCTTCCTGCGCGAGGTCGACTCGGCCAGTGTGATGGTCAATGCCAGCACCCGCTTTGCCGATGGCTTCGAGTACGGACTGGGCGCCGAAATCGGCATCAGCACCGACAAGTTCCATGCCCGCGGTCCGGTAGGCCTCGAGGGCCTGACGTCGCTGAAGTGGATCGTGCTCGGCGAGGGACAGACCCGGTCCTGACACCTTCGGCGCCCCGCGCAGCAGCCCGGCCACGCCCGAGCAGCGGGCGACCTCTCGAGCCCCGGGAGATCCCCGGGATCGGCAAGGCGGCGGCTTCGTGTTGCAATCACGAACATGTCGGATTCGCCGTCGACCCTGCCCCGCTCGGCAAACCTGGTGCACGTGCGTGCGCCGCGCATCGACCGCACCGATCCCGTGCTGCGTGAGCACATCGTGCGCCTGCAGGCGCTGCGCGACCCCGCGCAGTGGCAGGCCGGGGCGCTCGCGCTGATGCTCACGCCCGAGAGCAAACGTGAACGCGCGGTGTGGTTTGCAGAGTCGCGCGACGTTCCGGACCTCGAGCACGTGCTCGACGATGTGCTGGCGTTGCCACCGTCGCACCGGCTGCCCTGGTTCGAGCACTTCGCGCGCTTGCTGGCACCGGGGCCGGTGGTACTGCGCCAGGCCCTGATCAGCGCGGCGCGGCGGGTGATGACCGCCGACGGCATGGTCCACCAGATCGACCAGCTGCGATGGGTGGCGCTGCGTCACCTGCTGGCAGGCAGCGCCGTGGCGCCGCCCGCGGCCGCCGCGACCGACCTGGATCAGATCGACGACGCACAGGCGCAAAAAGTCTGCGAATTCAGCGCCTTCCTTTCGCAACTGGTGCCGGCGCCCGAACTGACGATCGACCTGACTGGCCACGAATCGCCCAGCCAGACCTGGTACGACACCGTGATCGCGCCGTGGCGCGACCGTTTCACGCTGCCGCCGCGCGAGCGGCATGACATCGACGCCACTCTGCGCGCGCTGCGCGTGCTGCAGACGCTGCCATGGCTGCTGCGCCCGGTGCTGGTGCGCAGCTGGTTCGACGCCGCGCGGACGCTGACCGACGGCCCGGCACTGCACGAGACGGCCGCCGACGCGCTGCGACTGAGCTGCATCCTGCTGGATTCCCCTGTGCCGCCCGAATTGGCGCGCCAGTACATTGAGGTGGAAGCGGCCCGCCACTGAGCGTCGGGCCGGTGGCCCATCAGTCCAGGAGACCTTGCCATGCGATTGCGCCTATCTGCCATGCTGCCGTTGGCAGCCACCGTGCTGGCGGTCGGAATGCCGGCGTTGCCCGCGGCGGCGCAGGATGCTGGCGCGCTGCGCCTGAAGGCGCTCGCGGCCACCTGCGCCAACTGCCACGGCACTCAGGGACGCGCTGTCGATGGCGCCGCTGTGCCGGGCCTGGCAGGCATGCCGGCGGCCTACATGATCGAGCAGGTGAAAGCCTTCAAGTCCGGCGCGCGGCCGGCCACGGTGATGCATCAGCTGGCCAAGGGATACAGCGACGCTCAGATCGAGCAAGTGGCCGCATACTTCGCGGCGCAGAAGAAGTGAAGGGGCCGACCATGATGCACAGACGACACCTGCTGCAAGGCAGCGGCGCATTCGGCCTGCTGGCGCTGGCCGGTTGCGCCAACATCGGCAGCGGCCCACCGAGCAAGGCCCGCGTGCTGGTTGTCGGCGGCGGCTACGGCGGCGCCACGGCGGCCAAGTACGTGCGGCTGTTTTCCGACCAGAAGATCGACGTCACGCTGGTCGAGCCGAACGACGCATTCGTCTCGTGCCCGGTCAGCAACCTCGTGCTCGGCGGCAGCAAGACCATCGCCGACATCACGACGCCGTACACCGCGTTGGCGAAGAACCATGGCGTGCGCGTGATCAAGGACACGGTCGCCAGCATCGACCCGGTGAAGAAGGTGGCCGTGCTGGCGTCGGGCCCGACCATCGCCTACGACAAGCTGATCCTGTCGCCCGGCATCGACCTGATGTGGGACAGCATCGCCGGTTCGCGCGCCGCCAACAGCGAGGGCCGTGTCCTGCAGGCCTGGAAGGCCGGGCCGGAGACGGTGGCGCTGCGGCGCCAGCTCGAGGCCATGCCCGATGGGGGCGTCTACGCGATCACCATCCCCGAAGCGCCGTACCGCTGCCCGCCCGGCCCCTACGAACGGGCCTGCCAGGTGGCCAGCTACTTCAAGGCGGCCAAGCCCAGGAGCAAGGTGCTGATCCTCGACGCCAACCAGGACGTGACGAGCAAGGGCCCGCTGTTCAAGAAGGTGTGGGCCGAGCAGTACAAGGGCATCGTCGAGTACCGCGGCCAGCACAAGGCGACCGCGGTCGATGCGAAGACCGGCACCATCAAGTTCGAGATCCAGGACGACGTCAAGGCCGATGTGCTCAACGTGCTGCCGACGATGCGTGCCGGCCAGATCGCGGTGCAGACCGGGCTGGCCAACGCCAACGCGCGCTGGTGCAACGTCAACTACCTGAACTTCGAGAGCACGGCGGCCAAGGACATCCACGTGCTCGGCGACTCGATCCAGATCGCGCCCGGCATGCCCAAGAGCGGTCACATGGCCAACAGCCACGCTAAGGTGGTGGCGGCGGCGATCGTGGCCGAGCTCGCCGGCTGGGAGGTCAACCCGGCGCCGATGCTGACCAACACCTGCTACAGCTTCACGGACGCCCGCAACGTGATCCACGTCGCCAGCGTGCACGAGTACGTGGCTGCGGAGAAGACCTTCAAGACGGTGGCCGGTTCCGGCGGCGTGTCGGCAGGGCCGACCGAACAGGAGGGCGCTTATGCCTGGAACTGGGCGCGCACGATCTGGGCCGACACGCTGATCTGACGCTCCGGGCCCTAGCCCTGGCCCATCACGGCCGCGGTGGCCACCAGTTCGTCGAACAGCGCCACGGAGACCTTGCCGCTGACGGCGTAGGGGTCCAGCTTGGCGCATTCTGAATACTTCAGCAGCAGCGCCGGATTCAGCCGCGCTAAGTTGACCTGTCCCATCGACCACCCGGCGAAGCGCCGTTCGGCGATTTCTTCGTAGTTGAGCAGCACCACGTCGGTGTGGCGCGGATCGGCCACGATGCCGTTGTAGACCTGGTTGACCGAGCTGCGCCCGCCCTCGAGCACCTGCATGAAGATACCTTCGGAGTAGCAAAGCACGCCGGTGATACCGGCTTTCGGGTTGTTGGCCCTGCTCTTCTTCAGGATCGCGAGCAGTTCTTCCTGGTCGACGGCATGGGCCGCACGGCTGGCATACATCAAGCGAACCAACACGGTCAACCTCCGTTCTTCTTCGAAAGCAGCGAGAGGAATTCGCGCCGCAGGTTAGGGTCCTTCAGGAAGGCGCCGCGCATCACCGAATTGGTCATCGCCGATTCGTCGTCCTTGACGCCGCGCCAGTGCATGCAGAAATGGTCGGCCTCCATCACGATGGCCAGGCCGTCGGGCTTGACGCGCTGCTGCAACTCGTCGGCCAGCATGATCACCGCCTCCTCCTGGATCTGCGGCCGGCTCATGATCCAGTCGCAGATGCGTGCGTACTTCGACAGCCCGATCAGGTTGGAGAACTCGTTGGGCATGATGCCGATCCAGACCTTGCCCAGGATCGGGCACAGGTGGTGCGAGCAGGCGCTGCGCACCTTGATCGGGCCGACGATCATCAACTCGTTCAGGCGCGAGGCGTTCGGGAACTCGGTCACCGAAGGCATCTTCACGTAGCGGCCGCGGAAGACCTCGTCGACGAACATCTTGGCCACCCGCTTGGCGGTGTCGTTGGTGTTGTGGTCGCTGTCGGTGTCGATCACCAGCGCCTTCAGGACGCCCTGCATGTGCGCCTGCACCTCGGCCTTGAGCTCCTCGATCTCGCCGTCGCGAACGAAGGCCGAGATGTTGTCGTTGGCGTGGTAGCGGCAGTCCGCGCCGACCAGGCGGTATCGGATGCGTTCGGACGCCGGCAGTTGCGCCAGGTCGTCCTCGCTGCGGAAGATGGGCATCGTCGGGCTGGACATCGGGCCCTCCATGGCTCGGCTGGGCTGGCCATTGTGCCGTGCCGGCAATGCCCATGCAGGCCATAGACTGCTCGGGTGACCGCATCCGCCCCGACGCCCTCGATCGCGCTGTCACATCTGCTCGACCACACCGCGAACATGGTCCAGGGCGTGCGCGAGGGCCGTTCGCTGAGCGATTTGCTGCCACGCGTGCCGGAAGCCGCACGCGCCGGGACGCAGGCCCTGGCGTTTCAGGTGTTGCGGGCACTCGGTGGCGCCGAGGCCGTGCGGGCGGTCGTCGCGCCGAAGGCGCCGCCGCCGGCGGTCGATGCGCTGCTGGTCAGCGCCATCGCGCTGCTTTGGCCGGTGCCGGCGGGCGAGCGGCCGCCGTACCCCGATCACACCCTGGTCGACCAGGCCGTGCACGCGGCGCGCAAGCGCACGCCTGCGGCGGCGGGGTTCGTCAACGCGGTGCTGCGTCGCTTCGTGCGCGAGCGCGACGCGCTGGCCGAGGCCGCCAGCCAGCAGCCGGTTGGCGCTTTCAATCATCCGCTGTGGTGGATCGAGCGCCTGAAGCGCGACTGGCCATCGCATTGGCAGGCGCTGTTGCGCGAGGCCAACCACCATCCGCCGATGACGTTGCGCGTCAATGCCCGCCGCAGCAGTGCGACCGCCTATGTGCAGCGCCTGGCCGCCCACGGCGTGGCTGCGCAGGCTTGCGGCAGCCACACCGTGGTGCTGGCCGAACCCTGCCCCGTGACGCAGTTGCCGGGCTTTGCCGAGGGCGAGGTGTCGGTGCAGGACGCGGCGGCTCAGCTTGCGGCGCCGCTGCTGCTCGGCGAGGCCGGTCTGCCGGCGGGCGCGCGGGTCTTGGATGCTTGCGCAGCCCCCGGCGGCAAGGCTGCGCACCTGCTCGAACTGGCCGATCTGGACCTGTTGGCGCTCGACAGTGACCCGCAGCGCCTGGCGCGGGTCCAGCAGACGCTCGATCGACTGCATCTGCACGCCACTGTGAAAGCCGGCGACGCGCGCGACCCGGCCTCCTGGTGGGACGGCCGCCCGTTCGCTGCGATCCTGCTCGACGCCCCGTGCAGCGCCTCGGGCATCGTGCGCCGTCACCCCGACATCCGCTGGCTGCGCCGGCCGGGCGACATCGCTGCGCTGGCGCGCATCCAGGCCCAGCTGCTCGACGCGCTGTGGCCTCTGTTGGCTCCCGGTGGTCGTCTGGTCTATGCCACCTGCTCGGTGTTCAAGGCCGAGGGCCAGCAGCAGATCGACGCTTTTTTGCAACGCCTGGGGCCGGGCGGCGCCAGCCTCGACCCGGCGTCGCCGGGCCACCTGCTGCCCCTGCCGGACAATGCGATGGCAGGGCCCGCCATGCCTGACGGCTTCTACTACGCCCTGCTTCATCGACCCTGAGCGCCTCCATGCCCTGTCTCGCCGCGGTGTGCCAGCTCAACGGGCACCGCGTGGTGCGGCACCCGTGGCGCGCGCTCGCGTTGGCGTTGCTGCTGCTGCTGGCGGCACCGGCCCGTGCGCAAGGCGTCGAAGTGCTGGAACTCGCGGCCGTGCGCGACGAACAAGCGATCCGCGTTGACTACCAGCTTCGCGTGACGCTGCCGCCAGCCGTCGAAGAGGCCGCGCTGCGCGGCGTGCCGCTGCACTTCGAAGCCCAGGCCACGCTGTGGAATCCACGTTGGTACTGGCGCGACGAACGCATCGCGCGCGTCGAGCGCGGTTGGCGACTGTCATACCAGCCACTGACGACCAACTGGCGTGTCAGCCAGGGCGGCCTGGGCCAGAGTTTCCCCAGCCTGTCCGAGGCCTTGGGCGCGATGACGCGCAGCGCGGGTTGGCGCATCGCCGATCCGCGTGACGCCGAGGCCGATGGTCGCCACTACATCGACTTCAGCTGGCGCCTGGACACCAGCCAGCTGCCGCGGCCACTGCAGATCGGCCTTGGCGGCATCGGTGGTGCCGGCGAATGGGCGCTGGGCATCGAGCGCACCGTGAAGCTCGGTCCATGAGATCACCAAGTTCGACCGCCTTCATGCAGGCCGAGCGCCGCACCGCTCCCAGGCCGGTCGGCATCCAGCGGGCCACGCAGGGACCCCTGCCGGGCGCTGGGCATCGCTCGACGCATGGGTCGAGCGTGGGGCGCCGATGACCAAGTCGGCACGCTGGGGCTGGGTGGTGGCGCTGGTGGCCCTCACTGGCGTGGCGCTGGTGCTGGCGTTCGTGCTTGCGTTGACCAACGAGGTGCCCGGCTTCTACGAGCGCCAACTGGCCTGGCTGTTCTGGCTCAACCTCGCCGTCGCAGCCTTGCTCGCGCTGGTGGTGCTGCTGGCCGCGCTGCGGCTCGCGGTGCGCAGGCGCAAGGGCAAGTTCGGCACGGCGCTGCTGATCCGGCTGGCCGGCATCTTTGCGCTGGTCGGGGTGTTGCCCGGGGTGCTGATCTACACCGTCAGCTACCAGTTCGTGTCGCGCAGCATCGAGGTCTGGTTCGACGTCCGCGTTCAGGGCGCGCTCGATGCCGGCCTCAACCTCGGCCGTGGCACGCTCGACGCGCTGGTCACCGACCTGGGCGCCAAGACGCGGGTCGCTGCCGACCGCCTCGGCGAGACGCGTGGCGCGCCACCCCCGCTGGCGCTGGAGCGGTTGCGCGAGCAGCTGGCCGCGCAGGACGTGGCACTGGTCGGCGCGGGCGGGCAGATCCTGCTCGCCGCCAGTGGCGGTGCCGGTGCCGGCTCGATGATGCCCGAGCGGCCGAGCGCTGCGATGCTGCGCCAGGCGCGCGTCCAACGGGTGGTCAGCCAGATCGAGGGCTTGGACGACGAACTCGCGCCAGGCGCGGTGCCGCGGGCGCGCGTGCGGGCGTTGGCTCGGCTGCCATCGTCCGATATCCAGCTTGGCGGCGAAGAGCGTTTCCTGCTGGTCGCCCTGCCGGTGCCGACCACCGTAGCCACCAACGCGCTGGCGGTGCAGAGCGCCTATCGCGAGTACCAGCAGCGTGCGCTGGCCCGCGACGGGTTGCGCAAGATGTACATCGGCACGCTGACGCTGGCGCTGATCCTGGCGGTTTTCGGTGCCGTGCTGCTGGCGGCGGTGCTGGGCACGCAGTTGGCGCGGCCGCTGCTGCTGCTGGCCGAAGGCGTCAAGCAAGTCGCCGCCGGTGACCTGACGGCCAAGCCGGTGTCCAGCTCGCGCGACGAGATCGGCGGCCTGACGCGCAGCTTTGCCGCGATGACCGAGCAGCTCGGCCACGCGCGCGAGCAGGTTCAGCGTGGCGTGGCACAGCTGGAGAGCGCGAGAACCCATCTGCAGACCATCCTCGACAGCCTGACCGCCGGCGTGATCGTGTTCGACAGCCAGCGCTGCATCGACACCGTCAACCCGGGCGCCACGCGCATCCTGAAGCTGCCGCTGGCCTCCTACCGCGGGCGCACGCTGGCCGACATCGCCGGTCTCGAAGCCTTTGCGGTGGCGGTATGGCAGCGCTTCGAACTGCACCGCGCCAGCCCCGAGGCCGGCGAGCGCGATCACTGGCAGGACTCCTTCGAGTTGCAGCTGCCAGGGGGCAAGACCAACGATGGCGGCGACGCGCTGACCTTGCTGCTGCGCGGTGCCACGCTGCCGCACGACGCACGGCTGCTGGTCTTCGACGACATCAGCGAGGTGGTCTCGGCGCAGCGCTCGGCCGCCTGGAGCGAGGTCGCGCGCCGGCTGGCGCACGAGATCAAGAACCCGCTGACGCCGATCCAGCTCTCGGCCGAGCGTCTGCAGCACAAGCTCGAGGCCAAGCTGCACGGCGACGACGCCAGCCTGCTGAACCGTTCGGTGGCGACCATCGTCTCGCAAGTGCAGGCCATGAAGCAACTCGTCAACGAATTTCGCGACTACGCGCGCCTGCCGGCAGCCAAGCTCGCGCCACTCGACCTCAACGCGCTGGTGGCCGAGGTGTTGGCGCTGTACGGCCAGGCCATCGAGGACGGTCGGCTGGCAGCCGCCTGTGCGAGCGACCTGCCGTGGGTCATCGGCGATGCCACCCAGTTGCGCCAGGTCATCCACAACCTGGTGCAGAACGGCCTCGATGCGGTGGCCGGTCAGGCCGATGGCCGGGTGCAGGTGAGCACCGAGCCAGTGAGAAATGAACTGGGCGAAATGCGTGCGGTGCGCCTGACAGTGCACGACAATGGCCCCGGCTTCGCCGACAAGGTGTTGAAGCGCGCATTCGAGCCCTACGTCACCACCAAAAGCAAGGGCACCGGACTTGGCTTGGCCGTCGTCAAGAAGATCGCTGACGAGCACGGTGCCCGCGTGCGGATCGGCAACCGGCACGATGGCGTCTCGGCGCAGGACGGGGGCATCGCCAGGGGCGCGCAAGTTTCGCTATCATTTTCCAATCTCGCCGCTGCGCCGAGCGCCGACCTTACCCAGCCTGTTGCCCAGGCGCATTGAGCTTCCATGGCCACCATCCTTGTTGTAGACGACGAACTCGGCATCCGCGCGCTGCTCTCGGAAATCCTCACCGACGAAGGCCACTCGGTGGAGCTGGCCGAGAACGCCGCGCAGGCCCGCGCAGTGCGCGAGCGCCTGCACCCCGAACTCGTGCTGCTCGACATCTGGATGCCCGACGTCGACGGCATCTCGTTGTTGAAGGAGTGGGGTGCCAGCGGCCAGTTGACGATGCCGGTGATCATGATGAGTGGGCACGGCACCATCGACACCGCCGTCGAAGCCACCAAGTTCGGGGCGATGGCCTTTCTCGAGAAGCCGATCACGCTGCAGAAGCTGCTGCGTGCGGTGGAGCAGGCCCTGACCAAGCCGGCGCCGCGCGTGGCCGGCGCGCCGCTGCAGGCCACGCCGTCGCTCGGTGCCGGCGCGCCGCTTGCGCCCTCACTGGCATCGATGCGCCCCGACCTCGGCTACATGCACGACGCTGCGCCGGCGTTAATCGGGCACGTGCACCTGGCGGCCGCGGCGGTAGGACCGCAGAGCGAGCAGAGCTTCGAACTCGACCGCCCGCTGCGCGAGGCCCGCGACGCTTTCGAGAAGAGCTATTTCGAATTCCATCTGGCCAAGGAGAACGGTTCGATGACCCGCGTGGCCGAGAAGACCGGCCTTGAGCGAACCCACCTTTACCGAAAGCTGAAGCAACTCGGCGTCGACCTCACGCGCAACAAGCGGGGTGGGAGCGCCTGAGTCGCGTCGCTATAATTCGCGTCCCTTTCAGGCCAAGTAGCTCAGTTGGTAGAGCAGCGGATTGAAAATCCGCGTGTCGGTGGTTCGATTCCGCCCTTGGCCACCAATCAAATCAACGGCTTGGACGCATCGTCCAGGCCGTTTG
>Ga0208980_10003029_pt1 | contig 10192 bp, 6 predicted proteins | sample WetSurMetagenome_3_FD_187993 | JGI IMG/M metagenome (GOLD analysis project Ga0208980, IMG submission 187993) | Wetland microbial communities from Twitchell Island in the Sacramento Delta, sample from surface sediment Aug2011 Site A1 Bulk (version 2) | ecosystem: Environmental > Aquatic > Marine...
GTTGTTCCTGTGCTTTTTTTTAATAACCAGTGCCATCCCGGCCCTGGTTACCGGCCAGGCCAGCATCAATTCGCCTTATACCCGTTATGGCCCCGGTAACCTGGTTGAAAACGGGCTGGACCCGCGGACCAGCGCCATGGGGGGCATCCACTACGGGCTTCAGCGCAATGACCTTATCAATACTGCCAATCCTGCCTCATACATTGCTTTCGACTCAGTAAGCTTTATTTTCGATGCCGGTATTTTCGGAGTCTCCACCAACCTTCGCAGCGACCAGGTCACTGACGAGGGAAGCTATATATCACTAAGCCATCTGTTATTCGGTTTCCCGGTAACACACTGGTGGAAGACCAGTTTCGGGGTGCTGCCCTTCAGCTATGTCGGGTATGACATATATAATTATGAAGACTTTGAAGGGGTTACGCGTGCCGTTTACAATTACCGCGGCTCCGGAGGCTTTAACCAGCTCTACTGGGGAAATGCCTTCCGCATCGGGAAACACCTGGCGGTAGGCTTTAATATAAAATACATGTTTGGCAGCATCAGCCGGAAACGCGGGGTGGGATTTCCCGATTCACTCAGCATGAAAAACACGTATGTCACCAGTAATATCAGGCCCAGTGATATTTACGGGGAAATCGGCGTTCAATACAAAGCTAAGTTGCCCAAGGAGCATTTTATGGTAGTGGGAGCAACTGTCGGGCCGCAGGTGGATATTGACTCGAAGGCTACCTACCTCGCCACGACCTATTTTGGCCTCATCAATTCCGCCCAGTTGTATTACGATACCATTGAATTCATTCCGAATCAAAAAGGCACATGGACCCTACCCTGGAGGACCGGGGCAGGCATAACTGCCGGTAAGGAAGGCCAATGGCTGGCCGGCGTTGATTTCCTGTGGCAAAACTGGGAGCAGTATCGTTATTATGGAAAGTCGGATTCATTGCTGAACCGCTGGAATATTGCCGCAGGCGCAGAATATGTCCCTGATATCAAGAGTACGGATTCCTATCTCAAGCGCATGTCTTACAGGCTTGGTTTTCACTACGGTAAAACCCCGTTAAACCTCAAAGACCACCATATTGACGAAGTTGGCATAACTTTTGGACTAGGACTCCCGATAAAGAAATCGAAATCAACTGTAAATTTATCAGCATCCATTGGCAGAAAAGGAACCATGCAGGATGGTCTGATTCAAGAAAATTTCTTTAGATTTACAGTTGGAGTGAACGTATTTGAAAATTGGTTCTTTAAAAGCAAGTATTTTTAATCTTTAATGATATGAAAAAGACAATTATCACTATCCTCCTCCTCAGTGTGATCTTAACGGTCGCCCCCACAACACTGACCTTTTCGCAGGATGGTGAACAAAGTGCAGGAAAGTACGGGTCCGACAGCGTGACCTGCGTGATGAACATCTCCCTCTACCGGGAGTTCTTCAAGCAATGGAAAGCCAGCAATTATACCAATGAGACCATCAAGGATTTGTATGGCCCGTGGCGCTGGGTTTTCATGAACTGCCCTAAAGGGACGCAGAATACCTATATCGACGGTGTCAAGATCATTTCTTACATGATAGAAACCGCTCCGAACAGCGACCTTAAAAACAAGTATGTCGATACGCTGATGATGCTGTATGACCAGCGCATAAAATATTTTGGCAAAGAAGGATATGTTCTTGGCAGAAAAGGGGTGGATCTTGCAACTTTCAGGCCTGACAATTATGAGGCCATATACAGGGACCTCAACAAGTCCATAGATCTGGAAGGGGGCAATACGGCCGGCCCTGTGCTGGTGTACTACATGAAGGCCGCTATTGGCATGGCCCAGACCGGTAAAGCCGATTCCTCCGTCATTTTCGAAGCTTATGATAAATGTCTCACCATTATCGACGAGAACAAGTTGAAAAATGAAGGGAATGCAGAAGAATTGAATAACTGGCAAATCGTCCAGAACAACGTGGAACTTCTCCTGGAGCCTTTCGCTACCTGCAAGGACCTTATATCCATCTTCAGGAAAAAGTATCTTGAAAATCCTGAGGATATCGATCTCCTGAAGAAGATCACAAAACTTCTTGACGAGAAAAAGTGCCAGGATGATCCGTTCTATTTTGAGACTACCGAAAAACTTTACAAGCTTGAACCTTCTCCTTCTTCGGCTTACCTGATTGGTAAAATGCTGATGAAGGAAGAAAAATACTCCGAAGCCATCAATTATCTCAAGGACGGTGAAAAGATGGAGGACCAGGTGATGCTGGAAAGGAATTACAAGTACCTTGCTGAATGTTACCGGGCGCTCAAGAATTTCCCGGTTGCCCGTTCCTATGCATTGAAGGCTATTGCCATTAATCCCAATGATGGCCAGCCGTACCTGATGATTGGAGACATGTACGCAGAATCAGCCAAAGATTGCGGCGACAATGACCTGACCTCAAGGGCAGCTTATTGGGTCGCGGTGGACAAATATATCAAAGCCAAACAGGTTGACCCTTTGGTGGCTGAAGATGCCGATAAAAGGATTTCTTCCTATTCGGTCTATTTCCCTTCAACCCAGACATGCTTCTTCTATGCACTGAAAGAGGGCGATACCTACAAGGTAGAGTGCTGGATCAATGAAGAAACCAGGGTCAGGCCGTCCAAGTAAGGCCCGGGAATTTTTTCCGGTATTGCTGATTTCCGGTGGCATGGCAGTGTTGCTGCTCCTGGCTATCCTGCCATCCTGTAAAAATGATATTCAGGCGATCCGTTCGCTGGAGGTGTTGGATACATTGCCTGATATGACTGCCCATGATATTGAGATCCTTTACAGCGAAAAGAGCAGGGTGCAGATCAAACTGGTCAGTCCAACCCTGATCAGCAAAGAAAATGAAGAAACTGAACTGATCTTCCCTGAGGGATTTAAAGTCTTCTTCTTCGATACCCTGATGAATGTGACTTCCACTATCACGGCCGATTATGGCATTTCCCATGAGAAGAAAAAGCTCATGGAAGCCCGCCATAATGTAGTCGTGGAAAATATGGAAAAAGGGGAAATGCTAAATACGGAGGAGTTGTTCTGGGATCGGACCAGGGAAGTGATCTATACCGATAAGTTCGTCAAGATCACCTCAGGGGGGCAAGTGATCACCGGTGACGGACTTTTCTCGAAAGAACCGTTCGACGAACTGGAAGTGAAACATCCCAAGGGATTGCTTGAAATCAAAGACGAAGAACCTGCAAAGTGAACAATACCCTCATCATCGTCATCACGGTCATTTTCTCTGCATTCCTTTCAGGCATTGAGATCGCCTTCCTGTCTTCCAATAAGCTCAAAGTTGAAATTGAGAAAGGCAAGGGGCTGCTTTCCGCGAAAATCCTTTCGGGTTTTTACAGGGTTCCGTCACAACTCATAGGAGCGGTCCTCATCGGAAACAACATCGCCCTGGTTATTTATGGCATCGCCATGGCCAACATCATTGAACCATGGCTCATTATGGGCATTTTCCCTCCGGATTTCCATTCAGAAATTCTCGTTTTGCTGCTCCAGACCATTATTGCCACCCTGGTGATCCTTCTTCTCGGGGAATTTCTGCCAAAAGTATTTTTCAGGATCAATCCGAACAGGATTTTAAGCCTTTTCGCAGTTCCCATTTGGATTATCTATTATTTCCTGTTTCCACTGGTATATATTTTCACCGGCCTGTCGCAATTTCTGCTCAGCAAATTCCTGAAAATCCAGTTTACCAGGCAGGAGCCGGTTTTCACCTCCATCGACCTGGACCAGTACCTACAGGAACTGGCCCGGGATGAAGAAAAATTGGAAGATGTGCAGCAGGAAATACAGATGTTCCAGAATGTGATCGGTTTCCGGACGGTCAAACTGCGTGAAACCATGGTTCCGCGGACAGAAATGATCGCTGTCGGGGAAGATGAGCCGATTGAAGTGCTCCGGGCAACCTTCATTGAACACGGTCTCTCCCGCATCCCGGTATACAGCGAAACCATCGATAATATCACAGGATATACCCATTCCTTCGATATGTTCAGGAATCCTTCCGATATCAAGTCGATCCTGAAACCGATACTTTTCATTCCTGAGACCATGCCTGCCAACGTGGCACTCAGCAAATTCATCCGTGAAAGGCAGAACATTGCCATCGTCGTGGATGAATTTGGCGGAACCAGCGGTATGGTGACCATGGAAGATATCATGGAGGAGATCTTCGGGGAAATTGAGGATGAGTTCGATGAGGAAGAAAATGTGGAAAAGGTTGTTCGCAAGGGAGATTATATCTTTTCTGCCAGGCTCGAAATTGATTACCTGAACGATAAGTACAAACTGGGCCTCCCGGAGTCGGACGATTATGAAACCATTGCAGGGCTTATTCTGCATGACCATGAAAATATCCCCGCTGTCGGTGAGACCATCTGGATCAAACCATTCCGGTTCGAGATACTCCAGGCGAGCGATGCCAGGATCGAGCAGGTAAGGCTGACGAGGGAGGAGGAATGAAATGGTCATAAATGGTCATAGATTGTAATTCTATTGACTGCTGACCGCTGACTGCTGACTGCTATCTTCTGTCTCTAACTTCTTTTTATTTGTTTCTTCAAACATTTTTTCTACTTTTGCGCCTCTTTTTAAACAACTTGTTAACATGGCAATAATTGGAAAAATTCGTAAGCATTCGGCTTTGGCCGTTATCCTTGTTGGTATAGCCATCACTGCTTTTATTGTGAGTGACCTTTTCACCGGAAGAGGAAGAGGCGGCAGAAAACGCAGCATTCCCGAGATAGGTAGAATTGAAAATGTCGAAATAACAAACATTGAGTTTAGCCGGCGGGTAGAGGAAAACCTAGAGATCCAGCGCTCCAACCAGAATAAGGAAAACCTGACCCAGCAGGAAGCTTATGAAGTACGGAACAGTACCTGGAACCAGTTCGTGAACGAGATCATCATGGGCAATGAGTATGATCATCTCGGGCTCGCCGTTACTACCGAAGAACTTTTCGACCTGGTCCAGGGCCAGAATCCGCACCGGCTTATCTTGCAATATTTTGTAGACCCGAATACTGGGGCATACAATCCGCAAATGGTCATAAATTTCCTCCAGAATCTTGACAACATGGATCCGGATGTCAAGAAACAGTGGCTCAACCTTGAAAAATACATCAAGGAAGACCGTTTAAGCCAGAAATACCAGAACCTCGTTTCCAAGGGATATTATGTTCCCCAGGCTTTCGCTAAAATGGATTACGATGCCAAGAAAAGGAATGCCGAAGTGCGTTATGTTGCTATCCGTTACACGACCTTACCGGATGCCGATGTGACCCTTACCGACAAGGATTATGAAGCCTACTACGAAAAGAACAAGAAAATGTATGAGCAGGATGCCAGCAGGGATATTGATTATATTATCTTCGACGTGCAGCCATCTACGACCGACAGGTCAGAAGCCCGTGAAAGCGCCTATAAGATTTATGACGATTTCCGAAATGCCCTTGATTATATCACCTTCGTGAACTCGACTTCAGATGAGCGTTACGACAGCACATGGCATAAAAAAGGAACCTTGCCGGTCCTGATAGATTCCGTAGCTTTTAATTCCACCCCGGGCACCTTCATTGCTCCTTTTGAAGACGGCGGTGCATGGTACATGGCCCGCGTCATGGATATGCAGGCCCGTCCTGACTCCATGAAAGCCGAGCATATCCTGGTTGCCTACAAAGGCGCCCTGCGTGCCGCTGAAAGCATTACCCGCACGAAGGAACAGGCCGAAAGAACTGCTGACAGCCTTTTTAACATAGTCAAAGCAGACAAAACGAAACTGCAGGCTCTTGCCATGATGATGTCGGATGACGGATCCGCTAAAAATAACAACGGCGACCTGGGATGGTTTGCCGACGGCTCTATGATAGGGCCTTTCAACGAAGCCGTCCGGAATGGAACCATCGGGGATGTGGTTAAGGTTGAAACACCATTTGGGTATCATATCGTGAAAGTTACAGGGAAAAAAGATCCTACCCCAAAGGTCAGGGTAGCCATAGTCAAACGCAACGTAGTACCCAGCAGCAAGACCTACCAGGATATATACATGCAGGCCAGTACTTTTGCCGGGGAAAACAGTACCCGCGAAAAGTTCGATAAAACCGTCACTGACCAGGGGCTCAACAAACGCAACGCCACCTATCTGAGGGAAATGGCTAACAGCATTCCCGGAATTGAGAACCCCCGGGAGATCATCCGGTGGGCCTTTACAAAAGGCATTGAGATGGGCAATGTCAGCCCCGTCTTCGATGTGGGCGGTGCCTATGTGGTTGCAGTATTGACGATCGTCAGGGAAAAAGGTACCATGCCGCTGGAACAGATGAAGGAAAATCTTAAGAATTTCGTGCTAAACGAGAAAAAAGCCGAAACCATCAAGGAAAGGCTGAAAGGTTCCTCTACAGACATATACCAGATCGCCAGGGATTTCAACTCCAAAGTAGATACAAACCTTACGCTTACTTTTGCTTCCAGGAACCTCCCCGGATTTGGCAGCGAATACCAGGTCATAGGAGAAGTATTCACCATGAAAGAAGGTGACCAGTCAGAGCCGATACAGGGTAATGGCGGTGTTTTCGTGGTAAAACTTGACAGGTTTTATGAGCCTCCTTCCGCACCCAATTACAACCAGAGCCGGGATCAGCTGGCCGGAGCTTTCCGTAGCAGGGTGACGAGCAACTATATGTTTACTGCACTGCAGAAAAAAGCCGATATCGAGGACTACCGCCTGACGTTCTATTAGAACAGGGCCAGCCTGTTCGCATCCAGCTTAATGAATATGAAGAGCAGGATGGTGAACGACCAGAGAGAGGATCCCCCATAGCTGAAAAAGGGCAAGGGTATCCCGATGACCGGCACAAGACCGATCGTCATCCCGATATTTACCACGAAATGGAAAAAGATAATTGACAGTACGCCGTATCCGTAGATACGGCTGAAATCAGAACGTTGTCGCTCGGCCATGCGCATCAGCCGTATCAACAAGACAACGAACAGGATGATTACCACGGCACTGCCAACAAAACCCCACTCTTCCCCAACCGTACAGAAGATGAAATCTGTACTTTGTTCGGGCACGAAATTGTACTTTGTTTGAGTTCCCTGCAGGAATCCTTTCCCGATAAGGCCCCCTGAGCCAATGGCAATTTTCGACTGGTTCACATTGTATCCCGCGCCTTTTGGATCGATCTCCTTGCCCAGCAGCACATTGATCCTGGTCTTTTGATGATCTTCCAGCAGGTTATCGAAGGCATAGTCCACTGTAAAGACAACCGCTACAGAAGCCAGCCAGATAGCTACCAGTATCCACCATTTTCGTCTGAGTTGCTTGTTGTAATAATAAGCCAGGACACACAGGCCGGCGAGCACAAGAATGATCACAGTGTTGCTGACCAGCAATGATACCAGGAACAGGACGATCAGGTATGCGCCGAAAATCAGGAAATATCCTGATAACCCTTCCCGGTAAAGCAGCAGGATGAACGCAGCAAATACCACTGCAGAGCCGGTGTCATTCTGCCAAAGGATCAGGACTGCCGGGATGAGAATGAGGATGCCGGAGATGATTTTTGCCTGTAACCTGCTAAAATCTGTGGAATAGCCGCTGAGGTACCTGGCCAGCGCCAGGCAGGTGGCAAATTTGGTGAACTCAGCCGGTTGTAGTGCCAGGCTGCCGATCTGGAACCAGGATTTTGATCCTGCAATCACCGTTCCGAACGTCAGGACCCCGATGAGGGCAAGGATGGATATCGCGTAAATGATATAGGCAAAAGCATTGAAAACCTTGGCGTCGGTCAGCATAATCATGAAAGCGATCACCCCGCCTGCCAGGATCCAGATCATCTGTTTGCCATAACGCTGGCTGATGTCGAGGATGCTGCTGTGCGTATCATCATAAACAGAGGAATAAATGCTGACCCACCCCATCAGCACCAGGATGATGTACAGCCATACTGTAATCCAGTCAACCTTTCCGTATACGTTTCGTTCCCTTGCCATCAATCATCTCCTATTGCCTTGCCTGCATCCGCCGGTGGCTCATCCCCCAGCAAATAGGCATTCATCATGCGTTCTTCCGTTGCTTTTTGTTTTATTTCACCTTTCAGATATTTTTCCATAATGAGCGACGCTATAGGTGCCGCCCAGGTAGCACCATAGCCGGAATTCTCGACCACGCAGGCAACAGCAATCTTCGGGTTATCCTTCGGGGCAAAGGCTATGAAAATAGAATGGTTTTTCCCGTGCGGATTTTGTGCAGTCCCTGTCTTCCCACAGCTCGAAACACTGTCGATCCTGTAATACCTTGCTGTTCCAGATTCACCCTGGTATACGAGGTTCATGGCTTCGACTAAAATGGGGAAATAATCGGGTGAAACTTTAGTATAGATTTTCTGCTGATACTTCTTTACATAGTCCGGATCGCCTTCCACCGATTTAAGGAAATGCGGAGGATAATAATATCCCCGGTTGGCGACGGTGGCTGCCACATTGGCCAGCTGCAGCGGGGTCATCTCAATTTCTCCCTGGCCGATGGAGAGTGAACGGATGGTAATTGTCCTCCATCCTTTTTTCCCGTAATACCGGTCGAAATACGTGTCCTTGGGCAGGTTCCCGTTCGCCTGGTCGGGGATTTCCCCTTCCAGGATGCTCCCCACTCCAAAGCTGGCGACCAGTTCGCGCCAGTGCATATAGGCTTCCTGCATGGTGCTGAATTTGCGCTGATCCAGGATGGATTTGAAAACCTGCCAGAAGTAAGGGTTGCAGGATTGTTCGATGGCATGCATCAGGTTCAGCGGCGCAGGGTGGTTGTGGCTGCAGGCAATTGGCAGCGTGCCGGGACCTGAGCATCCATAACGGGTATCAATATCCAGTACGCCTTCCTGGAGGCCGATGAGCGTTTCGATAGTCTTGAAGGTGGATCCGGGCGGGTATTGCGCCTGGGTGGCCCGGTTAAACAAAGGGATCATCGGGTCCTGCGTCAGCATGGCGTAATTCTTTGACCGTGCCCTGCCCACGAGCAGGTTGGGATTATACGCCGGATTGGATACCATCACCAGTATTTCGCCTGTGGAAGGTTCTATAGCGACAATGCTGCCTTTCTTCCAGCGCATCAGCTGCTCCCCGTATGCCTGCAGGTCGGCATCGAGGCCGAGGATGACATTCTTCCCGGGCACCGAAGTGCTGTCGTACTTACCGTCTTTGTAGCTGCCCATTTCACGGTTGTGTACATCCACCAGCCTGATCTTGACGCCCTTCTTCCCTCTTAAAATAGGCTCGTATGCCTTTTCAACCCCGGATTTCCCTATGTAGTCGCCCTGCCTGTAATAGGGTTCCTTTTCGATATCGCGCTTGTCAACTTCACCGATATAGCCAAGGACATGAGCGGCGATCGGCGTTTCATATTTCCGGACAGTCCGAAGCTGAACATAAAATCCCGGGAACTTGAAAAGGACCTCCTCGAGGTAGGCAAAATCTTCTTTTGAAAGCTGTTCCAGGAAAATGGTCGGCTTGACCATGCTGTAAAGCCGCGCCTTCTTAAGCGTCGAACGCACTTCCTCCGGAGTAACATCAAGCAAACGGCACAGTTCGGTCGTATCAAAAGGCTTAACCTGTTTGGGGATGACCATCAGGTCATAGGCAGCTTCGTTGAAGACCATCAGTTTGCCGTTGCGGTCGAACATGGCCCCACGCGGAGGATACTGGGTAACGTAGCGCAGGACGTTGTTTTCGGCAGACAGTTTATATTCTTCCTGGATGACCTGCAGGAGAAATAATTTGATCAAAAAGGCAGCTCCCGTAACAACAAACATGGTGAAAAAGACGAACTTTCTCCTCTCCAGGTTTTTCTTCAGCATTGCAGTCATTCCAGGGGTGCTTTGAGGCAAAAATAATGATAAAAAATTGGCCTCCTGAAACATTGTTTACAATTGCTCAATTGTTTTGTGTTAACGTGTTCAGGTGTTAACGTGTTCAGGTAAACTGACCACCAATGACGCGAGTACAGCGAGCAAATGACTACTTCCTGACAATGTAATCAGTTTGTTCGGTGTTGCTTTCGTGGAGCGCCCGGTCGACGATCCGGAATTTAAGGAAAAGTGTATCGTAAGGAGAACTGTAATTATAGATGAACAATGTATCGTAAATATCCCCGGAAATGCTTCGGTTGGAG
>Ga0208980_10003031_pt1 | contig 10190 bp, 7 predicted proteins | sample WetSurMetagenome_3_FD_187993 | JGI IMG/M metagenome (GOLD analysis project Ga0208980, IMG submission 187993) | Wetland microbial communities from Twitchell Island in the Sacramento Delta, sample from surface sediment Aug2011 Site A1 Bulk (version 2) | ecosystem: Environmental > Aquatic > Marine...
TAGATGCTAAGGTAGCAGAGTATGGATTGTATAAGAGCAAACTAGAAGGCGAACAGCTTAAGGTTCAAGTATATGGTGAGCAGGTTAAAACATTCCAGGCACAATTAGAGGGTGTGAAGATAAGTTCAGATATAAACATAGAACAGTCTAAGATGGATATTGAGACAGAGAGGATGAGGCTAGACGGCCTAAAGGCTGAACTTGAGAAATATAAAGTAAAGGCAGATACGCATTTTGAAAAGGTAAAAGCCATTACCAGCATCTATGGTGCCGATACTACCATGTATAATGCTCAGGTAAATAGCAATGATTCATTTAATAAAATACTACTTGAAAAATACAAGACATTATCTGGAACTGAGATAGAGAAAATTAGAACTCTTATCAGTATGTACAATTCGGATGCCCAAATATACAGTGAAGATGTTAGGAAGGGTGAAGCTAATGCACGATTGCAATTAGAACAGTCCAGAATATTGGAAGGAATCAACAATGCTAATATTCAGGTAGCACTACAAGCTGCTATCCAGAATCTGAATTCATTCTTAGAGTTAGCCAAGATGGATATGTCAGTAAATGAAACTGGCTCTAAGGTATATGGTGGATTTGTATCCGCTGCATTACAGGCTATAAATGCCAGTATGCAGATAGGTAATACATATCAGCACCAGGGTGCGGAGCATGTTGGATACAACTATAGTGGTCAGTATGATACAATGATAACAGATTTGCCTGAACCAAAGGCTAGTTTATAAGGAGGATATGAAATGGCTGGATTATATGAAGAAGATATAGGCCCAATAGAAAAAACAATACGAAATGTTGCAGGTGCTGTTGGCATCGGAGGCAAGGCACTATATTATGGTGCAACGCAACCTCTCAGACAAGAGGAGAACCTAAGTGCTTTTAAGAATAAATATGAAAACATGGGTCTTCCAGAAAAAGTGATTAGTCCTCCGAATAAGGATGCCATTGCTAGTGCTGAAAAAGTACAAAGGGATGCTACCGTTGCTCCACAAGTAACGGTTGATAAAACTAAACAACAGTCTTCACAGCCAGCAGAAGTTACACAGAAAGGTCTTGGTGCTACTGGTATTAGTGCTGGAGCTGCTCCAGTAACTACTGCTGCCGAAGTTGCACCAGAAGATAGAAGCATTGTTACTACTAAGCCATATGTTGACCAGGCAGCTATTAATGCTAGAGATGTTAGTAGTGGGCTTCCTGAATACGGTGCTAATTTAAATGTTAATGCGGAACGTTCCGATGCTGACCAGCGTGAAAGTAATCGTATCGCTGGTACTTATAGTTCTGCGATTAACCAGACTATGACTAGGGCTAACGAGTTAGCTAATAATATAGAGAGGGGACTATATACTGGGCATAGATTGAAGTCATCTCTTATGATGCTGAATCAATTACAGGAGATGCTACCAGTATTAATACAGGGTGGTGCCAATTTCCATAAGGGAATCATGGATGTTGATACCGAGAGACTTACTAAGGGAAAGATACCAGCTGAAGAATTAAAATACAAACTTGGATTGCTTCCACTTGAAATAGAAGAGAAGAAGGCAACAGCTTCATCGCTGAGAGCTGGAGCTAAACAGAAAGAAGCAGAGGCATCCTATTACGATATATCTGGTCAGCATAAAGCAGCGGAAACAGCTGCACTTCCCTCTCAGGGTCAAAAACATGAAGAGAAGATGGCAGAAATAAAAGCTAACAAAGAATTGGCACTTCAGCAACAGGATAAAGCTGACATAGATAGAATACAAAACAATCAAAACTATGTAGATAAGAAATCAAAGGCTAATGACATTGCCAATATACTAGGAAGAACTCAGAATGTCGCAGTAGTAGCAGACAAGAATAATCCAGACAATGTATATATAATGGACAAAGCAACTGGAAGAGTATTATATAATTTCTAGGGGATAAAAAATGATATATAGAAATGAGGACTTGCAGAAGTATGCTGACGAAGTAGAACCTATGCCCAATAGGGGTTTGCCTGACCCTACCTATAATCCATTACAGAGTACTACACAACCGATAGCCTCTAAGCCAGTTTCTTCTGTAGCACCTACTCAGACTCCACAGCCGAAGGGTGAAGTAGATAATATTGATTATAGCAAGTATGTTCCTATAAATAACCAACCAGCACCGACCCCAGAACCTACATTATTTAGTAAGGTAGGTGGTATGATTGCTGATTCCGTAAAGAGTATTAGAAATTTCATAGGATTACCAGAGACAGATACTACAGTCCCAGAAAAGGCATTGAGTTTCTTGACAGAGAAATGGCTGACACCAGAGAAGCTACAGATAGAAAATCTTCCATATAAAGAGAATGCTGGTGAGGCATTGGTGGATGCTATTAATGCTAACTTCGGTGCTGGATTAAGGAACGTAGCTAGGGGTATACCAGAGGTTGTTGCTCTTGGGCCTAAGATGTTATTTGGTGCAGCCAGGAATATCATAGGAGAACCTATCAGAAGAGCCATAGAGAATGCACCAATAGAAGGACAGAACTTACCACCATCAGGTGTACCAAAGCCTGGATTGATGGAAGATATAGGTAAGAGTGCAGTTGAAGAAGCTAAGAGTTTTGTAACTTCGTTACCGATACCTGGTATCAATCCTAATTGGGCACAAGCATCGTTTGAAAATCCAGAGATGGTTGGACTTATGTTTGCGATGGGTAAAGGTATGGGTAAAGCTGCGTATCATTCGGTTGATAGAGCTATCAACAGAAGGGTGATGGAAGGCAGAGACACTATCCGTAAGGAGCATTTAGATAATGCACTTAATAACCCAGATACTCCAGTAAGAGAAAGGGAACTTGCTGCCGAACTCCTTGGTAGAAGGTTACGTGCAGAAGGTATGAAAGATAAGACCCATGATAGAATAACACCACAACTCTGGAAGGCATACACGGACAATATGATTCAAGCTAAGGAACCTATAGACATCAAAGAGTTCGATGATAGAGTTGCTGAGATGCGTGGATTCGCAGAAAGAAACCTGAAGGGCAAGGAAAGACCTGAAGATATACAGCTCACTCCCGAAGAGCAAGAGAAGGCACACGCTAATTCGCTGATGTTTAAACCATATAACAACTGGGATGCTATGGATAGACTTATTGCTGACAAATATAAGATAAAAGCACCAGACCTTACAGAAGAAGGACAGCCAGTACAAAACGTCAGGGGCACTATGACAATGGAAGATATAGCTGAGAAGGCTCAAGCTGAAGCATTGAGAAAGAAACCAGTGGGCGAATGGACTGATGCTGATAAGGAACTATATAATAAATGGAAAGGTCAGATAAAAGAAGAGCCACTTAAGGGTAATTTACCATATGAAGGTGCAGTAGAAGCCAACAAGGGTGTAATACCTGAAATGACAGAAGAGGAAATAGCTAAGGTTAAAGCTAATGAAATTATGAGAGCTGCCGAAAGAGGTAGCGAACCTCCTGGTGGTGGGATTAATGTTATAGGTGGAGAGAAAGTTCTCAAGGAAGCAGAGCCTCTTGCTGATGGTACTAAGGTTTACGAAACTGAGAGTGGTAGATTCGTTACCGAAGACGGTAAAGAAGTAGAAGCACAGAAGGAACCTGTTATTAAACCAGAAGAAGGGAAGAAACCATCAGAGGGTAAAGGCGGTGAGGAACCTCCAGTAGCTGAACCAGTATCTCCCAATGAACCAAAGGGTGGAGAGGGTGGTGCTGCGGTACGTCCAGAAGGTGAGCGTAGGGCTACCGAAAGAACTCTTTCTGAGATGGAAAGAACACTATCAACATTAAAAAGAATGGTTCAGTATAGAAAGGAAAACCCTGCACCAAACCAAGCAGAGGAAGTTCTAAACAAAGCAACCATTAAGGACTTGGAAGAGAAGCAGGGCAGACTCGAAGAACAAATACAGAAAGCAAAGGAAGCTGAACCTGCGACTTCACCTGAATCTCCGCTCAAAAGAACAGAGTCTGATAAGTTTGATATACATCATAAAGACATTCCACCAGACGTTATGCAGGGAACATTCGATAGGTTTGGCATAACCAAGGAAGATGCAATTAGGGAAAATTTAGCTGTTACCGATGTTGGCGAATTACTTGATGCACATACTGGAGAAATTTTTGATAATGTAAGTGATTTAATCAAGGCTCGACCAGACGGAGAAATAGCTAAGAAAGTTGCTGATACTGAAAAGGCTAATGAATATATAGAACGTGATGTAGGTGGTAGCTCAGTACAATACAATACTGCCAAGATTATGGATAATCTCATAGATAATACATCCTTTGGAAGGGATGTAAAGAGGCATGCAGATGCAATGCGTATGCACCCAGACCTAGTTCTTCGTGACCACATGAAGAATATCTTAAAGAGAGCTTTAGAGGGAGCACCTAGGGATATACTGGCCAAATTAGACCTACAAACCGAGATGACCAATAAAGAAAAGGCTGCAATCATTGACCATTTTGGATTAATTGAGGGTGAGGGTGCTGTAGAGAATATTGGTGTAAGGCAGTATAATGAATTAAAGAAATTTGTTAAAGATAATTTAACTGGAAAGGTTGGTGAACGCCCAGCGGAAGTTATAGAAAATAAAGTTAAGGAAGAGAAGACTTCTGCACAGAAAAGAGTAGAGGCTAAGGAAGAGCTTGAAGCTGAGAAAGCCTTTGCTAAGATGGGTCTTGCAGAGCAGCCTATCTTCCAACCAGGAGCTAGGGGGACTCGTAAGTATCTTGTAGCATCTATTGTTACTAAGGACGGAACTCTATATACTGGGAAAGACCATGGAATGATACTCACAAAGAATGGACTTACACCAGAGAATGTAAAGGAAAAAGGTTTTATATTACCGAATGGAAAACATATAAATGCCAAAGAAGCAATGAAATGGGTGAAGGAAAACCAACCCGAAGTATATAAGAAACTTGGAAATGACGATACTCTACGTCCATTATTATATCAGAGGGCGATGAAAAGGGTAGCGAATGTTGAAAAAGTATTAAGAAAAGCAAAAGAAAAAAAGGAGGTAGCAAATGTCGAAGGAAATGGAGGAGTATCAGAAAATGCTGCGTTCATTAGGGCTGCAAAAGACCACCTTGAAGGAGGCTCAGAGGGCAGCGGAGAGAGACCTAGTCATGGCACGGAAATGGCACACAACAAAGCAATACAAGAATATGCAGAAAGAACTGGAACAGTACATGACTACGAGCAACTCAGAAAAGACTGGGAAAGGGGAGGAAGAAACCACGGAGTAGAACATAACGCATTTTTTATACCAGAAAGGAATGTGTGGAGGAAGTGGTGCTTCTTCATGACCGATGGTATAAGACATTACCTTAGGCGTTTGGAATTATGTAAGAAGATTCCAGGATATGTACATACCGAATTAATTGGGTTCACAAAGAACGAAAACGGCAAATGGCTACCAGTTACTGAACAGCCAGCACTCGGAAATAGATTTCCAACTTGGGATGAACTAGACGAACACTTCGCCGAGAATGGATGGATAGGTGAAGGTGGATGGTATAAGAATCCTAAGGAAAAAATAATGGTAACTGACCTAGCTAATTTTAATGCTAGAAAGGTTGGTAATAAAGTTATCATCTTTGATGGTAGAGGACAAGACTTTAAACCTACTGAGTTAGATTATGCTAGACAGAAGTTCCTAGAGGAACATGGTAGACAGGCTGATATCTGGGAAATGCGTGATATACAAGATAAGATTAGAGCTGAAGAAGAGCTTAGGTCTGGCCCAGGTGGTAAGACTGGAAGATTTAGTGAAGGTGGAACTCCAGAAGGATGGAAGGAAGATATGTCTGTGGCTGAATCTTATATAGATAATCTAACAAAGGAACGCATTAATGCGAAAAATGCTGCGGATATATTGGAACTAGCTATAAATAGAGCACCAAATAATCCAGCCGCATTTCTTGCAGAATTAGGTAAAAAATTTCCTGAGGTAGACGGTAAGGTAATAGCTGATGCTATAAAAAGATATGATTTATTAAATAAGAATGATATAGAAATGTCTGTTGGGCAGTATACTCAACTTCAGAAATTTCTTAGAGATGGAGGAGAGATAAAACCAACTACCACCAAAGATATCCAATATGAACGTGGTGGAAAAATAATTAAAGAAGACCTATTCGAATCAGGCCCAGGAGCTAAGACTGCCAGAAACCTAACTGAGTCTGGTAGGGACTTAACATGGCAAGAAGAAAGCATAAGGGAATGGGAAAAGGAATTAGCTATTGCAAGAGAGAAGGGTGATTACGTTAAAGAACAAGAGATAGATGAGGCGATAAAGGACTTACGTAAATCATCTGATACTGGTTCTCCAGTAGATGATTTAACATTTGATGATTTAACAAGAGAAGAAAAGTGGAAAGCAGTTAAAGACAAGAATTACATGGACTTAACTGACAAGCAACGCAACTGGTTCTTACAGAATACAGATACCTTTGCTGATGAGTATGCTTCTGGCCCAGGTGCGAAGACTGCCAGACTAACACCCAGTGGGACTCCTATAGACTGGGCTAGTGCTGAACCTACTCCAGTAGAGAAACTAACAGAAGCAATGGGTGATGCTCCTATACCTACAAATAATATAGATGAAGCTATAACAATGAGCAGAAGGATAGGGCAGGGAATGGCCGCTCAGAAAGATATGTTCTCTAAGGCAGTAGATGGGATGAAGGGTGTCTATGCATGGATAAGAGAGAAGGCAAAAGACACGAAGGTAATGCCTGACTTCAAGAATATCCTAGGTATAAACATGGCTGAGGATACTAAGGCATCTCTTGAGGCTGTTAAACTAGCCAAGAAAATTCTGAAAGCTATGCCCAACAAACTACAAAGAGAAGCCATATGGAACTGGATTGAAGCTGCTGGAGACGAGGCATACATAAGAGATGCTGCTAAAATGACAACGGATAAATATAAGAAGGGTTGGGAAGCTGCCCTTAAACTTACGCCAGAAGAGAAGTATCATGCACAGAATGTTCGTAAGTATTTTGATACTATGCTTAATGATGCTATAGCTAATGGTATGCTTAAGGAAGGAGTTACGGATTACATCATGAGAATAGTTAAACCAGATTCTCAAATTGGTAGGAGGTGGCAAGCTGAGGTCAATGCTGGATTATTGAAGAGGAATCCTACTTTCATTAAGAGAAGGATGTATGAAACTATCCTTGAGGGCGAACGTGCTGGGGTAAATTACGTGAAGGATGTGGGTCAATCTCTGGTAGCGTACACTCAGTCTTTCATGAAAGCTATGTCTGCCAGAAGAACAATAAGAGATTTACTTACTACTGGTAAGGCATCGGATGGTAAGGCATTAGCCACTATTATAGGCGGTACAGTTCCCACAGAGAAAGGTACAACAGCAGATGCTTATATTATTAAACCTAAATTAAAACCAGAAGCAGCTTTCGCTGAGAATGGTGACCCATACATGGTGATAGACCATCCAGCCTTAAGAGAATGGAAATGGGTAGGTACAGATGTTAAGGGTAATGCTATCATTATGCAAGGAGATGTTGCAGTACATCCAGAGATATATAAACATCTAAAGGCTGTACTTAGTTCTTCGGGGATTAGGCAGTTCAAAGTTGGTAGAGCTTTGATGTCTGGTATTAGGGAGTTCAAGAGTACATTACTATCACTGTCTGGTTTCCATCAGGTACAGGAAGGATTACATGCAATATTCCATGCAGTTAAACCATGGGATTTACCTGAACTGGATATGAAGAATGAGACTCAATACAAACTTGTCAAAGGTGGGTTGATGGTATATGACCACAATGCACTTGAGAACTTTGCTGAGGGCGTAGCTGGTACTGGTATGATACAAAGAGCACCATTAATTGGCCCAGTTATGCATAAGTATAATACATGGTTGTTCTCTGAGTATATTCCAAGACTTAAAATGAAGATGGCTTTAGCTGCATTAGAAAGAAACACTAAGAGATATAGCAAGACACACTCAGAAGAAGCGATATACTTCAAGACTGCTAGCCAAGCTAACGCTGCGTTCGGAGAGTTGAACTATAGAATGCTAGCTAGAAGCCAAACATTTCAGGATGCAATGAGAATGATTACGTTGGCACCTGACTTCTTAGAAGCTAGAACTCGATTCGTTACACAGGCTATGAGGCCAGGTGGTATGGAACAAAGGGTAGCATTACTAAGAGGAGCATTGGGATTGTATATTGGTGCAAGGATTGTTAATATGATTATAGATGGTGACCCACATACAGAGAAGCCATTATCTATTGTTTATGGTGGTAAGGAATTCATGTTAAGGTCTGTTCCTGGAGACTTAGTACATTTGTTCAGTGACCCAAGAAGTTTTGTATATCATAGACTTAACCCTACATTCACTAGAACAATGATAGAAGCTGTTATGGGAAGGGATGCTCTTGGTCGCAGAAGATATATGGATGAACAGGTAAAGGATTTTGTTCAGACACATATACCGATACCACTACAGGGATTATCAGAGAAGTTCTTTAGCCAACGTGATAGAAAAATATGGGAGTCTGCATTAAATTCCCTTGGCGTGTCTACATACGATTATCATTCTACCGCTGAGGGCACAGCTAGGAAGATTGTATTAGATAAGGGGCCATTTACCTATACAGAACATTCCAAGAAGGTAAATGATTTACTTAGGGGAATAGATAGAGAAACTATAACCAAGTCTGATATAGAAAAGCAATTAAGTAGTGGAGAAATATCTAGGTCTGACTATAGGAAGATACTGAAAGAACATTCAAAGACCAATATACAAAGGTCTATAGAGCACTTAGATGTTGAAGATATCCAGAAGGTATGGAATGACATGACTGAATCAGAGAAGCGAGAGGCAAAACCTATAGTCAGGAAGAAAGTTATACATCATTATATGAGAGCACCAGCAAACGAAAGGAAGAGTTTACAACCATTTATGAGGGAGGTACAGTAATGGATAATGAAGAATATAAGAAGGCACTGAAGGCTCCGATTATGTCTACAGAAAAGGCTAAGGCTAGCGTAGCTGCATGGCATACTAAAGAAGGGCTTCCAGAGGTAACGCCTCCATCACATGCTGAAGTTAAGAAGAGCCTAGAGAATAGCGTTAAGCTGCAAAAGATTGATGAACTTAGGAAGTATAGACAGATGAAACCAGAGGAGAAGCAAGCTGTAAGGGATAAGGCATTGCAGCAGACTGGAAATTACGAGAACCCAGAATCTAAATATCAAGGTGAAAAATGGTACAAGCCAGCAAAGGGTCAAGCAGTTAAACCAATCACTTGGGTAGATAAAATAGGCAATAACGATAAGGGGTTAGACGATGAGCAAGAGTAAGGGGTTACCAGATGACATGTTAACATGGAGACATAAGCAGAAACGTGGTGCAATTATGAAACCCAAAACGTTTAGCAGTATAGAGCGTAAGGCTGAGTCTGGGGGTATGTCTAAAGATGTAGCACAAAAAATAGCAGGGAGGGCTTATTGGAATACTGCAAAGAAAAAGTATTCTGATAGCAAAAAGAAATGAACACAGTAGCAACATCATGGAGGGTTGAAAATATGTTAAGAGAAACCCAAAGGAAAATAAGCAATGCATTCTTAGTTAACATAGATATCATAGATAGCGAATTAGAAGACTCAGATTGGGATACTATAAAAGGAGAGTATGAAAGAAATGGCAAAAGTAATGGACAAGGAAAAGGTAAAAATATACAGAAGGATAAGTAGAGAGATGAGCCAGATGCCTAAGTTGTCTATCGTTCCAAATAAAAAGAGGTTACTCATTGATAAATATAAAGATACAGAATCTGCACAGCAAATCGAAGAATATTTACAGGAGGTAGGGAGATGCCCTGGGCTATTAAAGGAAATACTGTAATAAAAAAAGATACTGGAAAGGTAGTAGGACACTCAAAGAATCCTAAGAAGTATTTAAGAACCCTTCAAGCAGTAGAGCATGGATGGAAACCAACCCACAAAGGTAAGGGTTTGCCTTAAATTTTTCCATAAAAAAAATCCTTGACAATCATTTCCGATTTCTGGTAAAATCTTTTCATTGAATAAAGGTTTTTATTTTTCGGGAGTTTCCATTTTCCGAAAAAATAATTTTTCATTTTGAAAAAAAATCCTTGACAATCATTTCCGACTTCTGATATTATT
>Ga0208980_10003032_pt1 | contig 10189 bp, 9 predicted proteins | sample WetSurMetagenome_3_FD_187993 | JGI IMG/M metagenome (GOLD analysis project Ga0208980, IMG submission 187993) | Wetland microbial communities from Twitchell Island in the Sacramento Delta, sample from surface sediment Aug2011 Site A1 Bulk (version 2) | ecosystem: Environmental > Aquatic > Marine...
GAACCCGCCATATTTTTTGTAGATCTCGATCCGGTTCAGGCTGGCAATATCGCGGTTGCGCAGGAGGATGTGCGGGCTCATGCTTTTTCCTCCCCGTTTGCGCTGATCTTGAGTTTTTCGATCACCGCCAGGGCGGATTTGACTGTCTGATTTTCATGGTAGCTGATCCCATCCGGGGCCTGAACCTGGAACATGGGTGCGCGGTGACAGCCCGCCAGACATTTGACTTCCTCGATTGTGATCATTCCATCCGGTGTAGTTTCACCCACCTTGATCCCAATATTTTCGCAAAGCTGCTCGAGGAACTCGTCGGCACCCCGCAACAGGCAGGGCAGATCGGTGCAGACCTGCACGCGGTATTTCCCGCCCGGTTCATCGTGGAAGAGGGTGTAGAACCCGACCACGGACGCGACCTCGGTGGGGGTGACCTGCACCAGGGAGGCGATCTCGGCGATTTGTTCTTTATTCACATATCCGTTTTCGCGCTGAGCAAGGAAAAGCAACGGCATGATGGCGGAACGCGAGAATTCGGCAGGGTATTTGGAAAGGATGGCTTGCACTTCCGGGGAGGTTGGGGAAAGGCTGGGGTTCACCGGTCGGCATCTCCAAGGACGATATCCACGCTTCCGATGATGCCAACAACATCGGCCAGGAAACGGTTGCGGGTCATAATGGGCATGGCCTGCAGATTGGTACGTGAGGGGGTGTGATAGTGCACGCGCAGCGGTTTGGGGCTGCCGTCGCTTTCCATATAGACCCCCAGCAGCCCGCGCGGGGTTTCGATGGTCTGATAGGCGCTGCCCTTCGGCACGCAGAAGCCTTCCGTCCACAGCTTGAAGTGATGGATGAGGGCTTCCATGCTGATGCCGATCTCCGAGCGGGGTGGCGGGACGACCTTGTTGTTGCTGGAGCGGGTCGGCCCACCCGGCATTTTTTGCAGCGCCTGTTCAATGATCCGCGTGGATTGTCGCAGCTCCTCCATTCGTACAAGGTAGCGGTCGTAGATATCACCATTCTGCTCGCAGGGGATATCGAAATCAAAGCGGTCATACACGCTGTAGGGTCGGGCGCGGCGGAAATCGATGGCCCGGCCGCTGCCGCGAAGGATGGGTCCCGTGACCCCGTACTGAATGCATTCCTCGGCTGTGATCAAGCCAATGCCTTTCGTGCGGTCCTGGAAAAGCTTGTTCTTATGGAGAATACCGTCGTATTCCTCGATCCGCCTGGGGAAAATATCCAGAAAGTGCTGCACAGCCGGAACGAATTCAACCGGCACATCCCTCCACAGACCGCCCGGGCGGATGTATGTGGTCATCATACGCTGCCCGGAGCACAGCTCAAAAATATCCAGGATCAGCTCGCGCTCGCGGAAGGTGTAGAGGAAGACCGACATCGCAGCCAGATCGAGGCAGGAGGTGCCCAACCAGATGAGGTGCGAGTTGATGCGCGAGAGCTCAGTGAGGATCACGCGCACATACTCAGCCCGTTCGGGCACGTCCAGATCGAGCAATTTTTCCAGCGCCAGGCAGAAGGCCAGGTTATTGCCGATCGTATTGGTGTAATCCAACCGGTCGGTCATCACCTCGGCTTTCTGGTAGATCTTGGACTCCATGTTCTTTTCCACCCCGGTGTGCAGAAAGCCAATATCCGGGATGCAGTTGAGCACGATCTCGCCATCCAGTTCCAGCAGCAGGCGCAGCACGCCGTGGGTGCTGGGGTGCTGCGGACCCATGTTGAGCAGCACCGTTTCACCGGTGATGGCGCGGTCCGTAACCAGGCCGCGCAGGTCATCCATCGTCACTTCTCGGTATTCAGCCATGGGTTTCCCGTAAAAGTAGGTTCACTCCTTGGGGTGCGGTTTTCCGGCAGAAATCTTATCGAAATTGAAAGTGAACTGCGGCTCTTCGTACCCGAGCGGGTAGTCCTTGCGCAGGGGGTGCCCTTCCCAATCGAAGGGCATGATCAGCCGGCGCGGGTCCGGGTGGCCTTCGAAGGTGATCCCAAACATATCCCACACCTCGCGTTCATACCAGCCCGCCGCCGGGTGGATGGAAGTGAGTGAGGGGATTGAGGGTGAATTTCCGTTCAGCGGCACGCGAAGGGTGAGCAGGTCCTGATCACCGACCGACCAGATGCTGCAGACCAGGTGGAAACGTGGCTCGAGCTGCGGCCAGTAATCCACCGCGGTCTCGAGGATGAGCAGGTCGTAGCCGTATTGGTCGCGGAGCAGTTTGACTGCAGGAATGAACGCTTCGGGAGGAAGGAGAAGAGCAACCTCGCCGCGGGATTCCTCCACGGAGGCGCGAAAATCCTTCTGGATCTTTTCAACTGCTCGAGTCTGGTGTTTGTTCATGGCAATATTGAATCTCCCCCGTGGCCTAGGACCAGCGGGTGATCTTCTCGCCTTTCACTTTTTCCTGGAGGCTGATGATCCCGTGGATCAGGCCCTCCGGGCGCGGCGGGCAGCCAGCCACGTAGATATCCACCGGCACGATCTCATCCACCCCCTGCAGGATGGCATAGTTGTTAAACACGCCCCCGCAGGAGGCGCAATCGCCCATGGCAATCACCCATTTGGGATCGGGCATCTGATCATAGAGCTGGCGCAGGACGGGGGCCATTTTGCGCGAGACGCGTCCGGCAACGATCATCAGATCTGATTGCCGCGGGCTGGGGCGCATCAGCTCCATCCCAAAGCGGCTGAGGTCGTAATCGGACGCCTGGGCAGACATCATCTCGATGGCGCAGCAAGCCAACCCGAAGAGCATAGGCCACATGGAGCGCGTGCGCGCCCAGTTGACCATGGATTCAAGGCTGGTGGTGACAACCCCCATATTCCCGGCTTTTTGTTCTAATCCCACTCGAGGGCTCCTTTCTTCCAGGCGTAGACGAAGCCAGCCACGATGATACCGATAAAAATGAAAACCTCAATCAGCCCGGTAACGCCCAGTTTGCGGATGACCGCAGCATAGGGCAGGAAGAAGACGATTTCGACATCGAAGAGGATGAAGAGGACCGCGATCAGGTAATAGCGTACCGAGACGCGCCGGCGGCCGGGTCCATAGGGCACCATGCCGGATTCATACGGTTCTCCTTTTTTCGCGGTTGGGCGTTTGGGGCCAAAAAGGTAGCCCAAACCGATCGCAATGCAGCCGATGAGGATGGCTACGAAAAAGATGATGAACAGTGGAAGGAATTCAATGACCATGTTGTGCTCCGGGGAAATTAACAAGCATGGCTCATGGGCGGCTGAAACATAGCATGATTAATTTTATCCCCTTTTTCAGTTCTTGGTAACCTGAAAGATGGTGATACCGTTTCTCTCATATACTTTCAGCAACCCCTCGCACCCGGCAAAGCTGGTAGGGAGAAGCAACCCGCTGCCTTCCTTCAGGTAGACGAACTGCAGGTTGGCTTGCGCCATCAGCTCCCAGAAATCCTTGCTGCAGCCGGTGAGGGAAATCGCGCTCCGCGCCCAGCCGTTGATGCGGGATTGATAGGCTTCGCCGCCCGATGGGTACTGCGGCGGGGGGACGAGCTGTCCGCGCCCGGTCTCGTTCAGGATCCAGTAGCCGCCATCCACGCCCCGGAAGATGCCGCTCTGCCAGGGGGCGGGCTGGTTTAAGAAGCGCGCACCCGGAGAGGTGAAGTCTTTGATCCATTCCAGGGCTTGCATGTCGGCCTGGTCTGCCAGGATGACCGCCGGGGGATAGAGATTCGCTCCGGCGCTGAGGCCCCAGAGCACAAACGCGGCTGCCTCCACGGTCAGGATGAGATATCCCACCGCGCGGTGGGTGCCAATCCCAATAAACCTGGCGCCTTCCACCAGAAAGAACCCGGCCAGCAGCGCAGCCGGAAGGCTGAGCGCCAGGCGCAGCTCGCCGCGGCTGAAAAACGCGCTGGAAAGGGCAGGCAGGCAGAGCAGCACCATCAGCAGGGTAAGGATCACCAGCCCCTGGCTGCGGCGCTGAATGATGAGCAGTACCAGGCCAAAGACTGCCAGTGCCACCAGGACGGTATCCAGCGGGGTGGCGATGAAGAAGGTCAACCCCGCAAGCGGCTCCAGGCCTGCCTGCGAAGCTGAGGCGGATGGCACAAAGGTGTTTGCCTTAACCCAGCGTAAATAAGGCAAGACGAGCAGGTAAGCAAGGGCGACCGCGGCAAGGGCGTGGCTTTCCAGAATAGGTACCTTGCGGTCAGTTTGGGGGGAGATCAACCGGGCGAGATAGGAAGCTGCCAGCAGGAGTACCATCAGCGGCAGGGCAGCAGGATCCGAGAGAAACGCACCCATGCTGAGGATCATGAGCAGGAGGAAGGATTTCCAGAACTCCCCGCCGCGGTACGGAACGCGCCGCATGCGGACAATCTCGGCTGCGGTAAGCGGAAAGAGCACGAAAAAGGTAAGCAGCGTGCTGCGTCCCCAACCAAGCAGGTAGGCTGGAAAGGTGAAGGCGAAGGCCGAAAGGAGCGCGGACAGGGCAGCGGGTTTCCAATCCGCCCAGAGTGCCCTACCCAACCGGTAGAGCGAGAGCGGCACGAGTGTGCTGAGGAGCAGGCTGATCCAGACCACCCCGGTCGAAGGGGGCAGCTTCGCCTGGGCAGTGAAGGACGCAGCTAGCATTTCAAATGTCAGCCAGGGGGCAAATGCACCGGGCATGCCGGGCAGCAGGTAGCGCGGCACGCCGCCAGCCGCCACCATGAGCTGCACCCAATAAGTGTGGGCAACCGAATCCACCCAGGGACCTACAACCAGGTCGTAAGCCTGGCTGAAACGCAGAAAGATCAAGCCGAAAAGAGCGGCAAGGCCGAAAACCCCCAGCAGCAACGGCTGGGGAGACCATTTATTGTCTGTCTTCTCCACCGGGTGGAATATCTGGTCGCGAAGGAGGTGATAGGTGACCCCAAGCGCGATGACCAGGATGCCAAGCAGGATCAAGAATCCGCCCGTTTGGGGCGTAACGGTCCACCCGGTCTGGAAGAGAACCATCCCGCCGGCTGCTCCCAGCGAAAGGCTGAGCCCGGCAGCAAGCGCCAGGAACTCAAGCGGGTCAGTCTCCTTCGGTCGCAGCCAGGCTAACAGCGTGGCACCAGGCAGGAGAAAGACTGCCATAGCGGCGAGAATATAAGTAAGTGGGGGTGTCAGGGTCATGCTTCACCCACATGGCAGTTGAATGCCGTGTTATTAAGATTGTAGCCGAAAAGTGCAGGGGTTATCCACCAAGGTATTCGCGCAATTGCCGGCTGCGGGTGGGATGGCGCAGCTTTCGCAGAGCCTTGGCCTCGATCTGGCGGATGCGCTCGCGGGTTACATTGAAGTGGCGGCTGACTTCCTCCAGGGTCTGATCCTTTGGGTCATCCCCCAGTCCAAAGCGGAGGGTGAGTACTTCGCGCTCCCGGTCAGAAAGCCCTGCCAGGGCGTTCTGCACCTGCTCGCGCAGCATCTCGCGCGCGGCCGAATCCATTGGTTCAAGCGCTTCCTCGTCCTCAATGAAATCCCCAAGCTGGCTGCTTTCCTCATCCCCCACCGGCCGCTCCAGCGAGACAGGCTCATCTGCCGATTGCAGGATGCGCTGGACTTTGGCGGCCGCCACAGTCAGGCGGCGCTGCAGCTCGGGGTCGAGGATGAGTTGGTTCTTCTGGGCGAGTTTGATGGCGGTCGCATCGGTCTCATCCATAAAACCTGCGTGTAGGGCCAACTCCTCCATGGTGGGATCGCGTCCCAACTCCTGTACCAGCTTCCGCTGTACGCGCAGGATGCGGGTGATGGCCTCAAAGAGGTGCACCGGTATGCGGATGGTGCGGGCCTGCTCGGCGATATAGCGGCTGATCGACTGACGGATCCACCAGGTGGCATAGGTGCTGAACTTGAATCCCCGGGTGGGATCGAACTTGTTCACTGCGCGCAGCAGCCCCAGGTTGCCCTCCTGGATCAAGTCCAGGAAGGAGATGCCGCGCCCGAGGTAGCGCTTGGCGATGGAGACCACCAGGCGCAGATTGGCGCTGATGAGGGTCTGGTTGGCTTCATCCGCCAGTTCGGCGATGGCGCCGGTTTCGATATCCAGGCGCTGGGGGGTCACCTCGCGCTCGCGGAAGAATCGTGTTTGCGGCATGCGCCCGGTGCGCTCCAGGTGCTTGAGGAGCGGCGCGGACACCTCCTCGGGAAGGAGGTAGAAGGATAGATAGAGGGTGAAGGCGTTACGGACCAGCTCGTCCCACAGGCGGTCCTTGCCCCACAGGCCGTTATCCAGATAACTGCGCATGTAGGAGGGAAGCTCGGTCTGCCACTGCTGGCGCAGGAGGCGGGCTTCAGCAAGCACAAGACGGAGGTCGGGGGTGCTGTTGTGGTTCAGTCGGCGGGCATCCTCCTGCAGTCGTTTCCAGGAGGTGATCAGGTCGTCATAGATGGAGCAGAGCAGGGCGCGTGAGTGGTTGCCATCCCGCGGAACGGAGAGGTGTTTTTTAAGGGTGCGCACCCGGCGTTCGGCCTCGATGCGGGTGGCCAGGCGGAACTCTGAATCGGCGTCCAACAGGTGAATCTGCCCGATTTCCTTGAGGTACAACCGAACCGGGTCCTCAGAGAGCTCCACCGCCAGGGAGGGGTCTTCCAGCATTTCCAGCGGATCCTCGCTGAGCAGTTCCTCATCATCGCTGGTGACCTTTTCCGGGATGGGCTCGAAGGAGTCGTCCTTGATGATCAGCCCGTCTTCATCCAGCGATGCACTCCCGTTTTTGGTGCGTTTGCGGGTTGGGCGGCTGGGCAGTGGGGTGATGGGCAAGTCCTGCGGGAAGGATTGCAGTTCGGCATCCAGCAGGGCTTTTTTAGCCAGCATGCTGGCCTTCTGAAATTGTGTATCCTTGCGGGCGGCAGGCTTTTTGCCTGTTTTCCCCTGGCTGCCTGTCATCTCTGTAGCCTTCCCTTTTACCGGCGGCTGTGCCTCCGGGCTCGCGGGTGTCATTTTGGGCATGGGAATAACTATACCATAAAATAAATTCAGTCCGGGATGACCGGTTTGGAGAGGGCAGCATCCAGCCTGGCGCGGGTTTGGAAGGCCTGGGTGATAGCCGGGGAGAAATCCTCTGGTATTTCGCCTTCTTCCGTCACCACTGGCTCCTGCTGCAGGAAGCGCAACCGGCTGATCTCCAGGTTCACGCGCACCTGGCGCAGGAAGAACACCGTGCGGATAAGGTCCTCCAGCCGTTTGGCGGCGGCAATATCTCCCGGGATGGCGGCCTTCAGCGCAGCGACATCGGATTGAAGCATGGGGGTTGTGCGCGCGGCGATGAATTCATCGGTATCAAGTTCGTCCTGGTTGTTAGCCTGCAGGATGATCGCAGCCAGCTCGGCGTAGGCGCTTCGCTCAAAATCACGGTCTGACAGGCGTGGAAGCCCGGCTTTCTGCAATGCGCGGTCGAGCGCAAATATTTCACTTGGTTCAAGCAGCAACAGACCGAGGATGTGCTTTTCCAGGGCTTCGGCCTGCAGCTCGGGGGTGATATCCAACGGATGCATCCGGGAGGAACGGGTTCCCTCCTGGGCTGAAAAGGACGGGCGCCGGCGAGAGCGGGAGGAGGCGGGTTGCACCTGGGAGCCAGCCAGGGCGTTTTCATCCACCTTCAGCAGGCGGGCGAGCTTCTGGCGGTAGTCATCGCGCTCAACCGGGTCCGGCACGTCATTGATAAGCGGCATCACCTGGCGGGCGATCTCGCGCTTTTCCTTGGGATCATTCAGATCGCGGCTGCGGGCGAGGGTATCCATCACATGCACCACAATGGGCTTGGCGGCACCGACAATGCGCTTCCACTCCTCGGGATCAGCCAGGGCCACCTCATCGGGATCACGACCTTCGGGCAGGGAGGCTACCAGCACATCGGCCTGCAAGCGGGCTTCGCTGCGCAGCAGCCCGCGCGCGTCGAAGATGACCTCCTGGCTGTGATCCATAGCCTCGCGAGCCAGTTCCAGCCCCCGCAAGGTGGCTTTTTCACCGGCGGAATCGGGGTCGAGCGCCAGGATGAGTTTGCGGGTGAAGCGCTTGAGCAGGCGGAGCTGATCCTCCGTGAGCGCGGTGCCCATCGGGGAGACAGCGTTGGCAAACCCGGACTGGTGCAGGGCGATCACATCCAGGTAGCCCTCGACGATCACGGCCTGGTTTTCGGCGCGGATGGTCTTGCGAGCCTGGTCCAGCCCATAGAGCAGCCGGCCCTTATCGAAGAGCGCGGTCTGGGGGGAGTTAAGGAACTTGGGAACGTCGTTCGGGTCGAGGATGCGCGCGCCGAAACCGGTCATCTTGCCCATCGCGTCCCTGATGGGGAACATGATCCGGTTGTGGAATCGATCCCGCACCCCGCCGCCCTCTTTTTCGGTCACCAGCCCGGCCTGCAGGAGCTCATCGGGGGTGAAGCCGCGCGTGGTGAAGTACCCCAGGGTATTCTCCCAGCCCGGGGGGGCATAACCCAATCCGAAGAGCTCGATGGTGGCGGGGGTAAGTCCGCGTTTGAGGAGGTAATCGAAAGCAGGCTTGCCGGCAGGCGTTTGGGTGAGGTGGTGGCGGTAGAGCGTGACCGCATCCTCCAGCAGCCCGCGGATGCGTGCGTGGGTCTCCTCCTCGGCCACCCGCTCGGGGGTGGGGGCTTCCAGCTGCACGCCGGCTTTTTCCGCCAGGTAGCGCAGTGTGGTCGCAAAATCCCAGCCCTCCTTCTTCATCACGAAGCGGAAAACATCGCCGCCTTCATTGCACTGGCCAAAGCAGCGCCAGGTGCCGGAATCCGGAAAGACCACGAATGCAGGCGTGCGCGTGTTGGTGTGGAAGGGGCAGAAGCCGGTGTAGCTCTTGCCGGAGCGGCGCAGTTTGACCGACTGGGATACCAGCTCGACGATATCGATACGCTGCTTGATCTCATCTATTGCGGTCATGGGTACGATGATTTTATCCCAAATGATCAAAGGGAATATAATTTTAGGAACCACCGAAAAGGATCTGCCATGCTCACAACCGAACCCACCCTCGATGATATCCGCCAGGCTGCGGCGCGCATCCGCCCGCATGCCCACTGGACCCCCGTGGTGCGCTGCCATTCGCTGGATGAAATTACGGGTGCGAGCCTGTTTTTCAAATGCGAAAACCTGCAGAAGGTGGGCGCGTTTAAATTCCGCGGCGCTAGTAATGCAGTGCTCTCTCTTTCGGAAGCGGAGGCCACACGTGGGGTGGCCACCCATTCCTCCGGCAACCATGCCCAGGCGCTGGCATTGGCCGCACGAATGCGCGGAATCCACGCGACAATCGTGATGCCCTCCAATGCCCCCGAAGTGAAAAAGGCTGCTGTTGCCGGATATGGGGGAGAGATCGTTCTCTGCGAACCGACCCTTGCTGCGCGCGAGGAGACCCTGGCAGGAGTGGTGGCAAAGAGCGGCGCGACAGTGATCCACCCCTACAACAACTACGACGTGATCGCCGGACAGGGCACGGCGGCGCTGGAGCTGCTGGAGGAGCAGGGGGACCTGGATGCCATCCTGGTTCCGGTGGGCGGCGGGGGTTTGCTTTCCGGAACGCTTATTGCCGCCAAAGGCATCTCACCAAAGATCAAGGTCATCGCCACCGAACCCGAAGGCGCTGATGACGCATACCGCTCCTGGAAGGCGGGGAAGATCATCCCCATGATGGAACCTAAAACCGTGGCGGACGGATTATTGACTTCGCTGGGGGATAAGACATTCCCCGTCATTCAACGGCTTGTGGATGATATCGTCACGGTGAGCGACGACGCCATTCTAAAAGCCATGAAGCTTATTTGGGAGCGTGCCAAGCTGGTGGTGGAGCCCTCCGGAGCGGTTCCGCTGGGGGCGCTGCTGGAGGGGAAAGTGAAGCTGGAGGGAAAGAAGGTGGGGATCGTGTTATCGGGCGGGAATGTGGATTTTGGGAAATTTGGGAATTAAATCCAACCTCTCTCGGTCTACGAAAACCCTCCCCTTCCAACGGAAGGGGAGGGTGAGGGAGGGGTTGGGAATTTATAAATACAAAGAATATCCATATGAATAAAGAGGAGATTCACCTTCTTGCAAGAAGAATGCGAAACAACCCAACAGAGGCAGAGTCCAAACTGTGGTCCAGGCTTCGAGCAAATCGCTTGGAAGGTATTCACTTTCGTAGGCAGCATCCGATAGGACCATTCATTGTTGATTTTTGCTGACCGA
>Ga0208980_10003033_pt1 | contig 10189 bp, 9 predicted proteins | sample WetSurMetagenome_3_FD_187993 | JGI IMG/M metagenome (GOLD analysis project Ga0208980, IMG submission 187993) | Wetland microbial communities from Twitchell Island in the Sacramento Delta, sample from surface sediment Aug2011 Site A1 Bulk (version 2) | ecosystem: Environmental > Aquatic > Marine...
TCCGCAGCTTCTCGGGCTGAGTCATGCTGCAGCCGGGAGACTGCTCGCCGTCCCGGAGCGTCGTGTCGAAGATCAGGACGCGGTTGCGATCGCGAACGGGCGGGGCGGAAGTCATGGGATTCACCGGGAAAAGTGCCTGTGATCAGCAGGAAGGGGGCTGGGGCGGCGGCGCTCGCCACCAGGCACCATCCTCCGCGCTGCGTGCGGGTTATCGACCCTCGTTCAGCCAGGGCATGCGCGCGCGCAGCTGCACGCCCACCTTCTCGATCGGGTGCGCGAGGTCCTTCTTCATCAGCGCGTCGTACTTGCGGCGCCCGGTCTTGTTCTCGCGGATCCACGCGCGCGCGAACGAGCCGTCCTGCACTTCCCCGAGGATCTTCTTCATCTCCTTCTTGGTCGCCTTGTTCACGACCCGCGGGCCGCGCGTGAGATCGCCCCACTTGGCCGTGTGGGAAATGTACTTGTGCATCTTGGCGAGCCCGCCCTCGTGCAGCAGGTCCACGATCAGCTTCAGTTCGTGCAGGCACTCGTAGTAGGCGACCTCGGGCTGGTAGCCGGCCTCGACCAGGGTCTCGAAGCCCTTGAGCACGAGCTCGGTCGCGCCACCGCAGAGCACCGCCTGCTCGCCGAAGAGATCCGTCTCGGTCTCTTCCTTGAACGTGGTCTCGATGACGCCGGCGCGCGTTCCACCGATGCCGTCGGCATAGGCAAGCGCCTTCGCTTTCGCCTTGCCCGATGCGTCCTGCGCGACGGCGATGAGGCAGGGCACGCCGCGTCCCTGCTGGTACTGGCGGCGCACGAGGTCGCCCGGGCCCTTGGGCGCGATGAGGACTACGTCGAGGTCCTTGCGCGGCTTGATCTGCCTGAAGTGGATGTTGAAGCCGTGCGCGAACAGGAGCGTGGCACCCTTGGCCAGGTTCGGGCGGATTTCCCTGTAGTTCTCTGCCTGCGTGGTGTCGGGCGTGAGCAGCGCGACCAGGGCCGCGCCCTTGACCGCTTCGGCCGGCGTGCTGACCGCGAGGCCGTCCTTCTTCGCCTTCTTCCAGCTGTCGCCCTTGCGGACGCCGATCACGACGTCGTACCCGGAATCCTTCAGGTTCAGCGCGTGGGCGCGACCCTGGCTGCCGTAGCCGACGATGGCGATCCGGGCGCCCTTCAGGGCCTTCTTGTCCACGTCCTTCTTAGAGTACGCGCGCATCTGAAACTCCTCGGAGATGGTCGATGATGATGGGTGTCCAAACGAAGAACCCCGCCCCGGATCGTGTCCGGTGCGGGGTTCCTGGTAACCGTCTGCGCCTCTGCGCCTTCAGCCCGGGGCCCCGCACCTCCCGAAGGGAAGCAGGCCACACAGTCCAAGCAGCAGGCCCGGCAGTCGGGCAGCCGTCGCGAGTTCGTGGTCGGCCGAAGCCTCGAATTTCATCACTGGCCTGCTATTGAAGGGGGCGTTTCGAACGGTGAATAGCAGCACAGCGCGCCGGCCATTGTCAACCGCACTGCAAAAACAAGTTCCGCTATAAAGTGTCCGCACCATGTTCGAAGAATACGACGCTGCGGCCGCCAGGCCGCTTTGGCTGGTCTCTGAGGAAAGCTTCGGCCCGTGGCTCGAGGCGCAGGACGCTGCGGCACGGAACTGGTTGACTCAGTTGCGGTTCGCGGCAGAACGGCATCAGGTCGTGGTTGTCCCGGCCGCCGACGGCGGGGCGCGCATGGCCGTACTTGGCCTGGGCAAGCTCGAGGACCCGGAATCGCTGGAGCCCTGGCACGTGGCGGGCGCGCCGGAACGGCTCCCGCCCGGGGCCTGGCGCATCGCCTCTCCGCTGTCCGCCGGCGCGGCAACGGCCGCCGCCCTGGGGTGGGCCTACGGGTCCTATCGCTTCGACCGCTATCGCACGGCGACCGCCGTGCAGAAAGCCGCGGCCTCGCTGGTCCCGCCACAGCTCGCGGAAATGACCCACGTGCGCCGGATGTCCGCGGCACTGGCGATGGCGCGTGACTTCATCAACACGCCGGCTTCGGACCTCACGCCGGAACGACTCGCGGAGCAGGCACTCGAAATCGCAACGCGCTGCGGCGCCCGCGGCCACGTCGTGATGGGCAGCGCGCTGCTCGAGGGTTTTCCCGCGATTCACGCGGTTGGGCGGGCCGCCGAATCCGCGCCGCGGCTCGTCGACTTCACCTGGGGCGACCCCGGTGCGCCGCGCGTGACGCTGGTCGGGAAGGGCGTGTGCTTCGACTCCGGCGGCCTCGACGTCAAGAATCCGGCCGGAATGCTGCTCATGAAGAAGGACATGGGAGGCGCGGCCTGCGTGCTGGCGCTGGCTCGCGTCATCATGGAGAGCGCGCTGCCAGTGCGCCTGCGCGTGCTGATTCCCGCGGTGGAAAATTCGATCTCGAGCGGCGCCTATCGCCCGGGCGATGTGATCAGGACGCGCAAGGGCCTCACCGTCGAGGTCGGCAACACCGATGCCGAAGGGCGACTGGTGCTCTGCGACGCGCTCGCGGCCGCCGACGTCGAGAAGCCGGACCTGCTCGTGGACCTCGCTACGCTGACGGGTGCGGCGCGGGTCGCGCTGGGCCCGGAACTGCCGGCGCTCTTCGGCAGCCAGGCCGCCACGGTCGAAGCGCTGGCGCGCCACGGGCGGGAACTCGGTGACCCGCTCTGGCCGATGCCTCTCTGGGACGGATACGAGGACGAGATCGGAAGTCGCGTCGGCGACATGAACAACGTGTCGGCCGCGCCGTTCGCCGGTTCGATCATCGGCGGCCTGTTCCTGCGACGCTTCGTCACCGAGTCGCGGGACTGGGTGCACGTCGACCTGTACGCATGGAACGGCAAGGAACGGCCCGGCCGGCCGGTCGGGGCGGAGCCGCAGGCGGTGCGCGCCCTGCACGCCCTGCTCGTCGATCGCTTCGGCTGACGGCAGGGCAGTGAACCTGTCTTATGAGCGTCGCGCGTGGACGCTGATCTACCTGTGCCTCGGGATGACCGAAGGTGGCACGGCCGCGGTCATGGTGCGGTCGCTGTTCCGCGACTCCGTGCACGGCCTCGCGGTGGACCTCGTGGTCGGCCTCGTGACGTCTGCTCCCGCCTGGGCCAACCTCGCGAGCCTCGCCTATGCGCGCCGCGCCCAGGGAAGGCGCAAGGTCGCGTTCCTGCAGCCGCTCCTGGTCGCGATGGCGATGTGCGTGGCGCTGCTCGCGCTCGTGCCGGGCGGGGGCACGGGGCTGCTGGCATTTCTCCTGCTGTACGGGGCGACACGTTTGCTCTGGGCCGGCGTGGACACCGTGCGCTCGGTGATCTGGAGCGTGAACTATCCGCGACACCTCCGGGCCCGCATCACGGGACGGATCATGATCAACGCATCGCTCGCGCTGGCCTCGGTGGGCCTGCTGGTCGGCTGGCTGCTCGCGCGGGGTGGTCCGTGGTACAGGTTCGCAATCCTGGCCGCCGCCTGCACGGGGCTCGCCGGCGCGCGCGCGTTCAGTCGCTTTCGCGTGAGGCGGGAGGAGAGCCTGCTCGATGCGGAGCGGGCGCGGCTCGAGCAGGGCGCGAAATTCGATCTCGCGGGCATCCGCGACCTCCTGGCGCGCGACGCCGGGTTCCGTCACTACATGTACGCGATGTCCGTGTTCGGCGCAGGCGTGCTTACGCTGCCGCCCCTCATGGTGATCTGCCTCGGCGACGTGCTCGGTGTATCCGCGTTCGTTCAGGTTGCGGTGACCACGTCCCTGCCGATCCTGGTCATTCCGTTCGCGATCCAGCCCTGGGCGCGGTTTCTCGACCGCCACCACGTGGTCGTGTTCCGCTCCGTGCACGGCTGGGTCGGGACGAGTGCCGCGCTGCTGCTCGTGTCTGCCGTGCTCCTGCACATGCCGGCGCTGCTCTGGCCGGGCGCCGTGCTGCTCGGCACTTCGCTTGCGGCGGGCAGCCTGGGCTGGTCGCTCGGGCACAACGATTTTGCACCGCGGGGGGAAGAGACGCGGTACATGGCGTTGCACGTGACCCTGACCGGGATCCGCGGGTTGCTCGCGCCGCCGGTGGGCATCCTGCTGTACCACGCGCTCGAGAGCTGGCGGCCGGGTGCCGGGGCGTGGGCGTTGCTGATGCCCCTGCTGCTGATCGCTGCCGGCGCCGTCGAGTTCAACGCCATGCGCAGGCTACGTGATGTCCGCAAGCCTCAGGCGTGACCGTACCGCGCTCCAGGCCGCACAATACGCGCTTCCTGAGGAGTTCCATGCATGACCCGCCGCAAGGTTGACCCGCGCGCCCATTCCCGACTCGTGTTCGACGGCGTCAAGCAGACGCCGAGCCGCGCGATGCTGCGCGCCGTGGGGTACACCGACCGCGACTTCCGCAGGCCGCAGGTCGGGATCGCATCGACGTGGAGCAACCTGACGCCGTGCAACATGCACATCGACAAGCTGGCGACGGCTGCAGCGGGCGGCGCGGAGGCTGCCGGCGGCAAGAGCACGGTGTTCGGGACCATCACGGTCTCGGACGGGATTTCGATGGGCACGCCCGGCATGCGCTATTCGCTCGTGTCGCGCGAGGTGATCGCCGACTCGATCGAGACGGTGGCGGGTGCACAGGGCTTCGACGGAATCGTGGCCATCGGCGGCTGCGACAAGAACATGCCCGGCTGCATGATGGCCATGGCGCGGCTCGATCGTCCCTCGGTCTTCGTCTACGGCGGCACGATCCGGCCGGGAGCCCAGCGGCGCGACATAGTGTCCGTGTTCGAGGCGGTGGGTGCCCACGCGGAGGGCACGATCTCCGACCGGCAGCTGCGCGAGGTCGAGCGCACTGCGATCCCGGGCGCCGGCAGCTGCGGCGGCATGTACACGGCGAACACTATGGCGTCGGCCATCGAGGCCCTCGGCATGAGCCTCGCCAACAGCTCGGCCCAGGAAGCCGTCTCCCGCACCAAGCGCCTGGACGCCGAGCGGGCGGGCCGGGCTGTGGTGGGCCTGATACGGCGGGGCATCCGGCCCTCGGACATCCTGGCCCGTGAAGCGTTCGAGAACGCAATCGTCGTGACGATCGCGCTTGCCGGATCCACGAACGCGGTGCTGCACCTGCTCGCGATCGCGCACGCCGCGGGGGTGCCGCTCGAGCTCGACGACTTCACGCGCATAGGCTCGCGCGTGCCGGTGCTCGCCGACCTGCGGCCCAGCGGTCGATACTCGATGTCGGAACTCATTCGCATCGGCGGCATCCAGCCCCTGATGAAGGAACTGCTCGCCGCGGGGTTGCTGCACGGCGGCTGCCTCACCGTGACCGGCAAGACCCTGGCGCAGAACCTGCACCGGGTGAAGCCGTACCCGGCTTCGCAGGACATCGTCCGGCCGCTCGCGAACCCCATCAAGCCGGAAAGCCACCTGGTGGTCCTCTACGGCAATCTCGCCCCGGAAGGGGCGGTCGCCAAGATCACCGGCAAGGAAGGGCTCCGGTTTGCGGGCCGGGCGCGGGTCTTCGACGGAGAGGAGGCGACCCTGCAGGCGATCCTCGACGGCACGGTCGTCGCCGGCGACGTGATCGTGGTGCGCTACGAAGGGCCGCGCGGCGGGCCCGGAATGCGGGAAATGTTGAGCCCGACCGCGGCGATCATGGGCAAGGGCCTCGGGGACAAGGTCGCGCTCATCACCGACGGGCGCTTCTCCGGCGGCAGCCACGGCTTCGTCGTCGGGCACGTGTCGCCGGAGGCCGCGGTCGGGGGGCCGCTGGCCCTGGTGCGCGACGGTGATCCGGTCACGATCGATGCGACCCGCCGCCGGCTGGACGTCGGGGTGGCCGACGGGGAACTGGCGCGCCGCAGGCAGGCATGGGTGGCGCCGAAACCCTACGCGGAGCGCGGTGTACTCGCGAAATACGCGGAACTCGTGAGCAGCGCGTCGCTGGGCGCGGTGACCGATCGCAACCTCGGGACCATTCGGGCGGGGAAGTGAACCGTGTCCAGCCCGGCGGGTATTGAGTTGGACTGGGTGGCTAGGTAAAGTTCGCGCCCCTCCCGGGGTTGCGACGGCCGACGGGCTCTTGTAGTGTCGCCGGTCTCAGGGGAGCGGCCGCGGGAATCCCCGGAAGAAATATAGAATCAGGCCCCAGAGCGACGGAGGGGACGTGGCGTACGAGTACTCAATCGACGATCCGGCAAAAAACAGCAAGCGATCGCTCGCGTTCGTGCTGGTCGTCATCATCCACGTGCTGTTCTTCTGGGTGCTGGCATCCGGCCTCGGCGCCAAGGTCGTCGAGGTGGTGATGGGCCCGGTCGAGACGAAGATCATCGACGAGAAGGTCGACGAGGACAAACCACCGCCGCCGCCACCGGAAATCGATACGCCGCCGCCATACGTGCCACCGCCCGAGGTCTCGATCGAGATCGCGACGGACACCGGTCCTACGACGGCGATCACGAACGTCACCTCCGAGCGCCCGGTCGCACCTGCTGCGCCCGTGGCGCAGAAGGCGCCGGAACGCGCGGTTGTCAAGACCCTGCCTTCGACACAGGGCAAGGGCGCCCGCATCACCCAGCCTGAGTATCCGCCGGCGTCCAGGCGTGCCGGCGAGGCGGGGACCGTGACGCTGGCAGCCTACGTGCTGGAGAGCGGCAAGGTCGGCGAGATCAAGATCGTCAAGAGCAGCGGCTTCGAGAAACTGGACGAGGCCGCGGTCAAGGATGTCCAGCGCAACTGGCGCTTCGTGCCGGGCAAGGAAGACGGCAAGCCCGTGCCGATGTGGCATACGTTCCAGGTCACCTTCCGGTTGACGGACTGACGTCCAGACTCCGCACCGCCGCCCAGACAAGTTCCCAGGATATGCAAACCGAATTGTTGGAGGAAATTCCCCATGGCCGCTGAATCGATCGCTGTTACCAACCCGTACGGAATCCAGGCGATGTGGGCGCAGGGCGACTACGTCACGAAGGGCGTGCTCGTCCTGCTGGTGCTGATGTCTGCCTATTCATGGTTCATCATCTTCACCAAGTGGTGGGAGCAGAAGCGGCTGCTGGGCCAGGCGAAGGAGGCCGAGAAGAACTTCTGGGCCGCCGACAACATCAAGAACGGCGTGACCAAGCTCACGGGCAAGGGCAACGTCTTCAAGGCGGTTGCTTCCGAGGCAATCGACGCGGCTCAGCACCACGGCAGCTCGGGCATGACCGAGTCGGTCCCGCTGCACGAGTGGATCGACAACGTGATCGCGCGCGGCGTCGCCCGCATCGGCAATGCCCTGACCACGCAGCTGCCGTTCCTCGCGACCACGGGTTCCACGGCGCCGTTCATCGGCCTGTTCGGTACGGTCTGGGGCATTTACCACGCCCTCGTGTCGATCGGCGTCGCCGGCCAGGCGAGCATCGACAAGGTCGCGGGCCCGGTCGGCGAGGCGCTGATCATGACGGCCGTCGGCCTCGCGGTGGCGGTCCCGGCAGTGCTCGGCTACAACTACCTGCTCGGCCGCAACAAGGAGATCATGGAAAAGGTCAAGCTGTTCTCGGCGGACCTCGAGCAGGTGCTCGTGAGCGGATCGCGCGTCGAAGGCGCGTCGGCCCGCGTCATCGCCGGCGGCCCCAAGAAGTAATCGCCCGGTTCGCCGGCGGAGGCACACACCATGGGCATGTCAGTATCGACGGGCGGTGGCCCGTCCGGTGACGACGAGCCGATGTCGGCGATCAACACCACGCCGCTGGTCGACGTGATGCTGGTGCTGCTCATCATCTTCCTGATCACCGTGCCGGTGATTACCCAGTCGGTCAAGGTGAACCTGCCGAAGGCGGCCAACATCCCCACTCAGACCAAGCCCGAAAACGTCAACATCGCGGTCGATGCGGACGGCAACGTCTACTGGAACACCGCAATGATTCCGACCCAGGAGGCCCTGCTCACCAGGCTGAAGGGCGTGGCCGTTCAGGACCCTCAGCCCGAGGTCCACGTGCGCGGGGACCAGCAGACCAAGTGGGAGAACGTCGGCCGGGTGATCGTGCTGTGCCAGCGCAGCGGCATCCAGAAGGTCGGCTTCATCACCGAGCCGGACCGCGGTTATCGCCGCTGACCCACTCGAATCCAGGAGTCAGTTGAATGTCAATGGGCGCAGGCAGTGTCGACGACGAGCCGATGATGGAAATGAACATGACGCCGTTGATCGACGTCCTGCTCGTTCTGCTGGTCATGTTCATCATCACGATCCCGGTGATGACGCACGCGGTGAAGCTGGACATGCCGCGGGCGACGAACGCGCCGACGCAGGTCCTGCCGGTGGTCATCAACCTCGAGATCGACTTCGACGGGACCGTCCTCTGGAACGGCACGCCGGTTCCCGACCTCGAAACGCTCGACGCCTATTTCCGCCGGGAGGCCAGGAACGATCCGCAGCCCGAGCTGCACATCTGGCCGAGCAAGCGGGTGGACTACGGCGTCGTGGCCAAGGTCCTGGCGGGGGCCCAGCGCAACGGGCTGCTCAAGATCGGATTCGTGGGCAACGAGCAGTTCATGTAGACCCGGCCGGCGCGGGCGCAGTGTCCGCCGGCGAGCCCGACATTTATGAGGCTGCCGGGGCGACGAGTCCCGGCGGCTTTTATCTTGAAAGGGGAGCGGAAGCGTCCCCAGTGAGGCGACCGATGAGGAAGGCAACGTTCGTTCTGAGTGCCGCGCTTGCAGCGGGCAGCGTGTTCGGAGTCACGGCGTTGCTGGCGCCTGCGACGGCTGTGGCCGAGCAGAAGGTCGGGGCCACGGTCGGCAAGCACCTCAAGACCGCGCAGGACGCGATCCAGAAGAAGAAGTGGGACCAGGCGCTCGCGGCCATCAAGCAGGCGCAGGCGGTGGACACCAAGACCCCGTTCGAGCAATACAAGATCAACGAGCTGCTCTGGTACGTCTACCTGCAGCAGGGCCGGAATCTCGACGCTGCCCGCCTGCTCGAACAGCAGATGGGGTCGGGCCTGATGCCCGCCGGCGAGAAAGTCGAGCGCACGAAGACGCTGGCCCAGCTCTATTTCCGTGCCGGCAGCTACGGCAAGGCGGTCCAGTATGCGAACCAGTACCTGAAGTCGGCACCTGGCAGCCAGGACATGCAGCTGCTCGTCGCGCAGTCCTACTACCAGCAGAAAGACTACAAGAACGCCATCGTTGCGGCAGAACGCATGACGAAGGGCGGTCGACCGAGCGAGGACGTCCTGCAACTCATGCTGCGCGCGAGCTACGAGGTGGACGACAAGGCCGGCACCGCCAAGGCGCTCGACCTGTTGCTCAAGTATTACCCGACCCCGGACACCTGGCAGCGTGTGCTCGACGGCTACGTCGCGCAGACCAAGCACGACGACGAACTGCTGGCGCTGTACCGCCTGTCGGAGGACGTCGGAGCGCTGGTCAAGGCGCGTCAGTACACGGACATGTCACAGGGCCTCGTGGTGGCGGGCTTCGCGATGGAAGGCCAGCGCGTGATCGAAAAGGGGCTCGCCGGTGGAGTGTTCCAGGGCGAGGAGATGAACCGTGCACAGCGCACGCTCGAGGCGGCGAAGCGCCGCGCCGACGTAGAGAGGCAGCAGCTGCCCAAGGCCGCCGCCAATCTGGCCGCGGCGAAGACCGGCGACCAGATGCTCGCGGTGGGCAAGCTGTATTTCAGCGCGGGCGACTACTCGAATGCCTCGGCTGCGCTCGCCAAGGCGCTGGCGACGGGAGGTGTCGCGGACACCGATGCCGCCCAGATGCTGTGCGGCATTTCTTTCGCGCGCCAGGGCAAGACCGCGGACGCGAACAAGGCGTTCACCGCAATAAAGGACCCGAAGTTCGCGGAGGTTGCGCGCCTCTGGATGATCAAGGAACGCTGAGCCCGGCGCCGACGCCCGCGCTTCCGGCGTCCCTGCGGCGCCTGATTCGTGGCACAAATGAAAAGGCCCCCGGCAATGCCGGGGGCCTTTCTCGTTGGACGGCCTCGCTGGACGGCACCCCGGCCCCGTCTGGGTCCGCTGCCTCAGCCCTGAGGGGTGGCCGCCGCCGGTGCAGTCCTGGACGCGGCTGCGATCACGCTGTCTGCACCGGTGATCTAGTTAACCTCGGGCTTGCGGGGGAGTTCAGGTCCGCTCGTAAGCTTTGCGACAAGCTCCGTCTAGACCCTAGCCGCGTGACCATGGTTCCAGGCAATCACGACTACTACACTCACCGCGCCGTAAGCGAGCGCAGGTTCGAGCATGCCTTTGGC
>Ga0208980_10003034_pt1 | contig 10188 bp, 7 predicted proteins | sample WetSurMetagenome_3_FD_187993 | JGI IMG/M metagenome (GOLD analysis project Ga0208980, IMG submission 187993) | Wetland microbial communities from Twitchell Island in the Sacramento Delta, sample from surface sediment Aug2011 Site A1 Bulk (version 2) | ecosystem: Environmental > Aquatic > Marine...
GCTGCCGAAAACGGCCTGGTACGCCGCAGCCTCGGCAACGGCAGCGTGCCGGATCGCCGCGGACTCCAGCGGGCGCGACGGCAGGCTGGACGCATCGACCCAGCGGCTCTGCAGGTGCGCGGGCAAATCCTCGGTCGCGGCAGGTTCGGACGCGGTGAGCCAGTCACGCACGGCGGCATCAGACTGCGCGGCGGCCAGCAGCGCCGACGGCCAGTAGTGACACTGACCATGCAGTTGCGGCGCGAACACCCCGGCCCGGCTGCCGTCCTGCATCGCTGCGCGCACGCCATCGAAGCGCGCATCGGCCAGCGTTAACGCGTGATATTCCGTACAGCCGGTCGCGGCGATGCGTGCCCCGTCCGGCACCTCCAGCACCACGCCCAGCGTCATCACTGCCGGCCGACCGCTGCGGTCGCGCACGCGTTGCAACAGGGTGGACAAATGAGCCAGCGCGTCGGTTTGTGTCAGCGGTCCGGCGCCCCAGTCGTCGCTCTCGATGATCAGCACCGGACACTTCAGCACCGGCTCGCGCCAGCGCGCGACGAGCGGCCCGGCGAACGCCAGCAGCACGCACGCCCACAGCAGCAGCAGCAATGCGAAAGCAAGCACCCAGACCGTCATCGATATCCCATCCGCTCAGCCACGCCCGCCACCTGCGGCAGCACGCGCTCGATTTTTTCCCGATTGCGACTGTCCTTCCATTTATCCAGGCGGATTTCAGAAAAGGCGTTGTAGGGAATATCGAGCACGTCGGCACAGTGCGCCTGCAGGCGGGCATCAAACCCCAGCCCACAGCCTTCGAATACCTGGCGGAAAGTGGCCACCGGATCGCGCAGAAAATCTTCATAAAACACCTCGACCCATTGCTCCCTGGGCACACAGGTCTTGGCATCGAGGATGGCCTGGTTGATTGCGTTGTACTGAAACGCCGCCACGGCCTCGACCGGCGCGTTCACATAGTTGCGCCAGCCATCGGCAAGAAAAAAACACCACTGATGCAATTGGCCGTTTTCCACCGCCACCTTTGCCGGCAAATCGTTCGACCAGGTGGCGAATTCATCCGGTTTGCGCCAGCCTTCAATCAGCGAATTGAGGTTGTCGCCCGGACTGCGCTTGACGAAAACGAACACGGCATCGGGAAACAGCGCGGCAAGGTAGGGGATGCACAGCCCGTTCTGGTTGTTCTTGTCGACCCAGCGATGCTGGCCGGTCCAGCTGTAAAAATAGCGGCTGACAAGCGTGCGCTCCGCCACGCTGGCATCGCTGGCATCGAGCGCGTGGGTGTCCCAGTGCTTGTCGGCCAGCGGATGCAGGCCGGTCCAGTAATCATGGGTTTCACGTTGCAGGCTGCCGATCTCGCGCGATTCGGACAGAGTCTTGTACACCAGCGTCGTGCCCGCGCGCGAGCAGCCGACCACGATGATCGGCCGCTGTGCGGGCTGCGGTGAGAGGGTCCAGCGCACAGCGCGCAGCCCACGCTGAACGCGCCGCAGGTAGTGGGCAAGCGTTTTGCTTACTTTAATCAGGAATTCACTCAACTGACCGGGCTTTCTGACAAGATGGCAAACGTTGACGGACTCAACAAACAGGATTCGTGCCAAACCGGCAAGCCCGTTAATATCAAGTCCTGATTATCCCGCATCACTTTGACATTACTAAACCATGGATGGAATTTTTGGCTGGCTGGGCGACCACGGCGCGCACCAGGACTTGATCAGGCAGATGGGGTGCGCGGCCAACCTGTCGCCGGAGGCACAACTGCACGAACACAGCAGCCAGATGCTCGGGGTGGCGGCGGGCTCGCGCTTCGGCAAGGCCGACATCCACATTGAAAACGGGCTGGCCGCCGCCTTGATCGGGCGACCCGGCTTTCTCGACGAAGAACTGGCTTTCATCGCGCGCGACCGCAATCCCACCGTGGCGGTGGCGCACGGCTGGCTGCGCCACGGGGAAAAACTGCCCACCCTGATGCGCGGCAATTTCGCCTTCGCCGTACTGGAACCGCTGAAGAAAAAGGCCTGCCTGGTGCTTGATCGCGTCGGCGCCGAACGGCTGTGCTACGCCAAACATGGTGGCCAACTGGTATTCGGCAGCAGCGCACAGAGCGTCGCGGCGCATCCTGTCGTGGGCCGGGTCATCGACCCGCAGGCGATTTATGACTATCTGTACTTCCACACCATCCCCGCGCCGCGCAGCCTGTATCAGGGCGTGCACAAACTGCTGCCCGGGCAGATCGTCACCCTGAAAAACGGCCAGCTCAGCACCGGGTTTTACTGGCAGGCCGATTACACGCCGCACGCAGCCGACTTCGACACCCACCGCCACCATTTTCGTACGCTGCTGGATCAGGCCGTACGCGATGCCGACGCGCCCGCCACCGCCGCATTCCTCTCGGGCGGCACCGACAGTTCCACTGTCGTCGGCGCACTGACCGCCGCGCGCGGCGCGCCGGTCGACACCTTCTCCATCGGCTTCGACGCCGCCGGTTTTGACGAGATGGAATATGCGCGCTGTGCCGCCGAGCGTTACGGCAGCCGGCCCCATGAGTATTACCTGAAGCCCGCCGACATCGTGACGGCGATTCCCGTCATCGCCCGCGAATACGACGAGCCGTTCGGCAACGACTCTGCCGTACCCACGTATTTCTGCGCCCGGGCTGCGCGGTCAGCCGGATTCGAGCGCATGCTGGCGGGCGACGGCGGCGACGAGATCTTCGGTGGCAATGCGCGTTACGCCAAGCAAAAACTGTTTGAAAACTACTTCCGTCTGCCCGCTGTGGTCCGCCGTGGCGTGATCGAGCCGATTGCGCATGTCCCCGGCCTGTCCAACCGGTTCCCGCTGTCCAAACTGAAGAGTTATGTACGGCAGGCCAACGTTGGCCTGCCGCTGCGCCTGGAAAGCTACAACTTTCTGCACCGCACCCCGCTCGACCAGATTTTTGTGGCGGATTTCATGCATGCCGTCGATCCTTCAACAGCGGATGCCGCGCTCACCGAAGCGTATGAGCGCACCACGTCAGACCACTACATCAACCGCATGATGCACCTGGACATGAAGTTCACCCTGGCAGACAACGACCTGCGCAAGGTGGGCACCATGACCGAAGCGGCAGGCATCGAAGTGGGCTATCCGCTGCTCGACGACCGCATGGTCGCTTTCGCCAATCATCTGCCGGTGGATTACCAGGTGCGCGGCCAGAAGCTGCGCTGGTTTTTCAAGGAAGCGCTGCGAGATCTGCTGCCGGAAAAAATCATCAACAAGAGCAAGCACGGCTTCGGCCTGCCGTTCGGCGTGTGGAGCATGCAATACGCCCCGCTCGGCGACCTCGTCGGCGACAGCCTGTCTGACTTCAAACAGCGCGGCTGGATCCAGCCCGCTTATCTCGACCACATGCTGGCCATGCAGCGCGGTCCGCACGCCAGTTACTACGGCGTGATGATCTGGGTGGTGATGATGCTGGAGCAGTGGTTGCAGACGAACGCGCATTAGGATGCGTGCCTGTGAACCCCCTCAAAAATCAAAGTAGATGAACTTCTGGCTGCTGCCGCCAAAGACAATCAATGCCAGCACGATTCCGGCATACGCTGTGCCGCGCAACATGAAATGCGTTTGCCCCCAGCGTTGCAGTCCCCGCCGCAAACCGCGTTCGATTCCAGGCTCCAGCAGGACCAGCAGCAGACTCCCCCAAACCAGCACCTGCACATAATTGCGCACCATGGGAGCGTCGGTCGCCCCGCCCAGGCCCAACATCGCAGCCGTGATGACCCAGGCATCGTGAAATGACGGCGCCCGGAAGAACACCCAGGTCACCCATACCAGCGCAAGCGTCAGCGGCCACCCCAGCCAGGACAGGGCGCGCGAGGCGACAGAACCGTCCAGCACGCCCAGCCGCGCATAGACATCCAGCAACAGTCGATGCAGCACCAGATAAGTGCCATGCAGGAAGCCCCAGAACACGAAGGTCCAGGCGGCGCCATGCCACAGCCCGCCCAGCAGCATCGTGATCATCAGGTTGGCCAGATTGCGGCCCTTCCCGCGCCGGCTGCCGCCCAGCGAAATGTAGAGGTAGTCGCGCAGCCAGCGCGACAGGGTGATATGCCAGCGCTGCCAGAATTCACGCACGCTGTGGCTGGTATAGGGCTGAAGAAAGTTGCGCGGCAACACCACGCCAAACGTCAGCGCAAGCCCGATGGCCATTTCGCTGTAGCCGGAAAAATCAAAATAGATTTGCAGTGCAAACACCGTGGTGGCAAACCAGGCCGTATAAAAATCGAGGGTCGCGGGATGGGCAAACAACTCATCCGCCAAGGGGGCGAGATTGTCGGCGAACAACACTTTTTTAATCAGCCCCGCCATGAAAACAAGCGCACCCAATTTGATGTCCGAGGCTTTCAGGGGCTGCAGGTTTTCCAGCTGCTCGACCAGTTCGGATGCACGCAGGATGGGGCCGGCGATCATGTGCGGGAAGAAGGTCACATACAGCCACCAGGCGCGAAACGAAATGCGGTGCGTCCACTCGCCACGGTAGACGTCGATCATCACCGACAGCATGTGGAAGGTATAAAAACTGATCCCCAACGGCAAGGCCCAGCTCGCCCAACCCGGGGGTGCGCCGATGAGCGGCATATCCAGCCAGGCGCCCAGCCCCAGCAGGCTGTCCAGCACCATTCCCAGATATTTGACGACCCCCAGAAAACCCAGGTTCAGCACCAGCCCCGCAGTCAACAGGCGTTTGCTGCGCGTGGCGGACAAGCCGGAATAAATCAGATAGTTGAGACTGACCGACACCCCCAGCAAAACGAGATAAACCGGCTTCCACGAGGCATAAAAAATCAGGCTGCCCACCAGAATGACGGCTGCACGCTCGCGATAGTTGCGTGCGCTTGCATAAAAAATCAGCAGCACCGCAAAAAACAGCAGAAACGATGGGGAGCTGAACAGCATGGTTTAGCGCACCCCCTGCGCCCACAACTGGCGCCCCAGTTCCGCGCTGTAACGTTGCGCACCCGCGTCATTCAGATGGCCGGCATTGACGAACTCCGAAGACACATAACCAGTGGGCATGGGCAGCACGGTTACGCCGCGCCGTTGCAAACTCCCCCGCAATGCGCGATAAGGTGCGGCCGCGGGGTCGGGATCGAAAAAAGCCGGGGAGCGGTCACGCAACGGGGGGAAGGTGACGAATACGCGAACCCCCTGTGTTTGCAGGACATCGAGTGTGCGCCACAAAAAAGCCACAACATCGGGTGCCGGGGCCTGCTGCGCGGCATGTTCCTGCTGCACGATTTGCGTCTGATTCTGCGCCGCGCCAAATCCGGCACGATAGCCCAGATGGGCGGCAGCCGCTCCCCCCACAGGATCGACCTGCCGTGTACTGGCCTCGATCAAGCGGAGCGCCTTCTCCGGTTCACGCAGTTGTCGCAGGTTCGCACTGTACGACCACAGCCGCAGATAGCTGCCCAGCCAGTCCTGGTAGCGACCCGATGCCCACAGCGCGGACCGGTCAGCGAAAAAACCCACGTACCCCAGCGAGTTGTCTTCCTGTAGCGCACTTTCATCCAGCCCCAGCACCACTGTGTGGACGCCCTCAGCACCCAGCAATCCTTGCCCATGCAGTCGTTCGACCATGCCATGCCAGGTCAGCAGGTTGGCGCCGGGCAGCCCCAGATTGAAGCTGTAGGAAGCGGGATGGCCCAAGGCATGGCTGACCGCGCGTGGGTCAATGCCATTGTCAACCCGGCTATTCCCGATGAAAAGCACGCCCGGCGGGTGCCTTTCAAGATATTGCAGCTTATCCATTGCCCGCCCGACCGCGAAGACGGAGCGATAGCGTTGCATGACGAATTCACTGTGGAGCGCCAGCTCGACGCACAGAATGATGAGCGCGGCGACCCAGAATGATCGTCCCAGGCCAGGCGGGATGCTTAATCGAACACACATGGTCACACGCGTGACGTCAGCGCATTTTTTTCTTGTAATGCCAGTACATGCCTTTGGCCGCCTTGTGCAGCAGGCTTTCATCTGAAATGTACTTGCGGTAAATACCCTCGGCGCGCTTTTCGAACGTCCACTTCAGATAATCCAGCACCGCACGGTCGCGATAAGCCTTGAAATAGACATCGAGTTCGTCTTGTGTACGGGCCAAACCGTTGTCGGCATACTTGGCGACATAAGGCGTGAAATCGGGGTACAAGCGCGACGCGCCCCAATCTCCGTGTAGCGTGGTCTTCATGAAGTTGGCGATCAGCATGTCATCGAAAACCTCGTAGCGAATCGCGGTCATCAACGAATTGCGCGGCGCTTCGAAGGTGGCACCGCGGTTGTACTTGCGGTCGCTGAGCCTGATGACGTGGTCCTGGCCGCCGACACGCAGATTGATGTAGTCCAGATGCGTCGCAAGATGGCCAATCGCCTTGAAATAACGGCTGGCCAGCTCGCGATCCCCGGCATCAAGCTTGTCGTTCCAGTCGTCGCCGAAGTCCGTCGCAGGCAGGATCGTCACCGGCAATTCGCGCGGATTGATCGCCTCCCAACTGTCGTCCATGCAGTTGTAGCGCACGTAGGCCGGCAACATCTGGCATTTGTCCGACTCGAAACCATTGCGGTAATCGTCCAGCGCGGTGTGATAGATATTGGCCCAGGCAGAATCCTCGCGCTGATAGGTGTGCATCGAGCTGAACGGGATGAAGTATTTGGCGCCGACCGTTTCGGTGCGATTCGCATTGCGCTTGCCGATGGCGGGCGTAACTTCGGACGGTGCGATACGGCTGCCGTCTTCATGAAAGAAGTTGATCATGTCGGCGTCGCCATAGCGGCTCGACAAACCCATCATGAACGATACCGGGTAGCGCTTGATGAGGCCGCGCACGTGGTTTTCCCAGCCGTGATCCGACGCATCGGTACGGTTGAACACCAGGCGGCCATTCACCTCGGCCAGCAGCACCGCATCCTGATTCAGGTCGGAAATGCAGTACACCCGGATGTGCTTGGACAAACGATACCAGCGGCGATCCTGCATCACCTGAACGTCGAAGCCCTGCCCCTTCAGGTCATCGTGGATACGCTTGCCGACATGATCGGGAAGCAGGATTTTTTTGCCCGTCAATTGCGGCATCGACTCCGGGTTGAGGTGATCCGGATGGCCGTGCGACAGCCAGACATAATCCGCACCCAGAATGCCCTGCATCTGCATCGGGGGAATCTCGTGCGACTGCCCCCAACTGCCGAAATAGGCCTGCGGCGTGAACCAGGGGTCGGTCACCAGCACAGGGCGCCCCCCATCGTAGAGCGTCAGGATGGCATTGCCGATAGTCTCGAATCCGGTCTGCATGGCGGGGCTCAGTTGACTTGCCTGGAAGCTTGAGCCTTGTTGGCAAAGGTCACGATAGGCACGGAATGCCGTTCCAGCACTCCGGTGAATTTGGCGGCCAGCAGCAGAATGATCATCAGATGGTAGGGCAGGTCAAAATAGCTCATGCCCAGGAAGGCTCCGCCTGCAGCATAGCCGATGAGGCTCACCTGGATCATGGCCGCCAGATCGGACGCCCATTTCCTGTCCGGATCATTCTTGCATCGTTTGATGATTTGTTGCGCGCGAATCCAGGCCAGCAGCCCCAGCAACATGAACAAGCCGAAGCCGATGAATCCATGCTCACCCATTTGCTCGAAATAGATACTGTGAACATCATGGACATTCCAGGGGTCGGGGGCATATTGACGAAACGTGGGGGGTTTGAACATCTCAAAGCCACCACCCGTGATGCGATCCTTCGCCACGTTGAATGCGACATGCCAGGCGTTGATCCGGCCTTCCGCAGACTGATCTTGCTGATAGGTCTTGATCGTGTTCATGCGGTCGTACCATGCCTGGGGCATCACCGACGCCATGATGGCCACGGCAATCGCCATATAAATACCGGTAACGAATTTGTTGCGGCTTTTCAGCCACAGGAACAGTCCCATAGCCACCATCGCCACCAGACCGCCGCGCGACTGACTGCCGATGGCAGCGACGCCGGTCAGTACCATGGCGCTGGCAAGCCCGGTCTTGATCCATTTGCGGGTTTCCTGCAGGTGAAGATAGCGGATGAGCGGAATCGTCATCACCAACGCCAGCGCCATTTCGTTGTTGCCCTGGATGAATGTCTCAGCGGGACCTTGTACCCGATAGGCTCCCCCGTTGATGATGGTGAAAATCCCGCCTTTGACCCCATAAAATCCGAATGACAGGACAATCACCCAGACCAGCCAATGCAGCTTTTGACGATCGGTGATGATGAGCGCAGTGAGGAATACCATCAGCTGGATCTTCCAGACCTTGTTCCACTGGAACCAGGCCAGATCGGGATAGAACGCAAAAAAGGTGGTGAACAACATCCAACCGATAAAAATCAGCAGGACGATCGTTTCACGTGTCCAGGGCATGTCTTTTTTTTCCTTCGACGCGACGAAAGCCACGATGGTGACCAAGCCGACAATCATCGAAAACGGCAGGTTGTAGGCAAAACCCCATGTCAGACGATGCGGGCTCATGTAGCCCAGCCATGACCAGAGGAGGATGCCCACCCAGGGCCGCTTGAACACGAAGGGCAGCAAACCGAAGATGACACCGGTGACGAAAATGTCTCTCATGGGTTCCGCTCCTGCATTTTTTCAATCGCAAACCACCGGACTCTCCGGGGCAAGGCCATGCCCGCCAGCATACCGGAAGCCAACCGCTCAGCCAGTGCCCGCTCGTGGCGTAAACCGCGATCCTTGACCTGATACAGCCGTCCCTTGCCGGTTTGCACCAGGCCAAGCGGTTCGCCCCGCGCCAGCCGTGCAACGGCTTCGGCGTAAACCTCGGCGCTATCCTGAACCGCACGCCAGAACAGTTCCAGTTCGCTGTCGCCCGCGCGCACTTCCGGGCTGACATGCGCGATCAGGCGGCCGGTATCGATGCCGGCGTCGATGTAATGCAGGGTGCAGCCGACCTTGTCGGGTTCGCCGTTATACAGCGCCCAGAACGTGCAGTCGGCGCCGCGATACTCCGGCGACAGCCCGCCATGCAGGTTGACCATGCCGAGGCGGCCCTGCTTGAGCAGTTCGCCGCGAATCAGCGAGGTGCCGAATACGCAGATCAGGTCGGGCTTGAGTTCGCGCGCCAGTTTCACCACCTCGGGGTGATTGATGTGCGGAACTTCATGCACCAGTTCGGGATGATCGAGCCTGGGTTCGCGATCCGGAAAAAAGAACTTCGCCTCGGGGTTGCCGCTGTAGCGACGGCGGTCGCGTAGCCAGCGCCAGACTTTGCGGAAAAGACGATCGGGGCGCAGCTTTTTCAGGGTTTTTTTCAGGTTCCATTCGCCGCCGGTTTCCTGCACGATGGCGAGCACCTCGCCCGCACGGCACAAGGCATTGGCGACGTGCAGGTGGCGGGCGCTGCGCCCGCACAGAATCATGAGCCGCAGCGTGCTCATCGCGGCAATCCTCTGGCTGCGTCCGGAACGGGCGGCACGACCACATCGGCCATGTCCATGATCAAGGCATCGGCGAAGAACTTGGCTGCCCAGTTAGGGAACTCGAAGCGAGAATACGCCCCCCAGATCGGCGCTGATCCGGGAATGGCGCCGCGCACGACGGCATCGCCCTCGTTCAGCCGCTGGCTGCGCTTGACGTAGGCAATCGCCCGCCAGGCAGCCTCGCGGTAGGACTTGTCTCCGCTGATCTGCGCCAGCCGCAGCCAGCACAAGGCCATTTGCGCGATACCGGTGACGCAGGCATAGCGGGCCGTCGGCGTCCAGCCGTCGCCATAGGTTCCGGCCAGCCAGCCGTCCTCGCGCTGTTTTGCCATCAAGCCGCGCGCTGCGATTTCAGCGGCCCTGAGATAGCGATCCTCGCCCAGCAGCACCGCCACTTCGAGGAAGCCGCGAATGGCGTAGGCGATGGTGTGGGTGAAGGGCGCTTTACCCGGCACAAAGGCATTGGTGGCAAACCAGCCGCTGGAGGTTTGCTGGGAGAGCGCCCAGTCGAGGTTGCGTCGCGCTGCCGCCAGAAAGCTGGCTTCGTTCGCCACCATGCCCATGGCTGCCAACGCCCAGATGGCGCGCGTATTGTAGACATGCGGCACACCGTTGTGTTCGAACTTGCGATAACAGCCGTCGTCATCCTGCTGCGCCGCCAGCCAGTGGCCAGCACGCAACCCAGCTT
>Ga0208980_10003036_pt1 | contig 10186 bp, 7 predicted proteins | sample WetSurMetagenome_3_FD_187993 | JGI IMG/M metagenome (GOLD analysis project Ga0208980, IMG submission 187993) | Wetland microbial communities from Twitchell Island in the Sacramento Delta, sample from surface sediment Aug2011 Site A1 Bulk (version 2) | ecosystem: Environmental > Aquatic > Marine...
AGGACGATTTTCAATGATTTACGGTCTTCAGCTGCGGCAAAAGCGTCTACGGCGTCTTTTAGTGGGAAACGCTGGCTGATAATATCTGACAGGTCAACAATCCCAGAATTGACGAGCTGAGTTGCCTGCCAGCAATCCGCAGTACTGCAGGCAGTCGTTCCGGTGAGTATTAATTCCTTGTAATGCACGAGGTTGGAATTTATGTTGATCGTGGGGTGATCCTTGGGAAGCCCGCCAAAAAAGTTGATCCTGCCACCGACTGCGGCGAGATCAGGCGTACTTTCTTGCGCAGCATGAACTGGGGCTGCTACAATGATCGCGTCGGCACCACGTCCCTGGCTTTCCTCTAACAATACTGATTTCAGGTCTTCTGCAGTGGGATCGACCACTCGATCAGCTCCCATCCGTTTGGCTTGGGCAGCTCTAGCAGATGCGGGCTCGCTTACAATGACCCGGCTAACGCCGCGAGCTCTGGCAAGCTTGAAATGCATCAATCCAATTGGACCTGCGCCTAAAATTAATACGACCTCACCTGCGGTAATGTGCAGAGCGTTCTGGCCTCTGAGGACACAGGCAAAAGGCTCCACCAAAGCTGCAACTGCAGGATCAATCGAATCGCTGATGGGGATTACATTACCCTGGCGAACCGAGTTGGCAGGTATACGCACATATTCTGCGAAACCACCATCCGATGTTACACCGATGGCGTCATAGTTGGCACACAGGTTATTGTTACCAGTGATGCAATGCTCACAGTGCCCACAGCCGGTATTTGGGGCGCAAAAAACACGCTGGCCAATGGAATAATTTTCGACTCCTGCACCGATTTTTGCGATTGCCCCAACCACTTCATGACCTGGGATACGCACGGTACCAGGCGGGTACATGCGGTGATCTCCGTGGTATATGCGCAAATCGGTTCCACAGATGCTGGCACTGATCACTTTAACCAGGATTTCATCATCATCTATTTCAGGAATTGGGACGTTCTCCACACGCAAGTCGTTTGGACCGTGATAAACTGCTGCCAACATATTGCCTTCCTCACGACGCAGATTATTCATCAAGAATTTCCTTCATACAATCAAGGTGCTATTCCAACAAGGATTTTATCAGAGCGATAACTCCCATAATTCTACCAGCCACGCAAGTTTCTAGCACCACATTTTATAATCTGCTGACTTCGGGTTACACGTCACCTGTTACATTATCTTTGGACGTTACTTCCAGGAGAAGGGCAGCTGAAGAGGAGAGTTAGGAGTGCTCATTCAAGGGAATTGATGCCAAGTTGTCAAGCCATGCTGTACTATTATATATTACTGATCCAGTGATCCTCCCCATGCTCCGAAATGGGATATGATCAGCCAAAAAGCCATCTGTTGGATACATCTTTACACATCTGGTATACTCTTCGCTTGGTTCGGCTGATTGAAAAAATCATCCGGTTTGAAGCCGTAAAATTAGGCATTATAATCATCCCATATAAAATTATCGCGATCCTATTTATCTCAATTATTCAACAATCTAAATCATCCTAAATGTTTCTATAGAAAATGGCTTAGCGATCCATTTTCCTGACAATCCGGAGGTGGAATGGTGAACGAAACTACACGCAAACTTGAGATCATACGTGCCTGGATGGCTGACCGCAATTTGGGCGGTCTTTATCTCCAGAGCGTTGGCAGCTTTGCCTGGGCGACCTGCGGGGCTGCATCCTACATAAATACTGCTTCCACCAATGGTCTGGCTTCGTTATTAATTACCCAAGACAGGCAGTATCTGATCACTACAAACATCGAAGCCCCACGCCTGGAATTGGAGGAGCATCTAACGAATCAGGGCTGGGAGTCGGTTATTACTCCCTGGTATGAAAGTCATGATTCAGTGACAGATCTACGCCAGGGCTTGAAACTCGCCTCAGACGGATATTTCCCGGATGCGACTGATGTCTCAGCTGAATTAGCCCGGCTTCGTGCCAAGCTCACTCCAGAAGAAGGCAAGCGTTTCCGGGAGCTCGGTAAATGTTGTGCTCGGGCGATGCATACTGCTGCTCTGGCAGTCAGACCTGGGCAAACTGAATATGAAATGGCTGCCTTGCTGGCAGCTGAAGCCGAAGCTCAGGGTGTTCAGGCAACTGTCAATCTAATCGCCACTGATCAGCGGATTTTTTCCTACCGCCATCCCTTGCCAACCGCTAAAAAACTTGAGCGTTATGCCATGCTCATCCTGTGTGGAAGGAAAGCCGGGTTGATCTGTTCGCTAACCCGCCTGGTCCATTTTGGACCTCTCCCCAATGAGCTAAAGCATAAAGCTGCAGCATGTGCAAAGGTAGATGCAGCTTTCATTAAATCCACACGTCCTGGTCAAACCCTGGGGAGTATTTTTGAACAAGGAGTCTCAGCTTATGCAGCAGAAGGTTTCCCCGGCGAATGGAAAAAGCATCACCAGGGTGGACCTGCTGGATATGAGCCTCGCGAATACCTGGCTGTGCCGGGCTCTAGTGATCTGGTCAGCTCAGGGCAGGTCTACGCCTGGAACCCCTCCATCACGGGTTGCAAATCTGAAGATACGATACTTATAGGGGATGACCATAATGAAATTCTGACGGAAATGCCTGATTGGCCGACAATGACCGTTGATGGCATAGTCCGTCCTTCCATTTTGATTGTATAACTGGACAATATTGATTGGATCAGGATATTCCCCTGCATCCAACCAAGAGCATAACAATTCTTAAAAGATAAAAACCTGCTCGCAGCAGGTTTTTATGCTTTTTATTTTCTTTGCCAGGTTCAGCTCGTGGATAATAGCCGCTTTAAATTTATGATGTTTATTTGGGCAGCTGTATCTGGGTCAGGCAATGGCATGAACTCACCGGAAATCCACCCCTGGTAACCCGTGGATTGTAATGATTGATGGATGGTTCCAAAGTCCAGGTGTCCACCTCCAGGGTACCAGCGGTTTGAATCAGCCACATGGAAATGAAAAATATGTATACCACACGTGCGAATGCTGTCCTCAATATTAGCTTCTTCAATGTTCATGTGGAACGTGTCTAATAATAATCCGAGGTTGGGTGAGCCCACTTTATGAATGAATTCCAATCCCTCCGATACTGTGCGAATTAAATCGGTTTCGTATCGGTTCAACGGTTCCAGCGCCAGGTGGACACCCTTGGCAGTGGCAGTCTCCAAACATTCCTGTATACATTCAATGAGTAACCGCATGGATTGGGACTGCGTTTGGCCTGCAGGCGTTACTCCCCGGATCAGACCAATAATCACCAGGGCATGGATTCGATGCGCAAGCTGAATATGGTCTTTTATCCGGGCAACGGCCGCTTTTCTAACTTCCGCGTCTGGATTGGTGAATGATAATCGCTCTTCACCCCACGCCTGACCGGTGCCGATGGCGGGTACCTTTAAACTCTGGTCAGCAAGGATTTTCTCGAGTGTATCCACGTCCACAAGCCGCGGGTCACGGATGGCGAGCTCAACACCATCATAGCCCCATCCAGCAATCTTGGTAATGTTGGTTTCAAAATCACCTTTGAACGCCACCGCTTCGAAGTGCGCCTGATGGGTGGACAAAACAATGGATAAGCGTACATCATTCATTGGAGCCATATTGCACCTGCACCACGAATATTGTATTCTTTTAAAAAAACCGAATCACTTAGCCAGATAGGTGATCTTACATTCCTTGCGGTCGGTTTGTAGTTTGAGGATATTTTCCGGCAGCTCATGCAGGCTGACCTTCTTGGTGCTCATGGGGGTCATATCCATCCCGGCAGCCATGCACTCGATCACACGTGGGAAGTTTCCGTGTCCTGAGTGCCCCTGTGCGCCGATGATGCGCCCTCTCCGTACCTGCAGAACCTCACCCATGACCGGCATTTTGGCATTCGCCCGGGCTGTTACGACAACCGTGCTATTAATTGTGCGTCCTTCCCAAATCACCCGCTCAATTCCGGGATAAACCACTTCAGGAAGGCCTGTGGCTTCCATGAACAGATCAGCACCCATTCCGTCTGTGATTTCCAACACCCGTGTGGCAAAATCCTCTTTCTGCGGGTTGATATGGAAATCCGCGCCTAACATTAATGCCATGCTGGCACGTTCTTCTTGTGTTTCAGAGATGATGACCTTGGAAGCTCCTGCACGTTTCAGGATCGCACAGGCTGCAATCCCAACCGGGCCGCCACCCAATATGACCACACGATCACCTGGACGGATGCCCCCACCGCGCTCAATCACCGCATTGTATGCCACTGCGCAAGGCTCCACCAGGCTACCAGCCACAAAAATTTCATAACCATGATAGCGTTCCTTAAGCGGTTCAAGACTCCAAACCGTCCGGGAGGGTACCAGGATATATTTGGTATAGGCACCATTCACATTGAAACCAACCTCATCCAGGCGTTCACAGTGGTTGGGTTGCCCGTCGGCGCATGGCTTACATTGACCGCACCAGAGCATTTCCTCAGAGGTAACCGGTTCACCAGGCTTAAATAGCTGGTTGGTACGTTTATTAATGGCATTCTTTCCTGCATCGGCAACCACACCAGCGAACTCGTGCCCAAGGATACTCGGAAAACCAGTCAGACCAGGATAGAAGATATATCCGTCTGCATCGGCCTGTGCCATATGGACGTCTGAACCACAAATTCCGCAGGCTTTGACCTCCAGCAATACTTGTTCGGGTCCGGGTGTAGGAATATCATATTCACGGATCTCCAATCGAGGGTTGCGCCAGACCAGGCTTCCCAGGTAAGTCTGCCTTCCTTCAATATCCTTTGCACCCAGTTTAAAGCCTGGCTTTGGATCCCAATCAGCCACCAGGGTAACACCCTGCATTTTCTCGTTCATATTACGCTCCTTAAATATATTTTAGGGTTTGATCCGAAAGTACCAATTACCAATATGAGCTTATACCTCAGTGCCTTGCCCAATCCGGGGAAGCGCATAAACCGGTTTCCACCCGGGCGTGAGCGGTTCTCGCAGGAATGGTTCCAATTCCTGAGCACTGCGTAATGTGACCTCTTCGACTGGTGGTAATTTTCCCGCCGGAAATGCTGCCAGGATATCATCATGCCAGAGCGTCAGGTACTTTAATATTGCTGCCATCGGGCGTTTTGCCTTGGATGCGGCTCCATCCCGTGCTCTTCCCACCACTCCCTCAGGGGTGGCGGCAATTTCAATGGCAAAATGACCTTCCCCTTCTGACCATCGGCTGGGTCGACCGAATGGATCCACGGATTTATCAAAATGCCCATCCGGCAAATAATTCTTGCCTTCAGTATTCACAGCATAATCCATGTCCACCATGTCGGAATGTAAAAGCAAACTCAGTGATGTCTCACTCTCATCTGCATGGACAAAGTTAGTGCCCATCTGCCCACCCCGTTGGTTGGTCCGGAAGAATTCGCGCACCCCGCGATGCCAGTCAATTACCCTGTAGATGCCGGGCAGCTGGTAGCGCTTTTGGAACTCCTGCACAGCCGATTCCAGCATCCAAAGTTGACCATGATTATTAACGATGAGCTGTTTGCGGAACCCATCATTCCACAATCCTAGCATCACATCGATCATCATTTCTCGCACCACGTGTTCCCGGACAATGACGGTACCTGGCATCCCCAGGTGGTGGTAAGGGTGACCGCCATACATAAGTGGAGGTAATGCCAGATTCACGGGTGCACCACGCTTGGCAGTGTATCTTCGCACTCCCTCGCAGATCGCGCTGACGTACAACGTATCTGCCGCACTGGGCAGATGCCGACCATGCAGCTCGGTACATCCAACCGGGATGAACACAACATCATTTTTCTTGCGGTTCTCCTCCACCTGCCAGCGTGTGGTAGTCTGTATGTATGAACCAGGTTTTGCCCATTCCACGGGCGATGGAATGCCATAATCAGTCAAAATGGCATCAATCTGCTCATCCGTCGCATCCCAAACTTCTTTTTTCAACCGACCTGTCGGATTATCCTCAAAATATAAGTCAGGCTGGTCGGTTGGTAAATATCCTTCAAGTGATTTATTGGTTGTCATATTGCTTCTCCTTTTAGGAACGTGAATGTTATAACCGTAATATTCAAGCTAGGTTCAGATCCATTTTTGAAGTTGGTTGATTTACCCGGTAAACTCCTTCATCCTTATCGGCCTGTTTTGTCGGAAGGATTCCCATGCTGCTTCTCCAAGTAAAACTGCCATCCGGCTATCGTAACCCGTTGGAGAAACTGGTTTATCATCGCGCACGCATTGAAGGAACTGACGGACTTCAGTAACGTAACACTCCGCATAGCGTTGAATGAAAAAGTGTGGCAGTTTTGCTGAGTGGTATCCAACTCGATCGCCTTTAATGACGGTATTCTCATACTCGTTACCAGCTAATGCATTCCCATTGGCACAAAAGACCTCCAGACGCTGGTCGTAACCATAAGCACACTGTCGGCTATTATCGATCGAACCAATCACCCCGTTCGAAAAACGCAAAGTAATGATATCGATGTCCACATCTCCAATCTCTTTGAGGTATGGTGCCATCAGCACATTTCCAATCGCATATATCTCTTCAACCTCCCCAATCTGGAAGCGCGCCATATCAAAATCATGGATGCTCATGTCGAGGAACATGCCCCCACAGGTTTGTGAATATTCAAGGGTGGGTGGTTCAGGATCGCGATTAACGATATGGAAAATACATGGACGACCAATTTCGCCCGATGCTACAATCTCACGCACCCGTTGGAAGCTCTTATCAAAACGACGATTAAATCCTATCTGCACCTTGACCTTCGTTTTTTCAACCACGTTCATTACATCATCGATATCTCCCAGATCTAAAGCAAGTGGTTTTTCACAGAATATATGCTTTCCAGCTTTTACCGCATCTTTCACGATGAATGCATGGGTATTTGTGTTTGTGGCGATTAACAGCGCCTCGATATCCTTGTCCTCTAATAATTCGTGATAATCCTTCACTACTCGTTCAATACCAAGCTCGTCAGCGACGGCTTTTGCGATTTCCAGGCGGATATCACAAATGGCGACCACATTCGCTTCATGAATGCTGCGCACGAGGTTGCGGGTATGGACACTTCCTATTCGGCCTGTGCCGATAACTGCAATATTGACTCGTCGATTCATTTTCTCCTCCTACATCTTCATCACGATCTTCATGGCGCTCTTTGGATGGTGGGTTAAGGTTTTAAGATCCAAACCAAGGTCATCGAAGGCTTTTATCCCATCTTCCAAGGGTATGACTTTGGTAAAAAATGGGTCCATATTCAGGCGCTTTTCCTGGAATATCCGGATGGAAGGTACCATGGTGTTCTGACCAAGATATAGTCCGAGGATTTTGATAGCCCAGCGCGTGATGTCATTAGGTATGACGGTTGCCTGGATACTCGAATCCATCCCAAAAGGTAAAACTTTTCCACCCGGTGTGGCACATTGCAAAGCCTGTTCGAGCGCATTTCCCGTTGCTTCCACGACAATATCCGCTTTACGCCCTTGGGTAAACTCTGTGATCTTTGCCACGATATCTTCCTCATGGGGATTCCAGACGGTTAACCCACATTGCCTGGCGACATTGATCCGGAATGGGTCAATCTCGGTCACGGCCACCTTGGCCGCGATGTTCCTGGCAAATTGGGCGAATAAATATCCAATCGGGCCAAATCCGATGACCAATACGTAATCGTATGGGAGCATAAGCAAAGTATTCATCCCATTTACAACGGTTGCCAATGTCTCCACTTGCGTCCCCAGGATATCGTCGATTTCACCGGGCAACCCATAACATTGTTTTTCGGGGACGAGGCAGTATTCTGCGTACCCGCCATTCCTCATTACCCCAATGGCATTGGTTTTTATTTCGACACATTGGCTGGTCAATCCCATGCGGCAAAATGAACAAAATCCGCAACGGATATTGTTATCCACTGCTACGCGGTCGCCCACCTTATAATGGGTTACATGGGAGCCTATTTCGGTGACTGTTCCACAAAATTCATGACCTAAGACGGTGTTTTCTTTGTAATGATGCTTTCCTTCCATTATCTTGATATCTGAGCCACAAATTCCAACTGCAGATACTTTGATGAGCACATCATCAGGTTGGGTCACATTTGGCACCGGCAGATCACACAGCTCGATCTTCCCGACATCTCTGAAAACCAGCGCTTTCATTTTTTCCATTCTTCCTCCTTCATGATCACATGTTTTTATAAATGATGCTTTTTCTATCTTTGCACGCGTGACGAGCTTCCTTTAGCGAAGGCACGCACCTCTGCAAGTGTTGCCATGGTTTGATCACCTGGGAAAGTGGTGATGAGTGCGCCATGCGCCCAGCCCAGATTTACTGCCTCCTGGGGTCCTTCTTCCGTGAGTAAACCGTAGAAAAAGCCTGCTGCGAAACCATCTCCACTACCGATCCGGTCAAGAATATCGAGGTCGCAGGAGGGAGAAATATACATTTCGCCGTCTATCCAGGCAATCGCACTCCAGCTATGGCGGTTGGTCGAATGCACCTCCCGCAATGTAGTCGCCACGATTTTTAGTTGCGGAAATCGTCTGGCAACCTCATCGATCATCTTATAGAATACGCCTGGATCCAGTTTGGATTTCTTGCTGACGTCGGGGCCAGGAATGCCAAGCCCGAATTGTAAATCCTCCTCGTTCCCAACCAATACATCCACGTTTTCAACAATGCGGTTAAGAATTGAAATCGCGCCTTGGCTGTCACCCCAGATGCCCCACAGTTTTGGGCGATAATTCAAGTCAAAAGAAATGATCGCGCCATGCTCCCTGGCTGCTTTCATCCCTTCGATGATTAATTCACTCGTGGTTTCCGACAATGCTGCAAAGATACCCCCACTGTGGAACCAGCGGACACCATTGGAAAATATGGAGTCCCAATCAAAGTCTCCTGGCTTCAGCTGGGCGGCTGCCTCGTTTGCGCGATTATAAAAAACCACGGGAGCTCTAACACCTTGCCCATGATCGCTGTACACGGTCGCCATATTGGGGCCGGTCACCCCATTGTTTTTGAACCACTTATAAAATGGCCTCACCCCCATTGAACGGACTCCATTGGCAATCAATTCACCAATGGGGTAATCTACCATGGCGGACACAAGCCCGGTTTGGAGCCCAAAACAATCCGCCAGGTTGGCAGCCACGTTATATTCGCCGCCACTGGGATAGATCCTGCATTCTGTTGCTTTTCGAAACGGGATAATCCCTGGATCTAAGCGGTGATTGAGCGCACCCAAGGCGAGAAAATCTAACCCTCCTTGTGCAGGAATTTTCAGGCTGGTTTTCATGGCAATCTCCTCTCTTCCACATCCTGATCAAATCTTACTTTCATCTAGCTAACCTTTCTTCCACACAGTTGATGTTATGTCACCGCCATGACCGGTCCAGTTGGTATGGTAGTATTCACCCCTCGGCTTATCCACCCGCTGGTAGGTATGCGCACCGAAGTAATCCCGCTGTGCTTGCAGCAAGTTAGCAGGTAAGCGCTCATGCCGATAACCGTCAAAGAAAGCAAGCGCACTAGACATGGCAGGGGTAGGAATACCAGCTTCTACTGCTTTTGCGATCACCCTTCGCCATCCATCCTGTGCTGAATCGACCTGTTGAGTAAAGTAAGGTGAAAGTAACAGGTTCTCTAGAGATGGATTTATATCAAATGCCTCCTTGATCTTACCAAGGAAGATTGACCGGATGATGCACCCACCTCGCCACATCAGTGCAATGCCACCATAATTTAAATTCCAGCCATGCTCCTTTGCAGCTGCCCTGAAGAGCATATACCCCTGGGTATACGACATGATCTTGGAGGTGTACAATGCTTGCTCTAAATCGCGAATGAATGCTGTAGCGTCACCTTGAATTTGAGGTTTTGGTCCAGACAATACTCTTGCCGCATTACTACGTTCATCCTTTAATGCTGAAAGTGCCCGGCTAAAGACAGCCTCAACCACCATGGTAAGAGGGATGCCCATATCCAGGGCTGAGATGCCCGTCCACTTTCCAGTTCCTTTTTGTTCTGCCACATCCAGGATCTTTTCTACCAGGGGTTGCCCATCGGTGTCCTTGAAACCCAGGATGTCACGGGTGATCTCAATTAAATAAGATTCGAGCTTCGCTCTATTCCACTGATCAAAAATATCATG
>Ga0208980_10003037_pt1 | contig 10184 bp, 6 predicted proteins | sample WetSurMetagenome_3_FD_187993 | JGI IMG/M metagenome (GOLD analysis project Ga0208980, IMG submission 187993) | Wetland microbial communities from Twitchell Island in the Sacramento Delta, sample from surface sediment Aug2011 Site A1 Bulk (version 2) | ecosystem: Environmental > Aquatic > Marine...
AAATGGCTGGCCGTAAAACTGGGAATTGAAAAAATATTGCTGAAAAACGACCTTATGATAGCCAACTTCATCTCTGATACCAACTCTGCGTTTTACAGGAGCGAGCTTTTCGTTTCGATAATGAATTATGTAAACAGAAAACGGAATCATATGTATATGAAGCAGAAAGCCTCAAGGCTGAGCCTGACTGTTTCAAACGTAGCGTCAGTAAAATCGGCTATAAGGGTGCTGGAGGAAATGCTGGATGATTATAACAGGAAAATAAGTTAGTTCATAGTACTTTCACCTACTTTTGAAGCTAATCTTTATACACATCTGCTTATTGTTCTTAAAATATAAATCATAATCTCCTGAAAAACAATAACAAAAGATTAGTGTATAAGAAAATGAGATTCCTCGCTTCGCTACTAATGACAGTTCATTTTTAGTGGAGGGGAGAGAGAAGCGGCGATTCGCAACATCATTTTTCCTAATCCGGAGTCTCGTTTGCGAATCGCCGCTTCTCTCTCTCTCAATATATTAGCATGTCATCCCGAGCGCCAGTGAGGGATCTTATGAACCTTTCACAATTTCCTTAAATTTTGATCAACTGGTTTATCATATATTCGCAGTGTAAGATGTTTACAAAGAGTAGATCCCCCCTGAAGGGGGGTTAAATTCCACATTTTAAAATAATTACCATAAAGATCCGGCATTCATCCCCCCTTCAGGGGGGCAGGGGGGTTGATTTCCAAAGGAAGGCCTTAAGGTTGAATTTTTTACTATTTTTACGTTATGAATCTGATCGTTGACATAGGTAACACCAGCACGAAGCTTGCAATATTTGATGAAGGCAGGAAGATTTCATTAACCCGGATAGCAGATATAGAATCCGCGGAGATTGAAAAAGTGCTGGCTGCACATAAAATAGAAAAAGCAATTATCTCCTCCGTAACAACTATTCCATCCTTTCTCACAGAGCTGCTTTCAGAAAACATACCCCTGATTCATATTCTCTCATACAAATCCCTGTTCCCGTTCAGAATTGAATATGACACACCAGAAACTCTTGGAACAGACAGGATCGCCGGAGTGGCAGGAGCATTCAGCTTCTTCCAGGGGCAGGATCTGCTAGTTATTGATGCAGGAACGGCAATTACATATGATTACCTATCGCATGGAGCATACAGGGGCGGTAATATCTCTCCGGGCCTGAACACAAGATTCCGGGCCCTGAATAGTTTTACAGGCAGATTGCCACTGGTTACACTCACAGAGGATTTTACAAATCCCGGCAAAAACACTACCGATTCAATACTGGCAGGTGTGATTACCGGGATAACATATGAAATAAATGAGTATATTCGCACGTTTGAAAAAAAGAGTACGGGTTATAAAATCATACTGACAGGCGGAGACGGAGGATTTCTTAAAGACAAAATCAATCATCAAGTTGCACATATGCCTGATATTGTGATTGATGGATTAAATTATATTTTAGAATACAATGCAGTGTAAATCAATATCAGTTATTATTATTTCACTTTTGCTCTTCTCTTTTACTGTCAGCGGCCAGAAACAAATCAATTCTCCATATGCCAGGTTTAATATAGGGAACCTTGAGCCTGCATCATCATTCAAAAGCCTTGGCATGGGAGGAATCGGCATAGCAATGAAGAGCGGAACTTCAGTTTTTTTTGAAAATCCGGCCTCATACAGCAATATTGATACCAACACCTTCATCTTTGATATCGGGATTGATTACGGAATCATCAAATTAAAAGATGATCAAAACGATTTCAAATCGGATGACATCAATTTTTCCCATCTCATGATGGCCTTTCCAATTAAAAAAGGATTTGGTTTTGCGGTTGGCGTAGTCCCGATGAGCAACGGCTATTACAAGCTTGCTGAAACGGTTCTCAAAACCAGCCCTGATTATGATCCTCTTGTTGGGGAGTATACATCGGCACATACCGGAGACGGCGGGTTTCATAATGTATTCGTCGGAACCGGTTTAAAGATCACCAGAAATCTCTCAGCCGGGGTGAATATGACAGTGCTTTTCGGGCAGGTAAACAGAAGCTACCAGGTTGTATTCGCTGATTATACAAACGTTTATAATAATGATGCAACTGAAAAGCTTAAAATGAATGGCATCAATTTTAATTATGGTGTACAATACTCTGTACCCCTGAGGCATGATTATTTCGTTACTGCCGGGATATCTGCCACAAACGGCAAAAGTTATAAATCAAGCTATCAGCAGCTTGCCTACAAATATACCGCTTACAATACAAGAGATACCATCTCATATATCGCCGATGATTCCACCAGAACATTTATCCCCGGGACAATAGGTGTAGGAGTAACTTTCGGCAGGATAAACAAGTTTACCGCAGGGCTCGATTTCATCATGACAAAATGGTCAGCATCCACAATTCCGGGACCTGGCAACTATGCTGCTGACTCAAAATCACTGCGCTTCGGACTTGAATATATCCCCGAAAAATACTCAAACTACAGCCTGGTTAAAAGACTGGAATATCGGATTGGCGGCCATATTGGTGATACATACCTGATTATCCATGATGAGCAGATAAAGGAACGCGGTTTGAGCGTTGGCATTGGAATGCCACTGCGAAGAACATATTCCAGGACCAATTTCTTTTTTGATTTTACACAGAAAAGAGGTTCAGGCAGTAGTCTCGTACATATCGAAAACTTCTATACAATGGGGATCAGTCTCAATCTTTATGATAACTGGTTCCTAAAACGAAAATACAACTAAGAATCGATTTATCGGGATATCGTTTCAGCTGCTGAAGACCAAATCTGCCAACAATGAAACATTCACTTCTTCAATTCAGAAATCTCTGCCAGCTCCTGATCATTTTTGTTATTTTGTTGACTGCAATCTCGTGCGAGAATAAAATAAATTTCATACCTAAGTCTGATCTCCTTACACTCCCTTCGCTGACTGTAAGGGATTTCCAGACATTTTATACCGACTCGGGAAAGCTTCAGCTTGAAATGTCAGCTCCGCTGATGGAACAATACCTCAATAACGACGCGCCATATTATGAATTCAAGTCAGGTATAAAAGTCGTTTTCTATAACGGGAAAAAGGATCCTTCAGGCCAGGCAACCTCAAAATACGCTAAATACACAAAGTCAGATAATCTGTGGGAATTACGCGATAGTGTTGTTGTTATAAATGAGGGAAAGGATAAGCTGGAGACTGAAGTCCTGTACTGGGATCAGCCGAAGAACCTTATCTATTCCGACAGGTTTGTGAAGATCACCAGCAAAGATCAGATTGTGATGGGTACCGGTTTTGAATCCGATCCAAAGCTGGCCAAGCGTAAGATAAAGAAGGTCAGTGCGACAATCTATATGGACCAGGAATAGATTTCAGTAGTTCCTTAGAAAATAATTACTTTTGGTATATGAACGGCGTTGTTGTTATTCTGCTCGCAATCATTCTTTCCGCTTTCTTTTCCGGGATGGAGATAGCTTTTGTCACATCCAACAGGCTCCGTATCGAGCTTGACAGGAAGCAGGGGGCGTTCGGCTCTGAAATACTTAAATTCTTCATCCATAATCCGGGTCAGTACATAGCAACGATGCTTATAGGGAATAATATTGCCCTCGTAATATACGGGCTTGTCGTTTCCAGGTTGCTTACCCCTCCGTTATCTGCTTTTATGGACTCTGAGCTTTTAATCCTCATAGTCAACACTGTTCTTTCGACTGCTCTTATCCTGTTTGTGGCCGAATTTCTGCCAAAGACGATTTTTATTATTTCACCCAATTTCTTCCTGAAATTTTTAAGTGTTCCCACCTTAATCTTCTACTTCCTTTTCTATCCTGTAAGCAAATTCACCCTGGCCGTATCGAATATCTTTATAAGGATATTTTTCGGAGTGAAGGGGAATGAAAAAAACCAGGAGAACATAGTTTTCAGCAAGGTTGACCTGGATCACTTCGTGAATCTGAGCAAGCAAAGCCAGGAAGAATCCGAGCCTGATCATCACAATATCAGGATATTTCAAAATGCGCTCGATTTTTCAAATGTAAAGTTAAGGGAATGCATGGTTCCCAGGACTGAGATTGAGGCCGTAGAGAGCTCAAGCCCGGTTGAGATGCTGAAGGAGAAATTCATTGAGACCAGACTATCCAGGATCCTGGTTTACGAGCATACAATAGATAATATAACCGGATACTTTGAACTAAAGGATATTTTCAAGAAGCCTGCAGACATAAAGTCATCGCTCAGGAAGATCGCTATTGTTCCGGAGACAATGCCCGCAAACAAGCTCCTGAAATTATTTGTTGATGAGAAAAAGAATATTGCACTGGTAGTTGATGAGTTTGGAGGAACATCAGGAATTGTTACAATGGAGGATGTTCTGGAGGAGATTGTTGGTGATATTGAAGATGAACATGATGTAAAAGAACTCACGGAAAAGGTTGTAAGCAGCAGCGAATATATTCTTTCGGGCCGGCTGGAAGTCGATTATCTTAATGAGAAATACAATCTCAATCTTCCTGAAAAAGATGATTATGAAACACTTGCCGGAATGATCCTTTTCTACCATGGAAGCATGCCGGGAGCGAATGATATAATCAGGATAGGCAACAAGGTAATCAAGGTCCTCAGGGCCACTGCAACGAGGCTTGAGCTTGTAAACCTGAAGATTGAGTAGGGATCCAACGAACTTACCCCCTATTTTTCTCTTACCACACGAACTCACCCCCCCGGCCCCCTCTCTGCTAACGCAAAGAGGGGGTGCCTATGGTACTTGTATGAAACTTACTGACGGAGCAAATATGTAATTCTGTGGAGAGCCTTCCCCCTCTTTACGTAGTAGAGAGGGGGAAAAGAAGGGGGTGAGTTCATGAGTCAAAAAAAGAAGAGAGCCTTTCGGGCTCTCTCTCTTGTTATTCGTAGATTGAAATAATTCTAATGAACGTCTGTTACAGTCGGAATAGGGTTCTTCCTGGTGTGCCACCATACCTGGCTTGTAGTACCGTTTGTGCTGAACATACCTTCGTTGATAGATTCGATGTTCTGAGACACTTTTGCAGCTGCAAGGTTGTCTGTATTTAAGGTTTCCTCACTTAAAGCATACTGAAGTCTTATCGGAAGTCCGAGGCCAGGGTAATAAGCTCCCTCAAGAGCATATTCAAATATCCTTGCCGGGAAGCCGGTTCTTCTTACCTCGCTGTAAGCCTGTACACCTTCTCCATAGATAGCAGCCCATTTCTGTTCGGCTATAAGCTGGTACTTATGCTCGGTTGTTCCTCCCCATGCTACGAGAGGATCTGCAAGATATGCAGCATAGTTAACCGGATATGAGTCTGAACCTACTGTTATGCCAACCTTGCCGTCACCCCATGAAGGGTGAACAACTCCGCCGTCTGTAAGTCCCCATCTCTCCATTGAAGCGGCTATACCAGCCTCATATGCAGCCTGAGCGAGAGCATCATTTCCGGTACGGAGATAGTACTCTGCCTTTGTGAATTCAACTTCATCATAGGTCATCAGATAGAGAGGAGCAGTTTCGGTATAGGCTATTTGGGTACCTAAAAGTGAAATTGCCGGGAAAAGAGCAGATGTAATAGCCCTTCCGTTCTGGAATCCAACATACGCAGGTGCGCCTGCATCAACCGAATTCGGAGTAGGCTGAGCGTAGATATGTATCCTGGGATCATTTCTTGCCAGCAGCCACTCAACCATAGTCTCGGAAATTGCCTGGTCTGTCCTGGTATAAAGGGTATTGAAAATAGGGTTCCTGTAAGGAAGACCCGGGAAAGCCAGCTGGCAGTTATCAGCATTTGATTCCAGAGTCGTGCCAGATAATACTGTGGCAATCTTGGAATCAGCATCAGTCAAAGCAGCAGCACCTGGGGTAGTAGTTACCTGGGTTCCGCCTGCCATATTATAGGTGAATGTCCAGGGTGTACCAGCAGCACGGTTAAGAAGTCGTAATCTCAGCGCGTTCCCTAATTTTGCCCATTGTGCAGGATCACCACCGTAGAAAAGATCCCCGCTGCCGAAGTTCAGGCTGGTCCCGCTAAGAGTGGTGACAGCTGCCGAAAGTTTAGCGTCAAGAGCAGCGTAAATGCTTGCCTGGGTATCATATTTCGGAGTAAGAGTTCCATCGACAAGGAAGCCCTGCAGGGCTTCAGAATATGGAGTATCTCCCCAAACGTCAGTGACATACATGAAACTCCATGCGGTTAAGATCTCTGCAGCAGCAGCAAGGCTGGGATTATTTTCCTCGTTGGTAGCCTGATCAATAACAATGACAAGGTTTTTCAGCTCATTTATGTAGCTTTCATTAAAATAAACAGACATATCTCGAGGCATATACCTGTCTTCGTCGATATACTGGACTTTACACCACTGCTGGCACCAGACACCCAGATAGGTATGCTGCATCCAACCGCCCATCTGACGGCTGATAGCTTTTTGTTCCATATCAGTGAAGATATTCATTGCAGGAACTTTCACAGGACTATTCGGGTTGGTATTCATTTTCTCAAATTCGCTTGTGCAGGATGAGAGCAGACCAACAATCAGAAATAGTCCGGGAATTATTTGTGATTTTATTATATATTTCATAATCAGATACATTATAGGTTAGAAAGAGAATTTTAAGTTGAAACCATAAGATCTGGTTGAAGGGATCGCGTTGGTTTCTGCTCCAACACTGGTATTCCCAGCACTCTGACTGATCTCTGGGTCAAGATCCGGAATATTCTTCTGAATGATCCACAGGTTACGGCCTACAACTGATACGTTGAAGTCTCTGATTCCAGCCTTCTTAAGGAAGCTGATATTGTCGAAGGTATAACCAAGGGCAATCTCACGCAGTTTTGTAAAGCTTCCGTCGAATACGGATAACTCTGTCTTGCCATAATATCCGTAATACAGCAGGTTAGCATCTGAATAGGTTGTATTGGCTACAGGAGCTGATACATTAGCACCTTCTGCATCAAGGAACTGAATTGAACCGTCGGTATTCTGCTTTCCATAAACGGAATTCGGTATAAGAACGCCGCCACCGTCAGCAAGAGGATCCCTGACATTCTTGCCATTTGCATTTGTAGCTGCAGTTTCTTCAAGAACACCAGTGTATACGCCAAACATGTGAGTTACAGAGAATATATCTCCACCGTGTTTGAAGTCGACGAGGATTCCCAGGTTGACTTTCTTGTAGGTGAATGTGTTTGTAATTCCACCAAACCAGTCAGGATAAACGTTGCCAAGAGGAGTTCTCTGTCCTGAACGGATATATCTTCCTGAAGTACTAACGACCGGTCTTCCTGAATAGGTGTAATATGCAAGCTGTGTATTGGCATCATCATAGTAGACCGGAGTTGCATTTTCACGTACAATGGCATATCCGAAAATTGTTCCGTACTTCTGACCAGGGAAGGCATAAACATATCCGCCCCAGCTGAGGTTATAAAGGTTCATGTACTTCATGTCACCATACAGTTCAACAACCTTGGTCTCATTTTTTGACCAGTTCAAACCGATATCCCATGTAAAGTCATTTTTCTGAATGACACTGAACATTGCCTGTAATTCAAGACCCTGGTTCTGAAGATTACCTGCGTTGATGGTCTTGCTGCTGAATCCTGTTGTATTGGATACATCAATATTCATGATCTGGTTAACAGTATTATCCCTGTATGCTGCTGCATCAAAGCTTATCCTGTTTTTAAGAAGCTTTAATTCAAGACCAATCTCCTTTGATCTTTTCCTCTGCGGTTTCAGACCAAGCGGTGGTATTGTATTTGTATAATAAAGCGAAGGATTGCCCATAAAAGGCTGATCGGCGCTATATACTCCATTAAGGGCATAAGGCTGTGCCGGACCGCCTACTTCAGCGTAGCTGCCTCTTAACTTCAGGAAGGAGAGAACATCAGACTTGATGCCGAAAGCATCTGTCAACACAAAGGAGAGAGATGCTGACGGGTAGAAATATGAGTTTTCTTCTTTTGGCAGTGTTGAAGACCAGTCGTTCCTTCCGGTAAGGTTGAGGAAGAGCCAGTTTTTGTAGCCAAAGTTTGCTGTTGCGAAAACACTCTGAAGCTCCCAGTGAGTTTCACTAAGATCTGAAATGGTAGGAACAGCGGAGTTGCTTACCGAATAAAGATCGGGTACAATAAGTTCATCAGCGTGTACATCACGGTACTGGCCATTGTAATGGTTATACTCAGTTCCAAGGCTTCCGTCGAAGCTTATATCTCCAAAACGCTTGACAAACTCAAGTCTGGCATTTGCATCAATCTCCTGCCTTCTGTTTGAATAGCTGTTAAAATAACCTTTTGGATATCCGATACCAACATCACCCTGGGCAACTCTTTCAACAATATCTTCAACATACCAGTCGGTACCTGCCATTGCCCTGAAGGTCATCCATGGAGTGAGTTTCCATGACATATTAACATTTCCCATTATCCTGTCCCTGTTCCTGGAGTTGGTATTCTCGTACAGGTTCCAGTAAGGATTATTGTGGTAACTTGAGTTCCAGTTAAAAGGAGTGCCTGTTAACGGGTTTAGTTCCTGCCATCTGTTCTTGAGAGAGGTCATATCAACCTGACGGCCGAACCACTGAGAAAGAGACTGCATCGGGTTACCACCGTTGTAACCGTTTTCTGCGATGTTATCGCTCTTGTTGCTGATATAGGTTGCAGTACCACCAACTGTAATCCTGTCATTGACAGCCAGGTCACCGCTCAGAGAAATATTATTCTTTGTGAGGTCAGTATTTGGAAGAATACCTTTGATTTTCTGATTTGCGAATGCAAGACGGAAATTAGCTCCCTGCTTGCCACCTGTTATAGCTACGTTTGTGGTGCGCTTCAGTCCTGTCTGGAAAAAGCTCTTCACGTTGTCAGGATGAGCGATCCATGGAGTTGCAGTGCGAACATCTGTTTCCGGATTATAAGGGCTGTCAAACTGAGGGAGAACAGTTGTCTGACCAACAGTCTGAGGAATTGGTTCTGTTAAAAGAGCTGTAGCCGGATCTGTATCCTGTGTCCAGTAAAGGCTTCCGCCCGGCTGGAGATCTTCTGCAGTTACTGTATGGTTCAATCTGGGACCCCAGCTTTCGTCAACGCCGTCATTTAGCCCGCCGTAAGCACCATCTTTATATGCAAATCCAAATTCTCCTGTGCCAAAATTTATAGATGAACCCTGACCATAAAGGTCCTGATATTTCGGGATTACAAGAGGATCTTCCCACATCACGTTCTCTTCAAGTGTAACGCCAAGACCTTTCGAGCCTTTTCCTGATTTTGTCGTGATAAGGATAACCCCGTTAACAGCGCGTGATCCATAAAGAGCAGCTGCACTTGCACCTTTCAGTACGCTGATGTTCTCAACGTCGGAAGGGTTGATATCACTGGCAGCGTTTCCATAGTCACGGCCACCATATGCACCGGCATCAGTCGTAGTGTTGTTGATTGCAACACCATCAACGATGAAAAGAGGCTGGTTGTTGCCACTGGCTGACAGAGAGTTGACACCCCTGATAAGGATCCTTACACCGGATGCAACACCACCGTCTGAGTTGGTGATCTGAACACCTGATAACTTACCCTGGAAGGCATTGACAATATTTGATACCTTTGCCTTTTCAATCTTGTCCCCGCCAAGGTCCTGGACTGAATATCCAATCGCCTTTTTCTCACGGGAAATTCCAAGAGCGGTAACGACTACCTCATTCAAACCCACCAGGTCTGATTCCAGAACGCCGTCGACAACTGATGCTCCACCAATTGCAACCTCCTTTGATTTCATCCCTACATAGGAGAAAACCAAAGTAGTCGCACTGGTAGGCACAGTAATAGAATATTTTCCATCAGCGTCAGTCAGTGCACCGATAGTGGTACCCTTACACATGACCGTAACACCGGGAATCGGACCCTCCCCTGCTACGGCAGAGGTGACCGTACCTGTAATCACTCGTGTCTGTGCCAATAAAGTGAAGCCACTTATAAACACAGACAGAACAATCAGTAGAATTGATTTCTTCATACGAATTAGTTTTAGGTTTTAAGTTAACCTTCCAAATATAGAGGACTTTTATTTAATTCCAAAACAAAATTTTTTATTTATAATTATTTCAATCTCTGAAAAATGAGATAATTATCAATAAGCATATTTGTAATATACTGAATAT
>Ga0208980_10003038_pt1 | contig 10179 bp, 11 predicted proteins | sample WetSurMetagenome_3_FD_187993 | JGI IMG/M metagenome (GOLD analysis project Ga0208980, IMG submission 187993) | Wetland microbial communities from Twitchell Island in the Sacramento Delta, sample from surface sediment Aug2011 Site A1 Bulk (version 2) | ecosystem: Environmental > Aquatic > Marine...
AAACTCCGCCAAACGCTGGTCGAACTCAACCGATGCCGTGTAGCGCTTGACCAGCTCGGCCACGGGTTCATTGAAGCGGCCAGACCATCCCTTTGATTTATCTTGCATCGTGAATAGCACTTACGAATAATGCGGATGATGGCAAGTATAAAGCAAAACCACCGACCGATTCCCATCGCACTGCCGGATTTGCGCAATCTGGGCGTACAGCTGCGCGTGCTGGTTCTGGCCAATGCCATGGCTGCCATCGCGGCCGTCCTGCGCTCGAACTCCATGAGCGAAACATGGCAGGAACTGTTGCAGATTTCCGCCGCCATGCAGCCTGTGCTACTCGCCAGCATGCTCGCGCTGTTCAGTATCCATCGCCAGCTTGCCAAATTATCCTACCGTCTCGGCATCGTCGCAGTGTTCATGCTGGTGCTGTCGCTAACCGCGCTGGCTCATGTTGCCGCAGCCTGGCTGTTCGGCCCTGAATTTGTGCCTTCCCTGCTCAGAATGTGGTTCTTCAGTGCCATCATGACCGGTATTCTGCTGGTGTATTTCAACCTGCGCGGGCGTGCGCTTTCTCCGGCCATTACTGAAGCACGCCTGCAGGCGCTGCAAGCGCGTATCCGGCCGCATTTCCTGTTCAACGCCATTAACGCAGTGTTGTCGCTTATCCGCAGCGACCCGCGGCGCGCCGAAACGGCGCTGGAGGATATGGCCGACCTGTTTCGTGTATTGATGGCGGATAACCGGCAACTCATCCCGTTGCAAAGCGAGATTAACCTGTGTCAGCAGTATCTGGCGCTGGAAAAGCTGCGCTTGGGAGGGCGGTTGCGCGTAACCTGGAAGCTCGATAGTGTGCCGATGGATGCGCTGATTCCGCCGCTGGTATTGCAACCGCTGCTGGAGAACGCCGTCTATCACGGCATCGAGCCGCTTGCCGAGGGCGGCGAAATTGACATCAGGCTCTATCGCAGCCGCAACGAAATACACTTGCTGCTGAACAACCCTTACCGCAAGGGCGGCGATCACCACCACGGCAACAAGATGGCGCTTTCCAACATCCGTGAACGCCTCGCCCTGCATTTCGACGCGGAAGCCCAGCTAAAGACCAAGGTCACAGATTATTTGTATGAAGTACATATCGTGATCCCCTATCGTACAGAGCCATGAACGAGCTGCACGCCCTGAGAATCCTGATTGCCGATGACGAGGCTCCGGCGCGCAACCGTCTGCGCGAGTTGCTGGCGGAAATTCCGGGCACTGTCATCATCGGCGAGGCACGCAATGGCATGGAAGCCCTGAGGCTGGCCGAACAAGCGCTGCCCAACGTCATGCTGCTGGACATCCGCATGCCAGGAATGGATGGCATCGAAGCTGCCGGGCACGCGCAAATACTTAGCCCCCCACCCGCCGTCATCTTCACCACGGCTTACGACACCTATGCCATGCAGGCCTTCGAATTGAGTGCAGTGGATTACCTGCTCAAACCCATCCGCCTCGAACGGCTGGCCAACGCGCTGAAAAAGGCGCGCGCCCTGCTTCCGGAACAGCTGAACGAAATCAGGCGGCTCCGCCCGCAGCGTACGCACTTCAGTGTCAGCGAACGCGGCCGCATCCTGCTGATTCCGCTGGCCGACGTTATCTACCTGCGCGCCGAACTCAAGTACCTGACCGTGCGTACGCGTGAGCGCGAATATCTGATCGACGAATCGCTGACCCATATCGAGGAGGAGTTTTCCGATCTGTTTGTGCGCCTGCACCGCAATTGCCTGGCAGCGCGCACTTTCATTCTCGGTTTTGAAAAACGTCATGAAGCGGATGGCGAAAGCCACTGGGTCGCATTATTGAAAGATGTGCCGGATATATTGCCGGTCAGCCGGCGCCAGCAGCATATCGTGCACGAAATAACGGGATAGCCGCACCATGCTAAAATCGGCCCATTGAAATCGTCGCGGCTCGGCTTCCATGAACACCACTCCCCGCAAACTGGTCATTGCCTCACGTGAAAGCGCCCTCGCCCTATGGCAGGCCCGCCATATCCAGGCACGATTACAGGCGCTGTACCCCGACACCGAAGTGGAAATCCTCGGTATGACCACTACCGGTGACCAGATTCTCGATTCACCGCTGGCACGCATCGGCGGCAAGGGTTTGTTCGTCAAGGAGCTGGAACAGGCACTGGCCGACGGCCGTGCCGACCTGGCGGTGCATTCCATGAAGGACGTGCCCATGCACCTGCCGGTTGGCTTTGCGCTGGTCGCGACCGGGGAACGTGAAGACCCGCGAGATGCTTTTGTGTCCGTGCATTACGAGCGAATCGAGGACTTGCCAGAAGGCAGCGTTGTCGGCACCTCCAGCCTGCGCCGCCAGAGCCAGCTTCAGGCGCGTTTCCCTCACCTCAGAATCGAATCCCTGCGCGGTAACCTGCAAACCCGCTTGCGCAAGCTGGACGAGGGGCAATATGCCGCCATTATCCTGGCCGCAGCCGGCCTGAAACGCTTGGGCCTGGAAAGCCGGATTACCCAGCTCATCGACCCGGAGCAAAGCATTCCTGCAGTCGGGCAGGGTGCACTGGGCATCGAGATTCGTGCCAATCGCACCGATATGCACGCCTTGCTGCAACCTCTGAATCATGCTGAAACGTCCGCCTGCGTGGAAGCGGAGCGCGCCATGAGCCGCGCACTGGCTGGAAGTTGCACCGTACCGTTGGGCGCCTACGCCAGCATGCGCGGCAACCAGCTACACATCATCGGATTCGTCGCCAGCGTGAATGGCGGCGAAATGGTGCGCGCGGAAACGGCGGGAGAACCTCGCGCGGCCGAAGCGCTTGGCAAGCAGCTGGCGCAGATGCTGATCGATCAGGGCGCCGATCGTATTCTGGCCGCCCTTGACGACCATGCCTGAACTCCCGCTGGCGGGCTGTGGAGTCGTCATTACCCGTCCTGCCGAGCAGGCAAGGCAACTGGCTGAACTGGTGCAGGCCAACGGTGGCATCCCGATTCTTTTTCCACTGCTCGCCATCGCGCCACTCGATGACTACAGCGCATGCGACGCGGTCATCGCCACGCTTGAGCGCTGCGACTGGGCCATTTTCATCAGCACCAATGCCGTGCAGCAAGGGATGCCGCGCCTATTACAGCAATATGCACGGCCGCCCATGAATCTGCGCTTTGCCGCCATCGGCCCAAGCACTGCTGCCGAGCTGGCACGATTCGGGGTGGCGCAGGTGTTGTCGCCGCAACACCGTTTCGACAGCGAAAGCCTGCTCGCCTTGCCGGAGATGCAAGCGGTACAAGGGCGTCGCATCATGATTTTTCGTGGTGCAGGCGGCCGCGAGCTGTTGGCGGACAAATTGACGGACCGCGGTTCTGAAGTGACTTTTGCCGAGTGCTACCGGCGCATCAATCCGCAGCACGATACAGGCACATTGCAGCGTCTGTGGCAGAATAAGCAGCTGCATGCAGTAGTTGTCACAAGCAGCGAAGCTCTGCGCAACCTGCTTGATCTGACAGGATCTGCCGAGTGGCTGCGGGCGACGCCGCTGTATGTCAATCACCACCGCATTGCCGTCCTGGCACGATCGCATGGTCTCCAGGTTACCGTGGCGGAGGGTTCCGGTGACGAAGCCATGCTGCAATGCCTGATCCGTGATCATCAGCCTGATAAATGATAGAGCCCGTATGAGCGACCCAAACGCAGAACAAACCGTGCCCCTGTCACCCAAGTATGGCGCCAGCCCATTGACGAAGTGGGCGCTCGCTATCGCAATGCTCACCTTGGCCATTACGGCATGGCAGTGGCTGGATCAGCGCAACAAGGCGAACAAGCTCGAACAGACGCTCACCAAGCGCCTGAGCGCCTTCGACGAGCGCAACCGCGAAAGCCAGCTGCTGGCCAGGCGCGCGGATGAAAGCGTGATGCAGGCCTCCGCCAAGATTGCCCTGCTCGACCAGAAACTGGAAGAATCGCGCAACCAGCAGGAATCGCTGCAGACGCTTTATCTTGAACTCGTCAACAACCGCGACGAGTGGGCCATTGCCGAAGTAGAGCAACTGCTTATTATCGCCGGACAGCAATTGCAGCTGGCGGGCAACGTCAAATCCGCCCTGCTTGCGCTGCAGACCGCCGACAGCCGTTTGCAGCGGATCGACAAGCCGCAGGTCATCCAGCTGCGCAAGGTCATCAGCAATGATATCCAGCGCCTGCAGGCATTGCCCGGCGTGGATATCGTTGGCATGAGCCTCAAGCTGGATGCTTTGTTGGATGCCGCCGACAAGCTGCCACTGATCGGCGAGCGTCATCCTAAACAAGAGCAGCCGGCCATGCCTGACTGGGATACCAGCCCGTGGCATCGCCTGACGCAGGAAATCTGGCAGGACATCAAGCGCTTGGTGCGCATCGAGCGCATCGACCACCCCGAAGTGCCGTTACTGAGCCCGGAGCAATCCTATTTCCTGCGCGAAAATCTCAAGCTACGCCTGCTTGCCGCCCGCATCGCCCTGTTGCAGCATGATGAATCCACCTATCGCAACGATTTGCGCACGGCCGAGGGCTGGATCAAGCAGCACTTCGCCGTGCAGGAATCCGCTACGCAGAATGCTCTGACGATCCTGCAGCAGCTTTCATCCAGCGACATCAGCATCCAGATTCCTGATATCAGCGCCAGCCTCAATGCAGTCAGCAAATACAAACTCGCGCTGGAGCGGAGTGCGCGGTGAAATTTCTGATCTGGCTGCTGTTCATTCTTGGCGGCGCTGTCGCGCTTTCCCTGGTCGTCGGCTCCAACGATGGCTACGTATTGCTGGTGCAGCCGCCATATCGCCTGGAGCTTTCGCTCAACCTGCTGATAATCCTGCTGCTGGTGGGATTTTTCTCCCTGCACGGCCTGCTGCGGCTGGTCAGTTACACGCTGCGGTTACCGGACAGCGTACGTGCCCACAAGCAGGCGCTGCGGAAAAAAGAAGCGCATGAATCCTTGCTGGAAGGCCTGCATGCGCTGGTCGAAGGCCGTTATGGCAAAGCGGAAAAGGCAGCGGCAAAGGCGCTTGATCTGGGCGAGGACGCGGGGCTGAGCGCACTGGTCGCAGCACGTGCTGCACACAAGGTAAAGCATTTCGGCAAGCGCGATTTCTATCTCGCCGAAGCCGAGCGGCTCGCCCCGGAATCCAGTGTATCGCGACTTTTGACGCAGGCGGAACTGCTGCTCGACGAACACGCCTACACGTCGGCGTCTCAAGTTTTGCAGCAGCTGGAAAAAATCGAACCCCTTCATCCCCCGGCACTGAAATTAAAACTCAAGGTGCAGCGCCACCTCGGCAATTGGGAGCAGGTGCTGGACACCCTGTCCCAACTTGAAAAGCGCGGGATCGCCGAGCCAGAGCTATATCGGCAATTGCAAATTCATGCCCATGCGCAATTATTGGGGCGTCGTACCGACAACCGCGAGGCACTGCTCGCCTACTGGAAGAAAGTCCCGGAAGATAACCGCCTCGACCCCCGTCTGGTGCAATCCGCCGCACATGCATTCATACAAGCCGGCGACGGCCAATCCGCCGCACAGGCCATTGAAATGAGCCTGACGCGCGAATGGGACAGCACGCTGGCCGGCCTTTACGGCGACTGTGCCGGCAATGACCCCATCAAGCAATTGCAGCAAGCCGAATACTGGTTGCAAAGCCGCCACGACGATGCGAATCTTTTGCTGTCACTGGGCAAACTGTGCATCCGCCAGGAACTGTGGGGCAAGGCGCAAAGCTATCTGGAAGCCAGCCTCGCCGTCCAGCCCGGTAGCGCCGCCCACTACGCGCTGGCCGGCATGCTGGAGGGGTTGGGGCAACAGGAAGAAGCCAACCGACACTACCGGCAGAGTTTGGATTACAAAATGATGGAATGTGGGTGAATGGTGTTTTGACGTTGTCGTATTTGGGGTGGATAGCTGTTTTGAAATAAGGTTGTTAACTTGAAACCAGGTTATGCGACGTGTTGGTTAGATATTGGGTAAGTTTTGTCATATATATAACGTTAGATCCACCTTACAACTTAGGTTGTCCGTATGAAAGCATTAATAACTTCAATATTTATTACGCTGCTTTGCATAACTGCCTGTACAAAAGAACACTACGACAATTCTGTCAAAGAGTTCTTTGCTAAAGGCCAAATTGGCGATGAATCAGATGCAGCTCTTTTAAGGAAGAGTTCCCTCACTGGCAACTGGGATAACATTGCAACTTTTCACGGTATGATCTCCCCTAGCGACATGGATATGTGCCAAACAGTTGTAAACGAATTTCGGCAGAAATATCCAGAGGTAGAGTACACATGCTCACCCTTGATTTAAACTCAATCTGGTCTAACCCCTCGTTCAACACGGACAGTCAACAAGGCAGAGCGCTTCGCTTATTTTCGGCCTCGTTGCATGCCAGTTAACTCAAACGTTAGGCTCCACTCCACTCTGGCCTCACCCGACCCCCTGTTTACCTCTTATTTCCTCGGGGCAAAGGTAAACGCGTCGGAGAAAAACTCGTTTTCCGGCAGACCGGCGGCGGCGAAGTCCTTGTGCGCGGCTTCCACCATCGCAGGCGCTCCGCAGCAATAGACTTGGTACCCTCTCAAATCCGGGAAGTCTTCCAGCACTGCATGATGCACCAAGCCCGTTCGTCCGCTCCAGTCATCCTCCGGTCGTGGGTCGGAGAGCACCGGCACGTAGGCGATGCCGTGCTCGGCCTCCCAGCGTGGCGCCAACTCGGAGAGATAGAGGTCGCGCAGGGCCAGTGAACCGCGGTAAAGCACCATCTTGCGCTGGAGCCTGAGGTGCAGGGCGTGCTCGATGATGCCCTTGATGGGGGCGAAGCCGGTGCCGCCGGCGATGAAGATGACGGGCTTGTCGCTTTCCTCGCGCAGGTAGAAGCTACCGAGCGGGCCTTCCAGGCGCAGGATGGTTTTTTCCTGCATTTCGTTGAACACGTATTCGGTGAACTGGCCACCGGGAATCAGACGCAGGTGCAGTTCCAGCAATTCATCATTGTGTGGTGCGTTGGCCAGCGAGAAGGCACGGCGCTTGCCATCCTTGAGCAGGAATTCGATGTACTGGCCGGCGAGGAACTGCATGCGCTCGTTGGCGGGTAGCTTGAGCCACATCACGATCACGTCATGAGCGACGTGTTCCAGTTTCTGCACCCGGCACGGCATGATCCTGGCGCGGATGGCGCCGCCAGCATTGATCTCGCGGCATTCGATAACCAGATCGGTCTGTGGCGTGGCGCAGCATAATAGGGCCTTGCCATCGTCCTTTTCCTGCTCGCTCAACGCATGAGCCTGGTAGTGGCCATGGTCGACCACGCCTTCCAGCACCTTGCCCTTGCAGGCGCCACAAGCGCCGTTACGGCAACCGTAGGGCAGATTGAATCCGGCTTCCAACGCGGCACTCAATACCGTTTCATCGTTCTGAATGGAAAACTGGTGGCCGCTGGGCTGGATGGTGACTTGAAATGACATGCTTGTTACCGCTTGAAGCAAAGCGGGCAGTTTACCACGGCCTAATCTTCCCGCCGCCACTCGCCCTCGATCACGTCGTCCTCATCCCTGGGCATGTGCCGGAGGGGAGCCGGTACCGGGATAATGAGCAGCAGCAACGCCAGCACGTCACTCACCACGCCGGGGATAATGAGCAGCAGCCCGGCGATCATCTTCCTGGCACTGGTAAGAAGCGCCAAAAGCGGGTGGCGGCCTTCCTGCAGGGTTTGCACCATGCGCCCAAACACCACGATGCGCTCGTCCTGGATCAGCATGAACCCAAGGAAAGCGCTGACCAGCAAATAGAGCGCCAGCCACCAGCCGTAGCGTTGAGCAAGCTCGATCATCAGCACCAACTCCAGCACGGGGAATGCGAGTAAAATCATCAGCAAAAATAGCAAACGCACAATCAAACCATCCTTATGAATGTCATTCTCGTCCTGACCAACCTGCCCGACCAGGAAGCCGCCGAAAAACTGGCCAGACAATTGGTAGATAAACGCCAAGCCGCCTGCGTCAACATTCTGGCACCTTGTAAATCAATCTACCACTGGCAGGGCAAAACCGAAAGCACGCAGGAAGTCCCGTTGCTGATCAAAACCACCGAGGAGCGCTATGCCGCGCTGGAACAAACTATACGCGAGCTTCACCCCTACGAACTTCCAGAAATCATCCATGTCCCAGTAACTGGCGGCCTGCCAGCCTATTTGAACTGGGTATCTGAAGAGACTTCATACTGATGTTGCGCGTCCTGATCTTGCTGTTCTGCCAGCTGGCGGCACCAGCTTTTGCCGGCGATATTTCCTCCCCCGGCAAAAGCCTATTCTTCGATGAATCACAGGATGCCATTCTTCAGCCGGACCAAGCCTTCAAGCTGGCGGTTAGCGCCATCGATGGCCAGACCCTGAAGGCCAGTTTCACCATTGCACCCGGCCATTACCTTTACCGCGAGCGCATCAGTTTCAAATTGAAACCGGATTCGGCGGGCAACATCGCAAGCATCGACCTTCCACCGGGTGAAGCCAAACACGACCCCAATTTCGGCGATACCGTGGTCTATCACCGAGACTTCGACGCCATCATCCGGCTGCAACCCGGCAATCCGGCCCCACCTGCGGTAACATTGCTGGCGAGCTACCAGGGGTGCAGCGAAAAAGGCCTGTGCTACGCGCCAATCAAGAAAACCCTGGATATCAGCCTGCCCGCGGCGGGTGTCAGCGCAGTGCAGCCTGAAGACAATGAAGGCAGCCGTATCAAATTCCTGCTGCAAAGCGGCAAGCTGTGGCTGATCGCGCTCGGCTTCTTCGGCTTCGGCCTGCTGCTATCGCTGACGCCGTGCGTGCTGCCGATGATTCCCATCCTGTCCGGCATCATCATAGGCCAGAATACGCACCCCACCCGGCTGCACGCTTTCAACCTGTCGCTGGCATACACCCTTGGCATGGCGCTGAGCTACACGTTGGCAGGCGTGGCCGCGGGATTATCCGGCCATCTCATCAGTTCCGCCCTGCAGAACCCTTGGGCCCTCGGTTTCGGCGCGTTGATCTTCGTGCTCTTGGCGCTTTCCATGTTCGGCTTCTACGAACTGCAGCTGCCGAGCGGCCTGGAAAGCCGCGTCGTCGGTCTGACCAACCGTATCAAGGGCGGCCGGTTTGCAGGGGTGTTCGTTATGGGCATTCTGTCGGCGCTAATTCTCAGCCCGTGCGTGGCCGCGCCGCTGGCCGGTACGTTGCTTTTCATCAGCCAGACCCATGACGTAGTGCTGGGAGGCGTGGCGTTGTTTGCGCTATCCCTTGGCATGGGAGTGCCACTGCTGGTGGTCGGCGCATCGGCTGGGGCCTTGTTGCCCAAAACCGGCCCGTGGATGAACGCGGTGCGCAATTTCTTCGGCGTGATGATGCTGGGCATGGCGGTGTGGCTGATCGGGCCGGTGATTCCGGCATCAGTGCAAATGGCGCTGTGGGCGGCGCTGATGATCATACCGGCCATCTACCTGCATGCGCTTGACAGTCTGCCGCCCAAGGCCGGCCGCTGGGCCAAGCTGTGGAAAGGCGCCGGGATTATCGCTCTGGTGTGCGGCATCGCCCTGCTGCTGGGAGCGCTGGCCGGCAGCAAGAATCCACTACAGCCGCTAGCCGGGCTATATTGCGCCTCAGCGGAAAAACCCAAGGCAGTGCCATTTCAGCCAGTAAAAAATCGGGGCGAACTGGAAACTGCCATCAAGCAGGCCAAGGGCAATTTCGTAATGCTAGATTTTTATGCCGACTGGTGCGTTTCCTGCAAAGAGTACGAGCAGTTCACTTTCAGCGACCCGCGCGTTGGAAAGCTGCTGAAGGATGTCGTGCTGTTACAGGCCGATGTGACGGCAAACTCCCCGGAAGACAATGCCATGCTGCAGCGCTTCGGCTTGTTCGGCCCACCCGGCATCATTTTCTTCGACAAGCAGGGCAGGGAAATCCCGCAGGTCAGAACCGTGGGCTACCAGGATGCGGATCGCTTCCTGGTTACGCTCAACACGCTCTACAGCCACAAGGATGGCGAGTGCGCACCTACGCTCGAGTGCTGATCACGCTCGCTGTAGTGGGGGTGCTGGCATTGGCCGCGGTCAGCTGGCTGCATTCCGGCAGCACTACCGCTTCAGCCGATACCAAGCCACTGTTTGCCGCCACTTTCCCAGAC
>Ga0208980_10003039_pt1 | contig 10179 bp, 11 predicted proteins | sample WetSurMetagenome_3_FD_187993 | JGI IMG/M metagenome (GOLD analysis project Ga0208980, IMG submission 187993) | Wetland microbial communities from Twitchell Island in the Sacramento Delta, sample from surface sediment Aug2011 Site A1 Bulk (version 2) | ecosystem: Environmental > Aquatic > Marine...
TCCGCTTCATCGATACCGCCGAAATTTATGGGAATGGACTGTCCGAGCGTCTCCTGGGGGGATTTTTGCAGGAGACAGACCAGCCGGTGCTGATCGCCACCAAGTTTTTTCCCTGGCCGTGGCGGTTTACCAAAGGAGCGATCCCCAGGGCCTTGAAGGGCAGCCTGGCACGCCTGAAGGTGGAAAGTGTGGATCTGTACCAGATCCATTGGCCCACCCCGGTCATGGGGACGGACCGGGTCATGAAAGGACTCGCCGAATGTGTAAAGAGCGGCATGACGCGCACGGTGGGTGTATCGAACCGGGCACGCGTCGGATTGTGCTTAGCCTTGCCGGCATGAAGTGGGACTACTTCATCTTTCGCGGGATCAGAGCGAAAGATTGCTATGCAACTCTCCATGTCACGAGTGAGAACTACGACGAGGAGACGTGCGTGAACATGGCAAAGAGTGCTGTTCTTGCCGTGTCGATCCACGGTCGGGAAGTAATGCGATCTCGTATTGAAGTTGGTGGTGGCTCATTGCTGGCACCCAGGTTGCTCGAATATTTCCAAAAACTCGGCTACCCCGCCGTGTCTGCATCTGATCACGCGAGTGGCAAAGGGGCAAGGAACTTTGTGAACCTGGCAGAGAAGGGAGGGATTCAGGTCGAGCTTACGAGGGGCTTTCGGAAATATCTGTTTTCCGAGTACCCAAAGCGTCCGAAGCCTAAACCGGAGTTTGACAGATTTATCAAGGACCTGAAAGCGTGGCTGATTGAGACCGAATCACTCTTGAGAACGAGTCCAGATCTCGCATGACAACCCACAAATTCGGTAGAGTCCTATTCTGGCAAGACGCAGTCATCGCGAGCCCGTTTTTGAGGGCGAAGCCTGTCTGCCGACAGGCAGGCAATCTCGTCTCTTCGCTTGGTAATGAGATTGCTTCGGTCTGAGAATCAGCCTCGCAATGACCTCTCTGGCAATCGCCGAGCCTTTCGTTGACCAAAACAAGGATTTTCTTATTTTAGTCTGCACCGACCACGTTGAAACAAGGGAATCCATAGTTCATTCGAACGGAGGAAAGCGCAACCGAATGTTCGCGTTCCATGAGTATCTCGGATTGTTTGCGGATGCGAGGAGATAGGGAAATGATGTTTCAGACAACTACCGCTCTGGTGTTCTGGAGAATTGCGAGAAACTCCAACGATCGCCACGGTATCTTGATCAGAAAGGGATTAGAGAGCACATCTGCGAAATACTTGAAGGGGGTGGGGATGCGTTCCTGAAGCGAGAAAGAAAATACGGCTTCGGAAAAGACTGAATCCCTTCCCTTCGGTTGAACATGCATTGAATCAAGTGAATTTCCATGCGTCTGCTCCCAGGGATTCACTGTGGAAACCCATCTGAAACCCTTATCATGAGATCAGAGAATAATAGTAAGTTCATACAACAATCAGTTCACAAGAGATCAGTATGGCCAACAATACACCTCATTGTGTTGCGTGCGGACGCACGGGAGCACAAGTTCCCTTGATCACACTCGAATACCAGGACCGGAAGTTCTGGATATGTCCGCAGCATCTTCCCATGCTGATCCACGACCCGAAGACGCTCATTGGCAAATTGCCGGGTGCGGAGGGAATGGAACCGGCAGAACACGACGATTGAAGAGGAGGCCTGTGGCTGCCTGAAGTTATTGCAGGGCGATGCCCTAATGACTTCTAGAGGTGGGGGTTAGATCACTTCGATTACAGAAGAAACAAGGGTAGCGAACGTCTTCTTGACCCTGTTGCCAACTTCAGTCACCTCGGCGTGACTTAGCTTATCCTTGCCGATCCCCGTGCCGAGATTCGTGATGCACGAGATCCCAAGGACTTCCATTCCCAATTGTGTAGCACAGGAGACTTCCAGCACAGTGGACATACCTACGGCGTCCCCGCCGATTCGGCGAATCATCTCGATTTCGGCGGCCGTTTCGTATGACGGCCCCTTCAACCCCACGTACACTCCCGACTTGAGAGCAATGCCTTTAGCCTCAGCAATATTTAAAGTCTTATGTGCTAATTGCTTGGAATAAAGTTCACTAGAACTCAATCTCTTATCTATATTGAATCGTGGCGTCTCGTTCGTTAGGTTGATCTGATCAGTGATCAACATAAGGTCGCCGGGCGAGAATGATCTGTTGATGCCACCAGCAGCATTAGTCACGATCAGCGTCTTCACTCCAAGTGCATGCGCTACGTGGATGGGGTGGAGGACGGTGTCGACGCTGTTCGATTCGTAGAAATGAACACGTCCTTGGAAGGCTAGGAGAGGTTTCCCACTATGAAGTACGAAGACGAGTCTTCCTTTGTGGCCCTCAACGGTCGATTGGGGATAATGAGGAATGTCTTTAGTATCAATGGAAATCGTATTGGGAAGGCCATCTACGAAATCTCCAAGTCCTGACCCAAGGATGATCCCGATCCTCGGGGCAGTCTTGATTCTGCTCTTCACAAAATCAGATGATTCTCTGACAAAATTCTCCAACGCTATCCCCTTACTTCTTATTTCTTAGTGGTTCACTGTTGGCATTGGTTCGCGGCTTGCCACCGTTTTGGAGAGCAGTAACAGCAGCGCGGCCAATACGAGATACGCCATCGTGAATTGATATGGAATCTGCTGAGCCAAACCGCTTAAGTGCCAGGGGAAGTACATCACCCCATCTGGAGATGACGAGTGTATCACCCCAAAGAACGCGAGAACGCCGAGAATTACGAGATAGATGGCAGAACGCATGAGGTGGCGGTCAATCAATTCTGCAAGGAATCCACCCCAGAGCATTGCAGTAACGATGAACCCGTTTCCCAGCGCAACCGTTACCAGAAGTTCAGGCAGGGATTTGCCTGCTGCGGTCATAAGCCGCTGGAAGTTCTCGACCGGAACGAAATCGGGATTGCCGAGCTTGATTGCAAGCAGTCTCGCCACAGTGGGGAAGAAGGCAAAGGCAACCGCCCACGAGTGACGTGGTGGACATGCTTGGAACGATTGCATCATGATATCCATTGCGACGAAGATCAGGATAGGAGCAAGCACTGCTCGTGGGATCAGCTCAACGATGAATGACACATAGCCGAAGATCCCGCCCAGTCCTATGAAGATCCCCGTCAGCAGAGTGTACCCAGCTCGTGAGCCCATTCTTTTGTACGCAGGCTGTCCAATGTACGGAGTTGACTGCGCAACTCCTCCACAGACGCCGGCAATAAGCGTGGCAACAGCTTCGGTAAGGAGTATGTCTCTTGTGCTGTAGTCGTCTCCTGCAACTCGCGCACTTTCGGTCACGTTAATTCCGCCTACAACGGTGAGGATTCCAAAAGGGATGGCGATAGGCAGGTATTGCAGAGCGGGGATGATGCCCTCAAGAAATGAAAAGGTCGGAATGGGCAGACCAAAATGGAACTCCAAAGGCGGAGCACCAGCGTATGTTCCTCCAATGAGCCCTGTAGGTCCCAACAAGTAGTAGAGCACTGTCCCCAGAAAGACGGATGCGAAGACGCCGGGGATATTTTTCGGGAGGCCAATCCCAGCAACGAGGGTATAAAACACTAGGCCAAGAGCAATGAGACCGACAAGCGGCATCCCAAAAATGTCTACAAGGGGGATGAAGCCAATGAGCGCAAGCCCAATGCCAGCAAGGGATCCAAGCAGACCAGCTTGAGGAACTACTCTCTGTATCCACTGACCGAGGAATGAGAATATGACCTTGAGAATCCCGATCATCACCATGGTTGCCATACCTAAATACCATGTCATCATTGCAGCATCATGCTCTGGCATACCCGAGGCCTTGAACCCGACGAACGCAGGGCCAAGGACGACGAGGGCAATTCCAATTGTCGACGGAGTGTCCAGTCCCAGTGGCATTGCAGTGACCTGTCTTCCAGTCTTTCGAGCAAGCCGGAATGCCATCCAGGTATACACCAGATCCCCGAAGAGCACACCAAACGCTGTCCCTGGGAACATCCGGGTGTAGATGATGTCTGCGGGAAACTTGAAGACGAAAATGAGAATGCCAGCGAGAAAGGAGAGCACTGTCAGGTTATCGAACATCAACCCGAAAAAGCCATTCAGATCTCCCAACACAAACCACCTATACTTCTTCTCCGTGTTGTTCATGGGATTCGATCTCTTGTGTTTGTCGACTAGTTGGTCAGAATTCCCGCTATGGAGGCCGTCATCCAGGTGGCAATTGTTCCACCCAGAACTGCCTTCAGGCCGAGCTTCGCGATATCACCACGGCGGTTCTCGGCAAGTGGACTGATGCCGCCGATCTGGATGGCAATGGATGAGAAGTTTGCAAAACCACAAAGGGCATAGGTCGCTACGACGATTGCCTTTGGTGAGAGTTGTCCAGCCGAAACGAGGTCTGCCATGCGAAGGTATGCAACGAATTCATTCAAGACGAGTTTGATCCCCATCAGGCTGCCCACGTTCAAGGCATCTTTCCAAGGGACACCGATGGCAACGGCCACGAACTGAAACACCATACCGAAGAGAAGCTCGAGGGACAGTGGCTTTCCAAACTGGGTTTGACAGGCAGCGTTCAGTCCGGTGAGATCTCCCAATCCTCCGAGGAGAGCATTGATCAGGGCGATAAGCGCAATGAATGCCAATAACATACCCGCGACATTTAATGCAAGTCGGAGGCCATCGCCAGCTCCAGCTGCTGCCGCTTCGATGATGTTTGAGCTTGACTTCTCGATCTTCACCTTCACGGTCCCCATCGTCACTGGTTCTTCGGTTTCCGGAACGAGAATCTTGGCAACGATGATTGTAGCTGGTGCTGCCATGATGCTTGCTGCGAGGAGGTGTCCGGCAAAATAGACTTGAGATACATCCACAGAGACTCCCTGGGACTTTGCGTATGCTACCCCCAGCATTTGCATATAGGCTGCAAGGACGCCGCCAGCAATATGGGCCATGCCGCTTACCATGATGGTAAGTAGCTCAGAATTCGTCAGCATGGGAAGATAGGGGCGTATTACAAGCGGTGCCTCTGTCTGTCCGATGAAGGTATTGGCCGCAACACTCAACGACTCTGCTCCGCTGGTACCCATTAACCGTAGCATCACCCACGCAATCCCCTGAACTATGCGCTGCATGATCCCGAGATAGTAGCAGATGCCCATAAACGAGGCGAAGAAGATAATGGTAGGCAGAACCTGAAACGCGAAAATGAAGCCGATACTTCCTGAGGAACCTGGTGATGTAGCGAGTGGCCCAAATACGAATTGTGCTCCATCGCTGGCAAAGCTGAAGAGCCTGACAAATAGCCTGCTGATGAACTCGAAGGTGTCCCGACCGGCTGCGGTCTTCAAGACGAGGAAAGCAAAGCCAAATTGGAGGATGAACCCCACAAGAACGAGACGCCAGTTGATCTTTCGTCTATTCCTTGAGAAGAGGAATGCCAAAGCCGTGACCGCTACCAGTCCGAGCAGTCCGTTCAAGAGTGCAAGGAGATCCATTGAGCAAGTGCCACTGTTGGTTGTGTGCTTTACTGCTTTGGAGGTTCAAAGCATCGTCTGCAGCGAGCCTCGTAGGAATCTTTGGCCCCGACGAGCACGCGCTCGCTTGAGGCTGTTGTTCGTTGTGTCCTGTCAGCGGGATTTCCGCATACCATGCAGATTGCGAGCGTCTTGGTGATATACTCAGCCACGGCAAGGAGTTGAGGCATTGGCTCGAAGGGTTTACCTCGGTAGTCCTGATCCAGTCCCGCAATGATCACTCTCTTCCCCTGGTTGGCGAGTTGCTCGACCACATCGATTATTCCAGCATCAAAAAACTGCCCCTCGTCAATCCCTACCACCTGAGCGTCCTTGGCAATTTCCAGGATCTGGCTTGAGTCTTCTACTACGGTCGAGAGGAGGCGGGCTTCACTGTGCGAAACGATATGATCCGAGCTGTACCGGGTGTCGATCTTCGGTTTGAAAATCGCCACATTCTGCCGGGCGATTTGTGCCCGGCGAATCCGGCGTATCAGTTCTTCGGTCTTCCCGCTGAACATGCAGCCGGCAATAACTTCAATCCAGCCAACGTTCTTGGGAGAGTCATGGATTGTTGGGGTACTCATTTCGGTCGTTTCTTCAATCTATCGAGATTCTTCTTGGTGAATGCGTGAGGCAACAGTTCGTTCATCTTGATGACTCGGGTCTCCCCATTCTTCTTCGTCAGGATAACGTCGATATTTCCGGCAAGGTCTGAGATCACCTGACGGCATGCTCCGCAGGGAGACGTGAAGCCATTCTCGTCAGAGGCAATGGCAATCGCTTTGAACTTCGTGTATCCCTCTGAGACAGCTTTGAAGAACGCCGTTCGCTCTGCACAGATCGTCAGGCCGTAAGAACTGCTTTCAACATTGCAGCCGGTGAAGACCTTGCCCCCCTTTGTTAGGAGAGCAGCCCCAACGCGGAATCGCGAGTAAGGGGAGTATGAAAACCTTCTGGCAACGAGTGCTCGTTTGGCGAGAGTCTTATAATCCATCAGGATTCGACTGAAAAAGTTTGAAAAATATATCCAAACACCCCGTCAAATGCAACCTGACTGGCCAAGAGAGAGGACCTTTTAGCGGCTATGAAGATGCAGTAGAACGACCTTCCTATCAACGTTTTCGCGAGGCGTCTCATAGATAACATCCCCCTGACGCAACAGGTCTGTCGGCTCTTTTGCCCAATACGATTGCCAGTACCTGAAGCTCCCGACAGGATCAACGAGATGCGTCACGCCAACTCGCCTGCAGTAGTCTCCGAGTGATCGGTTCTTGATGTGGTCATATGCGACGTTGTTCACTAGGCCATCGAGGTTGACAATATTGCCGCGGTCGAAGAAATAGCCATATACGCCGGCATTCCACGACCCCACAGTAGTCTTTTCGGGGAGGACCCTGTTCATGGAAAGGACCATCTGGTACTTGTCGATTTCGCCGATGGCCTTTGTGTACACCCGACGCATCGACTCACCATAAACGACCAATGCCGGAAGAAGCGCTACGATGGAGATTCGCCGCAGGGCGAGTTTGTGCTTCGGCTGAGTGGACGTGACAAACAACTCAGTGGTCACTCCTCCAAGAAGAAAGAGGAACGGGAGGAGAGATGTGTAGTACCACCCCCGGAGATAGACACCGCGGAAGGTGTGAATGGCGACGAAAGCCACAATCACTACTAACAATGGCATCAAGGATGTGTAGTACTGTGACATCACAACAGCCTGTTTGGCTTCCCGTGATCGTAGAAGCCGAATAGTCGAAAGCGCAAATCCCCCAAGTGCAATGGCGATGAGCAAAGGAATGAACGACATGGTTGACGTGTTGTCAAGATAGAACGGGAAGAATCTCACGATGCTCGCCAGATTGCGGACGGTTTGCAGCAGAAAGTCCATGGCACTCCACCCTTGAGCGTCAAGATTGGCCCTGGTAACGAACGCGACTGATTGCCCACTCACCTGCACGAGCGACCCGAAGTTGACATACGACCAAATGAGCCACGGCACTACCAGAATGAGAGCTGTTGATCCCGATGCGAAAAGGTACCTCGATGGCCCAGACTGGTTCCGATAGTGAACACCAATGTGGATGTAGGTGACCCCCAGCAGAACAATATTGTCCGTGCGCGCAAGGAAGAGAAGACTCGAAACGATTCCGAAAATCATAGCTTCTCTCAGTTGAAACAGATCGCTCTTGAGGATTCGAAAATAGAGAATCAGATAGAACGAAATCACCATCAGGTTGAGAGCTGTCTCAAGTCCGCTTAGTGGTCCAGCATGACTGAATAGGATTGTTGGGAATGCGTAGAAAGAACAGACAACAAGGCGAATGTTTTGACGTACGTTCTGCTCGCGCAGCAGTACCCACAGAAGGTAGATCGTCAGCGTATCGATGATGGCTGAAAGTGAAAGGATGGCATGAATGGCGACGATTTTGTCTTGCATCAGTGACTGGATCGGAAGAAGAATGAAAAGCCACAATGGATGGAAGCCATTTGTTTCAGCGATCCGGTCGAACGTGAGGCCGAATCCCTGCGCGGCGTTGCGTGCGATGGTGAAGTAGTAAAACGCATCGTCGGCGAGCACGTAGCGCAATAACCACTCAAAAGGTGCCCAGGCAATGCAGAGGCGAGTAAGCCCTCCGCCAAGAATGAGCAACCAGAGTTGATGAGCGCGGACGTTGGTCACTGGACTTCAGAGATTGGGAATGGTTGGACCGGCTAGACCCGACTCTGCAGCAACGGAATAGGGATTACGGCGTATGCAAATCAGCAGACCTGCTTTGCACGTTGCGCAGGCACGATAGAAATTGAAATGGACGACCTGAGAAAAAAGGTTTCCCCCCAACGACCAGAGTAAGAATATCCGATTGATCCACGTGAACTTGGGGGATCCGGTCATGAAATAGTCCAGCGCTAGGATTCGTCGGTAGTATGCTTCTGTGGCCGACAGTCTGTTGCCCCTAGATCGATGGTGGGTTGCTTTGACGCTACGCAGCACAGTGATGGGGAAGTGCCCAGGAAAATGCACAGCGACGCCATAATTATCGCCTATCCCGTGCGGGTCAAGAATTTCATCGTACGGAGACGCAAGCAGCCATTCTCGTGTGACAAGGGCGGCGCCAAGTCCAAAGATGGCAGTGCGAAAACGATCGCCAGAAGCCTGAGTCACCAATGGCCAACCCGCCAGGGTAAACGAATTACTCCGATTGCGATAGTACTTTTGCAGTCCCTGTAGTATGACCTGAGCGATTCCTGTCGCTCGCAATGATTCGAGGTCCGACCAGACTGTCAGTTGAAAGAGGAATCGCCAAGACAACTCCGAGAATGTTGTTCTCTGAGCAGTCGTTTCCTGGAGTTCTCCTTTTAGCGATTCAAGAAGCACTCCGCTCACAGCTCCACACTCTGCATGGTCTTGTTGAAAAGCAGCAAGTTCAGATACATAGTTCACAGGAAACTCGATGTCGTCGTCACTCAACAAGATGTGCGACGCTGTAGCTGTTCTAATCCCGACATTGCGCTGCAAACAGACAGAGGGCTTTGACCGCATTACGATGAGGTTCAGCGTCGCGTGCCGATCCGCCAACTGTTTCTGATCGAGCGGTTGCTCACTCGCATCAACAATGATGATTTCCTTCAGTGGATGCCTTTGTGCGGCAAGCGATAGGAGACATCTATTGAGACTCTCAGGTCTGTCACGAGTTGGAATTACGACGCTGACATCCATCGGCACGGTTGCCTAGTTGTTGGGCCTATATTCGGGATGAGAAAAGAAAAGAGAATCTTGTAGGGCTTCTGGCCCGATGTTTCTCCAACGCCACCGGTAATTGATGCCTCGCAACTCTTCGCGCATCAAATAGAAGAGGGGTTTCGGTTTGAGGTACTGGACGCGCTTGATTCCGTACTCAAGCATCGCACCCGCGCACATCGGACATGGCTCAAAGGTTGAAATCAACAGGAGGGAGTCACGATTCAACTTCGCGAATGCTGCATGGCCAATCCGACGCATCGCATCCGAGATGGCATTGATTTCCGCATGCCCCGCAGCATTGTGATCCCGCCGCACTGTATTGTACCCCTCGCCGATGACACTGTCACCGTACAGGAGAAGAGCGGCAACGGGAACATCCTTGGCGCTTAGTGACAGAAGCCCGAGGCTCTTCAATCGTGTGGCAGATTCTGCCGGCAGTTGTGAGTTGCCTGACCCGGAATTCCAATGCGTTAGAGGTATGTGAGCCGCGAGAGTTCCAGCAAGAACTATGCAAGCGGCAACGAAGAGGACAACCAGAACGTTCCTCCCCAATGATTTTCTTTTCATTTCATCTCCTCGTTTGCGGTGTAACTTCATCATAAAGTCTGAGATACTCTCTCACTGTCCATGACGAGTCATGAGACTCGGCCCATTGACGTCCTGCATTTCTCAGGGTGTCATACCTTGATTGATCCGCCACAGTGTGCAGGATTTTCTGAGACAATGACTGGTGGTCAGCAATTGCAGAAATCACCGCTCTGGTATCGCCAAGATCCGCCAGCAATCCGGTTTGTGTCCCTGCCACTAATACTCCGCTGGCAGCGGCTTCGGCTATCACCACACCTTGTGCCTCATGAAGCGACGTGTGAAGAAAGACATGTGCCCATTGGTAGTGTTGTGGGAGATCTCGGTGCGGGGCGTATCCCAAGAAT
>Ga0208980_10003040_pt1 | contig 10175 bp, 7 predicted proteins | sample WetSurMetagenome_3_FD_187993 | JGI IMG/M metagenome (GOLD analysis project Ga0208980, IMG submission 187993) | Wetland microbial communities from Twitchell Island in the Sacramento Delta, sample from surface sediment Aug2011 Site A1 Bulk (version 2) | ecosystem: Environmental > Aquatic > Marine...
CTTTTTGTAAGGTAACTCTGGTAATTGAAACGGCATGGCATTAAATATTGGTTTTACAAAATGATTATATGATCCTGTTCGGACAGGCTCATTATTCAAATTTAAAACAATTTTTCCTAAGCGGTGAGGAATATTCTCGCAGGTAAAGGAGGGATTACCCCTTTTTCGTGTGCAATCCTGAAAAGATTCTCGATCGCCATTCTGCCCTCTGCTCCCAGATCCACTGTGAATTCGTTAACAAACATCTTTATGTGATTATTCATTACATCACTGTCCATCTCCCTGGCATTCCCGGCAACAAAATCGTATGAAGCCATCGAGTCACGGTAAGCATAATCGAGACTATTTTTTAAAATCCTGTTTACCTTAAGGGCAATATCTTCGGGGAGAGACCTGTTTATGACAATTGTACCCAGGGGAATAGGAAGTTTTGTAAGGTTCTCCCAATATTCACCCATATCTGCGATTTTCCGAAAACCTTTCCTGAAATATGTAAACCTTGTTTCGTGAATTATCAGACCTGCATCAACCTCATCGTTGAGCAGCGCATTTTCAATATCTGAAAAGAGGTATTCTCTTTTATCAAGCGCATTTGGCCAGGCAATGCTGAAAAGAAGATTTGCAGTAGTATACCGGCCCGGGATCGCAATTCTCATATGATCAACTTCCCACGGATCGAAAGTCTTTTTGGAGATAAGGAGAGGTCCGTTTTTTCTGCCTAAGGCACTTCCGGAGTCAAGGATCAGGTAATCTTTTGCAGCATAGGCATAAGCATGAAAGCTCATCTTGGTAACATCAACCTTGCCCTCAAAGGCTCTCCGGTTAAGCTCCTCGACGTCTGCCAGAAAGTAATCAAATTCCAGTCCCTCAGTATCAATCCTCCCATGCACCATTGCATCGAATATGAATGTATCATTTGGGCATGGAGAAAAACCCAGCGTAAGTTTCATCAGCTCACAAAAGAATTTTAAAAACCTCTTTCATCTTTTCTGCCAGATTCTCAAGGGCAAGGGGTATCTCCCAACTGTCACGTCTTCCAGGTACAACATTGTTCGAAATAGCCCTTAAAGCCAGAAAAGATAAATTTTCCCTTGCGCAAATATAGAAAAAAGTTGCTCCTTCCATCGTCTCAATGTCGGGATTGAACTTATTTTTTAATTTTTCAATAGTAAATTCCGTACCTGAGGTGGTGTTAACAGTGATGGCTTTCACCGGTTTAATGACCTGCGATATTTTTTCAGTAAAAATGTTCCGGCATTCAATAAGACCATTTCTGAAAGGGAATTCATCAGGATCAACAAGCCCGGATTCGGCAAGGGTCAGGTACCTGTCTCCAGTTTCAATACCCATGTCTGCAAAACAGTCGGAGAGAGGCATCACAACATCTCCCTTCTTAATCTCTTCATTGTAACTGCCGGCAATTCCTGCATTTATAATGAGGTCGGGTACCGGATTTTCGCAAAGCCATTGTTTCATCGACCAGGCTGTCAGAATACCACCAACTCCTGTCACAAGAACGGAGATATCTGATTGCCCGATAGAAAATCCGCTCCTCTCAGTGTATTTGTCAGATATCCCTTTAAGAATATCAGATTCAGTAACGGTGGCAAAAACTGTCAGTATCCTCAAAACAGATTATATTGGTACAACATAAATAAAGAACAGGTTAAATATATTGTTTTTATGGAGAAAAAAACTCAACTTTAACAGTTAAATAATGTTCAAAACAAATCCTCCTGACATGATTTATCTTACCCGACGGGAAAGTTTCAGCGCCTCACACAGGATGTTCAGGCACGATTGGAGCGACGAGGAGAATTTCAGGACATTCGGTAAATGTTCATATCCGAACTGGCATGGGCATAACTATATCCTTTTTGTAACTGTTAAAGGGGTGATCAAACCCGAAAACGGATTTGTTATCAATATGAATATACTAAAGCAGATAATCAGGGAGAAAGTGATTGACAGGCTTGATCATCGCAACATCAACCTTGATGTTGATTTCATGAAAGGGAAGATTGCAACAACGGAGAACCTGGCAATAGCTGTATGGGACCAGCTTAAAGATCCGATTGAAAAAGAAGGAGCCTGGCTTCATTGTATTAAGATAGAAGAGACTGAAAATAACTCAATTGAATATTATGGCGAAAAAGATTGAAATTGTAAATAATGGCAATGGAATTGATGCCAGGGGTTACAACAAGACAGAATCGTGGAATGAGAAGAATGTTAAGGATCTTTCGTCATTATATTACAAAGTACTAGGACTCATAGGCGAAGATCCTGAACGTGAAGGCCTTAAAGGTACACCTGTAAGAGTTGCCAAGGCTCTCTATTTTCTCACAATGGGATATAGTATGAATCCCTGCCAGATAATCAATTCAGCAAAATTCAAAGAGGAATACCAGCAAATGGTGCTGGTAAAAGATATAGATATTTACTCCATGTGTGAGCACCATATGTTACCGTTCTTCGGTAAGGCACATGTCGCATATATTCCCAATGGTCATATCACCGGGCTCAGCAAGATAGCCAGGGTTGTCGAAGCATTCAGCAGGAGACTTCAGGTTCAGGAAAGACTGACAACACAAATCCGTGACTGTATCCAGGAATGCCTGGATCCGGTTGGAGTGGCTGTAGTTATTGAAGCCCAGCACATGTGCATGCAGATCAGGGGTATTCAGAAACAGAACTCTGTAACTACCACCTCGGCATTCACAGGGATCTTTCTCGATAATATCAGGACCAGGGAAGAGTTCGTGCATCTTATTGGTACAAGATTGCATTAAAAAAAATTCTTATTTTTGCCACTTCCGGAAAAAACCGGTAAACCATTTAAAATCTCCAGAATGAAAGCATATGTTTTTCCCGGTCAGGGAGCACAATTTGTTGGTATGGGTAAAGATCTTTACGACCGATCCTCCCTTGCAAAAGAGATGTTCGAAAGAGCCAACCAGGTTCTCGGATTCAGAATCACAGACCTTATGTTCTCAGGAACCGATGAAGATCTGAGGCAGACAAAAGTCACACAGCCTGCAATTTTCCTTAATTCAACCATCCTGGCAGCAGCTATGGGAAATGGGTTTGCTCCATCTATGACAGCCGGTCATTCACTTGGTGAATTCTCAGCACTCACTGCAAGTGGTGCGCTTACCTTTGAAGACGGACTGATCCTCGTCTCAAAAAGAGCAATGGCAATGCAGAAAGCGTGCGAGCTCAGACCATCAACAATGGCAGCTATTCTCGGGGTCGATGATAAGATCGTTGAAGATGTCTGTTCTTCTGTAAATGAAGTGGTTGTCCCGGCAAATTATAACAGTCCGGGGCAGATAGTTATCTCTGGTTCCAATGAAGGTATTGACAAGGCAATTGAAGCCCTGAAGGAAAAAGGCGCCAAAAGGGCAATTAAGCTTGCCGTTGGAGGTGCATTTCATTCACCACTGATGGAACCAGCCAGGCTTGAACTTGAAACTGCCATCAAAGCTACTATATTCAGTAAACCCGTATGCCCTGTATATCAGAATGTCAACGCCCTTCCATCAACAGATCCGGAAACAATTAAAACTAATCTTGTATCACAACTTACCTCACCGGTAAGATGGACACAGAGTGTTTTGAATATGGTCGCAGACGGAGCAGTTACATTTGTTGAGGTTGGGCCCGGGAATGTTCTTCAGGGGCTTGTTAAGAAGATATATAAGGATGCAATTACAGAAGCTGGCATATTTTAACGAACGATAAAAGTAAAGGTCAGGCCTGAGGTTGCTGGAAATTCAGTTTTACATTCTGAATAAGGGAGTCTTTCAGCGATAATGCAACCGGACAGGTTTTAACACAGTATTCGAGGATCTTCTTCTGCTTATCATTATAATCCCTGATCGTAAAATCAAAATCGATCCTGATCTCCCCTATCCTCCGTGGGTTATCTGCCATTATCTTGGTAACACTGCAGGTTGCTCCGTCGATAAGGAATCCATGTTCCCTCGCTGCGATCCCCATTATTGTGAATATGCAGCTCCCCAGGGCTGTTGCCACAAGGTCGGTTGGTGAAAAATATTCACCTTTTCCCTTATTGTCTGGTGGCGCATCGGTAATGATCACATTTCCCGACCTCATATGCATAGCTTCAGTCCGTAGCTCGCCTATATAAATTGTCCTTGCAGTTTCCATATATGTATCTCTTTTATTATTAAGCACTTACTATTTGACTCCCTCTCCTTCAGGAGAAAGCCGGGGTGAGGTGCCTTATGGTTTCATTATCACCCCTTTGTGACGTTTGCCGTCGATCATAATCTCCAGGGTCTTTTCAAACCTGACATGCCTGATATATTCATCTTCGTAAATACAATTCTGTAAATTAAGCCAGTCAATATCATAATATCCCTCATTATTGAAGGGGTTAACTGTAAAGTATCCAACCCTGAAAGAGGTCAGGTTCTGGAAAAAATGTGTTCCCTGGCTCGGATCTATCCGGTAGTTCTTAAGTCCCGATTCAACAATAAGCCTTGCAGCTGAACTCTGGGGCCATTTGACTGGCACCCCGAGCCATGGATCTGATGAACCCCACCTTCCGGGACCGATGAGAATATATCCAATACCCTGTTTTGAGAATTGGATATTAAGCTTTTCGATATCGATGGCAATCTTTTCACTGTGAGCTGCGTTGAAAGACTCCGGTTTGATATAAACAAGATCCCTTATGCCCTTGAAGAGGCCGTTGCCGAGGGCCATTTCTGAGAAAATGATAGTCTGGTCTGTAGTAACTTTATCAATATGGAAATTTTGAGACTCCTCATTATGTACTATCGGTCTGATCTGAAGAAAATTAAATACTTTCGGAGTTCCCGGAGGGGTTTCAAGGTTTGCGGCAAATTCGATCTCGATCGGATTGTTCATCTCCTGCGAACCAAGTTCAAGGAGAGTTGTCAGAATCTCTGCAAGCGGGAACTGGTTGTGCTGAAGGATGTTGGCGAATGTTATCACCTTTTTTCCCGGATGTCCTATCCCGTCGTAAAGCATATGATTGTTCAGATCGAAAGTCGACGCCAGGTATTTCATAGCATTATCATTACCTGCATCCTTTATATTGATTTTGAGAAGATTTATACCATCATCGGTGGAGGGAACAAAACTTCCTGTATCGAGGTCGAGGGCGTAGAAGACCTTTTGCGACTCCCTTATTGCAGTATCAGGAGAGTTAAGCTGCAGAACCTTCTTTGGATATTTGGGAGAGAATCTGAGAGACTGGCCGCCATCAACTATTAGTTTTCCAAGTCCAAATGCAACATTGGCAATTCCGTCTTCAGCCTTCTCTGATCCAATTGGATAGTAATTGATCGACCTCGCCACACCCGACAGTGTGGGATAAAACATGTTTTCGTGCCGGTTTCCGCATACCTCCTGAAGAATTATTCCCATTTTTTCCTCATCTATCACATTTGATGTTGCGGTCATATAAGCCTTGCTGACCTTGTAATAGACAGAGGCATAAACCTCTTTTATTGCATCCGACATCATCTGTACCATCTGCCTGTTGTCGGGGATTCTCGGTATCATATAAGTCGAATAAATACCAGCAAATGGCTGATAATGTGAATCTTCCAATTTACTTGAGGATCTTATGGCTATCGGGTAGTTCCTTGAGATGGCAAGGAAAGCATAAAAATCCTGGTATACCCAGCCAGGGAGCTCAGCGGTTATGAATTTTGCAAGTATCTCTTCATCAGAAAGATCTGATAGTGCAACGGCATACAGGTTATTATTCTCCATGAACTCATCGAACGCATCGGTACTAAGTACAACTGTACGTGGTATGGTGATAAGCACATCGGGGAACCTGTTATAAAGCTTATTTTTCTTAATGATGCTGTTTATAAATGCAAGTCCCCTTGCCTTACCGCCTATCGATCCTTCGCCGATCCTCGAAAAGATCTGGTATTCATCGAAACTGGTCTTGTCGAATTTCGCGATCACTCCCCTGCCCTTTCCAAGCCTGAAACTTGATATTGCCACATAGAGGAACCTCCTCATTTCGTCCATAGTTTCGAAATCCTCTTTCCTGATATATTTGAACATCTGGGCCACCGGGAAGAGTGCCCTGGCATTAAGCCATTTTGAAAAATGGTTACGCCCTGCATGATACTCGAGGCAGTTATCGGGTATTGTCAGTATTTTTTGCTGCAGCCCCTGAAGGTCGGTTGCGATTGAGATAGGCTCCAGGGTGTCGGGATTTCGAAAAACAAAGGGTCCGAATGCAAGATTCTGAATAATGAAGTTTCTGAGCTCAAGTGAAAGTGATTTCGAATACTTGTTAATAAAACCTGCTCCCATTCCTTCTGCAAGGCCCTTGTGCTGTGAACTCGACGACTGGATCAGGAAAGGTACCTTGTCATCGTCCTCCATTACGATCTTGCACAGTTCGATTCCGGCGTCCTCATCCTGCACTCCATCCCTTTTATAACTGATATCGGAAATCACCCCAAGTACGTTGTATTTGTATTTCCTGTAGAGATTTACGGCTTCCTCAAAATTGGTAGCAAGCAGTATCTTCGGGCGTCCTCTCATCTTAAGCATCCGCTGGTGTTCATTAAGCGCTTCACGCTGGAAATCGAGTGACTGAACAAGAACAATACGGTAAAGATTCGGGAGATATGAGGAGATATACCTTATTGAGTTTTCAACCAGGATGATTGCCTGAACACCAATATGTTCAATATCGTACTCGGCATTCATCTTGTCTTCAATAAGTTTTATAATCGCAAGGATGAGGGAGGCATCTCCCAGCCAGCAGAAAACATAATCGATGGCGCTCAGGTCTTCTTTCTCGAGCTTTACAGACACCTCTCTCGAGAAATAGGTCAGAACCACAATAGGGATCCTTTCGTACTTTGATTTGATTTTTTTTGCAAGTGCAAAAACATCAGTGCCCTTAAGACTAAGCATTGATATTACAAGGTCAATATTGTCTCCGGATAATATTCTGAATGCATCCTCAGCGTTATCGGTCTGAACGAATGTTGGAGGGTACCTCAGATTAAGTGAGGAATATTCATTGAATATCTGTTCATCTATCCTTCCATCCTCCTCAAGCATATAATTATCATAATTACTGCAGATTATCAGCACCCTGTGTATCCTTTTCTGCATCAGAAGGTCAAAAGAGGTATCTGTGAAGTCGTACTTCTGAAGATCCATGATGCCTTCAATTATTGCCATTTGATTCTATTTAATGATTAATGGTTACTACAGCCATCCTTTTTTTCCCATCCATCCTTACAGTCATTGGTTTTTCAAACCTGACATGCCGGAAAAATTTTCCCTCTTCCACTACTTTTGCAGCTTCAAGTTTTTCCCAGTTTACATATCCGTCGCGGGTACTCTGGTTTATAGAAAAATATCCGATATTCATAGAGGTTACATTATGGAAGAAGTGTGACCCAAGTGAAGCGTCAAGCGGGAAATCGGGAAGACTTACCTCTACAATAATCTTTGCATTTGATATCTGTGGCCAGGCAACGGGTATACCGATGAATTTATCCCTTGTTCCCCACCGGCCGGGACCGATAAGTATGTACCGACGGTTCTCCTTAAGCATACGATCGTTCATTATATCGATCTCTTCAGCCATCTTTTCCGTCATAAGGTTCATGAACCGCGATGGCTCGAGGTAGATCACATCTTTAATATATTCGATAAGACCGTTACCCATGCTCTTGTTTGCAAGCAGAATAACATCTTCATTTACGATAGCATCAGGATCAATTGTATATCCGGCTCCGCTTCCAATTAATGGTTTAATCTGAAGAAGATAGAATGAGGCGAGACCAGATTTATCCTTGTTAAGATCGACGGCAAACTCGATTTCGACGTGTGTGCCGAAAGCCTCTTTAACCACTTCCAGAATTATTTTCAGGGTTTGAGCCAGAGGTATATAGTTGTATTTCAATATATTTGCGAAATTAATCACTCTCGGACCTGCAGAATCCAGTCCGGGTGTAATTGAATCATTATCGGGATTATAAACAGAGGCAGAGTGTTGAAGCGTACCATGACGTTCTGCATGGGTTATATCAAGAATTGCGAGTCCCGCATTTTCACCTTCAAGAAGGTCGATGTCCTTCTTAGCCATATCCACAGCATAGAAATAAACCTGAGAGTTCTTAAAAATGTCTCTCTGCGATACTACATCAAGTGAGGGGTACGCCGGCGAAAACCTGAACGCTCTGTCGCCTTCTACCACATACTGCCCCAGCCCGGCAGCCATTACCGCAAAACCATCCTGCGGAGTCATATGCGCTACAGGGTAAAAATTGAATGACTGTGCCGTACCGCTTATATGCGGGTAAAAGGTATCTTCAAACCTGTTTCCTACTACCTCCTGAATAACAACAGCCATTTTTTCCTGCTCAAACTTGTAGTTTATTGCCTCAAAATAGGTTCGTGCTGTTTTTGAATATATGGATGCAAATACAAGTTTTATAGAATGCTCCAGTTGTCTTAACCTGGTGTCGAATTCTGGGTGGTTGTTCGGTAAAAGGTAGGTACCGAAAATCCCTGAAAAAGGTTGTGTAAGCGAATCCTCAAAAAGGCTTGAAGATCTTACGGCCAGGGGTTTTTCAATTAGTCTGACGAATATTCTCAGTTCTTTTTCGAGGTTGTAGCTCAGACTTCCTTCCAGAAATAACCGCTGGAGCACGTTATAATCCTTCTCCTCCCTTACCTTTTCCCAGAGATGGTTTCGCTCCATGAACATATCGAACTCATCGGTTCCGATAATTGCGGTTATAGGTGTTTTTAGATTGATCCCGGGGATAAGACGTCCCAGTTCAAAGCTATAGATCAGAGTATTGACAAATGCAAGACCTCTTCCCTTCCCGCCAAGCGAGCCACTCGCCAGGCTCACAACATTTGTTTCATCAATAACTGCAGACTCCTCAAAATTCACCACTTTACCCTTATTCATCTCCCATCTCCTTTTCCTTATGAGATCTAAAAGGAATTTTCTCAACTCACTCAGGCTCTGAAAATCAGAAATTTTCAAAGGGTTTATCAGCTTAGCAATTTTTACCTCACCCCGGGCCATAAGCCAGAGTGAAAAGTGATTCTTCATTGCATGATAAACCAGCGAGTCTTCAGGAACTGTTTCGAGATAGGTTTCGAATTCTTTCATGGATTTTGCAACAGCTATCTGTCTGCCTTTATTATCCCTGTAGACAAAGTGTCCAAATCCGAGGTAATAGGTTATGAAAGATTTCAGGTCCTGTAAAAGGCTCTCCGAGTTCTTATTAATGAAACTTGACTTAAGTGTGAATGCATATTTTGAATTTGCAGGATCAGATGACTGGAGAACGGTAGGAAGGCTGGGAAGCTCTTGCCTTATATGCCCGATAAGTTCAAACCCGGCCTCATCATTCAGCTTTCCGTTTTTCGGAAATCTCATATCGGCGATAACACATAAAAGACTCTCTTTGTATTCGTTATAGATTAGAATTGCCTCTTCATAGGTGGTTGCAAGAAGAATTTTAGGTCGCGCCCTAAGCTTTAGCACCTTGTAAAGCTCATCTGTCGAAACATCCTCAATCAGGTTCCTGGTTTGTTCCAGAACAAGGGTGTAAAGAATTGGAAGATAACTTGAATAGTACTCGGCAGAATCCTCCACCATAAGGATCACCCTTGTAAGGCCCTTTTTGGTATCATTCTCCACATTCACTTTATCTTCAAGAAGCTTGACCATGGCAAAGAACATTTTTGATTCACCGGTCCAGACAAAGCAATTGTCAAACGGGATGCCCTGTTCTTTCTTTTTTTTCACGAAAGGAACATCTTCAACATTGCTGAGGAGTATTTGCAGTGGTATATAGGGATATTTCTCCTTAATTTTCCTGCAAAGTTTCATCGGACTTTCCTTATCGACACCGATCATTATGATTATCATATCATAATGTCTGGATTTCAGACGTTTGAAGGTCTCCTCCTCTCCTGACACACCTGTGATCCTCGGTATTGATGCTATATCAAGATGGAAAAACTCACCCAGAATATGATCTGAATACCTTCCTTCACCCTCTATGGCATACGCATCATACAGATTTGCAACAAGCAGTATCTCCTTTACCCTGAACTGTTCAAGGTCGTGGAAGACATCCCTTTCAGCATTGTGGCGGTCGAGAAAC
>Ga0208980_10003041_pt1 | contig 10175 bp, 7 predicted proteins | sample WetSurMetagenome_3_FD_187993 | JGI IMG/M metagenome (GOLD analysis project Ga0208980, IMG submission 187993) | Wetland microbial communities from Twitchell Island in the Sacramento Delta, sample from surface sediment Aug2011 Site A1 Bulk (version 2) | ecosystem: Environmental > Aquatic > Marine...
CGCGTTGCTCGCCGCGGGCGCGGGGCTCTGGTCGAAGGCTGGCGCGGGAGGCTGGCGCAGGCGCCACACCCCGATGCCCATGGCCTCGAGATAGCGGAGTCGGCGCTGTTCGTCGAGGGACATGCGGGTGTCAGTGGCGATGAGTCGATCCGCTGCGCGACCCGATCAGGGTGCCACGTCCGCGCTCGCCCCTCGCCGATCCCGCGAGCTCAAGGGCGCACCCTTTGGGGTGCACCCCCGGGAGCAGGGCGTTAGGCACCTGCTCGCAGCCACGCCAGCACGTCGTGGGCATTGTGATCGGGTGGAAACACCGGATAGAACAGCTTCCTGATTTGGCCATCCTGAGCGATCAGCGTCAGGCGTTTGTATAGCAGCATGCCTGCCACCCGAAAGGTTGGCAACCCAAGGGCCGCTTTCATCAGCAGTGCGCTGTCGCTGAGAAGCTGAAACGGGAGGTACAGCCTGTCGCGCGCCTCGCGTTGATACTCAGTGGTCTGCTGGGTGCTGAGGCCAAAGACACCGGCGTTGAGCTGTTTCAACTCCGCGTAGTGATCACGAAAACCGCACGCTGGCGGCGTACAACCGCGGGCACCGGGGATCGCGTCCCAACCCTCTGGCAGGGGAATGTCGGGGCGTCCGGTCATTGGGTAAATGTAAAGGACCCACTGCCCTTTGAGCCTTGCGGGATTCACCGATGCCCCATCCGTGCTGGCCAGATTGAGATCGGGCAGAAAGGCGCCTTCCAGGTGCGACGCGCCACCCTCGTCGATTGGCAGTGGAAGGTGATCGGGTCGATGTGACAGGTTCTCTCTCATCAACGTCCCATTGTTGTCGATACCCAGGCTACCCGATAGGCCGCGGGGACTCGCCACGGGGCAACCTCTGCTCGCGTCGCTCACGACGAGTTCTTTACAAGGACTCAAACATCACCGCTCTGGGGATGGGCCCGCTCCAGGGGCTGCAGGATCTTGTTGCAGGCGTTGAGATAGGCCTTAGCCGAGGCCACCACGATGTCGGTATCGGCCCCCTGACCATTGATGATCCGCCCGCCCTTCTCCAGCCGAACCGTCACCTCGCCCTGGGCATCGGTGCCGCTGGTGATGGCGTTGACCGAGTAGAGCCGCAGCACCGTGGCGGTGCGGACGATGGAATCGATGGCCTTGAAGGTGGCATCCACCGGACCACCGCCGGTAGCACTGCCTGCCTGCTCGGTGCCGTCCACCGCAAGCACCACATCCGCCTTGGGGGTTTCACCGGTCTCGGAGCAGACCCGCAGCGACAGGAGCTTCACCCGTTCGTTGGTCGCATCCCAGCTCGTATCCGTCACCAGGGCTTGGAGATCCTCGTCGAAGATCTCGTGCTTCTTGTCCGCCAGATCCTTGAAACGGGCGAAGGCGGCGTTGAGGTCCTCCTCGGCGTCGAACACCACGCCAAGCTCCTGGAGTCGGGTGCGGAAGGCGTTGCGCCCCGAGTGCTTGCCCAGGACCATGCGGTTCTGGGTCCAGCCCACGTCCTCGGCGCGCATGATCTCGTAGGTCTCGCGGCTTTTCAGCACGCCGTCCTGATGGATCCCCGACTCGTGGGCGAAGGCATTGGCGCCCACGATCGCCTTGTTGGGCTGCACCGGAAACCCGGTGATGCCCGAGACCAGCCGTGAGCAATTCACGATCTGGGTGGTGTCGAGGCGGGTGTCGCAGTGGAACAGATCGCGACGGGTATGCACCGCCATCGCCACCTCTTCCAGCGCCGCGTTGCCGGCCCGCTCGCCCAGGCCGTTGATGGTGCACTCCACCTGCCGCGCCCCCTGCATCACCGCGGCGAGGGAGTTGGCCGTGGCAAGGCCAAGATCGTTGTGGCAGTGCACCGAGAACACCGCCTGGTCGGAGTTGGGCACCCGTGCGATGAGCTGGCGGATGAGCTCGCCGAACTGGGCGGGGATGTTGTAGCCTACGGTGTCGGGGATGTTGACGGTGCGCGCCCCCGCCTCGATCACCGCCTCCAGCACCCGGCAGAGGAAATCGAGCTCGGAGCGGCCGGCATCCTCGGGGGAAAACTCCACATCGTCGGTGAACTGGCGTGCCCGCTTCACCGCGTGCACAGCCTGCTCCACCACCTGGTCCGGCGTCATGCGCAGTTTGTGCTGCATGTGGATGGGCGAGGTGGCGATGAAGGTGTGGATGCGCCCGGCGTTGGCCTTCTTCAGCGCCTCCCCCGCGGTGTCGATGTCCTTATCCAGGGCACGGGCCAGGCCACACACCCGGCTGTCCTTGATCACCTGGGCCACCGCGCGGACCCCCTCGAAGTCCCCGGGGCTGGCGATGGGAAAACCGGCCTCGATCACATCCACCCGCAGCTTCTCCAGGGCCTTGGCGATGCGGACCTTCTCGTCGCGGGTCATGGAAGCGCCGGGGCTCTGCTCGCCGTCGCGCAGGGTGGTATCGAAAATGATCAGGTGCTCTCGGTCACTCATGGGTCTGCTCCGTCACAGGGTGGTCCGACATCACTCCGGCCCCAATGGTTCATGCAACCCTCGAGGTGGCGGGGTCATGCAGGGCACCAGGGGACGACTGGGGAGGGGCGGCGGATCTGCGGGTGGCTGGCTGCAAGGCTCGATCTTCCCGCGGGACTATAAAGGAACGCACCACCTTTTCCAAATCCACGCCGGCCGGTCCCGCCTGCCCGCGGCGCCGATGGGCGGGGTTGCCGGCAGCAGTCCTGCCTTGCTGCGCTCTCTTCAAGTCCGCTCAGGACAAGCCTTCGACCCCCGCCTCGGCCGCGCTCAACGCAACACTCAGGGACCGGTGGGAAACGCACTACATCGCGGGCGCGCCCGCTGCGGGTGGTCAAGGCGAGCGGAGGCGCGAGAAACCGGTGCGGACAGCGCCCTGGGCGCCGGAGAGTGCTTCGCGGTTGCGATGCCGCTACCGATCAACCTGCTCAGCTTGCTAGGATCAGCACCCGCGCACCCCCGAGCAGCGGGAGGCCCGCGCCGACCCACACAGCAACCAAAGGCCCGCCCACCTTGCCGTCCACCCATCCCCTGGAGGTCCTTAACGCCCTGGTCGGCTCCGATGCCTGGCCGATCCTGCGTCTGGGGCTACAGGTCGGCTTCTTTCTGGTGGTGGTGCTGCTCCTCAAGCGCATGCTCGACCTTCGCCCACTCACCCGCCTGCCCCAGCCGAGCCGGCCTGACCGGGTATATCGGGGCCTCGTGGTGTTTCTGGCGGTGCTGTTCGCGGCACTCCTACTCCACCAGGCGAGCTGGCAACTCACCGGGGTGCTCCGCCCGGAGTTCGTCAACTTCATGCAACTGCACGACCGCCGCCAGTTCAATCCCGCCCATCGCCTCCAGCGCGGACGAATTCTCGATCACCGCGGTACGGTACTGGCGGAGAGTCAGGAGGCCCTGGGACGAGCGTACCGCCACTACCCCTACGGCCGGGCATTTGCCCACGTCGTCGGCTACCAGGACCCGAAATTCGGCACCACCGGGGTGGAGGACGCGGCCAGTGTTCACCTCAATGGCGGGGCGCCCGCCAGCCTGCGGGGCTGGGGGGAGCTCGGGCGGCAGATCCTAATCCAGGACCCGCGCCCCCGGGGCCAGGACCTGGTGCTCACCCTCGATGCAGAGCTGCAGCAGGCGGCGTTCGAGCTCATGGGGGAGCGCCGTGGCGCGGTGGTGCTGTTGCATCCCCAGACCGGCGCCCTGCGCGTGCTGCTGAGCACCCCCGCGTTCGACCCCAACCGCATCGGGCCCGAGCTGTTCCGCGGCGCCGACCCGAGCACGCCCCTGCTCAACCGGGCAACCCAGGGGCTCTATCCCCCCGGGTCCACCTTCAAGGTGGTCCTTGCCGCCCAGGCGCTCGACGCCGGATTCAGCGGCACGCTTCACTGTCCGGCGGAGGGCTTCACCACCTCGTCCCGCTACAAGAAGATCCGCGACCATGAGTATTACACCGCCCGCGAGGGGGGTGGAACCTGGAAGGGCTTCGGGGACCTGGACCTCGGTACCGCGTTTGCCAAGTCCTCCAACGTCTTCTTCGCCCAGCTCGGGGTCCGCTACCCCCACGACGCCTTCTACCGCAACGCCGAGCGCTTCTACTTCAACCGCCGTCTAACCCTCTACGAGAGCCCCTACGGCCGCTGGAGCGTGCCCACCGGCAGCCTCACCGCCCTCGAGGACTCGGATCAGTACGGCCTGGCGCAGATGTCGATCGGTCAGGGGGGGGTGCTGGCCACGCCCCTGCACCTGGCCCTCATCGCCGCCGCCGTGGCCAACCAGGGGGTAGCGATGCAGCCCCGCCTGGTGGAGGCCGACCCTCCCACCAGCCTCGCCCGGTTCATGCCCGCGGCCACGGCGGCCCGGCTCACGGAGATGATGCGCCGAGTGGTCACCGAGGGCACCGGTCGAACCATCAACGCCAAGCAACTGGCCATCGCCGGCAAGACCGGCACCGCCGAAAATGCCCAGGGTGAGGCGCACAGTTGGTTCATCGGCTTCGCCCCCGCCGACAAACCCACCCTGGCCATGGCGGTGCTGGTGGAGGGCGGCGGCTGGGGCTCACGCGCCGCCGCCCCCATTGCCCGGGAGCTCGCGTTGCGTGCCCAGGCGCGGGGGATGCTGCAATGAGCCCGCCGCACGCGCCGCATGCGCTCAACCTGCGCGACGCCTGGGATCGACGCTGGCCGGAGCGGCAACTGCTGGCGCTCTGCACGCTCGCCATCACCCTGGGCTTTCTGATGACGCTGGGGGAGAGCCCCACCGGTGAACAGGCACCGAGCGCGGGGGAGCTGCTGCCCGCGCTCCTCTACGCCCTGAGCCTGGCGGCCATTCACCTCACCCTGGTGGCCTGCCGCTTCCGCGGGGACCAGATGCTGGTCGGGGCCGCGGCCTTCCTGTTCGGATTCGGGCTCCTCGCCCAGCACCGCCTGGGGGCGACCGATGCGGGGGGTGGGCTGGGCGGCTACGCCTTTCCGCTCGGGATCGCGGTGCTGCTGATCACCCTCGTCGGCTTCATGCGCGGGCGCTATCAGCGGCTCGCCGCTGTGCCCTGGCTGTGGGCCGGGCTATCGCTCGGGCTGCTGGCGGTGCTCCTGATCCTGGGCCAGCGCTTCCGGGGGGGCGTCTATGCCCCTGGCCTCATCACCCCCACGGAGCTCCTCAAGCTGACCCTGGTGGTGTTCCTCGCCGGCTATATCCACCGCCACCAGCAGGCGCTCGGCACCTGGACCGGTCCCGTGCCGCTCCCACCGTTGGGGCCACTGTGGCCCCTGGCCGCCTTCTGGCTGGTGCTGGGGGGGCTCCTCCTGCTGCAGCGCGATATCGGGATGTTCCTGATCCTGAGCCTGACCCTGGTGGTTCTGCTCGCCGCGGGCACCGGCCGGATCGGCTATCTGGTCTACGGTGTGGTCGCCGCCGGCGGGCTCGGCTACCTGGTCCTGTACCTCTTCGCCCACGGGCAGCGCCGCCTCCAGGCCTGGCAGGACCCCTTCGCCGACCCCACCGGGGCGAGCTGGCAGATCCTACAGGGACTCTCGGGGATGTACTCCGGCGGACTCTGGGGACAGGGCTTCGGCCAGGGCAACCCCGAGTACACCCCCATCGCCGAATCGGACTTCATCTATGCGGTGATTGGCGAGGAGCTGGGCTTCCTCGGCTGCACCCTGGTGGTGATCCTGTTCCTGATCCTGTTCGCTCGGGGCCTGTCCATCGCCTGGCGCTCCCGCTCTTCGTTCGGGTTCCTGCTCGGGGTGGGGCTCACCAGCGTGATCGCCACCCAGACCTTTCTCAACCTCGGCGGGGTCACCGCCTTCATCCCCCTCACCGGGCTCACCCTGCCCTTAATCAGCCACGGCGGCAGCAGCCTGCTGACCGCCTTCGCCATGCTCGGGCTGATCCTGGCTATCTCCGAGGACCACCCCGCGGCGGCCCAGCCGGGCCCCACACCCCCGGCAGCGCCTCGACCGCGCAAGGGACCGGCGCGGAGCGCACCCCCCAAGGGCAGCGCCCCCCGCCCCACCCGAAGGCGCCCGCGCCCCGCCGGGGCGGGTCCCACCGGGGGCCCGCCACCCGCGGCGCGCTGAGTCATCCGGGGGCTGGCGCCCTTGAGCCCCCGGTAATCGAGGGCTATGGTTAAGTCAGTAGCACCGCCGCCGCGCGACCAGGGTCGCTTCCCTTGCACACACCACAGCAGGCAACCACCATGCATCACGCCTCGGGACACAACGACGCGCTCGGCACCACCAATCGGGGCGACGCCTGCGAATCGGGTCTCTGCACCCTCTGCTCGGCGGACTGCGAGGGCCGCTGCGAGACCTGGCTGGCCTCGCTCCTCGGGCGCAAGCTCCTATATCCGCGTAACTTCGGGGAGACCACCGCGGGCTCTGCCAACAGCCGAGCCGAGGGCATGGGCTATCACGCCCTGCGCATCCAGGGGTATGCCTATGGGGCCGAGGGGGGAGATGAGCGCCTCTCCCGCAGCCCCGACGACCGCATCTTCCCCAACGTGGACATCGCGACCTCCTTCGGCCGAGCGGTCCGCACCCACTGCCGGCTGCCGATCATGACCGGGGCGCTGGGGTCCACCGCCATCGCCGCCAAGTATTGGGACCCCTTGGCGGTGGGCGCGGCCCTGTGCGGTTTCCCCATCGTGGTAGGCGAGAACGTGGTGGGCATCGACCGGTCCGCCGTGATCGAGAACGGCCGGACCCGGTCCGCCCCCGAGCTGGACCGCCGCATCGAGATCTACCGGCGCTACTTCGAGGGTTACGGTGCGATTCTGGTGCAGATCAACCTGGAGGACACCCGCAACGGGGTGGCCGAGTACCTCATCGACCGGCATGGGGACGAGGTGGTGATCGAGCTCAAGTGGGGCCAGGGGGCCAAGGACATCGGCGGGGAGATCCAGGTCAGTAACATCGACTACGCCTGTTTTCTCCAGGACCGCGGCTACCTGGTGGACCCCGACCCCAGCGACCCCGGCGTGCGCCTGGCCTACGCCCAGGGGGCCGTCCATAGCTTTGCCCGCCACAGCCGCCTGGGCGCCACCCACCTCGGCACGGCCGATGAGGTGCGCGAGGCCTTCCTTGGGGAGGTGGCGCGGCTGCGGCGGCTCGGCTTCCGGCGGATCTCGCTCAAGACCGGCGCCTACGGCCTGGAGGGCCTGGCGATGGCGCTGCGCTTCGCCGCAGAGGCGAAGCTCGATCTCCTCACCATCGACGGCGCCGGGGGCGGCACCGGCATGAGCCCCTGGAACATGATGGAGCAGTGGGGCCTGCCCTCCCTGCCCCTGCACGCCAAGACCTACGACTTCTGCCAGATCCTCGCCGCGCGCGGCATTACCCCGCCCGACATTGCCCTCGCCGGCGGCCTGGCCCGTGAGGACCACCTGTTAAAGGCCCTGGCCCTGTGCGCGCCCTATGCACGGGTGGTATGCATGGGCCGGGCGCCGATGATACCGGCCTTCCTCGGCAGCAACATCGAGGGCGTGCTCAAGCCGGAGCGCCAGGCGGCAGTCTCCGGCCACTGGACCCACCTGCCCCACGCCCTCAAGCCCATCGGCGCCACGCCGGAGACCCTCTTCGCCGGCTGGGAGGCGGTACGTGCCAAGGTGGGCGAGGCGGAGATGGACCGCATCCCCTTCGGCGCGGTGGCCCTGTGGGGCTATGCGGACAAGCTCGCCTGCGGACTGCAGCAGCTCATGGCCGGGGCACGCAAGTTCTCCCTGGACTGTCTGGGCCGCGACGACCTGATGGCGGCCAATCGCGAGACCGCCGAGGTCACCGGCATCCCCTACCTCACCGAGGCCCAGGAGGATCGGGCGCTGGCGATCCTCGCTGGGTGAGCCGGGGCGGCGTAAGCGACAGACGTGTCCGAGGTGTTGCGGGTCGGCGGTGCCAATCACCCGCGGCGGTGGCGGCCGGTTCGGATTCCCCGACAACAAGGGCTAGACTATGGGGAGGCCGATCCCAGGGGCGCACCCGAGGCTCGGACCGGCATGCCTGGTTTCCCAACCCGAGAGAGGAGCATTCGATGGTTACCTTGCAGAGTAGCGAGTTCATCGTCAGTCCAGAGGTCATCAAGGGATCGCCGTTAGGCGTCGAGCTGTCCGATGCCCAGTGCGAGCGGCTGGCACAGGTGGTAACCGCCTGTGGCCTCAAGCAGGGGGATCTGCTGTTCGAGGAGGGGCGTAGGGACGACTCCCTCCACGTCATCACCAGCGGAAACCTCGATGTGGTCAAGACCACTGGCGGCGACGCCGTGGTCTCGCTGCACGTCCTGCACGCCGGCGACATGGTGGGCGAGCTGGGCTTTGTCGATGGCATCGAGCACAGCGCCGGGGTGCGCGCGCTGAGCAACTGCGAGGTATTCACCCTGCACCGCAACGACCTCGAATCCCTGGTCCAGGAGGACCCGGACCTGGTCTACAAGGTGATGCGCGCCATCATCCGCACCGTGCACGCCATCCTGCGACGCATGAACCTGCAATACGTGGAGATGAACAACTACATCACCCACCAGCACGGTCGCTACTGATCGCTGAGGGTACGGCGTTCTTGGGTCCAGCAGAGCAGCCCGGAGATCGCCCGGTGGCCGATCGTCCTGGGAACCGCTGCGGGGGCCGCGCAGCCCCTAACCCAGGAATCTAGGATAATCTCCGAGCACTGGCGAACCCCGGCGAGTCGAGAGGCGCGGTTGCGATCGAGACCCGGGTAACCTGCCAGCCGCCACCGCATCCCGAGCGCCATGCCAGCCCCCCTAATCCCAGGAGAACCCTCGACCATGAAACCCAACGACATCGACACTCTGCTCGCCTCCTTCCGTCGCGACCTACCGGCGGAATGCAAAACCGCCCAGGCCATCGATCGGGGGGCCTCCCTCACCGAGATCTCTGAATGCGCCGAGGAGGAAGGCGTCCATCAGCTCGCGGCGGTGCTGTTCGAGGCCCAGGAGGAGGATCTGCAGACCGGCGGCGATGGCCCCGCCGACCGGCCCCGAGGGGTGGAGGATCAGATCCGCGCCTTCCGCGCCGACCTGCCCAACGACAGCAAGACCGCTCGTGCCATCGACCGCAACGCCTCCTGGGAGGAGATCTCGGAGGCCGCCGAGGAAGAGGGGGTGCACCGGTTGGCGGCGATGCTGTTCGAGGTGCAGCAGGAACGCCAACCCTGACCCCTGCCGGCTAGTGAGGCGGGGGTGAGGAACCCCCCAGCAGCTGCCGGCGTCGCGGGACGTGGCGACGCCGGCGGATACTCTCCGCGCCGATCCCTAACCTTTAGCGGGCGCTTGCTCCGGGCAGAAATCGCCCGCGGGGCGTCTCAGCGCCGCCAGAACGAGGGGCTCAGCACCACCAGCAGGGTGAAGATCTCCAGGCGCCCGAGCAGCATGGCCAGGGTGCAGATCCAGGTCTGGAAATCGGTGAGCACGGCATAGGTGGTGGAGGGACCCACCAGGTTGAGGCCGGGGCCCATGTTGTTCAGACAGGCGGCCACGGCGGAAAAGGCGGTGACGATGTCCAGGCCGCTGAAGGCGAGGATCAGGGTGAGGGAGACCAGGATGGCCATGTACATGAAGCCGAAGGCCAGCACCGCGAAGATGATGTTGTTCTGCACCAGGGTGCTACCCACCTTCAGCGGGCGGATCACGTTGGGGTGCATGGAGCGCAGGATCTCCCGGAAGGTCTGTTTGTAGAGGATGATGGCGCGGATCATCTTGATCCCCCCGCCGGTGGAGCCGGCGCAGGTGACGAAGCTGGAGAGAAAGATCATCCACAGCGGGGCGAAAATCGGCCAGAGGGCATAGTCGGTGCTGGCGAAGCCGGTGGTGGTGGCGATGGAGACCACGTTGAAACTGGAGAAGCGTAGGGCGAGCCAGAAGTCGTCGTAGGTGCCCAGCGTCCAGAGGTAGAGGGCGATGACGATGACGCTGGCCACCACCACCCCCACATACCACCCCGCTTCCGGGTCCGCCCGGTACGGCGTCCAGCTCTTGCCGCGCAATGCGAGGAAATGGGTGGCAAAGTTCATCCCCGCGATGTACATGAACACCGTGGTCACGATCTCGATGGGCAGCGAGTCGAAGTAGCCGAAGCTCGCATCATGGCTGGAGAACCCCCCCAGGCCCATGATGGGCCCGAGGGGAATGAGCGCATCCTGCCAGGTCATGCCCGCGGCCC